>OJEO01000054.1_pt1 | contig 67770 bp, 59 predicted proteins | sample 1593621 | NCBI WGS metagenome assembly OJEO01 (sample SAMN05416875, study PRJEB24817) | seawater metagenome | isolation source: Sea water | place: Canada:Atlantic | collected 2013-11
GAGCAACACAGTGATAGTAAGGCGTACTTTCAACAGCAATTAATGATTTACGAGGCTTAGGCATAATAACCACCAGGATAAATTAATGACTTAATTTAATGTTAGATCACTATTTTTACTTTGCCACTATCGTGGGTGTCCAATTTATTTATCCAATTTAGTTACGCTATTTAGTTACGAAAATCAACAAGCTTATTGTGCGGTCACTGCGGACGGGACAACGGGACAATTACTTACAATGCCTTACGGAACACTAAGAACTTTCAAATAATCTTGAAGCTTTGCTAAAACAAAATATTGCACGCCTTGGAAAGTTGACACCACATGCTCCTTACCACACTCCCAGTGAATCCATTCAATAGCTTCATCATTAATACTTACATATTCCTTCATATCAAGATCATTTGGTAGGTAATCACCATTTAAGTAATTTATGCCATCTAGCGTTTCCATTGCTAGTACAGGTATTTCAGGATATTCTCGACCAATCTCTGCCATAACCTTTAAATAATCATTGATATCATTGAAGTCTTGAAAAATATAACCAAACTTTCTTTTGCTTTCTTTTGTTAAACCCTTTTTTCTATAGAAGTGTTGGCTAGGTATTTCTTTTAACTCCACGTAAGTATGTTTAACAACGAGCAATAAAAAAACATCTAGTGCATAACTACCTTGAACAATAAGTTCACCATTGGCATACAACATGCTTTTATCTCGAGCAATATCATATTCATATGATATTGCTCCATCTTTGGATGACATTTTATTAGGGTAAAAGTCTAAAATAGACTCAACACAACCAAAACACCGGAAAAAATCATTAGCAACAATTTCACGATTATTCATCTTTCACACCTACATATTCAATATCGCCATCCCTGATTAGAGTACGAATATCTTTTTCATGTTCATTTTGAATGCCTAAGCCTTCTTTATTAAAAAATGGTGCAGCATTACTTTGTGTTGTATTTATATCAGGATTTTTAATAACAAATACATGCTCTGTTTTACCCGAACTTCCTGCCATAGCTCTTGCCTCTTCAGTAACATTTTCAGGTGAAGTATATTTCCCCTTGTCTTTACGAGGATCATAACTTTCAGGATCACCACCAACATATCTAGTAATAACCTCACTTTCATAATGATTAGCAGGCCTCTCGGAACCAGGCACTTTATCAAAATTATGTGTGTTATCTGGCCACCAAGTACTACCATCTGGATTAACAAAATTATTGTCTTCGGCAAGCTTACGATCCGCATCTTGTGCTGCCTGCAAAGCATTTATCTCAGAAGGAATTTGACCATCAAAATCGCCTTCTCCCATAGACGACCCATTATTACCGGAATATACTGGTTTACTTTCAACACTCTCCTTTATACTTTCAGCAACTTCACCAACAACACGCCCTGTCTGATTTACAACAGTTGCTACTGGTAATAATTCTCCAGCCATTGCACTAGCATTATTTCCTATTGCGCTTTCTTTATCTCCTTGCAATAAATCAACAAACGCTCTGTCACCAGAATACCCTTCTCTAGGGTCTGAAGCGACACAGCCAATACCTTGATCAATACAACCCGATACAGACTCGCTAATTGCTGAAGCTGCACTTTGCATTGCACTAGGGTAGTCATCAACAAGTGCTTCGCCTGCGCTTTTTATCCCATTTAATACACTTATTGTAGTTTCTGTTACAACTTCCATAGGCGTTAATCCGACAGGAAGTACACCATTTTCTGTTGCATTAACGGTTAAGAAATCCTTATCACCTGCCATTCCTCGATCAATCATTCGAGCTTGGTTTGCATTAATGTAAGGATTTTCAAAATCATCTGGAGTTGCTATAAATAATCCAACCTTTCCTCCTTCTACGTAGTTGTCTGCTGCAGGATCATTCGTCGCGCGGAGCCCAGCTAACGCAGCCCTTGCTTCGGGATTTTCTTCGATGTGCTTTTGCTCTGACCACTTTTTATCAACTTGCAATAAAGCTTGCTGGGTTAGCTGTTTTTTCGCTTCTGCTTCGCTAATATCATGTTTTTTTGCATACGCTGGCGCTGCTTCAATAATGGCTTTCGCTTCTGCAACATACAGCTGTCTATGATCTACTGTAGCATTACCGACTCTATTCGCACTTTGAGTTCCTGAAGCTACAGCATTACTATTTTTCAAATCTGAACTGAAAGTCGCTCCGCCAGTGCTATCTAGATTACCGTCTGCAGCTTGATTGATTCGGTCTGCAAACTGCTCCCCAAATGCAGTACCCATCGCTTCTTGTGTCTGTTCTGAATTTGCACCAAACACTCCACCATCTTTACCTTGCAAAGCTTGGGTTTCTAAAACTTCATGGCCCAACGTATTGGCCATATCTGTTTTAGTTGCGCCATCTCCTGCATCGATAAAGATATTGCCGTATTCGCTATTGCTTTCATCAATAACGACTCCACCTGCAACATCACCTAGTGCATTATTAGCAAGGGTTCCACTGGTTGTTTCGTCTCCGTCATACAAGTTTATTTCACTGGCGTCTAAACCGAATTTTTCTTGTGCTAATTTACCAAGTGCTTGAGTCGCTGTGGCGTACTCTTCTGGATTTGCACTTTGTAATCCCGCAAGAATATGTGCATTTTCAGGATTGCGGATAAGATCATTTTTAAGCTGTGTTGCCATGGCATTATTATGAATGCCTTCACCCGCATTTAAGATTCCTAGATCATCATTTTCAATAACTGTATCTACAGCACGAGCAATATCTTCACCATGTTCATAGCTATCTTCAAAGTCATTAGCAATACTTTGACGCCCACCTTCCGTCACCAATCTATGATCAACAGTCACAGTCGCATTCAAGCCACCCGTCTTCATATCTTTGGTGATTTCTTGGCTGTTATTTAAATCACTGTTTACATCAGAAATATCATGTTCGCTGCCATCCTTTTTGGTGATGTTGCCGCCACCTAACGTTGCAAGCGTAGTTTGTTCTGTTTTGTGGCCATCGCTGGTTAGGCCAACGGTTGTGCTGCCCGTACTGCTAACCCCTGCACTGATATCAAAGCCTTTGTTTTCGCTGTGGTCTTTGCCTTTGATGTCTTCGATGATCAGTTTATCGGTGGCTAGGTTTAGGCTTCCTGTTCCTGCCGTTGAGTTATCGGTTAATGTGCCGTCTTCGTTACGGGTTGCACTGGCTACGACGGCACCTTTCAAGGTTGTTTTGTCGGCGCTGATGTTAACGTCGCCTTCGCCACTTGTTCCGCCAATAAGAGTGGTTTGGTTGTTCACCCATTGTGAGTCAGCGTTGCTGGAGTTTTCATTTGCACCCAGTGCGCTTGGGTTCATGCTACTTGCGCTCACGCCTGCACCAACACTATAACCTTCGGTTTTGCTGCTAGAACTCGATTCATCTTGCAGGCTTTCAATAACAAGGTTGCCGGTATCGATATCAATACCGCCTGCTACTTCTACATTCGCCCCTGATAGCGTTAGGTTGTCGCTGGTGCTGGTTAAGCTGCCTGCGTTAATGGTGCTGTTGATGTGGGTTTTGCTGTAACTGTCAGAGTCGGTATTGCTACCACTGGCATTGGCACTTGCGCCGCCGTTGGTGCTATAACTACTACCTGCAGTGCGGGTAGTCTCGCTGCTGGTGCTGGTTGTTTCTTCGGTGCCTGCTTTTATGGTCACGTCTTTGGCGTTGAGTGCTAAGCCGCCTGCAATGTCCATGTTAGAGCCGACTATGTCGATGCTGTCGGTTGCATCAAAACTGGCATCGCCACCCACGTTGAAACTAGAGCCAATGTAGCGCTCTTCGGTATTGGTGCTGGTTTTTTCTGTGATGGTTTTTTCTGCGCTGCCTGTAGCGTAGAAGCCACCAGTGCCCGTTGTGGCTGCTGCCGCTGCACCCGATGCGGCTGCAGATAGTGTTGCTTGGCCTAGCTGTGTTGTGGCGGCGGCTAAGTTGGCTTCGTAATCACCAATGGCGTTGGCTTGTAGTGTGCCATTTTTAACATCGCGCTTGGCTTGGTCGAGGGCTGACTGGGCGGCGTCTACTGCTGCGCCTGCATCAGCAACAGCTTGTATTGCATACGCAGTATCAACATAGGCGTTTTTAACCCCAACAGAAGTGGTCGTAGTTTCGGTTTTTTCTTGGTGTTCTGTTGTGGTTTGTTCTTTGAGGCCTGCCACGGTAATGGTTTTGGCTTTTGCTGTTGCATTGCCTTCAACATTCACATCGGACGCCAGTATGTCGATGTTTTCGACCGAGTTCATGGCTAAGTTTTCACTAACGTTAAGGCCTGCTTGTACTAACTCAGTTTCAGTCGTGGTGGTTGTTTCAGTATGTTTGGTTTCGGTACTGCCTGCTACCGTGACTTCGTCTTTTTTCAGTGCTCCCTTTGTTGCGCCAACAGTATGCGTACTTTCGCTTTCGGTCGTTGTGGTGGTATTTTCGACGGCGGTTATTGTGGTGCTATGGCTTTCAATAGAGGCGTTTTTAGCATTGGCTTCGCTACCTTCTAATCGGAAGTCACCATCGGTTTTAATCGCTAAAGTTTCACCTGCGGTGATTGTTGAGGTAGCGTGAGTGGTGCTTTCTACTCGGCTTTCTTTAGAAGGCGTTAACACAGAATGAACAGGCAGCGAGAAACATGCCGTTTGAAGTAGCATGAACAAAATTAATAGAAAATTTGTTCTCTTACTTGGCAAGTAACCTCATCCTATGAGTTAAATAGTTCAAAATAGAGCGGTGTTGAAATCAATTACAATACCTACAAAAGCATTAACTTTATAACCCTGATGATTATAAAAAAATCAACCCACAGCATATACGATTTTATCAATAGCCTGCTCTTCAATTTGAAGCTATTTTTTCAATTAGCTTGGTTAACATATTTCTCTAAACATCAACGTTTCGGATATTCAAAATCCAAGACAAAAGACGTTATTCAAGAAGATAGGTACCCGCGCCAGCCGTGTTATAAAAACCGCAAGAAAGCAGAGAGGTAATTAATGAAGTAATCCTCATTAAAGCCTTTCACCATCAAGCAGGTTGTAGGCATATTGCGGACATTTTCAACTATCGGTATGAAAACCACAGGTTAACGCCTGAAACGGTTGGCAAAACCTTTGTAGCAACTACTATCAGAAATCATCTCTACGAGATTCAAATATTACGGCGAGATATCAAATCAAAGCCCGCTCATAGCATCCCCTTCAATAAAGTCTGGGGAATCGATCTAACCTTTGTGAATGAACAGCCGATTTTAGGGTTTATCGAGCATCACAGCCGGAAATGTCTGTCCGCTAAAAAGTTTGAAAAACAAAAGCAGCATCACTATTTTGCGGGGTTTACTTAATATTCTAGAGCATCACCCGTAGCCTAAATTTATTCGATCAGATAATGACAAAATAGCAGGAGCTAATTTTGAACAGCTTTAGCTGGCCCGAAGGGCGAACCACATGGATGTGGTGAGTAACTTTGTTTTAACTCTAAGCTGATCAGATTCAGCTTGTGGTTTTTAGGCACTCTAAAATCTACCATTCAAAACCTACCTAAATCATTCACCAACGAAACCGAATTGCCATATTTACTTCACAGTTTTGAGTGGTGGTATAACGAAATACGCTTGCATCAGAATCTTAACGGCTAAACGCCAGCATCGGTTCGTGCAAGTAAAATGAAGAAATACCAGCAGCGTGAATGATAACAATCATATTTTTCAGTTAGAGAAAATAACCGTCCAAGCATTGGAGGAAGCCAGTTCGAGCTGATAGTGAGAATCGCTCATATATTAGTCAGCCGAGTACTTTTGTTTTAGTGAAATCATTCAGAATTGAATGATTTTGAGAGAGATCAGTTGATATTTTCAATAGATCTAAAAAATATCACCCGAAAATCAACAGACTTATTGTGCGGTCACTGCGGACGGGACACCATGGGCATTCATCACGCCAGCAAGTGTGATAATTTACAGAAGTTAGATATTAAATTGGATACCAGCGAAGATGGTTTTTGGTTTGTTTATCATAAAGATTTAAAAAACAGCGCTCGTATTCAAGCGCTGTTTGGTTTTTTAGAGCAGAGTTTAGGCAAATCGTAAATGGTTATCTAACCCCATTTCGGTCGACATGCAGGGCCAGTTTTGTGCAATTGTAACTAGGTTGTTATTTTCTTTTTTGCTCATAAACGCTAAAAACTGGTCATTTTTTTCATACACTTTATTACCGCCAAAAATTCCTTTTGCAGCGACTATAACAACTTGGTCTAACTCGTTTGCAAAGGGTTCGCCAATCAATGAATGTACAATCACATTCGACATGGTCATATCAAATGGAATCATCGGTTGGCCAACACGCATAATGTAGGTGTCGTTTACTTCTTCAAATAATCGATGTGCTAAAAATGCTCGACTCATTAATGCAACCAAGCCTGTTTTACCGTCTAATTGTTTTTGTGGGGCCATGTATAGGCCTTCAACAACATCTAAAATTGGGCTGATATATTGCAACAATCCAGCTTCAATTGCACCGTGATGTAGATCTTCTAACATCTGCGGCACTTGCTGTATGTAACGCAACACAAAGTCATACAAGCGCTCTAACGCCTCTACTTGGGGTAATTCAACAATGCGCTCTACTGTTTCTAAGCGTTGAGCTAACAGGTCATGTAGGTGTTTGGTTTCTTGTTCGCTAGTGACAGCGGTTTGAATCAGTTGCTGTAATGTTTGCGTATTCATTTGATGAATCTCCAACACTGTAAAATAAGTTAGCTTTTTAAGATGATGCCGTAAAAAGATGATCAATAAACATTCAATAACAAGATAGGGCAGAGCTTTATTACTATTTAGGCTAATTAATTATTAAAAGATCAATTGTTATTACTTTAAAATACCTAATAAAAACAATAACTTAGTAAGATTACTCTACCTTTCAGAGAAAATTATAGTAAAGATTGACGCATACGCTAGTTTTATTTCTCAATTAATTGATATTTGTCTAACAATCTAACGAATTTGGGCAGCATAAACAGCGATCGAGCCAGCAAAAATGCATAAAAAGCGAACCATAACCCATGATTGCCCCACGCGAGTGTCAAAAACCAGACAGGCAAAAAAATGACACTGGCCGATAACAGCATGCTATTTCGCATAGCCGCACTGGCTTGTAAGCCAATAAAAATGCCATCCAACCAATAGCTGCTGCAGCCAATTAACGGCAACCAAATTAACCAAGGGCTGTATTCAAAAGCCAAAGCTAATACGTCTTTTTGATCGGTTAATAAGCTTAATAAATTCTTGTTTTGCCAAGTAAAAGCCGCCACCATAAGCAAAGCAATTAACAGTATATTGGCTCCTGTTAACCAAATGCTGGCGCGTAATTGCTGTATGTTTTTTGCCCCAAGGCTTTGCCCAACGAGTGTTTCTGCAGCATGAGCAAAACCATCTAAGGCATTTGAAATCAGTAATAACAGGGTAAGCATGATGGCGTTCACCGCCAACACAAGATCACCTTGCTGCGCGCCTTGCGAAGTAAAGAAAATAAACACGCTAAGCAAGCATAAAGTGCGCACAAACAACTGATGATTAATATTAATTAACGGTTTTAGTTGCTGCCAGCTCGGCCATTTAAAGCGTTGTCTGTTATTGTTATCGATAGAACGTAGGGTACGAGCAGCCCAATATAGGCCTAAGCCTGCGGCGCTGTAATCTGCGCACAAAGTTGCCCAAGCAACGCCGTCACTGGTTAAGCCGTAGCCATAAACCAGCACCACATCGAGCAAGGCATTAATGCTGTTGCTAATAATAAGCAGCATTAAGGGTACTTTGGTTTCGCCACGGCCAATAAACCAACCGATAAGTACATATTGAGCAAGCACAGCCGGTGTTGCGAGTAATCGAATACTGGCGTATTCAACAGCCAAAACTTGCACATTTTGGCTGCCACCAATAAGACCAATAATGCTTTCTAGGCTAACAAAAGCAAACGCCATTAAAGGAAAACTAATACACAGCGCCATGAGTAGAGCATTATGCAAAATGGTTTCTGTAGAGCTGATAGCAGAAGCTTGTTTGGTTGCTAATTGAGTAGCTCCGGTAGCATGTGCACTGAGCGATGTGGTTCCCATGCGCAAAAAGCCAAAACTCCATAACAATAAGGTAACCACTTGGCTGCCAAGGGCGACTGCTCCTAAATAGCTCACGTCATCTAAATGCCCTAAAACAGCGGTATCCACTAAGCCTAATAAAGGCACGGTGATATTACTGAGCATAATAGGCCAAGCGAGTTGCAGTATTCGTGTTTGTAGTTGCAGCATGATGAGGGCAGTTTCGGTATGATAGGCGGGTTAGGGTTTTATCTTATTGGGAATACGTATGTCAACGCCAGCAAATACCTCGCAAAAAAGTAAACAAGGTTTTATGCCTGTTTTATTGGTTATGTGTTTAATACTGGGGCTGGCCTCTTTTGCCGGCTGGTATGTATTGAGTACTAACAATGACGAACCGGAATCTTTGTCTTCGCAATTGAGTGCTCAAGATGCGTTTAAGTTTGCTCAACCTTTACCTGTTTCTGATGTGCCTTTTATTAATGAAGAAGGCCAAACTGTTGGTAAAAAAGACACTTTAGGCAAGTGGTCTTTTCTCTTTTTTGGCTATACCTTTTGCCCTGATATTTGCCCAACCACCTTATCTGTTATGCAACAAATGTGGGTACAGCTTTCACCAGAACTTAAAGCCAAAAATCAAATTGTGTTTGTAAGTGTGGATGTTGAGCGTGATACGCCAGAGCAACTTAAAACTTACATGGATTATTTTGAAACAGATTTTACTGCGTTAAGTGGTAACTTAACGTCGCTGCACAGTTTTGCTGCGCAGTTAAATGCTGTTTATGCCAGAGTAGATCGTTTAAATGATGAAGGCGACATTGACCCAGAGCTAGGATATTTAATGGACCACAGCGCAAACATTGCTATCTTAGATCCAGAAGGTAATTATTACGGCTTTATTAAACCGCCGTTTACGCCCAAGAAGATGCTCTCTATTGTAAAAACCATTAACAATCAAAGCTAAACAGATAACCGTTATTTTTTATTCCGGTGCCCAGTCGCCGGAATGCTTATTCCCTTCTTTATCTTTTACAACAATCGTTGCGTGCGACCAGCGTTTTTTAAGATCAACATACTCACGACCTTCAGCGTCTATTTTAATCACTAAATCACTGCTTTTACGTGATGTGTATGGTCTTATTTCTTCTGCCATTTCTGGAGTAACGTAAGGCGTAAAATCAAACACGGCGCTGTCATTTTTTGTGCTGCTGTTATGTGAATGTTGGCTATGTAATTTGGCGGGGGCTTTTGAGTCAACTGGTGGTGATTGATCAGAAACAGTTGTTGTTTCTGGGACAACTACTGACATCATTCTGCTAGCATCATTGTTAGAGTTAGAATTAGAGCTAGATACTACCCAAGTAAGCAAAACCAGCGCTGATAAAATCACACTAAAAAATATTTTTTTATTCATAAAATTTCTTCCATTCTAGCTCTGCTTTTATTCATGCCTAAGCGTGTATAAATAACAAAAACGATTACGAATAACAAAAATACAGTGCTAAAAATACCACCAGATTTTGCATCCGAACCAATCGCAACTACCTCAACATTTTCGATAATCGGTGATTCTATTAATTCAGGAGTTTCAGGTTGCTCTGGAACATCTACTGGGGCTGATTCTTGACTGGGCATAATGGTAATAGTTACTTGAGCCATTTTTACGTCGCCACTGTTATCTTCAATGGCATAAACTAAAGTTTCTGTTCGTTCAGTATCTTGAATATCTGAAGTGGCTGTAAACTTAACTTCTATCTGATAAGCACGCTCAGCACCGTCTAAATTATTATTAATTATTTTAAAGTTTTTCTTTAATTCATTTAATTCGTTTAATCTTTCTTCGCTTGTTTCACTTTGATTATTGTAAATAGTACTGCTGCCGTCACTGTTCAATTCAAAACTTGCTCCACCATCAACAACGTGTGCAAAAATAGTTAATAATTTTATATTTTCAAACTCATCGTTACTGGTTAAATCCACCGTTAACAAATCTGTACCGGTTACCTGGGCATAATCGTTTGTCAGTTTTAACGGCGTGGTGTTTAAGGTTTTGATACTCACCTGCGCTTCTTCACTCAACACTAACCCAGTGTCTTTTTGTTGTTGTATGCGGTAATTAAATTGATCTTCACCCACAACCGAACCTGCGCTGTAAGTCACATCCTTGCCGTTATTAATCAACGAACCATTAGCTGTTGGTTGTGTTATTTCTATACTTATTTCATCGGTAAAAATTTGATCATTAAATAAAATATTTAATTTTTTATCTGAATTTATTTTTATTTTAAATTCATCATTTGTCACATTCGGTACCGGTAAATCATCAACAACTTGCAAAGTTACACTGGCAATATTACTCGCTAAACCTTGTGAGTCATTTATTAAATAGGTAAAACCATCTTGTACTTGTGCAATAGTATTTAAGCGATAGAAAATCTTACTACTCGTTATTGTAAGGTCACCGTGCTGTGGATTGTTAATAATATTAATTTTTACATTTTCTAATTCTTCATCTTCATCATTAGCAAGAATATTAAGTTTATTATTTACATTACTCACTATCGAAAGTATGTCATCAGTCGCTATCGGAGCATCATTTTTATTCACTAGAAAAATATGACTCTCTACTACAGCAGATTGCAAACCCGTGTCGTCGCTAAAATAATATTTAAATCTACTGTGTCCAAATGCATTTTCATTTGCATTAAACACAGCATTTTTAGAGTTCACCGCAATAGTGCCATTAGTGGGTTGCTGCTGAATAACGATACTTTGCACTTCGCCGTTAAGAATATCGTTTTTGGTTAAATCCAATACTTGGTTCACACTGTTTTGGTTAAAAACAAAAATGTCTTTTTTGGCTACAGGTAAATCAAGCTGGGTGATTTGCAAATTCACATTAGAAACATTACTGCTGGCATCACCAGGGTCACGCAATAAATAACTAAAACTGTCTTCACCTGCAAAATCTGGCTCGGCCTGATAGCTAACACTATCGACATTAGTCGCTACTGTTCCGTGGCTTGGCGGGGATGTTATAACAATGGTTAATTCACTTTTATTATGATCAACATCACTATCGTTTAACAAAATATCAAGGCGGCTAGATTCTGAGGTTACGGTAAACTGATCAGCAACTGTAACAGGAGAATCATTAACGTTGGTTATTTCTAGGTCAACTGCTGACGTATTACTTTCGTTGCCGTCAACATTAATTTTATATAAAAAACGATCACTGCCAAAAAAGTCAGCACTGGGTGAATAATTAACGGTGCCGTTATTCACTGTTACTACTCCATGCAAAGGGTCACTTACAATAACCACCTGAGCATTACTTAAAGTAGAATCAATATCGCTGTCGTTATTAATTAAATCGAGTTCAAAATTAATGCTGTCTTCTTGTAGGGTAAAACGGTCTGCGGTGATAGTACTGGCGTCATCAACATTAGTTACGGTGATTAATAAATTTGCACTATTACTTTTTTCGTTGGCACTGTCTCGCACAAAATACGTCAGGCTGTCGCTGCCAAAAAAGTTAGCCGCTGGGGTGTAAAGAATTTTTCCGTTAACCACACGGGCTTCGCCATTAGAAACCGAGTTTTCTATGGTTAATGTGCTAGGGTCTAACGGCTGATCTCCAGCCGCATCATTCAACAACACGTCGATTGTGATATTTATACTGTCTTCTGTAATATTCAGGCTATCGTCATTCGCCGTAGGTGGTTTGGCTGGTAGAGAAATATTACCGACATTGATTGTGATCGTTGCTTCATTACTCAGTTGTAAATGATCATCATAAACTTGATAAACAAGAGTATCACTTCCGGTAAAGTTAGCATTGGGTGTGTACGTTGCATCAGCGTCAAAGTTATCACTTAACACACCATTGCTGGGTAACACTCGATAGGTGTACAAAGAAAGGGCGTCTAAATCTGCATCAATGGCGCGGTTTAATACATCCAGATTAATGCTTTGATTGGTGTTTATGTTTAACGTGAAATCTGTGGCAACGGGCTTTGAGTTTCCGCTTAATTCTGCTTTTAACTCATATCCCATGTCTTTGAACATTTGAATCTCTAACGCAGGTCTCACGCCATCGTCGGTGTTCAGTGGTTCCATCAGTTGGTCGGGAGTAGCATCCACAGAAATATGGCTTACCGAAGAACCACTATTGTATGTGCTAGGGGCATGTAATTTAATGCCTTGTATTGGCGAATTAGCTTGGCCAATATAACCATTGGTTAAAGGATTATTTCCACCTGCTGCAGCACTGTTAGCAAAAGTGCCCGACCACAGTAATGAATTATTTCTACCCGATAAGCTGCGCTCAGAATTGCTCATAGCAGCCCAGCTTTTGCTTAAAGAAGCATCTTGTAAAAAGCGACTATACGAGTCGATCGCGTTATTAAAAAGAGCGCCGTTGTCTTCTATAAAGGTTAAAAAACCCAGACCGTGGCCAATCTCATGCAATACCACATCTAATAATGCTTCTTTTGTATTTGGCTCATTGTTATCTAAACCGTAATACCAGCCTTCTACTGCACCACTAAAACAACCGCTATCGATGGCCGAATTAAAAGTGGCGTAAATATCACTGGCATCGATCGAGGTGTCTTGTTTAAGCAGTTGATTGGCTTGTGCACTTGGATACCAAACATTGTCTATATTTTTAACTTGCTCTGGGCCAGCAAATCCCAAGGTTGCCGAGTTTGTGCTGCAAGCAAGGTTTTTAAATTCAGCCTCAACGGTAATGTCGTAATGCAGATTAAGGATGTTAGACCAAATAAATGCGGCCCGCTGAAACACTTCTAATCGCTGTGCACCTATGGTTAAGGCGTTATTACCACCAACAGGGCTCACAGGAGTCGGATCGCTAAACCCTGTTATCGGTACTATGACTATTCGGCCTTGATTATCAGCAGCTTGTACCATTAACGACATCAACGTCATCAAGGCCAACCATAAAACAGACAGCAATTTAAATTTCATAAGGCAATTTATTTCCTAAATGAATTAACCAGCTGACTAAGCACAAATATACTCGCGGCTGATACTACAATACTGGGGCCGGTAGGTGTGTCCCAAATAAACGATATCGCCATACCGGCACACACCGAAACCATACCTATAAAACTGGCCAATATGGCCATATGTTCTGGGCTTTTCACCAACGGCCGTGCTGCTGCTGCCGGTATAATCAACAAGGCACTGATTAACAATACACCAACAATCTTCATCGATATAGCGACTACTAAGGCTAGCAGTAAAACCAACATCGCTTTTAAACGCTTTACCGGATAGCCATCAATGGCAGCTAATTCTTCGCTTACGGTAGAGGCTAATAAACCACGCCATTGCCAAACAATGAGTGCAATTACAAACGACCCACCAACCAGTATCCATAACAAATCGGTTTGATTCACCGCCAGTAAGTCGCCAAACAAGTACGCCATTAAATCTATACGCACATCAAAGAAACTTAATACCACTAGGCCAATAGCCAGCGATGAATGCGATAAAATACCCAGCAAGGTATCGGAAGCAATGCCGGTGTATTTGTCGAGCTGTAATAAGATCAGTGCCAACGCCGAGCAAGATACAACAAGCGCCAGAGTTAAATGCAAATCAAACAGAATACCTAAAGTAATGCCCAGCAACGCGCCATGCGCCAAAGTATCGCCAAAAAAAGCCAAACGTCGCCACACCACCAAACTGCCTAACGGCCCAGCAGTTGCAGCAACACCTAAACCGGCAAACAAAGGTAATAACCACCAACTAATCATGTTGCTTATCCTCTATATGACCATCGGCGCAATGCGTATGATCGTGGTGATGAGTGTAATGTGCTAGCTCGGGGGCTAGCTCTGGTACAACCAACTGATGGCCAAACAAGGTGTTGTATTCATCACTCACACTCACTTGATCAGGGTGTCCTGAACAACATACATGGCCATTGAGGCAAATCACCCGATCGGTAGACGCCATCACCAGATGTAAGTCATGAGAAACCAATACAATGCCGCAACCTAATTCGTTTCTTAATTCGGGTAACAATTGATATAACTCGCGCTGACCTTGAATATCGACACCTTGCACAGGTTCGTCTAATACCAGCAAGTGCGGCTCTATTAAAAGAGCACGTGCTAATAATACGCGTTGCCACTCTCCACCCGACAATTGCTGTACCGGTTGATCGGCTAAAGAACTCACCGCAAGGCGCTCTAGCCATTCTGCTACTCGCTGTTTACGTGCGCCCGGTGCCAACATTAAAAAACCGCTGACAGATAACGGCAAGCGCTCATCAATGCGTAATTTTTGCGGCATATAACCAATGCGCAAACCTTTACGACGGGTGACCTTGCCCTCATCTGGCGTATTTAATCCCAATAAAATGCGCAACAAACTGGATTTACCGCAGCCGTTAGGACCAATAATAGTGACAATTTCATTTTCGCTGATGGCAATATCAATGTTTTGCAAAACATGGCGACTGCCCCATGTTTGATTAATGCCTTTGGCGCTGATAAGTACTTCAGGCTCGGGAGTAACGATAACTAACTCAGGATTCATTAACCCTGCTCCGTTAATGATGCTGCTGGCGAATCAATGCATTGCGGACAAGTACCCACCACCTCGGTGATTTGATGCTCTACCATAAAACCCTGCGCTTTGGCGGCATCGGATAATTCTGAAAACCATGACTTGGCGTCTATTTCTTGCGCCTTGCCACAGTGCTTACACAATAAAAAGCAGCTGTCGTGTTCATGCCCCGGATGAGAGCAACCAATAAAGGCATTTAAGGTAGCCAAGCGATGCACTAAGCCCAATTCCAATAAAAAATCCAACGCCCGATACACCGTTGGCGGCGCTGAGTTAAAGCCGTCCTCTGCCAGCGCTGGTAAAAGGTCATACGCGCCCATTGGTTTATGACTCTGCCATACCAGCTCTAAAACACGCTTACGAATAGGCGTTAAACGCACGCCTTGCTCGGCACACAACAGAGTGGCTTGTTGCAGTGCGGCATTAATGCAACCTTGATGGTCATGAGGATGGTAAGCAGAGGCAGACATATAAGGGCTCACATAATTTTTCATAAAAAAACAGATCGGATATCATTATAAGGTTATAATATTACACTTTGACCACCACTGCCTATTTATCTTTATGAAAAAACAACCGACTAACCTGCTAACTTCAGCAGTTAAAACAACCTTAATACTGCCTGCTTTATTGCTGATCAGTTTATTTTCCAGCGCTGCAGATGCCCGAATTTTGGTATCCAATAAGCCCTTAGCGTTAATTGCTGCCGCCACTTACCCAGGTGAACAGATCGATATTTTAGTGCCCGATGGCATGTCGCCACACGACTACAGCTTAAGGCCTTCAGATATCGGTAAAATTCGCCAAGCCGATAAAATTTTATGGTCGGGTCATCACATGGAACCTTATTTAGCGAAATTTGCTACGCAAGCTACTGATAAGAAGATATGGTTAGATGCTACTCACCTTATGGAAGACATGGGCTTGTATGGCAAAGACCCACACGTTTGGCTATCACCTGAGTTGGCTATCGAGATCAGCAAGCGTATTGCAGACTGGCACCCAACAAACACTTCGCAAGCCACACAAGATCACCAATTATTTGCTCAACGCTTAACTCAGCTGGTGGCCACAAGCAAAGCCACGTTAGCACCGGTTAAACAGTCGGGTTTTTTTGTCTTCCATCAAGCTTACGATTATTGGTTTGAAGCGGTTGGCGTTATGCAACTAGGGGCATTTACCTTGTCTCCAGAACGCAAACCTGGCGCTAAGCGTATTGAAAAAATGCGTAATCAACTGAAAAATAACGAAGTAAGCTGTGTTTTGTCAGAACCTCAATTCAGCCCAGCGTTGATTGCCACCGTGGTTAATGGTTTACCCATAAACCAAGGTGAGCTAGACCCATTGGCAGGATCTAGCACACTTACAAAAACTGCTTATGTAGAATGGTTAGCACAAATCACTGACACACTTTATAAGTGCTTAAAATAGCTCAATACTGGGTATCGCGGTGACGCACTAACTTTAAAAAGTACTCCATCGGGTCTTTTATCGTTGTCACTAATGCCGCTATAGGGTCTTGCGCAATAACATCAGCCTGATGTTGTTGCGTGGTCAAACGACTCAGCCAAAAGCGCAACGCTGCCGCACGTAAACACATACCCCAAGATTGTTGCTCTTGTTCGGTTAACGCTCGTACCGACTGATAACCTGCCATTAATGCTGGTAACCTTTCGGCTTGCCAATCGCCAACAGCGTTGGCACACCAATCATTCGCTACAATGGCTAAATCAAACAACCACACATCTTCACAAGCGTTATAAATATCTAAAATCGCACCCAATTTAGGGGCCTGCGATTCACTTGTTTCGAACAACACATTGTCGTGAAATAAATCGCCATGAATCAATCCACGGGGCAAGCTGTACCACAACTCAGTATTCGATTCTTGAAACTCCACTTCGTCTACTAAGATTTCTTGTTGTTCTTGGCTTAGCAATAAATCACTGCCGTTGGCCATATTAGCAAGACTGTGCTGAATCAATTCTCGGCCTACTTCTGGCCACCACTGCAAACCGCGATTGTTTTCTTCCAGTCCTTTTAAACCTGTACCCGCTATATGAAACTGCGCTAAAGCCTTACCAATTTGCCAACAATGATCAGAACTGATATTTAGCGGATGAGAGCCGGGTAAACACACACATAAAATAGCCGGTTTATTTTTTAAAACATATAAATATTGGCCAAAGGTATCGGCAATGGGCGCGGGTACTGGAATATTTTGCTCAGCTAAATGACGACCTATGTTAATAAAGCCTTCCACTTCACTGGCATTATGATGCTCAAAAATCGTAAGTACGTATTTTTGCAGCACTTTATCAGCTGTTTTTATGAACACGAAAAAATTAGTATTTTCGACACCTGCACTAATGCCCTGATGACTATGATACTCACCCAATGAAAATTGTTTTAAATAGGCGGTAACGTCGTTAGCACTGAGATCGGTATAAACAGACATGAAATAAACTTACTTTATAATTGAACAAAAGAAGAGCGAGCGCTTTTAACACGGCGCTCGCATGCACCTAATTAGCACAAGGCCATCACCTTACCAGCGAAAGATAACCCAGCTAGGTACCGCAATATCAGGAGAATCTGATTGAACGTATTGGCCATTTTCAGCATTTTGTACATCGCTAGGCTTTAAATAATACGGCTTACCGTACTTGGGCACGACCTTAATTTCTACTATCTCACCACCACGTCGGTATTCATAAAATGTTTTGTCCCCATCGTTACGAATAACAACTTCTTCACCACTTGTTTGGGCGGCGGCGTTCATTGTAAATACGGGGGAGCTAATCAGTGCAAAAGCACAGGCTAAAGTCACAAGTAGGGTACGCATCATGGTAAGCTATGCCTCATTAAAATATTAAAAATTCTCTCTTAGATCATTGTACTCTTTTTACGTACTTTTAAGCACGTTTGTATAAGCTTACTCAAACAAACAGCCATATAATTACAGATTAAGAAAACGCTAACCAAGAGATTGCTACGGATACCCTTATGTCTGATTCTGCATTAGCCCCAACTATACTTGTTGATGGTTCATCGTATTTATTCCGCGCATTTCATGCCATGCCACCGCTGACCAACTCAGCAGGCCACCCAACGGGCGCGATCCGTGGCGTGATCAACATGATGCGTAAACTGCAAAAAGATTACCCAGAATCACAAATCATTGTGATTTTTGATGCCAAGGGTAAAACCTTCCGCAATGATTTATACCCAGAATACAAAGCTAATCGCCCATCGATGCCCGACGAATTGCGCGTGCAGATTCAGCCCATTCACGACATTATTAAAGCCATGGGCTTGCCATTATTGGTAATTGACGACGTAGAAGCCGATGACGTAATTGGTACTTTGGCAGCCCAAGCCACTAGCGCCAAACGTGATGTGGTTATCTCTACAGGTGATAAAGACATGGCACAACTGGTGAACGAACACATTAGCTTAATCAATACCATGACCGATACCTTTATGGATGTTGACGGCGTGATGGAAAAGTTCGGTGTGCGCCCCGATCAGATTATCGATTACTTATCGCTAATGGGTGACAAGGTCGACAACATTCCTGGAGTTGAAAAGTGCGGCCCGAAAACTGCCGTTAAGTGGTTAGACGCATACGAGACCATGCAGGGCGTGATCGATAATGCCGACGCAATTAAAGGAAAAATCGGTGAAAACCTGCGTGCAGCTCTCGACTTTTTACCGCTGTCGTATGAGTTGGCGACGATTAAGTGCGATGTTGAACTCGAACAAAACATCACCGACATCGAAACTCAACCCGCAGATAAAGATGCTTTATTAACCGCCTTTACTGAATATGAATTCAAAAGCTGGGTTGAAGAATTAGGCGGTAGCCTTGAAAGTAAAAGTACTGACAAACAGGCCGTAAATAGCAAAGCTAATACGACTCCAACTGAAGCAAGCAATATTTCAGTCATTCCTGACAATATTGAAACCGATTACCAAATCATCTTTGATCAAGCCCAGCTTGATGACTGGTTGGCGGAATTAGAAAAAGCCGAGTTATTCGCCTTTGATACCGAAACTACCTCGCTGAATTACATGGAAGCCGAGATCGTGGGATTCTCTTTCGCCATAGAAGCAGGCACCGCCGCTTACGTACCGCTAGCGCACATCGGCCCAGATACGCAATTAGAAGATGCGCCCACACAGCTCAACCGCGATGATGTTTTAGCGCAGTTTAAGCCTATTTTAGAAAGCGAAAAGCATAAGAAAGTAGGGCAGCACTTAAAATACGATGCCCACGTATTAGCCAATTACGGTATCGAACTGAAAGGCATTCAGTTCGATACCATGTTGGAATCTTACATTCTGAACTCGGTCGCCACCCGTCACGATATGGACAGCCTAGCCTCGTATTACCTAGGCACTAAAACCACCAAGTTTGAAGAAGTGGCAGGCAAGGGCGCCAAACAAATCACCTTTGATAAAGTCGAAATCGCCATTGCTGGCCCGTATGCCGCTGAAGATGCCGATATCACCTTGCGCTTGCACCACGTTCTTTGGGCACAGCTGAATGAAAGTGATAAAGCCGACCTTAAAAAAGTATTTGAAGAAATCGAATTACCGTTAGTGCAAGTACTTACCAAGATCGAAGCTAATGGCGCTTTAATCGATCCTGATATTTTGCACGAACAAAGCGGCCAGCTCACCGCGCGCCTGCAAGAACTAGAACAGCAAGCTCACGATGTAGCGGGGCAGGTATTTAATCTTGGCTCACCTAAGCAACTAGCAGAAATTTTATTCGAAAAGCTAGAGCTGCCGGTGGTTAAGAAAACCCCTAAAGGCGCGCCGTCTACCGCCGAAGAAGTGTTGGTTCAATTAGCCGAAGAATACGAACTGCCTAAGCTGATTTTAGAAAACCGCAGTCTCAGTAAGCTAAAATCAACCTACACCGACAAATTACCCTTAATGATTTGCCAGCGCACAGGGCGTTTGCATACTTCGTATCATCAAGCCACCGCCGCCACAGGGCGCTTATCGTCAACCGATCCGAACTTGCAAAACATTCCGGTTAAAAGCGAAGAAGGTCGCCGTATTCGTAATGCCTTTATCGCACCTGAAGGCTATACCATGGTGGCAGCGGATTATAGTCAGATCGAATTACGCATTATGGCGCATCTTTCTAACGACAAAGGCTTATTAACCGCTTTTGCCAACGGCATTGATGTACATACAGCAACAGCCGCCGAAGTATTTGGGGTGACCATTGATAACGTCGAACCGAATATGCGCCGCAGCGCCAAAGCGATTAACTTTGGTTTGATCTACGGCATGTCGGCCTTTGGTTTGGCTAAGCAATTAGGGGTTGGCCGTCACCAAGCGCAAGAATACGTTGATTTGTATTTTGAACGCTACCCTGGGGTGAAATCCTACATGGACAATACTCGCGCCGATGCAGCGGATGCTGGTTACGTTGAAACCATCTTTGGTCGTCGTCTGTATCTGCCTGATATTAAGGCGAAAAATGCACCACGTCGCCAACATGCAGAGCGCACAGCGATTAACGCACCGATGCAAGGCACTGCTGCAGACATCATCAAAAAAGCCATGATCAAAGTTTCAGATTGGTTAGCAACTGAAGAATTCGATGCGCAGATGATTATGCAAGTACACGATGAATTGGTATTAGAAGTAAAAACCGAACAGCTAGAAGCGTTCTCGGCCAAGCTAAAAGAGATTATGGAAAATGCCGTTAAGATTAATGTGCCGCTGATTGTCGATGTGGGCTTTGGTAAGAACTGGGGAGAAGCGCATTAGTTTTTGCAGGTAGACTAAAGTGGCATATCCAGCAGAAGCGTCTATTGTTAATGTATAAAGACAGTCAACGCTTCTTTAGATATTTTATTTAGTTTAACGTTAGCAATAACGTTGTGTTTCCTTCGGGTATTCCCCAATGCCCGAAGTCTAGCCCGATTGGTTTCCCCAATTATCAATCGGGCTCTTTTTCGTTTTTAACTTCTTCAGGACCTTCATTACTACCTTCATCATGATCTTCATCATGAAATTCGGTATTGTCCATAAACCACTTAGTTAAATGCTTGCGTAACTCTTTTACACCATCGCCTTTTAATGACGAAAACATCTGGACTGTTGCTAATTCGCCCATATTGGCAACGGCTTTACGCACTTGCAACATAGTTGCAGAAGCAGGGCCGCGCTTAAGCTTGTCGGCTTTGGTTAGCAAAATGTGCAATGGCATGTTCGACTCATGTGCCCAATCGACCATGGCTTGGTCAAACTCGGTCATTGGGTGACGAATATCCATCACTAAAACAAGACCACGTAAGCATTCACGCTTATCTAAATAAGCGCCCAATTGCTTCTGCCACTCGGTTTTAATCGCTTTTGGCACTTTCGCGAAGCCATAACCCGGCAAATCGACTAGTCTATAAGGACTGTCATCTATCTGAAAAAAGTTAATTAGCTGCGTTCGTCCCGGTGTTTTACTGGTACGAGCCAATTTAGTTTGCTCAGTTAAAGCATTAAGAGCACTCGATTTACCAGCATTGGAGCGACCCGCAAAGGCAATCTCTACACCGTCCCACTGGGGGCACTGAGTGAACTTGGCGGCGCTTTGCATGAAGCGAGTATTGGTATAAATCAATGTTTGTGCATTTAACATAATGTAAACGTAATGACCGTTAGGAAATTAATGGTATATAATCTTCGGCTTTTGTAATCCGACAACTAATTGTATCATAGTCGGATGATTCAAAGCCGTGCATTTTAATTTAGCTCCCAAAGAGGAATCTCTTATGAAAAAACTAGCACTTTTTGCAACTCTAGTTGCAACAACTAGCTTTAATGCCAATGCTTTTGATGTTGACGCTAAGTATAAGCAGACTTGTAGCATTTGCCACGCAATGGGTGTTGCTGGTGCTCCTAAAGCTTTTGATGAGGCCGCTTGGGCGCCACGCATGGAAACGGGTATGGAAGCTTTACTAGCGACTGTACACAATGGTAAAGGCGCTATGCCACCAAAAGGTTTATGTAATGACTGTACTGACGATCAGTACAAAGCATTAATTAACCACATGTCTACAAGCAAATAATTAATTTTTAAAAAACTGGACCTGACGATGAAAAAAGTACTGATTAGCTTAATCATTTCTGTTGGCCTTATCTCTGCTGCTCAAGCAGGCGATGCGGTTGCAGGAAAAACCAAAGCGGCCACTTGTGCTGCCTGTCACGGAGCTGACGGCAATAGCTTAGCACCGAATTTCCCTAAAATTGCTGGCCAAGGCGAACGCTATTTGGTGAAGCAGATTACAGACATCAAAAATGGTGTACGTCAGGTTCCAGAAATGATTGGCTTTGTTATGGGTTTAACTGAGACAGACATTGCTGACATCTCGGCTTATTACGCTGCACAAAAACCTGCTACCGGTGGTTCTGTTGACCCTGAACTAGTAGAACTTGGCAAGCGCATTTTCTTAGGTGGTAACGAAGCAACAGGCGTTCCTGCTTGTATTGCTTGTCACAGCCCAAATGGTAAAGGTGTTGAAGCTGCTGGCTTCCCAAGCCTTGCCGGTCAACATGAAGCTTATACCGAAAAGCAACTTGTAGATTTTTACAACGCTGATCGTCATAACGATGAAAACAACGTTATGCGTGATATTGCATCACGTATGCACATGGACGAGATCAAAGCTGTTTCTAGTTACATTCGTGGCTTGAAGTAATTGACTTAGTCTATGAAAAAAGCGGCTTATGCCGCTTTTTTTTGGTTTTTCTACCTACCTTTTAAGGTGAACGCCTACCTATGGCTGAACCTTTATGCCACAATCCTTGTCAACAAAATCAATAAGTACATAATTGAATTTATCCGCTAAAATTATTTAAATTAAAACCCTTGTTTCGGAGTTTAAGATGTTAGGACGTATCCTTACCAGTGCCGCCATTGTTTTAGCCAGCTTTAACAGCCTTGCTGCAGATGGCCATAACCATCAAGAAGCACCACTTACCGATATGAGCAAGACTTATAAAGTCCTTGAGCAGCCTCAAACAGTACCTTCAAACGGTAAAATTCATGTCGAAGAGTTATTTTGGTACGGCTGTGGACACTGTTTCACATTAGAAAAACACGTTGAGTCATGGACCGCTAAACTCCCTAATGACGTTGAATTTTCACGTATTCCTGCCATGTTTGGTAAATCTTGGGTTATTCACGCTCAGCTATATTACATTGGTGAAGTACTGGGTATCACAGAGAAATCTCACGGTGATATTTTTAAAGCCATTCATATTAATGGCAAACGCTTACAGCGTAAATCAGAGCAAAGAGAATTTTTTGCGGCTTACGGCGTTAGCGAACAAGATTTTGATAAGGCTTACAGCTCGTTTACCGTTAAAAGCCGCATGCAACAAGGTGATAAACGTATTCGTGCTTACCGTGTAAGTGGTGTACCAGCTGTTGTTGTTAATGGCAAATACTTGGTTGATGCTTCTTCTGCTGGTGGCCAAAGAAACGTATTCAAAGTAGTGGATTACTTAATCGAAAAAGAACGTAATTAATAAATTTTTTTATTAATAAGCATTAAATAAATGGCAGCCCTAAAAAGCTGCCATTTTTGTTTTTATTGTTGTTTAATTGCCTAATAATAAAATAACGATAGTTAACTCAATTTTTCTATACTGAATGATATAACGTTTAGACCGGTAAAGGGACTATGTCGCAAGAAGGCGAAATTTCACACAATGCTTCGAACAGATGGCGTACCAAGTACCTCGATCTGATCGAGCGTCACGAGCAGCTTATCAAAAACAACGAGGCCAAACAGGATCAAATGCGCCGTGCGTTGATGGTTGTCTCCTTGTTGGCAGAAGGCCAAACTAACAGCATTGATAAACCACTAGCATCTTTACGTGAAGCTATTAAACCCGACAGCAAGACCCTTAGCCTAGAATCAAATGTAAAAGCCTTACAAGCAGAAATGAACCGCTTTGAGCAGAAGTGGCAACTGCAATCTGAAGAAGTGCTGCTGACTGTACAAAAAGCAGCAAAAAACTTATTACAACTGCCGCTACCTTTTGCTCAAAAACAACGCATTAAAAAAGTTCTAAGTCAGTCTAAAAATCAGTTAGAGCAATGGGCAGGCTACAGTAACCAGCTGCTCGCTTGGGCTGAATTAATTGCTGATTTGCCTTTGCAAACCGATAGCATCGCTGAAGAATCACCCTCAGTTGGGTTTTTTAGTCGTTTGTTCCAACGCCCGCCACAACCGTCTAACCTAGCGGGCTCAACCGAAGCCGAACAGGTTGATGATTTGTTGGCGCTAGACAACGCTGCTGATAGCGCAGCCAATACAGTCTCCGACTTTCAAAAAGTCAATGCAGGGGCATCATCAGTAACATCATACTCGGCACCAGTAACAAACTCGCCCTTAACGATCGAGGTAACGGATACCGAAGGTGAGCAGCAAAAAATCACTTATGCCGCGATTGAAAAAGATGTGAGCGGCATGATCAATCGCCTGCTTGCCCAATTAGTCATTCCTGCCAGTTATCACGATCGCTTAAAAGCTTTAAAAATAAAATTAGCTTCAAAACTTGATTGGTATGACTTAGTACCCACTCTTGAAGAAGTTGCTAACTTAGTGATCGACGCAGTTGGTAACGGCCAAGCTGAATTTGAGCAGTTTTTAGAAGGCTTAGATAATCGCTTAGAAACCATTCAAGATATTGTTAACAATGCTTCAAAAGGTCAGCTAGACCGCAGTGATGCCCGTGATGAATTTGCAGGTATTCTGGAGAAAAAAGTCAACGATATCCGCTCTGAAGTCAGTAATAAAAGTAACCCCGGCGAACTGGGTAGCAGCATTAGTGAGCATTTAGGGCTAATTTTACAAGCCATGCACAACTATAGTTCGGCAGAGAATGAACGTGAAACCGAGCTAACCAAGCAATTAGAGCAGATGCAAAGCAAGTTAGACGAAATGGAAAACTTAGCGCAGGTGGCGCAAGTTGCCATTGAAGAGCAGCGAAAAAAAGCCATGCACGATACCTTAACAGGGCTACCAAATCGCGAATCTTATAAGCAACGCCTCGAGGAAGAAGTTCAGCGTCTTAATCGTTATGGCGGCAAACTGTCATTAATGGTGTGTGATATTGACCTGTTTAAACGCATAAATGACTCTTATGGCCATTTAGCCGGTGATAAAGTACTCACTATTATCGCCCGCTCTCTACAAAGAAATTTACGCGTAAGCGATTTTATTGCCCGCTTTGGTGGTGAAGAGTTTGTTATCTTAATGCCAGGTACAACTGCAGAAGACGCAAAAATTGTTGCAGAAAAGCTGCGTAAAAAGATAGAACAAAGTCCATTCAATTTTAAGAAAGAACCTGTGCAAATTACCATTTCGTTTGGTATTAGTCAGTTCGCAATGGATGAACATGCTGATGAGGTTTTTTCTCGTGCCGATAAAGCCCTATACAAAGCAAAAAAACTGGGTCGGAATCAATCTCAAATTGGATAAATTATTATCAAATACATGCCGGCAGCACGCTGTGCACTTTCTAGGATTTTCTGGAAAATTACAATCCGATCTTATGTGCCATGATGGCTATCATCCCAATAAAAAAGGGGCTGAACTGTGGGCTAATTCGATTAGCCAACAACTCATCCCCCTTTTAAAATCAAATTACATAACGGCTGTTCGACGGCTTAATTACTGATTTCTCGCCGCTTGTTGCAATGCCGCAATACGGTCATCCAATGGTGGGTGAGTAGAAAACAAAGCCGATAACTTGCCTTCACCACGGATACCAAACGCAACTAGCTCACCACTGAGTTCACTAGGCTGTTCGTATGTCTCTTTTAAGCGCACTAAAGCACTCGCCATTGCTGCATGACTGGTTAATGCTGCTCCTGCTTCGTCTGCACGGTATTCACGGCGACGGCTAAACCAAGCAACGATGGTTGAAGCCAAAATGCCCAAGACCATCTCTGCGACAAATGTGGTGATGTAAAAAGCAATGCCTGGGCCGTCTTCGTTTTTGAACACTGCTTTATCAACAAAATTACCGATAATGCGCGCAAAGAACATAACAAAAGCGTTTACAACACCTTGAATTAAAGCCAACGTTACCATGTCGCCATTGGCTACGTGGCCAATTTCGTGACCTAAAACCGCTTTCACTTCTTCTTTATTCATACGCTGCAATAAACCGGTTGATACCGCAACTAAAGCGTTGTTTTTATTCCAGCCAGTAGCAAAAGCGTTGGGTGCATCTGATTGGAAAATACCCACTTCTGGCATACCAATACCCGCTTTATTGGCCAGCTCTTGAACGGTGCTATACAACCATTGTTCTGAGGCGTTTTGTGGCTGCTCAATAATCTGCACACCCATGCTGCGCTTTGCCATCCATTTGGAGATTAACAAAGATACAAACGAGCCTGCCATACCAAATACTAAACAGAAGGCGAGGAGGTTATTAAGATTTAAGTTATTACCTTGTTCTAGATAACTGCCTACGCCTAATAAACTCAATGTAACGCTGGCAACAGCGATTACAGCTAAGTTTGTTAATAAAAATAATACGATTCTCATCATCTGAGAATTCTCCTTAGATAGTAATAATGTCTTATTGTTGGTGGTTTGAAGATAACTGTATATATGCCGCCAAATGACGGCATTTTCAACATTTAATAATGTTTTTTAAAAGAAACTTGGTCAGTAAATGTCAGCTTTTTAAAATAGTGATTAAGCGGGGTTTAAACTGGCTCTGATGTTACTAATAACCGCTTCTGTATTCGGGCTAACGCCTCGCCAAAGGCTAAACGACTCGGCTGCCTGCTCTACTAACATTCCTAATCCGTCAATAGTAACTGCAGCACTTAGGCTTTGCGCCCACTGGTTAAAAACGGTTAATCCTGAGCCGTACATCATGTCGTAACAAATGGTTTCTAAATGAATAACGGTTTCTGGGATGGGCGGTAATTCGCCACTAAGACTGGCTGATGTACCATTGATTACCAAATCAAATTGACCGTCTATTTTGTCGAAGCCGCAGCCAGATATTTTGCCGATATCGGCAAAGTCTTGCGCCAACGCCTGCGCTTTACTCACAGTTCTATTGGCAACCACCACCTCTATTGGTTTTTCTTCTAGCAGAGGTTCCAAAATACCACGCACTGCGCCACCCGCACCTAAAACTAATACCCGCTTACCTTTGATGTCGCAGCGATTATTCAGCGTTATATCGCGTACCATGCCAACACCATCGGTATTATCGGCATGTATTAAACCATTTTCTTTTTTGATTAAGGTATTAACCGCACCCGCACGCAAAGCGCGCGATGAATAGGTGTCGGCGTACTGCCATGCATCTTCTTTAAACGGTACAGTCACATTAAGGCCGCGACCATTACGGAAAAAACTATCGGCTTCATCTTTGAATTTTTCTAAGGGCACTAAAATCGCTGAGTAGATCAAATTCTGCTGCGTCTGCTCAGCAAAAGCACTGTGTATCTGTGGGCTTTTACTATGGTTGATGGGGTTTCCCATCACCGCGTATAAATCGCTCATTTTTAGCTAATACCTTAAAGGTTCATTTTCAATGAAACCGCCATCGCTTGCAATCGTCATTAGGTAAGTTGTTTCATGGCACGCTGTAAATACGTCCATGTAAGTTCGGCCTTCGCTTCCCTGCGAAGGGACGGCCTCAAACACCCCACCTAATACCGATTAGCGATGGCTAGCTGCTGGGTAATTAAACCCAGTCTTTGTGCGGTAAAAAATCCGTATATAACTTAGCTTCTGGGCTGCCTTCTTCAGGGTGCCAGTTATAATCCCAATGTGTCACCGGTGGCAACGACATCAAGATTGACTCTGTGCGTCCATTAGATTGCAAGCCAAAAATAGTTCCACGGTCGTACACCAAGTTAAATTCTACATAACGACCACGACGATAGCACTGGAATTTACGTTCACGCTCACCAAATTGGGTATCTTTACGCTTAGCAATAATTGGGCAATAAGCATCAATATAAGCATTAGCAACAGCTTGGGTAAATGCAAAAGACTTATTAAAGTCAATTTCACCCTGCCAGCTGTTTAAATCATCAAAAAACAATCCGCCCACACCGCGATTTTCATTACGGTGCTTTAAATAAAAGTACTCGTCACACCATTTTTTATATTTGGGATAAACCTCTGCACCAAACGGTTCACAAGCATTTTTAGCCGTTTGATGCCAAAAAATCACATCTTCTTCAAACGCATAAAACGGCGTTAAATCAAAACCGCCCCCAAACCACCAGACCGGCTCTTCGCCTTCTTTTTCGGCGACAAACATACGCACATTGGCGTGAGAAGTAGGTACATAAGGGTTGCGAGGATGAATCACCAAAGACACACCCATGGCCTGAAAACTACGCCCCGCTAATTCTGGGCGAGCGGCAGTTGCAGAAGCCGGTAATTGTGCGCCCATAACATGCGAAAAGTTAACACCGCCTTTCTCAATGACAACACCTTGCTCTAGAACGCGACTGCGACCACCGCCACCTTCTTCGCGTAACCAAGACTGTTCTATAAATTGACCACCACCGTCCTGTTCTTCTAGTGCAGCACAAATACGATCTTGTAAATCGAGCAAGAAGCTTTTAACCGCTTCGATTTCGGTATGCGTAACTTTTTCAGTCTTAGCCGTGTCTTGGCTCATGCGTTATGACTCTTTTTAAATAATAAATTGTAACCTAATATCAGGCTCTATCTTACCCTTTGACCATCAAGAGTACGAATTTCTGAAGGTTTTGAATAACCTCCTAACTGACCTGGCAGTATGTATCCCAACTCATTTTGAAAATAATTCTCCACATCTTGTAACGACATCGCTGCTGGCAAACCGGTTGGATTAGCTGAAGTAGAAATAATAGGCCCAACCTCTGCACACAACAATTGCACCAAAGGATGTCGGCTAAATCGAACAGCTATACTGGCATGTTGGCCGCGTACAGCAGCCGACACCGAGAGTTTGCAAGGTAATATCCAAGTCACTGGATGAGGATAGTCTTGCTCGACCTGAGCAATATCTTGAGCGCTAAGAGGCAATAAAAATTCATCAATGTCGGTAAGCCGAGAGCACAATACAATCATGCCTTTTTCAAGCGGCCGTTGCTTTAAACGTAAGATTTCTTTGATCGCTGCTTCATCGGTCCAGATGCAACCCAAGCCCCACACACCTTCGGTTGGATAAGCGATTACTCCGCCTGATTTTAAGCTTTTTACAGCCTGTTGAAGTTCAGTATTAGCGCTGCTGACTGACAAAATCGTCTCTCTTTTTAAAGTCATTTATCGCCAAAGTATAGTAGATGACAAAAGCAAACAACAACAATGCTTGCATAAGATTACACCGTTAATGCCTACTTATGGTTTAACTGCGCACATAGCCTCCGGGCACCTGACATACCTGACCTTTTAACTCCATTAGCATCAACTGCTGAGATATTTCTGCAACCGATAAACCCGTGCGATGCACTAGCGTATCAATGGCGGTAGGCACAACATCTAACGCAAGATAAATCTGTTGCGCTACACCTTCGACCATAGGTTTAGGTTTAGGTTTAGGTTTAACATTAGAAACTGAGTTGCCATGCTGAGTAAACATGTCTTGCTGGTGATCGCCCTCAGCTTGTCGCATATCAATCGCTAAATCTGAATTTAATAACGCTAAAATGTCTGCAGCCCCTTCAATTAAATGGGCACCTTCTTTGATCATTTGATGACAACCGCGGCTAAGGGGATTCACCACCGCACCAGGCAAAGCAAACACCTCGCGACCTTGCTCAGCGGCTAAACGCGCGGTGATAAGCGATCCACTTTTAATCGCCGCTTCAATCACTAACGTGCCGCGACTCATGCCACTCACAATTCTATTTCGCCGAGGAAAATTTTGCGCTAGCGCTTTCTCATCAGGTAAATATTCCGACAACAGCACACCACCAGCTGCAACAATTTGCTCAGCTAATTCCTGATGTTTTTTGGGGTATATCTCGGCTAAGCCAGAGCCTAGCACCGCAATGGTTTTGCCTTGGCCTATACCGGTTGAATTATGCATTGCACCTTTGTGCGCCTCACCATCAACGCCTATGGCCAAACCACTAATAACATGCCAATCAGCGGTGATTAATTGCTGAGCAATCAAGAACGCTTGTTCACGCCCATAATGGGTAGGGTTGCGACTGCCGACAATGGCAATACTGTTGTCACGGAGCAGCTGTGGATTACCACGATAAAATAAAAAAATCGGTGCATCGCGCAATACTCCTAAAGCATCGGGGTAATTAGGATCGCTGGGTAATAATAGACCGCAATCGGGCTGCTGACACCATTGCTGAATTTTGGTCCAACTGGATAATAAAAATAGATTGTGCGCAGATGAAGTTGCTAATTTTTCTAGCGTATTTGATTCAGCCCATTTATGGGCGAGCTCGGCTTTTAAGCCAAATAGAATAAGATCTTGAGCAGAACACTCTAAAAGATCATCACAGCTGGCAAGCTGTTCCCTTATTTTGTTTAAGGCTACATTGCCAATGCCTTGAACGCTTGATAAAGACCACCAAGCGAACAGCACGTCATCCTTGACCATGCTCGTTCCTCTTTTTTAGGGCACCTGATTAAAGATGCATTTTAAAAACGTGTTTAAAATATAATTTGTTGCTTACAAGATAAATCATTACTTACAAAATAAATCGTTATTTAAAAGGGCTTCTCACCTGATCACCTACGTTTAATGCCCGAGTTGCTTTAACAACCAACGCATAAGACAACTTTTCATAAGCGCGGAAAACCATTAACTGGCCACCTTTTTCAGCCGGTAAACGTACTTGTTCTTTTCTGGTGCGGTCTTTTACCACTTCACCACGCTTCATAATGTCTAAAATAGAACCTTCTGTTACGCCGTCACGAATCCCTTTATTGATCACAATCATGCTGTATTGACCAATTTGCGTAACGCCACCAGGAACCGAAATAATAAATCCATCTACGTCTTGATCAGGTGCTTTAGGCTGGAATCGTGCAACCACTTGGCGGTTCTCTGTGGTTAATAAACGATCACCTTCTTTTACCTGCTGGCTGGTTTTAACCAGATCCAACTTAACCATGTCTTTTTCGTTACTCATAACATTGGCTAAGCCTACTTCCATCGCTTCTAAACCCAAAACTTCTTCAGTAATAGGATCGCGATATATTTTACTTGCGCGAAAAATGCCATAAGCATTGGCAATACCGTCTTTAAAATCACCACGACCATAAGCAACACCACCTGCGCCATTCATGATACGACCGCCGCCTGCTGATAAAATATAAGGCGCTGCTTCTAATTCACCCGGCTTCACGATACGGTTGCTCACCACAAAAGGCATAATGGCATCCATAGGAATAGTCGGAATCGCAGATTCTATTGGCTCAATACGCGCCGTAGGGCTTAGTTTAACCGTGCGGCTTTCCGCACCACGTTCTACCACTGCCACTTTAACTTTACCACCGATCATCATTAAACCAATGATATCGCCAGGATAAATTAAATGGGGATCAGCAACCTGCGTATTTTGGTACCAAATATTAGGCCACTGCCAAGCATCGTCGGTATAACGTTCGGCAATTCCCCATAAGGTATCGCCTTTTTTAACCGTATATCGCTCTGGTGCGTCTGGTTTTAACGTTAATGAGTGGCTAATTGTGCTCAGCACTAGAAAAAATGCAGTAATTAGGTAACGAACTGTTTTGCTCATCCTATAATCCCTTTATCATTGGCATATCAGCCAACAGTCTTGTTTGCCTTGTTATTATTAAAGACGTTATTTTACTTAAAAATAACGTTAACTATGACATAGTAGCAAGTTAAGCCCCAATAGTTCTATAAGTGCATCACATCTATGGCCATATTAGAGATACTAGAGTACCCAGATAAACGTCTGCGTACCATTGCAAAACCCGTTACAGAAGTCACGGATAAAATTCGACAAATTGTCGACGACATGTTCGAAACTATGTACGAAGCACCTGGAATTGGCTTAGCTGCCAGCCAAGTCGACGTTCATTTGCGCATTGTCACTATCGATTTATCGGAAGATAAAACTGAACCTATGGTGTTTATTAACCCAGAGGTAACAGTTTTAGACGGTGAATTAGAAAGCATGCAAGAAGGCTGCTTATCGGTTCCTGGTTTTTATGAAGATGTTACTCGCATTGAGCACTGCTTAGTAAAAGCCATTGATCGTGACGGGAACCCCTTCGAGCTAGAAGCCCGTGGTTTATTAGCCGTGTGTATTCAACACGAACTTGATCATTTAGAAGGTAAGCTAATGGTGGATTATTTATCACCTCTTAAGCGTAACCGTATCAAATCTAAACTAGAAAAACAGCACAAGTTAGAAGCGCGCCACAACCGTCGTTAGATCCTGTTGCCGCTAAAAATGTGTATGTAGCCAGTTAAACTTTTAACCGGCTACTTTACTGAAAGAGATATTATGGACGCTCTGAATATTATTTTTGCCGGTACGCCGGATTTTGCTGCTGGTCATCTACAAGCATTAATCGACAGCCGTCACAATGTGATTGGGGTCTACAGCCAGCCAGATCGCCCCGCAGGTCGTGGTAAAAAATTGCAACCAAGCCCAGTAAAAAAACTGGCACAAGAACATGATATTCCGGTATTTCAGCCATTAAACTTCAAACAAGAAGACGCCATTGATCAACTAAAAGCGTTGAACGCCGACATCATGATCGTGGTCGCTTATGGCTTGTTGTTACCCGCAGCTGTCTTAGAAGCACCTAAAATGGGCTGCCTAAACGTGCATGCCTCTATTTTGCCACGCTGGCGTGGTGCAGCGCCTATTCAGCGCGCAATTCAAGCAGGTGATACTGAAACCGGCATTACCATTATGCAAATGGACGTTGGCTTAGATACTGGCGACATGCTGAGTAAAACCTTGCTTGATATTCAACCCGACGAAACCGGCGCCAGCTTGCACGATCGCTTGTTAGAAAAAGGCCCAACTGCACTGCTACAAACCTTAACTTTATTGCAAGCGGGTGAGGCGGTGGCCGAGCAGCAAGATAATTCTTTAGCCAATTACGCGCATAAATTAAGCAAAGAAGAAGCTTTAATTAATTGGTCGTTACCAGCGACTCAAATCGATTTAAACATTCGTGCTTTTAATCCGTTTCCTGGCGCTTTTGCTTTGTTGGGGGATCAACGCATTAAAGTATGGCATGCCGCAGTGCTTGATGAGTCCACCACGTTACTTCCAGGTACTATTGCTAGAGTCAGTAACGATGGTCTCGATGTAGCAACCCAGTCAGGCTTGCTGCGTTTATTAAACGTACAACTTATTGGTAAAAAACCGATGGCGATCCGCGATATTATTAATGGCCAGCCTACTTTATTTCAGCCACAACACATGTTTGCTAGCCAGGCCTAACCCTCTATGTTTGAACCAATCGTCTCCAAGAATATTCGCGCTATCGCTGCACGAGTATTAACTCAAGTGCAGCACGGCCAATCACTTGCACAATGCTTACCCGCCGCAGAAGAAAAAGTAGGGCTTGATGACATACCTTTCTTGCGTGAACTTTGTTATGGCAGCTGCCGCTGGTATTTTCGCCTAAATGCGCTTGCCAAAATGCTTTTGCAAAAACCGTTTCATGAAGACGATGAAGACCTACACCAATTATTAATCATTGGTTTGTATCAACTTAATATCCAGCAAAAAGCCGCTCATGCCGCTATTTTTGAAACTGTACAAGCAGCAGTAAGCCTTGATAAGCCTTACTGCAAAGGGGTTATTAATGCTTGTCTACGTCGTTACGAGCGTGAACATGTCGAGCTAATAGAATCGTTAGGCAATAACCCTGTTACTTTACATAGCCACCCTAAGTGGCTAGTTAAAGCATTAAAGAAAGCGTGGCCAAATAACTACTTAGATATTATGGCGGCGAATAATCAACACCCGCCGTTTTGCATCCGCGTTAATCAACTGCACCATAACCGTGAAGAATTTTTAGCCTTATTAGCACAGGCGGGCATTGCAGCCCGTGCTGGTAAATTTGCTCAGCACAGCATTTATCTTGATCATGCTATGAATGTGTTTGAATTGCCGGGCTTTGAAGACGGCTGGTGCAGTGTGCAAGACGAAGCTGCGCAACTGGCTGCAGAATTATTAGCAGCACAAGACGGTGAGCGTATTTTAGATGCTTGTGCCGCACCCGGAGGTAAAACCTGCCATATTCTAGAAAGTGCAGCGAATTTATCGGTGACTGCCATCGATTTAGAAGAAAAACGCTTAGCGCGAGTCACAGAAAACTTACAGCGGCTTCAGCTAAAAGCAAAAACCATTGCCTGTGATGCTAATGATTTAGACGCGTGGTGGGACGGAAAACAATTTGATCGTATTTTATTAGACGCACCTTGTGCTGCAATTGGCGTTATTCGTCGTCATCCAGACATTAAGTTGCTGCGTCGTAAAGAAGACATTGAGCAATTAGCCGAAGTGCAGCTAGGCTTATTAAAAACATTATGGCAAACCCTAAAGCCGGGTGGCCGCCTTGTTTATGCGACATGCTCTATTATGCCGATGGAGAATGCGGCAGTAATTAATGCCTTTATTCAATTGCAAAATGATGCACATCAAGACATTCGCGTTCACAGTCTGCAGAATGAAAGCTGGGGTATTGACAGCGGCCAAGGCCAACAATTGTTTCCTCAGTTAAGCAAGGAATTGGACAGCGGCGCCGAGCAGGGCCATGATGGGTTTTATTACGCAGTATTAGAAAAGACACACAACTAGATGGTAATGCGACAAGGACCACAGCTTTGAAAATCATTATTTTAGGTGCGGGCCAGGTCGGCGGCACACTGGCAGAAAACCTCGCCAGTGAACAAAACGATATTACCGTTATTGATACCGATTCACAGCGACTGCGTGAACTGCAAGATACCATTGATATTAAAACCATTACGGGCGTAGGTTCTTACCCTAGAGTACTGCAAGCAGCAGGAGCTGATGATGCCGACATGCTGATTGCGGTAACCAACTCTGACGAAACCAACATGGTAGCGTGTCAAGTAGCCTATACCTTGTTTCGAACCCCTACCAAAATCAGTCGCATTCGTTCTAACGCTTATCTAAAGCAAAAAGATTTATTCAAATCCGATGCCTTTCCCATCGATGTTTTAATCTCTCCAGAGCAAGTAGTTACTAACTACATTAAGCGCTTATTAGAATATCCAGGCACTTTACAGGTACTCGATTTTGCCGACGAAAAAGTTCAACTGGTAGCGGTTCGCGCTCACCATGGCGGCTTATTAGTAGGCCAAGAATTAAGAAAGTTAAGAGAACACATGCCATCAGCAGATACCAAGGTTGCAGCGATTTATCGTCGTGGCCAAGCTATTTTGCCCACCGCAGATACCATTATTGAAGTTGATGACGAGGTTTTCTTCATTGCAGCAAAAAATCACATTAAAAAAGTGATGAACGAATTGCGGCGTGAAGAAGGCTCTTACAAACGCATCATGATTGCTGGTGGTGGCAACATTGGTTATCGTTTAGCCAAAGCTCTAGAAAATAAATATCGTATTAAATTGATTGAGCATAACGAAAAACGCGCAACGTTTTTAAGTGAAAATTTATCTAAAACCGTTGTCTTAATTGGCAGTGCTTCCGACAAAGCGTTATTAGAAGAAGAGAACATTGAAAATATTGATGTGTTCTGCGCAGTTACCAACGATGATGAATCCAACATTATTTCATCCATGCTTGCCAAACGCCTTGGCGCCCGCAAAGTAATGACCTTAATCAACAAGACCGCATACGTTGATCTTGTGCAAGGTGGCGTTATTGATATCGCCATATCACCCCAACAAACCACTATTGGCAGCTTGTTAACACACGTAAGGCGTGGCGACGTAGTGAATGTTCACTCACTTCGCAGAGGCGCTGCAGAAGCGATTGAAGCGATTGCACATGGCGACAAACTGACATCAAAAGTAGTCGGCCGTGCCATTGCCGACATAGAGCTACCTAAAGGCACAACCATTGGTGCCATTGTGCGTGGCGAACAGGTTATTATTGCCCACGATGATATTGTGGTTGAATCAGACGACCATGTGATTTTATTCGTTGTTGATAAGCGTCGTATTCCCGAGGTCGAAAGACTATTCCAAGTAGGATTGGGCTTTTTTTAACAAAGCCTTAGTAAGGATTTTTAACAATGCAGTTTTCTGTTATTGCCCGCGTACTGGGTTTGCTGATGATGATTTTCAGCTTTACCCTAGTACCTCCCATGCTGGTATCAGTGATATACCAAGATGGCACGCTTAACGCATTTTTATATGCACTGTTCATTACTTTTGGTATCGGTTTTTTAGTTTGGTTACCGGTTCGTAACCATAAACAAGATCTCAAAACCCGCGATGGTTTTGTCATTACCGTGCTGTTCTGGTTAGTACTGGCGTTCTCGGGCAGTGTTCCTTTGTACATTGCCGATCAGCCTGCGCTTTCTTACACCGATGCATTTTTTGAATCGCTATCTGGCTGGACAACCACTGGCGCTACAGTCATTACCGGCTTAGACGATTTGCCTAAATCAATTCTATGGTATCGCCAACAGCTGCAATGGTTGGGTGGAATGGGGATTATTGTATTAGCGGTCGCAGTACTGCCCATGCTTGGAATTGGAGGCATGCAGTTATTTCGCACCGAAATTCCAGGGCCAGTAAAAGATTCAAAGTTAACCCCACGAATTACTGAAACTGCCAAAGCCCTTTGGTACATTTATTTATCCATTACCATTGCCTGTGCACTTGCTTATTGGTTTGCGGGTATGTCGGTATTCGACGCCATAGGCCACAGTTTTGCCACCGTCGCCATTGGTGGGTTTTCAACCTATGACGCATCATTAGGCCACTTTGATAGCCCTGCCATTGAAGCCATTGCCATAATTTTTATGCTGATCTCTGTATTGAATTTTGGCTTGCACTTTTTTGCTTGGAAAAACAAATCCATTTTGCATTATTTTGTTGATTCCGAGTTTAAATTCTTACTCTACATTATGTTTGGTGGCGCACTGTTAACCATTTCGGCGTTGTGGCTAACCGGCACTTATTCGTTAACAGAATCGATGCGTAATGGTTTATTCCAGTTGGTATCGGTTGCCACCACCACCGGCTTTGGCACCTCTGGTTTTGCTGAGTGGCCGGTCTTTTTACCTGTTTTATTATTCATGATGGCGTTTATTGGTGGCTGCGCTGGTTCTACCGGTGGTGGCATTAAAGTGATTCGTGTTCTATTAATTTATAAGCAGGGCATTCGTGAGATTCATCGTTTAATTCACCCAAATGCTATTATTCCGGTGAAAATTAACAAGCGCTCGGTTAACGATAGAGTCTTAGAATCGGTTTGGGGATTCTTCTCGGTTTACGTACTCACATACATGGTGATGATGGTCGCTCTACTGGCAACAGGATTAGATCACGTAACGGCATTTTCTGCGGTCGGCGCTTGTTTAAATAACCTAGGACCAGGTTTAGGTGATGTTGCAGCCCATTATGGTGATATTAGCGATGTTGCAAAATGGATTTTGTCGATCACAATGCTATTAGGGCGATTAGAGATTTTTACCTTTTTAGTGCTGATCAGCCCAGCTTTTTGGCGCAGTTAATAGCCAGTAACCCATAGCGACTCAGCGTGCATAATATTTATTGAGCGAAGGAAGCATGATCGAATTATGATTAACTTGGAACAAGCATTAGCGGGGAAACGGATTCTAATTGTTGACGATCTTGTTGAAGCACGCAGTTCATTAAAAAAAATGGCTAATATCCTTGGTGGCGATAAAATCGATGCCGCTACCGACGGTATTGAAGCCATGAATCTGATTCATCGTAATGATTACGACATCGTGCTTTCTGATTATAACCTTGGTCGCACCAAAGATGGCCAACAGGTACTAGAAGAAGCTCGTTTTACCAACCGCTTACCTGCAACGTCTTTGTTTATCGTTATTACCGGTGAAAATGCCATGGATATGGTAATGGGTGCATTAGAATATGACCCCGACGGTTACATCACCAAACCTTACACGTTGAATATGCTGAAAGAGCGCTTGATTCGCATCATCACAGTAAAAGAAAAACTACGCCCTGCAAACGAAGCCATCGACGCAAAAGACTACAATTTAGCCATCAAGTTATGCTTACAAGTGTTAAAAGAAAATAAGCGTTTACGCTTACCTGCTTCCCGTATGCTGGGCCAGTTATTACTAAAGCAAAATAACTTTGAACAAGCATTAAGCATTTATTCTCAACTGGTCGCTGACCGCTCGGTTTCTTGGGCTAAATTAGGCCAAGCTATTTGTATTTATAAACTGGATGATCCTGAAAAAGCATTAGAATTACTCAACCTAACATTAATTGATCACCCATTGTATGTGCAATGTTACGACTGGATAGCAAAAATACTAATGTATTTAGCGCGAGCCAAAGAAGCACAAGAAGCATTAGAAAAAGCCATCGCTATCTCACCTAAAGCTGTTTTAAGACAAATGGAATTGGGTCGTATCGCTTATCAAAACGATGACTTAGTCGTGGCTGAAACAGCTTTTAAAAATGCCATTCGCCTGGGTCGTTACTCTTGTCATAAATCGGTTAAAAATTATTTACAGTTTGCCCGCTCTGCACAAGTGCTATTAAAAAATCCAGGTGATCGAACCACTCAAAATAAAGCTAGTGAAATAATTCGGGCTATGGATGAATTAAAACAAGACTATCCTGCAGATAACGATTCATTATTTTTTGCCTCCATTCTGGAATCAAAAACTCACACCAACATGGACAATGTTAAAGAAGCGCGCCGCTGTTTAACAGAAGCTGAATTGATTTATGCCCGCTTAGAAGAGCCAGAATTAGACTATCAATTTCAAATTGTTGAAGCATATATCGATACTGAACAATCGGTTAAAGCCCAGCAAATGATTGATGAGTTAAAGCGTGTATCGCTATCAGATGAACAGCGCAACAAGCTCAATGAGCTCGATCATGCCTTAAATGGTGAAGCACTCAGACGCCACAGTTCACAACTAAACGACGAAGGCGTTGGCTATTTTGAACAAGGTGATTTAGCAGCGGCGATCATTGCGTTTGACCAATCCACGCAATATCAATACGCCACAACCAGCGCAATGCTTAATTCTATTCAAGCAAAAATTGCGTTAATGGAAAAAGTAAAACCCAATAAAGACATGTTACAAGAATGCCGAGCGTTACTGATTCGTATTGGCGAAATCGATAAAAGTGATGAACGCTTCCCTCGCTACGCGCGTTTACGTAAAACCTACGACCGTCTTGGTAGAGCAATAGCAAAATGAAAACTGATTATAAATTTGAGTTATTAGTCGCGGCTTACGCACACGATTTAAAGAATCAATTACAAGCTCTCACCGAGCAACAAGACAGTTTAGTGGCTGATTTACCTGAAGAATTTCAGCTTAAACTGGCACCTATGATCAACCATACTAATAAAATAAAAGAAGACACATTACGCTTAGTCAGTTTGTATCGTTTAGAAAACACCCAACAAATTAATCGTGACGATGCATGGCCTCATGACACGGCTAACCAAGCTATCGAATCTTGCTTATTGCAATTTCCAAATTTGATTATTAACAATCATATAGAGAGTGATAGCCAAGGATTTTATAACGATCAACTTGCTCAACTAGCTTTGGTAACACTTATAACTAACAGCGCCCAGGCAGAAGCAAACCAAATCGATCTTAGGTGTGAAGAACATCATGACGACAGCCTTACCTTTATAATTCAAGATAATGGCCCGGGTTTTAATCAAGCCATTTTAGACGGTTCAATTTCAACGACTAAAGCAGCCGGAACAGGGTTAGGGCTGCATTTTGTAGAAATGATCTGTAGAGCTCATCAAAGTTCAGGTAAACACGGCAAATTGAGCCTTAGCAATAATAGCAGCGGCGCTGAAGCCCGCTTGTTTTTGCCTTAAAGCTAGTGCCGTCTGCGCTTAGCACTGCTATAATCGCAACCTTTCGTATTTTTAAATTCCAATTAAATAGAAGGTCGAGCAGTGTCTGAACAAAGCCGCCATAACGTTAAAACCTTTCAAGGCTTAATTGCCGCCTTGCAAGAATTCTGGTCCGAGCAGGGCTGTGTTATTAACCAACCTATTGATTTAGAAGTAGGGGCCGGTACTTTCCACACCTCGACTTTCTTACGCGCAATCGGCCCAGAATCTTGGAACGCCGCTTACGTACAGCCTTGTCGTCGTCCTACTGACGGCCGCTACGGCGAAAACCCTAACCGCTTACAGCACTACTACCAGTTTCAGGTAGTGATGAAGCCATCGCCATTAGACATTCAAGAAAAATACCTAGAATGTTTAAAATTTATTGGCATTGATACCCTAGTTCACGATATTCGTTTCGTAGAAGATAACTGGGAATCACCAACGTTAGGCGCTTGGGGTCTAGGTTGGGAAGTTTGGTTAAATGGCATGGAAGTGACTCAATTCACCTATTTCCAACAAGTAGGCGGTCTAGAATGCTACCCAGTGACTGGCGAAATCACGATTGGTCTTGAACGTATTGCCATGTACTTGCAAAACGTTGATTCGATCTACGACCTTGTTTGGACTTATGGACCAGATGGCAAAGCCGTAACGTATGGTGATGTTTTCCACCAAAATGAAGTTGAAATGTCGACCTACAACTTTGAACATGCCGATGTTGATTTCTTATTCCAAGCGTTTGATCAGCACGAAAAAGATTGTGCTCGTTTAATCGAAGCGGGCCTTGCATTACCGGCCTACGAAAAAGTATTAAAAGCATCTCATGCATTTAATATGTTGGATGCCCGTCACGCGATTTCTGTGACCGAGCGTCAGGGTTATATTTTACGCGTGCGTACTTTAGCGCGTAGTGTTGCCGAAGCGTATTTTCAATCTCGTCGTACTCTTGAATTCCCATTAGCGCCTGCAGATCTTCGTAAAGAAGTTCTTGCACTTGCCGCCGCTGCTGAAAAAGAAGCCGCTCAAAAAGCAGAAAAGGTGGCTTCAAAAAAAGCAGCAAAAGAAGCCGCTCAAAATGCTAAAGCAGGGGAGAAATAATCATGACAATGAATACTAGAGATTTTCTTGTTGAGCTAGGTACAGAAGAGCTACCACCAACACAACTTAAAAAATTATCCGACGCGTTTACTCAAGGCATCGAAGCGGGGTTAAAAGACGCTGGCTTAAGTGAAGGTATTGATATTATAGCTTATGCTGCGCCACGTCGTTTAGCAGTGCTGGTTAAAAACCTAGCAGAAAAACAACAAGACCGTGACGAAGTTATCTTTGGCCCACCGGCTAATATTGCATTTGATGCTGATGGCAAACCAACCAAAGCAGCGTTAGGCTTTGCTAAAAAATCGGGCGCAAGTGTTGAAGATTTATCAGAAGAAAACGGCAAACTAAAAATCTCTCGTCGTATTGCTGGTGAAGCAACGACTGATTTATTAGCCGGTATTATTCAAACGTCATTAGATAAACTACCTATCGCTAAACGTATGCGCTGGGGTTCTAGCCGTACTGAATTCGTTCGTCCAGCACAGTGGTTAATTATGTTGTTTGGCAACGACATTGTTAAAGGCGAAGTATTAGGTTTAACCGCTGGCAATACCTCTCGCGGTCACCGCTTCCACGCCAATAAAGAAATCACTATTTCTTCTCCGGCTGACTACCAAGAAGCGATGCGTGCAGCGTTTGTAATTGTTGATTACAACGATCGTAAAGAATCGATTCGCGCCCAAGTTAAAGCAAAAGGCATAGAGGTCGGCGGCATCGCTAACATCGATGAAGATTTGTTAGACGAAGTAACCGGCTTAAATGAATGGCCAACTGCTTTGGCGGGTAACTTTGATGAAGATTTTTTACGCGTACCAAGTGAAGCGTTAATTTCTTCAATGAAAGAACACCAAAAATATTTTCACGTTGAAAATAAAGACGGCCAACTAAAACCGATTTTTATTACCTTAACGAACATTGAATCGAAAGATCCGCAGCAAGTGATCGAAGGTAACGAAAAAGTTATTCGTCCGCGTTTAGCCGATGCTGCTTTCTTCTGGGATACCGATCGTAAAAATACCTTAGAAAGCCGTTACGAAAAACTAGATACCGTTGTTTGGGTAAATAAACTTGGAACGCTTAAAGCTAAAACAGATCGCATTGAAATATTAGCGGGCAAAATTGCAACAGCAATAAATGCCGATAAAAAATTAGCACAACGTGCAGCAAAACTTTGTAAAACTGATTTATTAACCAATATGGTTTTTGAATTTACCGATCTACAAGGTATTGCAGGAACGTATTACGCACAAGGTGATGGCGAACATGCTGACGTTTGCGCAGCCATGCAAGAACAATATATGCCAGCTTTCTCTGGTGATGCTTTACCTGCCACTGACGCCGGTACTTGCATTGCCCTAGCCGATCGCATTGATAGCTTGGTGGGTTTATTTGGTCTTGGCCAAATCCCTACAGGTTCAAAAGATCCGTTCGCCTTACGTCGTGCCTCTTTAGGTGTATTGCGTATTTTAGTAGAAAAAAATATCAATCTAGATCTTGGTCAATTAATTGATTGGGGAATTGAATCTGTTTGGGAAACTGCGCCTAAAGCTGAAACTAAATCGATATTAACCGAATACATGTTAGACCGTTTTAGCGCTTGGTATAAAGACCAAGGCATTGCCACAGAGGTATTCCAAGCAGTTCGCGCACTGGGCGTAACCAACGCGTTAGATATTAATAATCGTGTACAAGCGGTTAACCTTTTCTCTAGCATGGATGAAGCACAAGCATTAGCCTCGGCGAATAAACGTGTATCAAACATTTTGGCTAAAAATGGGGGTGAGTCAGTGTCTGCTGAAATCAACCCAGCATTATTAACTGAAGACGCTGAAAAAGTATTGGCGCAACAAGTTACTGCCAAACAAACTGAAGTTCAGCCTTTATTAGCCGAAGCAAAATACAAAGAAGCGTTAGCGTCACTTGCAGATTTGCGTGATGCCGTTGATGCATTCTTCGATAACGTAATGGTAATGGCCGACGACGAAGCAGTTAAAAATAACCGCTTAGCGTTATTAAAACAGCTGCAAGGTTTGTTTATTGCGATTGCGGATATTTCTTTGCTACAGCAAAATTAATTTTAGCTGAGCATTAATATCGAAGAGCCTCCATTAGTAAAAACTACTGGGGGCTTTTTATTAAAAGTAAAATAATTTCACTTTTATTTTTTACGATTATTTTTATAAATAATTTATTAAAAATAAAAAAATAAAAAGTTAAACACCATGAATAAACTTATCATCCTCGACCGCGACGGCGTGATTAACCAAGACTCTGACGACTACGTAAAAAGCCTAGAAGAGTGGATTCCAATCGAAGGCAGTTGCGAAGCGATTGCTGATTTATCCAAAGCCGGTTACACCATCGCAATTGCAACGAATCAAAGTGGTTTAGCACGAGGTTACTTTTCACTTGATGACCTTGAAGCGATGCACGGTCGTTTAAATTCACTTGTTGAAGAAGCCGGTGGTAAAATTGCAACGATTAAATATTGCCCACACGGCCCTGACGATGGTTGTGATTGCCGCAAACCACTACCTGGCTTAGTTGATCAAATAGAACAAGAACTTGGCATAAGCGCAGCTGGATCCTTCTTTATTGGTGATTCATTACGCGATTTACAAGCGGGCTTAACAAAAGGCTGTAAACCGGTATTGGTGATGACAGGGAAGGGAGAAACGACTTTGTTGAAGATGTTAACCACAGAGGTTGAAGCAAAGATTAAGCAAGCGCCGGTATATACCGACCTTGCTCATTTTGCGCGTAGGACTCTAAATACTTAGAGTCCTTTTTGGCTTATGATTAAAGAATCATTGCCGCAACCCAGCCTGCTGCTAATAGCGGTAGGTTGAAATGTAAGAAGGTTGGGATAACCGTATCACTCATATGGTTGTGCTGACCATCGGCGTTCAAACCTGCGGTTGGCCCTAAGGTAGAATCCGAAGCGGGTGAACCTGCATCACCCAATGCACCTGCGGTTCCGACTAATGCCACAATCGCCAGTGGGCTAAATCCTAATTGGATGCATAAAGGCACGTAAATCGCTGCGATAATCGGAATGGTCGAAAACGATGAACCAATCCCTAAGGTAAGCACTAAGCCAACAACTAATAACAAAAAAGCGGCCAAAGCTTTGTTATCGCCTAACCAATCGGAAGCGCCGTTTACTAAACTGTCGATATGGCCGGTGGTTTTAATCACTTCGGCAAAGCCCGATGCGGCGATCATGATAAAGCCTATTGATGCCATCATCTTCATACCATCAACCAGTACACCATCGGATTCGCGCCAATGAATGACGCCTGTTGCCGAGAATAATAGAAAACCGGCCATTGCACCGAGTACCATCGACTCTAAGTACAGCTGAACTACAAAGGCTAAAACAATCGCTGCACCTGCTACCCAGAGAGATTTTGAACTGAATTCTTCTGCAACTGCATCTTTTCCTTCTCTTACTCCTTGAGTCATTTTTGATTGATAGATTCTTGGCTTACGATAAGTAAATAAGGCGGCAATCAATAAACCAATCAACATTCCTAGAGCAGGAATGGCCATTGCCGACATCACAGAAATGCCGTCTGTTTCAATCCCTGCGCTGGCTACGTTAGATAATAAAATATCATTCAGGTAAATATTACCAAATCCTATTGGCAAAAACATATACGGTGTTACAAGACCAAATGTTAGTACACATGCTACTAAACGGCGGTCTAGCTGTAATCGAGCCATCACTAACAATAAGGGTGGAACTAAAATAGGTATAAAAGCGATGTGGATAGGGATGATGTTTTGAGAGCTAACTGCGACTAACATTAAGCCTACTAAGAGGGCGTTACGTAGCCAAAATGTACTTTTCTCAGAAGGATTTTCTTTGTTACCAATAACAGAAAGAATCTTTTTAGCCAGTAGGTGGGGGAGGCCAGATAACGATATTGCCACTGCAAAACCACCGAGTAAGGCATAACTTAATGCGATTCCAGCACCGCCACCAATGCCTGTATTAAACGCTTTCAGCGTTGTGTCGACATCCATTCCAGCGATCCAGCCACCAACAAATGCGGCTACTATCATCGACAGCATTACGTGCAGTCGAGCCACACTTAATACCAACATTAATGTTACGGCTATTAAAACTGCATTCATACTACACCTTCTTTATTTAGCTGAGTGGTCAAAAGCTGACCATTTAGTTATTTGCGCGCAAGATACCACAGCTTTTATTAAAAAGGTCATTTTCTGTAAGATTTTGCTAGGAGTGACAGGCATAGTCTAAGCAATGGTGTATTTTTGAACATTTAATTTTAAGCAAAAAAAAGAGAAGGCCACTTCTGGCGCTTCTCTTTCTATAACTAGCTAACTCAGCTTTTAAAAATCTAGGTTAGCGACTCGCAAAGCATTGCTTTCAATAAACTGACGGCGTGGCTCAACTTCATCACCCATTAGGGTTGTGAAGATTTGATCGGCGGCAACAGCATCATCGATGGTTACTTGTAGCATACGACGGCTTTCAGGATCCATTGTGGTTTCCCAAAGCTGTTCTGGGTTCATTTCACCTAGCCCTTTATAGCGCTGAATGTAATGACCTTTACGCGCTTCGTTCAACAACCAAGCAAGGGTCTGCTTAAAGTTCTCGATTGGCAACACACGTTCGCCACGCTGAAGATATGCACCTTCTTCTAATACAGCTTGTAGCTCTTCGCCCATATCGGCGATTTTGCCATAACCCGTACCCGTAAAGAATTCATGGTTGAAGAGGAAGTGATGAGGAATACCATGCTCCATTACTTCAACATCAAAGTTGGCGGTATTTCTTTCGCTATCTTTCTCTACCGTCACTTTGTAGTGAGTTCCAGTACGGCTTGTAGCAGGCAACAAGGCTTGGAACTTTTCAGCCCAAGCTTGTGCAGCTGCGTCGTCTTTAAGCTCAACTTCAGTAACTCTTGGTAGCTCTAACATCGCTTCTAATAATAAAGAAGGGTAGATGTTAGATGAACGATCAATTACTTCTTGCGTCTCGTGGAACTTGGTCACAAGCATTTCAAACGCATGATCACTAATAGCTGGTGCATCCGCATTTGGGTGTAATGCTGATTTTTCTAATGCAATATGCGTTAGATAATCAGACAGCGCTTGCTCGTCTTTTAAATACTGTTCTTGCTTACCACGCTTGATTTTATACAGAGGCGGTTGAGCAATGTAGATATGACCACGTTCGATCATTTCTGGCATTTGACGGAAGAAGAAGGTCAATAGTAGCGTACGAATGTGCGCACCATCGACGTCGGCATCCGTCATAATAATGATTGAGTGATAACGTAATTTCTCGATATCAAACTCTTCACGACCAATACCACAGCCTAATGCTTTAATTAATGTGCCAACTTCTGCTGAAGAAAGCATCTTATCAAAACGGGCTTTCTCAACGTTAAGGATCTTACCTTTAAGAGGCAAAATAGCCTGTGTGCGACGATCTCGGCCTTGTTTGGCGCTACCGCCAGCCGAGTCTCCTTCCACTAAGTATATTTCTGAAAGGGCAGGGTCTTTCTCTTGGCAATCGGCCAATTTACCAGGCAAACCAGCAATATCTAATGCACCCTTACGGCGCGTCATTTCACGAGCTTTACGCGCTGCTTCACGAGCACGAGCAGCATCTAACATCTTACTCACAAGGTTTTTAGCTTGTTGTGGCTGTTCTAATAAGTACTCAGAGAACTTAGCCGCCATCTCTTGTTCAACCGCCGTTTTCACTTCGCTTGAAACAAGTTTATCTTTGGTTTGCGAACTGAATTTAGGATCAGGTACTTTAACCGATACAATTGCGGTTAGACCTTCACGGGCATCATCACCAGTAGCGTTAACTTTTTCTTTTTTACCTAAACCTTCAGATTCGATGTAGTTATTCAAAGTACGAGTTAATGCACCTCGGAAACCCGCCATGTGGGTTCCACCATCACGCTGAGGGATATTGTTGGTGTAGCAGAAAACATTTTCTTGATAAGTATCGTTCCACTGCATTGCCACTTCAACGCCGACACCTGTTGCTTCGTGCATAATGTCAAAGTGGAACATATCGTTAACAGTGGTTTTATTGGTGTTTAAGTAATCTACAAAAGAAGATAAACCACCTTCAAATGCAAATAGATCTTCGCGATCGCTACGCTCGTCTTTTAAATGTATTTTCACACCTGAGTTTAAAAACGATAATTCACGTAAACGTTTAGCCAACTGATCGTAATTGTATGTGGTTTGAGTAAAGGTTTTATCACTAGGCTTAAAAGTAACTAAAGTTCCGGTGGTTTCTGATACGCCAACTTCTTTCAAAGGGTAGTCTGGTACACCATGGGTATATTCTTGCTCGTAAATTTTACCTTCACGGCGAATAGTTAACTTTAGTGATTCAGACAGTGCGTTTACCACAGAAATACCTACTCCGTGTAAACCACCTGATACTTTGTACGAGTTATCATCAAACTTACCGCCCGCGTGAAGCACTGTCATGATAACTTCTGCAGCTGAAACACCTTCTTCTTCGTGTATTTCAGTTGGAATACCACGGCCGTTATCAGAAACGGTAATGGAGTTATCCATATTAATCGCAATGGTAATTATGTCGCAGTGGCCTGCAAGTGCTTCATCGATGGAGTTATCAACCACTTCAAAAACCATGTGGTGTAAGCCGGTACCATCATCAGTATCGCCAATATACATGCCTGGACGTTTACGTACTGCATCAAGGCCTTTTAAGACCTTAATACTCGATGAATCGTAAGCTTGTTCTTCACTCATATTCTGTCCCCTAATGAGATAAACCCGCATTCAATGCCGTCGCACTGGATCGCGTAAAATTCTATATTTTTTTATTCTAACCAATAAATATTCGATAACTTGTTTTATCGAATATTTACTCAGTTTCAACCTGTGTTGTATCTGTGATTTTACCATGTTCCACGTGGAACATTTTACTGCCTTCAGGTTTCCATTGATCACTAATGCTATTGTGCTCGATACTAGTGATAAAAACCTGACATTTTAAATCTTCTAATAGCTGACATAAAGCAAAACGATGTGTCTCATCCAGTTCAGAGGCTAAATCGTCTACCAAATAAATAGTGCTGCGTTCAGTTTCTTGTTGAAACAACAACCCCTGAGATAGCTTAAGTGCAGCAACAACCGCCTTTTGCTGACCTCTTGAGAGTACATCGGCTGCATTTATACCATTTGCTTTAATGCGTAATTCTGCTCGCTGAGGGCCAGATTGAGTATGCCCAATCTGTAAATCTCGTTCGCGCTGCTTATGCAAAATATCCATTAAATCAGAGCTTCTTTCCCAACCTGGGTAGAAGGATAATTGGATGTCTAGATTATCATCTAATCGACTTAAAGTATGCTGAAATACTGGCAGTAATCGCTCTATATACGCTTTCCGTGCTACGTTCACAGCATTTGCCGCTTTAACAAATCCTTTGTCCCATACATCCAGCCAGTCAGGCTCTCCTTTCTTTAAAACCGCATTCCTTTGCTGCAGTAATTTCTTAAATTCTCGCCATTGATTTAAGAATGAATGTTCCACGTGGAACACTCCCCAATCAATAAATTGACGACGTTCTTGGGGAGAACCAGAAAGTAACTTGAAAGTATTAGGTTCGATAATTTGTACAGGCAACCATACAGAGGCTTCTGCCTGTGAATGAAGTGCTTCGCCATTTAGTTTAATCGCTTTATCGCCGTTGCGACTGCGTTGAACACCTAGCCGAGCTGTACCCATACGATTATCGTCAATTTCAGAAAATAAAACGCAGGTATCCATTTCATGCTGAATAACCGGTCTCAATAAGTGGTGACGAAAAGATTTTCCATTAGCGAGTATGTAAAGGGCTTCAAGCAAACTGCTTTTACCACTGCCATTTTCACCATAGATAAAATTAACCCCCAGAGAGGGGGTTAAAGAAAGTGGTTGCAAGTTGCGTACACCACTTATTTGTAAACGCTTTATTGGCATATAAAAGTTGCCATAAGAAGAAAGGGCTTAACGATTATAAACGCATTGGCATAACAACGTACAAAGCGTCGCTATTTTCAGCTTCTTCTAAAAGGGCACTGCTGTTAGCGTCCGATAAGGTTATTTTAGCTTGCTCACTATTAATAACACCTAGAACATCTTGCAGGTAACTTACGTTAAAACCGACTTCTAAAGTTTCGCCTTCATAATCGACTGCAATTGATTCTTCTGCTTCTTCTTGTTCTGGGTTATTAGCAAATACTTGCAAATTGCCTGAACTAAGTACAACACGAACACCACGATATTTTTCGTTCGATAGAATAGCAGTACGTGCAAATACTTGGCGTAGTTCCTGACGATCGGCCAAAATCACTTTATTGCCGTTTTTCGGAATTACACGACCATAATCTGGGAATTTACCGTCTACCAATTTAGAGGTGAAAGTAAAATCTCCAGTTTCAGCACGAATGTGATTTGGGCTAAGCAAAAGTGTAACGCTGTCTTCTGGCTCAGTAAGTAACTTACTTAGCTCAAGTATACCTTTGCGTGGAACAATCAGCTGCAGCTGTGTTTCGGGGCCGCTAGCTTCGACAATACACGTTGCTAAACGGTGTCCGTCTGTAGCAACCGAACGCAATGAAGATGCATTTACTTCCAATAGCATGCCATTAAGGTAATAACGCACGTCTTGCTGAGCCATAGCAAAAGCAACACGATCGATCACTCGACGTAATTTAGCTTGCTCTACCGTAAAAGGCTGCTCACCATCAATGTCTTCAATATTCGGAAATTCCGTTGCCGGTAAGCTAGACAGAGTGAATCGAGATCGACCAGAACGAACAATTATACGCTGTTCATCTTGTTCAAAATCAATCATAGATCCATCAGGTAATGAGCGAACGATGTCCATTAACTTTTTACCTGGAACCGTAATCTCACCTTCCATTGCAACTTCTTCCAAAGTTACGCGGCCAACAAGCTCAACCTCTAAGTCGGTGCCTGTTAATGATAATTGCTGTCCTTTTACATCCAATAAAATATTGGATAGTACTGGTAAGGTTTGGCGTTTTTCAACAACACCAGCAACAAGTTGTAATGGGCGCAGTAGTGCTTCCCTAGAAATTACGAACTTCATGTTTCTCCACTTTACCCATCTAGGTTGTTAGTGAGCGCATTAGGTTTTTATAGTCTTCCCTAATGTCTGCCATTGTTTCTTGTAATTCTTTTACCTTACGACAGCCATGTAAAACCGTCGTATGGTCGCGTCCACCAAAAGCTTCACCAATTTCTGGCAGGCTATGGTTGGTTAATTCTTTACTTAATGCCATTGCAACTTGCCTGGGACGCGCAATAGAGCGAGTACGTCTTTTAGATAACAAGTCTGAAAGCTTAAGTTTGTAATATTCTGCAACAGTTCTTTGGATATTATCAATACTTACCTGTCTATCTTGTAAGGCTAATAAATCTTTTAGAGACTCTTTAATAAAGGGTAGTGTAATTTTACTGCCTGTAAAATGCGAGTTAGCAATAACACGTTTTAACGCACCTTCTAACTCTCGCACATTAGACCGAATTTTTTGGGCAATAAAAAAAGCAGCATCATCGGGTAAATCTACATTAGCTTGCTGAGCTTTTTTCAATAATATAGCCACGCGCGTTTCTAACTCTGGTGGTTCTACCGCTACCGTTAATCCCCAACCAAAACGACTTTTTAAACGTTCTTCTAAGCCATTGATTTCACGAGGATAGCGATCGCAGGTCAAAATCATTTGCTGACCACCTTCTAACAATGCGTTAAAAGTATGGAAAAACTCTTCTTGCGAGCGTTCTTTACCTGCAAAAAACTGAATATCATCGATTAATAAAGCATCTAAGCTTCGATAGAAGCGCTTAAATTCATTAATGGCGTTCAATTGTAACGCTTTTACCATATCTTGCACAAAACGCTCTGAGTGAACGTACAAGACCTGAGCGTTACTGTCTTTTTGCTGTAAATGATTACCAACAGCGTGCATTAAATGTGTTTTACCTAAACCCACACCACCGTATATAAATAGTGGGTTGTAAGATCCGCCAGCATTTTCTGCAACTTGTTGTGCTGCTGCATGGGCTAACTGGTTAGATTTACCTTCAACAAAGGTATCGAAGGTAAATGTTTTATTAAGAAAACTTTGGTGCTGAATACCACCTTCAACTTGAACTTCACGACGCCCTAATGGCGCTGTTGAGTTTGGTTGAATAACATCTCTGCGCGTTCGCGTGAAATTAGGCTGACTAACAGGAATAGTCGCTTGTTCTATATCCAATGAACCTTGTAGCGGTGCATTAGCGTCTTCATTTAAATCTTCATCAATAAATGACGGCGATCGCGATCTGTTGCCAAGATTTTTTGTTGGTAGCGGTGGCATTTTTGGTTTAGCAACAGGTCTAGAAATAGCTGCAGCATTTTGAGTTGATGCAGTTTGTGAACTTGAACCTGATCCTTTAATACCAATAGCGATATCAACTTCAACTAATTGACCGTCGTTAATTTCACAAATAATTTCATGAATTCGATGTAGGTACTTATCTTTTACCCAATCTTTTACAAAACGGTTTGGAGCGCGTAGCAGAAGGCCTTCACCGTCTACTTCTACTTGTAGAGGGCGAATCCAAGTGTTGTATTGCTGCGAAGGCAATTCATCCTGTAAATAATCCAAACAGCGTTTCCAGAGCGCCTCAGCCACCTAACAGCATCCCATAATAAATATATAACAATGTAATAAGGCTTCATTCTAACCTAAATACAATAAAGTTATCCACATATAACACCGGAAAGGCCCATTAAAAGGTAGAATAATCATGTGGATAACCTCTTTAGAGCCGAAGATGAATTGTGTACAAGTCAAGGCCTAAAAATACCCCTGTGTAAAAGTCCTCACTTATCCACTGGTTGTTAGGGTACTCATACTCAGGTTAAACGCAAATAGAACATAACTTACACTTTCTGTAAGATATTGATTAATAAAGATTTTTTATGGTTATCAACAGAATGTAGGCTGTGTAATAGTAGTAATAAGAATAAATAAAACATTACTTACATACATAAATACATATTCTTAATTTAATAAGTTAACTAAAAGTGAATTTGGAAAAATGAGTTCTGGCTGGGTGATTAAAATAAATACAGATTCGCCATTGCTTAATACAAATAATTTCAATACAATCTCGGCCCTAATTTTTAAACCCCCTAAATCCACACATTGTGTGAATTAGATGAGTAATTTCTATGAAACGTACATTTCAACCAAGCGTTCTAAAACGTAAGCGTAACCACGGTTTCCGTGCTCGTATGGCTACTAAAAGCGGTCGTCAGATTATTTCTGCTCGTCGTGCCAAAGGCCGTAAGACCTTATCAGCTTAATAACGCTTTAGTCAGTGTATGAACACTTTTGAATTCCCTAGATCCGTTCGCCTATTGAGCCCTGGGGATTTCTCCCAAGTATTTAATAACACTGAGTTTAAGGCCAGTAATCGATTTTTGTTGGTTCTGGCTACTCCGAATGAAAACGGCGTATCTCGCTTAGGCTTTGTCATAGCTAAGAAGCATGTTAAGCATGCTGTTCAGAGAAATCGTGTTAAACGTATCATTCGTGAGTCTTTTCGCCTGAATCAGCATCAGATGGCTAACAATGATTTTGTAATTTTGGCACGTCCTGGGATCTCTGATCTCGAGAATGGCGAAATACGTGAGATGATTGATGGTCTCTGGTTCAAGCTGAGGCAATCAAATGGTAAACGACCCAACAAAAATAAAAGAAAGTAAGTCAAAGACTTTGTCTTTAATGGCAAAATTGCTTTTATTACCTGTTAATTTCTACCGTTACGCAATCAGTCCTTTATTTCCTAGCCGATGCCGTTATTATCCTACATGCTCTGCGTATGCGCACGAAGCTATTATTAGATATGGTGCTTGGACCGGTGGAAAGCTGGCCATGAAACGCATTTTGCGTTGCCATCCTTGGGCAAGTCATGGTGTCGACCCTGTACCAGAACTTAACCCTTCCCACTCATGCTGTAGACGGAACCCCTAATCATGGATATCCGCCGTTTTGCCATTATATTTGGCCTGGCTATTTCAACTTATTTTTTAATTCTTGCGTGGAATGACGATTACGGTCAAGACACGGCTGCTAACGCGCCCATTGCACAAAATACTGCAATAGAAATGGGTGATTCACCTATGGCGAGTGACATCATTGCTGCTGGTAACAGTTCAGCAAATGATAGCGACATTCCTAATGTTGTGCCCGCTGACATAGAGCCTGAGATTAAAGCAGTAGTAAGCACTCAGCTTATACAAGTTAAGACTGACGTTTTAAACGTAACAATTAATCCATTTGGTGGTGAAATTGTTGAAGTGTCTTTACCGGCTTACCCTGCAGATATTAGTAATAAAGACATTCCTTTTGTACTGATGGAAAACAACGCTCGCCGTGTTTACGTTGCACAAAGTGGCTTGTTGGATGTTAAAGGTAAGCAGTGGGAAAAAACTCAACCTTACTCAGCGTCACAGGTTAATTATCAATTAGATGATTCATCCGACACTTTGGTTGTTGAATTGTCTACCAATGTTGATGGCGTTGACGTTAAAAAAGTATTCACTTTTCAGCGTAATAATTACCTAATCGATGTGAATTATCAAATTGCTAATGGTACAGACAGCCAATGGCGTGGTGTTTTCTTTGCTCAGTTAAAGCGTGACCGCAGCGAAGATCCACAACAAGGTAGTTCAATGGGTATGCAAGCGTATTTAGGACCTGCGATTACAACGAATTTGTCTAAGTATGAAAAAATTAGTTTTGATGACATAGATGATAAACGTTTAGCAGAAACAGTTGATGGCGGTTGGGTTGCTATGTTGCAACACTACTTTGTATCGGCTTGGGTTGCTGATCCGGATACTACTCATTCTGTATACGCTAAACCTAATAAGCAGGGTGAATATATTGTTGGTTTCCACGATGGCAAAACGCCATTGCAGGTCGAAGCCGGTGAAATAGGCTCTGTTGGCGCAAAATTATACGTTGGCCCTAAATCACAGTATGTTTTAGCTGATGTTGCTGAAAACTTAGACTTAACCGTAGATTACGGTTGGTTGTGGTGGATTGCGCAGCCACTGTTTGCGGTAATGAACTTCATTGAATCTGGTTACATTAACTTTTTAGGGTTGGTGGAAATCGACCTTGGTGGTGGTGTGGGTAACTGGGGTGTAGCGATCATCTTGTTAACAGTATTGATTAAACTAGCCTTTTTCAAACTGTCTGCAACCAGCTACCGTTCAATGGCGAACATGCGTAAAGTTGCACCTAAACTTGCTGCAATTCGAGAAAAATACGGTGATAACAAAGAAAAACTAGGCCAAGAAATGATGGCCTTGTATAAGAAAGAGAAGATCAACCCGCTAGGGGGTTGTTTACCGATTCTTGTACAAATGCCGGTATTTATTGCCTTGTATTGGGTACTTGCTGAAAGTGTTGAGTTACGCCAAGCACCGTTCTTTTTATGGATTGACGACTTGTCGGCAATTGATCCTTACTTCGTATTACCGTTATTAATGGGTGCGAGTATGTTTGTTCAGATGCAGTTGAACCCAACACCTCCAGATCCTGTTCAAGCGCGTGTTATGAAGTTGATGCCTGTTATTTTCACGGTATTCTTTTTGTTCTTCCCATCGGGCCTTGTACTTTACTGGGTGGTGAACAACTTGCTGTCGATTTCTCAACAGTATGTGATCACTAAGCAAATTGAGAACGCGGATAGCTAAGGCGATATTTAAAAAATAGTTTTAGTTAGTCTGTTCGATTAAAAGGCCGCTGTTGAAAGACAGCGGCCTTTTTTGTGGATAAAATGAAATCCATATAATTATCACCAGAATATTTAAACCGATTGATTACGAAATAATTGTGGAGCAAATATCTAAAACATGGATGTTTTAGCTAAGGCTACAGGGACAAAATTATTGGAGTACATTTTGCACAACTGTAAGTTGCCCATAGGGCGAAGTACAGGATGTACTGAGTGTTGTATTTACGCCGTTTTGCAGAAGCAATACTTCGGAATCAATTTGGTAGTTTTTTCATCCTAGGAATTTCATATGTCTGTATCCGAATCCGTTCACCAAGATACTATCGCCGCTGTTGCTACTGCTCCTGGTCGAGGCGGGGTAGGGATTGTTCGTGTATCTGGTGCGAAGGCACAAGAGATCGCTCATGCGGTGTTAGGTTTGCTACCCAAGCCACGTTATGCGCACTATGGGGCTTTTAAGGATGCTGATGGTAATGAACTGGATCAAGGCCTAGGTATATTCTTCCCCAACCCGCATTCATTCACCGGTGAAGACGTTTTAGAACTTCAAGGACATGGTGGCCCTGTTGTACTCGATTTCATCTTACAGCGCTGTGTAGAGCTGGGCGCTCGTATTGCCCGACCTGGTGAATTCTCTGAACGTGCTTTCTTAAACGACAAACTCGATCTTGCGCAAGCAGAAGCCATCGCCGATTTAATCGATTCATCATCGGCACAAGCGGCGCGTTGTGCGTTACGTTCTTTACAGGGAGTATTCTCCGATAAAGTACATGGATTAGTCGACCAACTTATTCACTTACGTACCTTTGTTGAAGCCTCGATCGACTTTCCTGAAGAAGAAATTGATTTCTTAAGCGACGGTAAAGTCGCCGCCATGCTGCAAGACGTGAAAAGCGCCGTGGCTGGTGTATTAGCCGAAGCTAACCAAGGTGCTATCTTGCGCGAAGGTATGAATGTGGTGATTGCTGGGCGTCCTAACGCGGGTAAGTCCTCACTATTGAATGCTTTGGCGGGTCAAGATAAAGCCATTGTGACCGACATTGCCGGTACAACCCGTGATGTTTTGAAAGAACATATCCACATCGATGGTATGCCGCTGCACATCATTGATACTGCAGGTTTGCGCGATGCCCTTGATGAAGTAGAGCGCATTGGTATTCAGCGCGCTTGGGCGGAAATTTCACAAGCCGATCGTATTTTATTAATGATCGACAGTTCGCTCGAGACTGATGGTCAAAAAACTGATCCAAAAGCATTGCTGCATGCACTGTATGACGAACAAGGCTTGAAAGAAGAAACAGAAAAATTGATTGAAAGCGGTCGTATTACCGTTATTCGCAATAAAGCCGATTTATTAGCGGGTGATCATGTATCCGCTAAATTAGGGCTTCATCAGGAAGAGGATTTCCCGACATTATCGATATCTGCCAAACAAAATCTAGGCATTATGGAATTACGCGAACACCTAAAAGAAGTCATGGGGTTCAATTCTACTAACGAAGGTGGATTTTTAGCCCGTCGTCGTCATATCGAAGCGCTAGAAAAAGCTCAAAACGCTATCCAAGCGGGTGAAGACCAGCTACTAGGCGCAATGGCGGGTGAGTTATTGGCTGAAGACTTAAGAGCCGCCCAGCAGGCATTAGGCGAGATCACAGGTGAGTTCACCGCAGATGATTTACTTGGCAATATTTTTGGTAGCTTCTGTATTGGTAAATAAATACAAAAGTAAAATGGCTAAATAAATAGTTAAATAAACGGATAAGTAGGTAAGTAATCACTAATCAGTTCAAGCAATAACTAAAGCCTGCAGTAAATCAGCCGACATCTATAGTTATATTGTTAGTTATATTATCGCCATATAATTTGTGAGGTCGGCTTTGTACCCAAACCTATCCATGTTTTCTTCCGGCGTGAAGAAAGCAACTCAAACTCTATTTCTCGTAGCACCTCTCATGCTGCTGTCTGCTTGCTTACCAGAAGAGAAAGATGATACCAAGCCAATAAGCAATGAAGGCGGAAATGTTAACAACTCAACCTTATCTTTAAACGGATTTTGGGACGGTGGACTCAATCAAGATGAGTCTTTAAGAGTCTTGATATTTAATGGTAATGCATATGGCATAAATTCAGAAAAAGCCTTTTATGGAACCGTTTCTGCTGAATCAGAAACGTCTGTTAACTTCTCTTTGCAAGGTGTTCCCTTTAGTTATGAAGATTCAGCCAATAATGAATATGTGGCCAGCGGTAGGACGCTTACTTACACAATAGAGGCAAGTTTATTTGCTTATGACGATTTAGAAATAGCAGGATCATTTGATACAAATTAGACTGGCCCTTTTGGCGAGTTAAATATTGTTAATGACGCCACTTATGCGAACGCTTCGTCACTCAATAGCTTAACGGGTCTATGGAGTACAACGAATTATCAATTAAAAATTGATAAGTTAGGTAATTTTATCATTCAAGATACTTCAGAAAGTGGCTGTTACTCTAAAGGCACCTTAAAAATAATAGATTCGACTAAATCGTTACTTAATTTAACTTTGAATCGTAAAAGGTGCGATGACTTTAACGGCGACTCAGCAGGTTATGCCGCGATTAATGCCGATGGTGAGTTAGAGTTTTACAGCAAGATGGGTAGTTCTCTGCTTTTCATGACTTTCACTGCCCCAGCTACTTCTAATAATACAATAACACCAGAAGAAGAAACCCCAGCTGAAGAGACGCCATAAGCTTAAAAACCACAGTTATTCACAAAACTAGGTGCATAACCTTATTTAAACAGACTTTTTGTGAATAACTCTGTTAATTAGTTGTAATAACTCTCCGGATATCTCGGTATGACCTCTTAGTAAATAACTGTATAACATTTTAATTTAATACTTATCCACATTTATACACAGAACTATACAAAGAAAAATACTGTATAAATCCATGATTTATAAGGTATTTTTTAATTTATTAAATATTCTTTATAACTCTACCCACAAACATAATATCCATTGTGAATAAGTTAATAAAAGATTTGAACATTTTTTAACCAAATAGTATTTCTATCCACTGCCTTTGAAATTAAATTCAGGTATAATGCGCGCCATTTTTAAGATTCCACGATTGCAGCATAACGCCTGTAACCACCGTGGAATCAGCTTTGTGCTCGATTGAGCCCGTTTGAGGTTGTACTTGTGGATTATCCGGTTCGTTATGATGTAATTGTTGTTGGTGGTGGTCATGCGGGAACAGAGGCTGCGCTTGCGTCGGCTCGTATGGGGGCAAAAACTCTACTGCTAACACACAATACCGATACCATCGGCGTTATGTCTTGTAACCCTGCTATTGGTGGCATTGGTAAAAGTCATTTAGTGAAAGAAATTGATGCCCTAGATGGCGCTATGGCCCGTGCTACTGATAAAGGTGGAATCCAATTCCGTACCTTGAATGCGCGTAAAGGCCCAGCCGTGCGTGCGACTCGTGCCCAAGCCGATCGCCAGTTATATCGCGGTGCAATTCGCGACATCGTAGAAAACCAAGATAATCTCGATATTTTCCAAGCTTCGTGTGATGACCTTATCATGCAAGGCGAAAAAGCCGCTGGTGTCGTAACCAATACCAATATGCGTATTCACGCGACTACCGTTGTATTAACTGCGGGTACTTTCTTGGGTGGCACAATCCACATCGGCTTAGAAAACCACAAAGGCGGTCGCGCAGGCGATCCACCGTCTATTGCCTTGGCGCACCGTTTACGTGAAATGCCGTTCAACGTTGGCCGCTTAAAAACCGGAACTCCTGCTCGCATCGATGCGCGCAGCGTTGATTTCTCGGTAATGCAGGTTCAGCCAGGTGATTTACCGCTGCCTGTTATGTCATTTATGGGCAATGTGAACGAACACCCAAAGCAGGTTAATTGTTACATCACTCATACCAACGAGCGTACCCACGATATTATTCGCGCTAACTTAGATCGCTCACCTATGTATTCTGGCGTGATTGAAGGCGTTGGCCCTCGTTATTGCCCATCGATCGAAGACAAGGTGATGCGCTTTGCCGAAAAAAATAGCCACCAAATCTTTGTTGAACCAGAAGGCTTGCGCACCCACGAGTTATACCCAAATGGTATCTCAACCAGCTTGCCATTCGATGTGCAGTTAGATCTTATCCACTCCATGGTTGGTTTTGAAAAAGCTCACATTACACGCCCAGGTTATGCAATTGAATACGATTACTTCAATCCACAAGATTTAAAGCACAGCTTAGAAACCAAATTTGTGCCTAACTTATATTTTGCTGGCCAAATCAACGGCACCACCGGCTATGAAGAAGCCGGTGCACAAGGTCTATTAGCCGGTGCCAACGCAGCGCTGCGTGCGTTTGAAAAAGAAGCATGGACGCCACGTCGTGATGAAGCCTACATTGGCGTATTAGTCGATGACTTAATCACCATGGGTACTAAAGAACCGTACCGCATGTTCACCAGTCGTGCGGAATACCGCTTGATCTTGCGTGAAGATAACGCCGATTTACGCTTAACCGAAATTGGTCGCAAGATAGGTCTTGTTGGAGACGAGCGCTGGGCCGCTTTTTGTGAAAAGAAAGAATCCATCGAAAAAGAAAATCAGCGCTTAGCCACGACTTGGGTACAGCCAAATACCCCAGAAGGTGATGCCGTTAATGCCATGATCGAAAGTCCGTTAAGCCGTGAATACAGCTTAAAGGATTTGTTGAAGCGCCCGGGTTTGAACTATACCGACGTTGCAGGGCTTAAAGGTGAGGTTGTTACCGATCCGAGAGTTGCTGAGCAGGTAGAAATTCAAGCCAAATATGACGGATATATCTCGCGTCAGAAAGATGAAATTGAACAAATGCGTCGCTATGAAGAAACGCCTTTACCTGAGAATTTTGATTACACTGTTATCGGTGGTTTATCGAATGAAGTGATTCAGAAGCTCGATATCATGAAGCCAGAAACCTTAGGTGGTGCTTCACGTATTCAGGGCGTAACGCCTGCAGCGATTAGCCAAATTCTAGTGCACATGAAAAAGCTAAAACTTGCGCGTAAGAGTGCATAATCTGAAGAACTAGAAAAATGTAATTTATTGCATTAATAGCGATAAATTAAAGTATTTAATGCTTTATATTGCATTTTTTAAAGGTTGTTGCTTTAATTAATGCACTATAATGCATTAATTAAAGTGATTGTAATGAATCGTAACTCTCTAGCAGCCACGGCAGAAATAAAGCTGCAAGTTTATCTATACTCTAAGAAAGCAGGCAGTGGGCAGTGGCAAGATGCCTGTACTTTACGTTTTGATAATCCAGAAAAAGGTCGTGTTAGTAGTGCGCAGCTGGAGTATGATGCCCGCTATGTTGCGCAACATATTAACAACCTTGATGCGTTAGTCAGTTTACGCTTCCCCCTTGATTTTTTCCCTCACCATTGTGATATTTGGCCAGCATTTTTGCAGGATATTATGCCAATGGGTTCAGCTCGTCGGTTTTGGTTGCAGAAAAAAAACTTATCCCCAGCATTAGAATATGCACACGATTTTATTATGCTTAATCAATGCTCATTAGCGCCAATCGGCAATATACGTGTAGCAGGGATTGAGTTAGAGACCGATAGCGTGAAAGGTTTTGAACTACAAGATGTGATTACTCGTGCCAGTGATTTTATTGATTACGCCAGTTTTGCAGGTGCTGCAATCGGTGGCGCGACCGGTGCTGGAGGCGAAGCACCCAAGTTTTTATTGTCAGAAGATGACCAAGGCTTATTTTATCCAGAAGCAAGCTTACCAGATGAGCAAATAAAGCAGAGCTATTTGGTTAAGTTTCCGCGTAATAATGCCGGCAAGTTTGATCATTTGGTACTGGAGGGTGAAGCTTGTTATTACAAAATTGTCAGTGCTTTAGGTTTTAATACAATCAATGTGAGCGAGCTGAAATACTTCCCTAAAGATGAAGCTAAGCACGTAGAAAAAGCCAGTTTATGGCTACCGCGTTTTGATCGCTGTTCATTGCCGACTAATTATAAAGGTATTGAGCGTTATGGCGTTGAATCTTTATATTCTTTACTGGGGGTTACGCAAGCAGGAGCAACTGTTCCACATACTGATTTTCTCACTAGCTTAATTGAGTATTGGTGCACTCATGGCCAAGAAGAAGATGTTCAAGACATGGTGATAGAATATTTAAAACGAGACTTGTTAAACGTTGTTCTTGGTAATGTCGATAACCATGGTCGTAATACGTCTGTTTTAAAAAAGCATGGAAAGCTCAGTTTAGCGCCAATTTATGACCTAGCGCCTATGGTATTGGATCCTGAGGGGGTTATTCGGACCAGTCGTTGGAATAAACAGAACGAGTTGGGAGGAGAATTTTATTGGTGGGGTATTTGTGAAGAAGTTGCACATATTAGCAAGGATATTTCATCAATAGATATAACTGCAAAGCGGCTGTGGCAAGCACTGCAACAGTGTGCACAAAAGTTACGCGAGATACCCCGTCTAGCCAAGGAATTTGGTTTAGCGGATGAGATTGCTCAGCACCCGAAAATCAATCTAGACAAACTCGACGCAAAGTTAGCGAAGTGGGAGTTGATTTAAATGAATAACTTATCTGCTAATTCCAAAGAACAGCCATCAAGGCGTGAAATATTAATCCAAGTGGAGCGAGGCGTTGCAAGTGGTGACCTTCAGTTAGGAGAAGGTTTACAGCGTTTACGTAAAGAAATCTCAGAGCTTAATCAAAAGGATTTTGCCAAGTTGAGCGGTGTCTCTTTACGAACGTTGGCTGGGATTGAGTCTGGACAAGCAAATCCTACGTTAGAAACTATTAACCAGCTGTTTTCTTTGTTTGGTTTAAGAGTTGGCTTAGTGAGTAAATATTCAGCACTCAATTCAGATAAGACAAGTTATAATAATGGATGATACTATTTTTGAGCGTATGAAAATGCGCTCAGGCCAACCTTTTAATAGCCTTGATATTGAACTTCGGCTATTACGCGAAAAAGCCCGCCTTGCCTGCGGCAAATACAACGCCCATCCAAGCAAAGGCAATTTCAAACACATCAGTCGTTTATTCAATAAGTTATCCACAGCGGTGATTGAGCCTGGGTTTCAATGTGATTACGGCGGCCAAATTTCCTTAGGCGAAAACTTCTACGCCAACTTCAACTGCGTTTTTTTAGACAGCGCCGACATCATCATTGGCAACGACGTCATGTTAGGGCCAGGTGTGCACATCTATACCGTTGATCATCCGCGCGATGCGAAAGCTCGAAGAGCGGGAGGCTGTATCGCCAAGCCAGTAGTTATTGGTGATGGCGTATGGATTGGCGGTGGGGCGAAGATCTTGCCAGGGGTGACTATCGGCGAGAATGCCATTATTGGCGCGAATGCGGTTGTGACTAAGGATGTTCCAGCTGAAGCTCGCATGATTAGAAATGCAGTTTAAAAAGCGGTTCACCACCGAGGCACCGAGTACACCGAGGAGAACAAAGAAAATATTGAGGTCTTGAGCACTGTGAATTCATTATTATTTTGTATTGTACGTTATAAAGATCTTATCTTTTCCCATTCTTCGCTTTTCTCTGTGTAGCGCAGCGGCTCGGTGCCTCGGTGGTGAGCGCTTTTCATCTTTTATGTTAGAATCCCCTCATCTTCGAAATAACAGATTCAGATTCGACATATTATGGCTAACTACTCTTCAGCAATTTCCACTGGCGCGACCCAAATGGGCGTATCTATTAGCGACCAGAAGCTTGAACTCTTGGTGCAATACTTAGAATTATTCATCAAGTGGAACAAAGCCTATAACTTGTCAGCGATCCGTGATCCTGAGCAAATGATTCCACTGCATCTCTTAGACAGCTTGATCGTACATTCTTATATACAGGCCGTTGATAACATCATTGATGTCGGTACGGGTCCAGGCTTACCCGGTATCGTGCTGGCGATCATGAACCCAGAAAAGAAATTTACCTTGTTAGACAGTAACGGTAAAAAGACCCGCTTCCTTTTTCAAGCAAAATTGGCTTTAAAACTGGATAACGTCACCATTATCAACGAACGTGTGGAAGCCTATCAACCAGAGCAAGGTTTCGATATGATCGTATCCCGCGCTTTTGCGTCAATTACCGATATGACGTATTGGTGCACGCATTTGTTAGCAAAAGATGGCATATTCCTCGCGATGAAAGGTATTTATCCAACGGAAGAGTTTGCTGCCGTTGCTGATAAGTATGAGCTAATTGAAAGTCACGAATTAAATGTTCCTGGGGTAGACGCAGAGCGTCATCTATTAGCCTTTAAACCAAAATAATTTTTTAAACCCTGATTGTCTGGGTCGCAGGATAGCGAAATGAGCAAAATAATAGTCGTTGCGAATCAAAAAGGTGGTGTAGGTAAAACCACAACAGCCGTAAATTTGTCTGCTTCACTCGGAGCTACCAAGCGCAAAGTGCTTATGGTCGATCTTGATCCGCAAGGCAATGCGACCATGGGAAGTGGTATCGATAAACACGAGCTAGAACAATCATTGTATGAAGTTCTAACGGGCAAGTGTTCTATAACAGATGCGGTCGTTACCTCTGAACAAGCTGGCTTTGATGTTTTACCGACGAATGCGAACTTAACCGCGGCAGAAGTTGAATTGATGGATTTGCCACAGCGAGAAACTCGTCTGCGTTCAGCTTTAGCGGAAGTAAGTGCTAACTACGACTACATCATCATTGATTGCCCTCCATCATTAAGCATGCTGACGATTAACGCGATGGTTGCGGCTGATGGTGTTCTTATCCCAATGCAATGCGAGTATTATGCGCTGGAAGGTTTGTCTGCATTGATGCAGACCATTGAGAAAATTAAGTCGAACCTCAATAAAGAATTACAAATCGAAGGCATACTACGCACCATGTATGACCCTCGTAATAGCTTAACGACAGACGTCTCTACACAGTTGATCACGCACTTTGGAGATAAAGTCTATAGCACGGTAATCCCTCGTAATGTGCGCTTAGCAGAAGCCCCAAGTTATGGTTTACCCGCTTTGGCTTATGATAAGAACTCACGAGGCGCTATGGCTTATTTGGCATTAGCGGGTGAGATCAACCGACGTACAAAAACAAAGAAATCAAAAACTTAAGCTCCTGACGAATTGGAAATACGCATGTCAAAGAAACGTGGCCTAGGTCGTGGCCTCGATGCATTATTAGGTGATGCATTAGCGCACAATAAAACTGCAACGGACGCAGCCGGTACTGCAGAAGTACAGGAAGTGAGTATTAAGCCCAGTGAAACAAGCGCTGCTATTCCAGAAAATGGCATTAAGCACTTACCGGTAGAGTTCATTCAGCCTGGTCAGTATCAGCCGCGTAAAGATATGCATCAAGAGGCCTTAGAAGAGCTGGCTGCTTCGATTAAAGCACAAGGCTTAATGCAGCCTATCGTTATTCGTCCATTGTCTAGTAACGTGGCAGGGAAGGATGCGCGTTATGAAATTATTGCGGGTGAGCGTCGTTGGCGTGCAACTCAGCTGGCAGGTCTTGATACTGTACCTGTCATCATTCGTGATGTTCCTGATGATGCAGCGATTGCGATGGCATTGATCGAAAACATCCAACGGGAAAATTTAAATTCGATGGAAGAAGCACAAGCTCTTCATCGTTTGCAGCATGAGTTTGAGCTGACCCAGCAAGAAGTTGGCGATGCTGTGGGTAAGTCTCGCGCAACCGTGGCTAACCTTCTACGTTTGATGCAACTTAATGACGATGTCAAAATCCTGCTTGAGCGTGGCGATATAGAAATGGGTCATGCAAAAGCTCTATTAGGCTTGCAAGATCAAAAGCAAAGTGAAGCCGCGCGTCATGTTGTTGCCAAGGATATGACCGTTCGTCAAACAGAAGCTTATGTGCGCAATCAGCAAGATGAATCAAAGTTTGGTGATCAGACAAAAGAAAAAACTCGTCCCAATCCTGACATCCAAAGACTAGAACGTACCCTGGGCGAGCGTTTAGGTGCCAATGTGGCCATACAGCATTCTGCTAAAGGTAAAGGCAAGTTAGTGATTAATTACAGTAACTTAGATGAGCTGGATGGTATTTTAGCGCACATAAAATAAGTCAGAATTACTAATAGATCTTAACTAGACACTACTAGACAATTAAATCAGTCCATTTTTCGACTTTAGGTTGAAGATTAGGCTGCGAATCAATATAATCCATGCGCCTAAAATAGTAGGCACAAGAGAGGTCTTCAGTGACATCGATAACTAGACCTCCTGCTTACCGCATCATTGTGATGCAGTTTGGCTTAAGTTTTATCTTGGCATTATTAGCCATGATACATAGCTTTGAAGCCGGTTATTCCGCATTATTAGGCGGTTTAGCCAGCGCCATACCAAATAGTTATTTGATATGGCGTTCGTTTAGATATCGCGGTGCACGTTCAGTAGGTCAGGTCGTGCAATCGTTTTATCAAGGTGAAAGCGGAAAATTTATGCTGACCATTGCGATGTTTGCAGTGATATTTTCCCAAGTAGATCCCTTGATTCCCTGGGCATTGTTTGGGGTATTCATTATCGTGCAGTTTAGTCACGTGATGATGGCAAGAATTGCGAAGCTCTGATGAGTTCATTCTAACGATTGAATTGATCAGAGCTTTTTAACATTTTTTTAAACTTATGATTGAGAGTGAAAGATGGCAACTGATGCGACAGGTTACATCAAGCACCACCTTACCAATCTGACATACGGCGAGTTACCAGCAGGTTACGAGCGTTTGGATGAAAACGGTAAAGTGGTAGAAGAATTGACTGAAGCAACTTGGACGCTAGCACATAGCGGACAAGAAGCTGTAGATATGGGCTTTTGGGCATTCAATGTGGATTCTCTGGCTTGGTCAATTGGCTTGGCAATTGTGTTGATGTTTATTTTTGGCCGCGCGGCTAAAAAAGCAACAACTGGCGTACCAACCGGTATGCAAAACTTTGTAGAAGTGATTATTGGCTTTATCGATAATACAGTGAAAGAAACGTTTCATGGTAAAAATCCAATCGTTGCACCACTTGCATTGACTGTATTTACTTGGGTATTCATGATGAACCTAATGGATTTGATTCCAGTAGACATTATTCCTAAGTTATTTGAATTATCTTGGGTTGCAGCAGGCGGCGATGCGCATCAAGCGTATATGAAGATCGTTCCTTCTACAGATCCAAACATTACAGCTGGCCTAGCTATTTCAGTATTTGCTTTGATGATCTTCTATGGCATTAAAGTAAAAGGCATTGGTGGGTTTATGGCAGAGTTAACTTTGCATCCTTTCAATGTAAAAAATCCAGTAGTACAGGCTCTTTTCATTCCAGTTAACTTTGCACTAGAAGTGCTAGGGTTAATTGCAAAGCCAATTTCTTTGGCATTGCGTTTGTTCGGTAACATGTATGCCGGTGAGATGATCTTCATTCTTATCGCATTAATGTTCTCGACAGGAATGGCCTTAGGTCTATTTGCTGGCGTATTGCAGTGGGCATGGGCAGTATTCCATATCCTAGTAATTACTTTGCAAGCATTCATCTTTATGATGTTGACCATTGTATACTTAGGCATGGCTCACGAAGATCACTAAGTAATATGGGCGGCATAATGTTATGTCGCCGATACTGCTGAACTGAACGATTTTACCCTTTAACTTAACTGTTAATTTAAACTTTAACCTTAACTAAAATAGATAGGAAACTACTATGGAAATGATTTACATCGCAGCTGCGCTTATGATCGGTCTTGGTGCCCTTGGTACTGGTATTGGCTTCGCACTTTTAGGCGGCAAATTACTTGAGTCTACTGCTCGTCAACCAGAACTAGGTCCAGAGCTTCAGACTAAAACGTTCTTGATGGCTGGTCTACTTGATGCTGTTCCAATGATCGGTGTTGGTATTGCTATGTACCTTATCTTCGTTGTTGCTGCTTAATTGTCACTAGTACAACTAAGTACAACTAAATACAACGAATTTAGAGGACTAAGGCGTGAATATTAATTTGACTTTGATCGGCCAGATCATCGCCTTTGCTGTCTTCGTTGCCTTCTGCATGAAATTTGTTTGGCCTCCGCTAACCAATGCAATGGCAGAGCGAGCGAAGAAAATCGCAGATGGTTTAGACGCAGCAAACCGCGCTGAACGTGATCTTGAACTTGCTCAACAAAAAGCAGGCGAAAAGCTACGCGAAAGCAAAGTGAAAGCAGCAGAAATTATTGAGCAAGCGAACAAACGTGCTAACCAAATCATCGACGAAGCTAAAGAAGCTGCGCGCGAAGAAGGTGCACGTTTGGCAGCCGCAGCTCAAGCTGAAATTGAGCAAGAAGTGAATCGTGCTAAAGAAGGATTGCGTCAACAGGTTTCTGCTCTTGCAGTGGCTGGTGCATCTAAAATCTTGGCGAAATCAGTTGATCAGTCAGTTCATAACGAATTGCTAGATCAGTTGGCTAACGAGCTTTAAGCGAGGAAGCCATGGCTGAATTAACCACTCTTGCGCGGCCTTATGCCAAAGCAGCTTTTGCTCAAGCCGTTGAACAGAATGCATTAGTACAATGGTCTGACATGTTATCGATTGCGGCTCAGTTCGCAGCCGATGACGAGTTAGAAAAAGTACTTTTACATCCTGCTTTAACCGCTGAGCAACAAGCTTCGGCATTAACCGACTTGTGCGGTGACAAGTTAAATCAGTCAGGAAAAAACTTCCTGATGATTTTAAGCGAAAATAAACGCTTAACTTTGTTACCACAAATTGTTGAAGCCTTTGAAGAATTAAAAGCAGCACAGGAACACGCCATTGACGTGACTGTAACTTCTGCTTTTGAACTAACAGACGCACAACAAGAAACATTGTCTCAAGCACTGAAAAACAAATTACAGTGCGACGTACGTTTAACAGGCGAGGTTGACCCATTATTGGTCGGCGGCGCAATTATTCGTGCTGGAGACTTAGTCATCGACGGTTCTGTTCGTGGTAAGTTAGCTAAGCTAGCCGAAGCGATGAACTCCTAGTTGAGGGATGAGCATGCAGCAAC
>OJEO01000055.1_pt1 | contig 66938 bp, 57 predicted proteins | sample 1593621 | NCBI WGS metagenome assembly OJEO01 (sample SAMN05416875, study PRJEB24817) | seawater metagenome | isolation source: Sea water | place: Canada:Atlantic | collected 2013-11
GTGGTGGTTTCCACGGTTTGGGTAATACCCGTTTTAAATCGTCAGTAAACCGTGCTCCACGTCAGACAAAACCAGGTCAGCCTGGCGAGTCACGTAACTTAAAATTTGAAATGAAAGTATTGGCAGATGTTGGTTTGCTAGGCTTACCGAATGCCGGTAAATCCACTTTTATTCGCTCGGTGTCTGCGGCTAAGCCAAAAGTTGCTGATTATCCGTTCACCACCTTGGTTCCAAACCTAGGCGTGGTATCGGTAAGACAACATAAAAGCTTCGTGATCGCCGATATTCCAGGCCTAATCGAAGGTGCATCCGATGGTGCAGGTCTAGGTATTCGCTTCTTGAAGCACCTAGTACGTACACAATTAATGCTGCATATCGTTGATATGGCTCCTTTTGATGAAAGTGACCCTGCTGACAATATGCTGGCGATTAGCCGTGAGCTTGAGCGTTTCTCGCCAGCATTGGCACAGCGTGATCGTTGGTTGGTATTGAACAAGCTAGATCTTGTATCCGAAGATGAGCATGAAGAACTGTGCCAAGCCTTGTTAGAGAAAACAGGCTGGAAAGGCCCAGTTTACCAAATTTCTGCATTGACAGGTGAAGGCACTAAGCCGCTCACTAACGATATTATGGATTACATCGAAGAACGCCGTGAACGCGCTGCTGAAGATGAAGAGTTCGCTGCTCAAATCGTTAATGAACGTGAAACGGTTGAACAAGAGTCTCGCGATCGCATGGAAGAACTGGCAGAATATCGCCGTCAACGTGCCGCTGCTCGTAAAGCAGGTCTGGATGATGACGAAGATGATTATGATGTTGAAGTTGAGTGGGTTCAAGAATAACGCAATGAATCTGTTGTTATTTTAAATTATCTATTTGAATAATTACTAAAGTTTTACTTATACTTAGTGAGTACAAGAGCAATGAAACCAGTTGTTGATTTGACTACCGCCAGAGATCGTCTTGAGAGCGGTCAGCGTTGGGTTATTAAAATTGGCAGTGCGTTGCTCACTAATGATGGCAAAGGTCTTAACCGCCCAGGCATTCAAGCCTGGGTTGACCAAATCAACGACCTAATGTCGCAAGGCATCGAAATCGTTTTGGTATCTTCAGGCTCGGTTGCCGAAGGCATGTCTCGCTTAGGCTGGACATCGCGCCCGAATGAAATACATCAGCTGCAAGCCGCAGCGGCTGTTGGTCAAATGGGCTTGGTGCAAGCTTATGAAACGGCTTTTAAACACCACAACAAACACACCGCACAAATTTTATTAACCCACGCTGATCTATCCAATCGCCAACGCTATCTTAATGCGCGTTCAACCTTACGCACCCTAATAGAAATGGGCGTCGTACCGATTGTAAATGAAAACGACACCGTAATAACCGATGAAATTCGTTTTGGCGATAATGATACTTTAGGGGCTTTGGTTGCTAACCTAATTGAAGCGGATACCCTGGTTATTTTGACCGACCAAGATGGTTTATTCACCAAAGATCCGCGCCACAATGCAGATGCTGAGTTGATCACCGAAGGCCGTGCTTCTGATCCGTCTTTTGCAGCGATGGCCGGTGATGGTGGTGCGTTAGGTCGTGGTGGTATGGTAACTAAGGTTACTGCAGCCAGCGTTGCTGCTCGTTCAGGTGCTGATACCGTGATTGTTGGTGGACGCATTGAGAATGTATTGACGCGACTGCGAGCAAAAGAAAAACTAGGCACCTTGTTGGTTGCCGATACCGAGCCCGCCGTTGCGCGTAAGCAGTGGATTGCGGGTCATTTGCAACATTCTGGCGAATTGATTTTAGACGATGGTGCAGTTAGAGCTTTGAAAAAAGGCGGTAATAGTTTATTGCCGGTAGGCGTTAAGGCAGTAACGGGTCTTTTCCGCCGCGGAGAAGTTGTTGCTTGTGTAAACAGCAAAGGCGTAATGGTTGCCAAAGGCTTAATAAACTTTGACCATAGCGAAGCACAAAAATTGTGCGGTAAGACCAGCGATCAGCAGCAAGAGTTGTTAGGCTACGTTGGTGAAGAAGAATTGATACACATTGATAATTTGGTAGTGCTGTAGTTGCTGTTTGTTTTTAAGCGCCGTGAATTTACAGTTTGGCATGCGCTGCATTAGGTAATTGGTTTCAGGGGACGCCGTAAATACTTCCCTGTAGGCTCGTATCTGGCATCCATGCCAGATGACGCCGCCATAAACGAATCACCTAATACATCACCACAGAAATTATCTCAGGCTTTAATGTTAACTATTATTTTAAAATCTGACGGCTTAAATTGATGACTAAATGCTTTTGCAATGTAACTTGAATGCTCTGTTGTTTTTAAAAAGAGTTGCAGTGTTTAGGTTTCGAGTTTAGTGAGTGGTGAGCGCTAGAAGTTAATTTTTAAGGCCATCCGATTGCAGGGATGCAATCGCTGAGCTTACAGGGAGAGCGAAGCGGCGTATTCACAGCGTGCCGACTAAAATTCAAATTCTAGGGTGAGCAAGGCCTCACGGTTTAACAAATAACTAATTAGCAACTAGACGATAATTCAATATCTCAGTACGCTGATGTTAATAAAATTTATATTTAAAAAAATTAAAAAAGGAATGACCGAATGATTAAGTCAGTTCAAGTACAAAATCTAACGATTGATAACGATGCACCATTTGCATTGTTTGGTGGCATGAACGTATTAGAAAGTCGCGACCTTGCTATGCGCATCTGTGAAGAATATGTAAGAGTGACTGAGAAGCTAGGCATTCCTTATGTATTTAAAGCGTCTTTCGACAAAGCAAACCGTTCTTCAATTAACTCCTACCGTGGACCTGGTATGGAAGAAGGTTTGAAAATATTCCAAGAAATTAAAGAAACGTTTGGCGTGCCAATTATTACTGACGTGCATGAACCGTATCAGGCTGCGCCAGTGGCTGAAGTAGTTGATATTATTCAACTACCTGCTTTCTTAGCGCGTCAAACTGACCTTGTTGTTGCTATGGCAGAAACAGGCGCCGCGATTAACATCAAAAAGCCTCAGTTCTTAGCGCCGCACGAAATGCGTCACATCATTACTAAGTTTAGAGAAGCTGGTAACGAAAAAGTGATGTTGTGCGAGCGTGGTTCAAGCTTCGGTTATAATAACTTAGTAGTTGATATGCTAGGTATGGACGACATGAAAGTACAAGCCCCTGTAATCTTTGATGCAACTCACGCATTGCAGCGCCCTGGTGGACGTACAGATTCTGCTGGCGGTCGACGTGCACAAGCTTTCCAGCTTGCTCGTTCGGGCATGGCATTGGGCATTGCAGGGTTGTTCTTAGAAGCACACCCAAATCCTGACGAAGCAAAATGCGATGGTCCGTGTGCATTGCCATTAGACAAGCTTGAGCCTTACTTAGCGCAGATGAAAGCGGTTGATGATTTAGTTAAATCGTTTGAGCCAGTGATTATTGAGTAACCATTTAAACTGGTTTCTCATGCGTTAAACAAAAAAGCCCAGTCATTAAATGATTGGGCTTTTTTGTTTCTACTTATTTTTTATTTCAGTATCGAATGTATTTATATTGAATGCTTAAGCTATTTTCGATAGAAGAAAAAAATAGGCATCATTCGAGATAAGTAGGATGGGATGGTAAGTCTTAGAGTTTTGAAAGAATTAAATACTCTGAACTTAGTGGCATTCGGGTTTGGGTGGTGGGTTGGCCGTTCTAAAAACTATCAGGTAAAGAATGGTATTGGGTTCTTAGGCGTTGGCCGCCATCGTCATACAAGAACTGGCCTATATAAGAGCTGGATGAGCCGCCCCCATCGATTAATACACGAGTCACCGACTTTAACTGCCCACGTATATCAAAGGTGTAGTCGTTGATTTTAGTTTGAGTAATGCTATTGATGGTTTTACTCGAACGTTTCTGCGCTAAGTTACCGTTGCCATCGTAGTCGTATTCAACCTGAGTATTTTCAGCATCTGTGCTGCTGATGTTGGTTAGCTGGTCAAGGTCGTTATACGTATAGGTCTTGGTTGAGCTGCTGCCAGCTTGAGAGATGGTTTCTTGCGTACGGTTATTGGCGGCGTCGAATTGATACACCACGGTTTTGGCAGGTTCATTATATTGTTCAGGGTAGTTAATGCTTTCGATTCGGTCGTTATTATCAAAGTCATAATGCGTAACGACATTACCTGTGCCGTTGTTTTTGGTCTCGGACTTGCGGTTGTCGTTATTATCATAGGTGTAGCTCAGCTCGCTGATTAGGGCACCGTTGATGCTGTGTTTGATGCTTTCTACTTGGTTGCGAGGGGTGTAGGTGTATTTACTTTCTGCCCCGTTGGCGTAGCTGGCTTTTTTGAGTTGGTCGTCATTAAAATATTCATAACTCACCGAGCCGCCTTTCATTAATGCGGATGCGGTACGGTTACGAGCATCGTAGGTATAAGAGGTGGTATCACCACTCTCCATTCCTAGAGCAGGATAGGTGATGTTCTCGACTAGGTCGTTATTATTGTAACGCCACTGGGTGGTTAAACCTGCGATGTCGGTGTATTGGGTGCGCAGGTCTTGGTTGTTGTAGCTGGCGGTTTCAACGGCTGAGGTTAATACATTACGCGCTGGAGTGAAGGTGTAGTTGGTTTGGGTGGCATTGCCGTTGCCATCGAGAGTCCAGTTGATGGTGTCTGTGCTATCAGTTTGGGAGGTTAGGCGGTTTAAAGCATCGTAACCGTAGGCGATGGTGCCATAGGCGGGAAGCACCTGGGTTTCACGGTTGTTCATCGCATCATAAGTGAACGAGGTGGTGAGACTACCGGCGTAATTAATGGATTTCAGGTTGCCGTTATTATCGTAACTAAACTGAGTTTGAGTGCCTTTGCCATCGGTGTGTGAGGTTTTACGGCCTAGGGCATCAAAAACAAATGTAGTGGTATTGCCTGCGCCGTCTGTGATGGTGGCTAGTTGACTCAGGGCGTCGTATGTATAACTAGTTGCATTACCTGCGGGCATGCTCTTCTTGGTTAGGTTATTAACTAGGTCGTATTCAAATACAGTTTGGGCACCAGCTGTGCTTGCAGTCAGTAGATTGCCACGCACATCGGAGGTTTCATCAGTAATAACTCCATCCGGGGTGATGGTTTTACGCGTGCGTCTTTTTGTTTCGTGTTGATATTAGGTAGTAAGTGCTTTCAGGCGTAACAATTGATGCCGCTGATTCTGGTATCTGGAGTGCCGTAATCGCATATAGTGACTTACCAGTATGGGTTTTAAACTGGAAAATAGTTATCAAATAGGATAACCTTTGGGTATGAAATGGAAAATACGCTTTTATAGCGACAAAGTAGAAAAAGAAACATTAGATTTTCCAGCGGGGATATTGGCTAATTTTCTGCATGTAGCTGAAATGATTGAAGAGTTTGGATCAGCGTTAGGCAAGCCCTATACGGCCCCGATGGGTGATGGCCTTTTTGAAATAAGAGCCAAAGGAAAAGAAGGCATAGGGCGCTCGCTTTACTGCACGGTGGCGGGAAGGGAGATCGTCATTTTAAATTCTTTTATCAAAAAGACGCAGAAGACACCTAAAAAAGAACTCGACCTAGCTAAAAAACGAATGAAAGAGGTGAAACTATGACACAAACAACATTGGCTGAATTCAAGAAAAAGGCACTTCAAAATGCAGACGTTAAAGCAGAATATGAACGCCTTGCCTTGGCGTACGGTGTTCGTAAAGAATTGATCAGGTTGAGGAAAGCGGCGGGCTTAACTCAAGAGGAGCTTGCATTACGATTGCATACCAAAAAGAGCAATATATCGCGGCTAGAGAATGTAAATTCATCAACGTCTCCTAAGCTATCAACGATTGAAGAGTATGCTCATGCGGTTGGCTATGAAATGCAAATTACCTTTGCACCTGCCTCTCTTTAATCTTCCGATCTAGTCGCTTTCAATAGCGCACTATTCAGTGCGTGATAGTCCTTGTTTGTTTAATTGAATACTGCGGTATAGGATCTCTTTGCCGCTTTGTTAATATTGGAAAGGCGACAACTACTTTGACACCGTGGGATACTTTCACATAAGTAGTTACACGATTTTATCTACATTCTCAGATTGTCCAGTTTTAATCAAAATAGCTCCAATTATCCTCTCGGTCTTTTCATCTAAATAAACAATGCCTGTTTGCTCCTCGCCTTTAAAAATATAGTTCAGAATAACTTGATTTCGATTGAGTGTTGCAAGAGCACTTTGGGTCTCAATCGTACCAATAGAGACTATGCCTGTGTTTTCAGAACTATTTGATCGTATTTTAAGCTCAGCTAATAAATTACCCGCTTGGTATTGGCCAGACTGATCGCTTAACAGACTATCAATCATTTACTGAAGCGAGATCGGAAGTGTCGCGATACATAATCGATTACTACAGTCGCTATAGACCACATACTTTTAATGGCGGGTTAACACCTGCTGAAGCTGAGGCAAGATATAAACTTGCCTCTTAACTTGTGACCAGATTTTGTTGACCACTACACTCTGCATTTAAGGGAGCTTGTATAGTATATGCTAAAAACTCTACTTAGTTTTTTCACATCCGACTAAGTCATTTAATACGTATTTTCCATTGCCTTTATCTACTAATACGTTATCGGTAGTAATAATAATTGCAGCATCGTCATCATCCTGCCAATTTCCTCTTTCTGTTTCTAACCCTTTAACCGTGGCCCTACCATTATCTTTCAAAGTTATGATAATATCGCCAATAAAGTGTTTACATGTGTAAGTGCCACTTTCAAAAGCTAAAGCATTTGTTGATACCCCTAGTATCAACAAAGTTCCTAAAATAAGTTTTTTCATTTTATTTCTCCACGCCCTATGTAAAGTATAAATTGAAAGACTAGGACGAGAAACGCCTAACAACTTATTGTACGGAAACATTCCTGTTTTTCTGACAGTTCCGTTCCCCCGTAAACAGGAATCACAATCTACGTGTTTTTTCTATGCCTTGCAATACCTACCTTGGGTGAGTTTCCTGTTTTTCTACTGGTGAAAATCAGGAATTATTCCTGTGAGGGTACACTATCAGGAAAAACCCAAAGCGCTGTATGTGCAAACAGTTATTTGTAACTGTAATTATATTAATAATATCAATATAGGTAATGGTATATTTTAAAAATAACGACTATAAAAATGTGACTTTTTCCATTGCTTGTTTTATGCGTTTTGCTGATATTGGGTATTTAGTGCCTAACTGTTGGGCGAATAGTGATATGCGTAATTCTTCTATCATCCAGTATATTTCTTCAAAATCTTCGCTAGCTGGCTGCCCTTTTGGTGCTTTGGCTTTTAGCTTGTCGTATTCGTTGTAAATTTTGTCGAGTTCTAACTGGTTTATACGGTCGCGATTGGCATCTACTTTTAGTTTTTCTATGCGTTTTTGTAGCCCTAACAGTGGTTTATGCGACACGATGTCGCATAAACCCTTATATCTGGGAAAGGCGAACAAGAGGAAAATTCCTTTAAGATCATGCGTCTATCCCTTTTAATAATTTAAACAACACTATATTCAGGTGTCGCTTTTGTCAATTTGTTATCAATCCATATCCATTGTCGGTTAATCCAAGTCATATTTATCTAAGCCATTTTTCTTATATTTATTAAATACTTAACAATTAGCCCTAAATACTGATAGGCGAACAGTCACATCCAACTATGCTTGTTTTATAGATAAGGATTATGCCTATGCGATTACAACAAGAGTTTAATAATGCCGTTCGTTTAGCTAACTATTCTCTGGCCACAGAACGCTCTTACTGGGGCTGGGTTCGCCAGTATTTACACTTTCATAATATGCGCCACCCTTCGGAAATGGGTGGGCAAGAAATTGATATTTCTACTTGGTATTCAGCCAAGAAACCTAAGAAATTGCCTGTCGTTTTTAGTAAACAAGAAGCTAATCAAGTTATTGCTCACTTAACAGGCTCCCCCCTTCTTGCAGCATTGTTAATGTATGGTGCAGGATTAAGGCTACAAGAAGCGCTTCGTCTGCGGGTAAAAGATATCGATTTTGGTCGCAAGGAAATTACAGTAAGAGAAGGCAAGGGTAATAAAGATAGAATAACGTTGTTACCTGAAAAAGCCGTTCCATTTCTCCATTCCCATATAGACGAATGCCAGCGCGTGCATCATAAAGCACTTAATGAAGGTATTGTATTTGTGCATCTACCTAACGCCCTCGCCAAGAAATATCCGAATGCAGGTAAAGAACTTGCTTGGCAGTATATTTTTGCGAGCGAGTCATTAAGTAAAGATCCTCGCTCAGGCAATGTGGGGCGACACCATTTAAACCCAAGAACCATCCAGCGTGGTGTTAAGGAGGCAATTAAGAAAGCGAATATTCATAAACACGCAAGCTGCCACACCTTTAGGCATTCTTTTGCGACGCACTTATTAGAAGGTGGTTACGACATTCGCACCGTGCAAGAGCTGTTAGGCCATGCCGATGTTAATACTACGATGATTTACACTCATGTGTTAAATAAAGGTGGTCGCGGGGTAATCAGCCCTGCAGATGCTTGATACAACTTTTAATCAGTTCAGATTAGTCTGCCAATTTAGACAACGCCGCCTCAAATACTCGCTGCGGTGCTATCGATCGGTAGCAAGGGGGTTGCGCGGGGTCGCCGTCGTTACGGTCTAGGTGTGTGCATTGTTTATTTAAGCACGGTGCGCATTCTAATCGGCTGCTGAGTACTTCAACTTTTGGCCCCAGCACGCCGGTGAGTACTGCGTCGGTTGCCCCATAAATGGCAACAGATGGTACTTCTAATGCGGCCACTACGTGAGACAATCCAGTATCAACACCAATCACGGCTTGCGCGTGAGCTAAGTAGGCATTTAATGCGTTGAGTCCCATTTTGGGTAACACTTCTACACCCACAATATCTTTAGCAATACGCCCTGCTCTTTCTTTTTCTTCGTCATTTCCCCAAGGCAAAACCACCTTGCGACCAGAGGCTACGACTAATTTGGCGAGTTCTACCCAGTAGGTTTCTGGCCAAAGTTTTGTGTCCCAGGTTGTGCCGTGCAGAAATAACCAATAGTCGCCTTGATAGCCCCCTACCATTTCTGGGCGCGGCCAGCGGCTGCGGTCTATGCCATAAGAGAAGGTTTCAGGAATGCTGTAATTTAAGACTTGCGATAATAGTTGGCGCACACGGGGAATAGCGTGCTGGCCTTTGGCGACCGCTTGTGGAAACTGATACGCCTTTGCGGCAAAGGGTTCGCGACAGCTGTGTTTGTCTAATCCGTAGCGCGGGCCTTTGGCCATGCGTGTTACGGCGGCACTTTTAATTAAGCATTGGGCGTCTAATACGATGTCGTATTCGGTGCTGCGCAAATCCTTATAGAAGGCTTTCATTTCAGTACGAACTGCAGCGTTACTTAAATTTTTGCGCCAGCGACGCCAAGCAATCGGAATCACTTTGGTAACCGCTGGGTGCCAGTTAGGAATATCGGCGAAGGCTTCTTCCACCAGCCAGTGTATTTCTAAATTGGGTACTTGCTGATAAGCATCTTGTACTGCAGGAAGTGCATGAAACACGTCTCCTAAAGAGGACATTTTTACCAACAATACTTTCATTAAAGCGCTCGCAACTTACAACTAATATTAAAGCCGACCTTTATACCACGGTCAGCTTTTTCAGTCACGGTGCCTTAATTAACCGGTAATTCTTCGTTTTATGGCGCGGCCAATAAATCGCACTTTTTCTTGCAATTCAAAGCGCTGTAAATTGGTTTTTACAATGCCCTTGGTAAATCGTGTCATTTTAGAATAATCAATATTGATATCTAAAATAACCGATATGCCCTTTTCACTGAATTTAAATGCCGACATTAAACTGTCGACTATTTCTTCGTTGTTATTAATTCGTATGTATTCGCAGCCAGTCGCCATGGCAACCCCTTCTACTTTATAACTCCCAAGAGTGGTACAGGTTTTTCGATTATAAGGAACGGATTGCGCTTGAGCGATCTGTGCCAACTCGCCGTCATTAAATACCGAGATAATTAAGCCCAACTGATTATGAGTTGCCGTTACCAGCTCCATACACGTCATCAAAAAAGCGCCATCGCCTACAATTCCCACAACCTGTTTATCAGGGTTCACTATTTTGGTGCCAATGGCTGCTGGCACACAGTAACCCATACAGTTAAAATCAGTCGGTGAAATAAAATGCTTAGACTTATGAATAGGCATAAGCTCTGCCGCTAAAAATGTATGATTACCATCATCAACAACCAAATAGTCGTCATCGTGCATTTTATTGCGCAAGATTTGAAAAAAACGCGCTGGGTTAACTTTTCCTTTATTGTCGTGCGCGAACCATTCTTTAAGGTATTTTTCTTTCTGCTGAGCAATGGTTTCGACCATATCACTGGTTTTAACGGCTGTATTATTTGTGCGCTGACGAAGTTCATCTACTATCATCGTTAAAATCACTTGAGCATCGCCTTCGATAGCCGTTTGCGCCGGGTAGTTTGCGCTGAATACCCTAGGGTTAATATCGACATGGATCAATTTATCGGGTACCTGCATCGCAAAAGAACCCGTTGGGATCTCACTAAAACGCGTGCCACAGGCTAATACGCAATCCACACTTTTAAAAGCGACCTCAGCCGCAGGTACTGAATAACCGCCAAACCCCATACCAACGTGTAAAGGATGATTGGCCGGAAACACACTTAAACCTTGCAGTGTAGTCGCCACCGGCGCATCTAATAACTCAGCCAATTCAATTGCTTGCTCAGTTGCTTCTTTGCAACCCCAACCTAAAAACAAACCCACTTGCTTGCTGCTTAACAGCGTATCAACGGCCTGCGACACAAGTGTCTTTATTGCAAGATTTTTCTGATCATTGGTGTTTATTTCAACACCCAATTGCTGACGGTATTCTACATAGGTGATTGGGGTTGGGCACTCGGCTTTAAATAATGCAATATTCACCGGAATTTCAACAAATACTGGGCCTGGCTCACCTTCTAAGGCAATGTCGTAAGCTTGGTATAAGGTTGTAATAATATCGGCTTGCGCTTCAACCTTAAATGTTGCCTTAGTTATCGGCTTTAATACACCGTGTTGATCCATATCATGCAGTTGATAATTCATACCATCGGTTCTTACACCGCCCGATATGACCAACATTGGCACACCATCAAGGTGAGCTTCACCAATGCCGCTGGCAGCATGGGTAATACCCGCCGCAGGAACAACTAATAACGTACCCACAGAGTCACCGGTTCTACTCACCGCGTCGGCCATAAATGCACCGCCGCCTTCATGGGTCACTAAAACCGGTGTAATTGTTTCTGAATTATTTAACTCGTCATAAATTTCAGTATTGTGAACCCCAGGAATGCCAAAGGTATGACGTATTCCTAATTGTTCTAGTGCGTAGCGAACCAACCAAGCGCCTGATTTTTTCATTTTTTTATCTCTGCAACATTTAATTGTTATTTTGTTATATTTATTTATTAATTAAGGAGGCAATGGTCTGACCCGCAATGCGACCATTTAAGATACACGACGATAAAAAAGTACCCTCCAAAGAACGAACACCCGCGCACCCGGCACCACCAAAACCCGCCGCTTCACCGGCTGCATATAAACCTTCTATGACAGCGCCCTGACTGTTCAATACCTGGCTTGCCACATTGGTTTCAAATCCACCCATGCTCTTACGGCTAATAATACGCGAACGAATAGCCATTAAAGGCCCGGCCTTAGCATCCAGTATTTTCTGTCTTTTTAACGTTCTTACTTTATCGCCACGCCATTTTCGTAAGAATTCTACCCGTCTTATCTGGTCATCTGTGACAAATTTTTCGCTGCGATCCAGTTGCCCATCGCAAGCATCAACATCACGCTGCACATTATGTAGCTCAACTTGGCTCTGGTATTGCCCAGCACTGCTATCATTCATTTTTGCCACTAATTCTGCCAATGTATCAGCCACAGCCACATCATCGCATTCATCTATTAACATTTGTACAATGTCACGATTTCCCAGCAAAGCCATTTTAATAACGCCAAACCAGCTTTTATTACAAAAGGCCTTATTGATATGCGAACCAGAGACAGCCAGTTCTTTTCGTGCAATTTTTAGATTCAACAACTGCCAAGTATATTGCTCTGGTAAATGGCCCGTTACTTTACATAAATTATGAGTGTCAAATCCGGTTACTAAAGGCATAGGGCCTATCCGATTACCCAACGCATCGAGCCATAATGACGATCGCGCAGGCATGATACTCAAGCCATGGTTATCATATTCTGGCTTGGGGTGTTTCACACCTGTGGCGTAATTCCACATCCAGCCACGGTTTTTAACACTCCCCCCTTGGCGCTCAACATCATCGTGTAACTGGCCATTGGCATAAGGATGCGAGCCGGCTAAAATATTAGTCGGATAAGGGCCATAGCATTGTGTATCCCAGTGACGCTCAACCTGCTTTAAGTTTCCATTTAAACCACCCGCGCATATAACGACATGATCACTTTCAATTTCAAACGATTCAGGTTTCTTTTGTGCTACCCCTCCAGATATAGCTCTCTCTTTAGTTCCTCGACAGCCAACAACACGACCCTGATCAAACACAATCGATTCAACTTTGTGCTGATACTTGATAGTTAATTTGTCTTTGTTTTTATGGTTAAGTAAAACTTTTATTAACGTTTGCGTGACCTCCCAGCCCGTTCCCCAAGCAACGTGATATCGAGGGACAGAATTACCCCGACTGCCGTGCTGAAAACCGTAATCGCCTCGCTCAACCCAATGCACGACCGGAAAAAAACGCAAACCAAAGCCTGTTAACCAGTCGTAAATATCCTCCATATTGCGCTCTATATAAGTATGAGCCCAAGCCTTTGCGTGCTGATTATCATCATTAACAGGAAACTCAGCCGCTCCCATCCAATCATCCAGTGCTAATTGTTTGCTATCGTTTATGCCATTGGCTCGCTGCAAAGGACTGTCAACAAACAGCATTCCACCAAACGCTTCGTTGGCCATACCGCCCATTTTATCTTCATTATCACGATCAATTAATAACACGGACTGATTATGATCAAGCAATTCAATGGCCGTACAAATCCCTGCAATCCCTGCCCCAATAATTAATACTGCACTCGATTCCTTCATAGCTGTTCCTAGCAACAATTATCAAACAACACTGTTTATGTAGCTCTTATTATTAGTATCTTGATTGCTTAAAAAACATGGCTGATCAAGCCAGAACCATTGACTCAAGAGGACAAAGACATGCAACACTTGATCTAGCTCAAGTTAATCAGGTATCTACAGCTGTGTTGGCTATAAAGCCTAAAGAATTTTAGAAAACCTAGAGAACTATAGAGGATTACAACCAACCAAATTATGACTTATATTTCACAAGCTCAAACTAAAATTAGTGGTTATTGATTTTTAGGCACCAATATTATTCTCTAAATATTCGACACAGTGCCTTTAAACTGGCTTAACAATATTGCATTATTACGCCGCACTAACGACATTAAAAGCCTTACACAAGGGCATTAGCGTCTTCATTTCAGCAAGAAAATACAATTGCGTCATAAATAGCGGTAATTTACGGCAAATAGTGCCGATTTTAGCGGTCTAGGCACGAGTTTAATTTTCAACGCGGAATAAAAAGTGACATACTGACGTTTTAACTTTAGCCGACTTTTTTCTTCATCGGACACGGCTACTGCAAAACAATTACAACGAATAAGACTGATTTCCTGCCTTGTACAAATTAAGACAGAGATCAGCTTAAAAAAAACGGATTAAGCTCGAATGACTCAAGTAATCATCGACCCAAGCGATCTAAACGCTGAACACAAAAAAGACAAAGGCATCGATAAACTGTATCAAATTGCCGAAAAGCTCTCAGAAGATTTTTCACTATTTCCAAACATCGAAGACGACACCATTTACAAGCACGTAAAAGGCTTAGTGAGTGATAAAAAGTGCAGTCGCGAACGAGAAATATTACGCGACCTAGATATCGATAATTACATTACGCGCGTTGTTACCCCAAGTGAAAACAGCGCTCGCATGTCGGCCAAAGCCGTGGTTAAAAGCTTAGCTCACAAGATTATTACCGAAATCGACGACGGCCCTATTTACACAGCCGAGGTTGAACTCGACTTTGGCAGTTTCTTTAGACGCATTGGCTTTATTTGTCAAAACCGTGAACACAACAATGGCGCTTGGCTGCCACGTCATCACGATCTTGCAGCAAAACAGATCCATAATTTTGCCAAGCACTCTATTCCGGTGGTCTCACTAATCGACACCCCAGGAGCCGATGCCGGAGAAGAAGCAAACGCCAATAACCAAGCTCACTCAATCTCTCATCTTATTACCGAAATGGCCAACTTAGATGTGCCTACCCTTGGTATTATTTGGGGTGCTGGCTATTCAGGTGGCGCTATCCCACTCGCAACGGCTAATTTATTACTGTCGGTGCGCGACGGTATTTTCAATACTATTCAGCCACAAGGCCTAGCCAGTATTTCTCGTAAATATAACTTGAGCTGGCAAGAATGTGCCAAATTTGTGGGTGTATCATCCTATGAACTGCAACACATTGGTGTTATCGACGGTATTATTGACTATGCCCCAAGTGACGGCCTAGATAAGCAATACAACTTGTTGAAAGCCATTGTTTCTGGCATTGAATCCATCGAAAAGGGCTCTACCGAATTTGCACGTAACAATCCGTATTTAATGGAGCATTATCAGCGCAGCGTCACGCGCTTTTTATCTCCTTCTAAAAAGCTGGATGAAATGCAAGCCCAATCCAGTTTCTTCTTAGCCGACAACCCAACCGAGCACGTTAATGTTTTTGGCTTAACCTACCGTTATTTACGCTACTTAACCCTGCGCCGTCGGATTCATTCTAAAACGTTAGAAAACTATGGTCGTTTAGCAGAAAAAGAGATCCCTCAAGGGGAGCTAAACCAGCGCCTAGAGAAAGCTGCACAGCGTAAATTCCAAAACTGGATGCAAGCCCCCGAAAAAATCGTTTACGACGATACTCTGCATAAATCTTGGAAAAACTTTTGGAATAAGTTTGAAGACCGAGACGAAGAACGAAACACCTTGTTCAAAATGTTCTTGGGTGAGCCTAAAGATAATTACCTAAAAGCTAAGCAAGAACTTTGTTTCAACCTGGGTTTGTATTTATTTAACCGCTGGAAAGCCGACGCGAATAAGAATTTCCAAGGCCTAATGGCTTATATGGAAGACTATAAGCAAAACCGCTTTTTACTTCGCTCTGACGATATTCTAGACCCAGCCGCCATTGCAGAATTTATCTTCAAAAACGAACACCCATTAGCCTCTTTGGTATTAAGCGCTGTTAGCCATGAAAGCCAGCAAAAAATCACCACTGCGATGGCAAAAGAGCAAAACAAAGGTGAACTTAACCAGTTAATTGCTGCGGCATTAAATAAAGTACTGCGTGAGAAAACCATTGATCATGAAATTTGCTCACAGCTAAAACTATCCGACAAAACTCAAGCATTAGCCAACAGCCTGGCTAACGTCTCTTTAGAAGCTAACCGTCGTATTTTTGAAGAAGCGCTAGCGCCGTACATTCAGTTTAAACAAGAAAACATTCAAAACCCTGAACACCCAGACATCACTATTCTTGATGCTATTTTACACGAAGAATTAAGAAGCGACTTTACTCAAGTTTGCCAAAACATGCTGGTATTTGGTGAGCTGTATGATCACATCATTCACAACTTACCAAATGTTGCAAAAGAAGCAAACGTAGACCGCGCTTTATCTCGTGATTCGGTTCGCTCTTTACTATTAACCTCTTTGGCACAAGCCACACAAGGCGACAGTTACACACCCCAACAACGTGAATCGTTTGATCATTGGTTGAGCTATTTCAGCAAAAGCAATCAACGTGGTAATTTCTTGAAATCGGTTGAAGAATGGAAAAAGCTCGCCTTCCCTCAACTTTCAGATACTTTATTTGTCATCATCACCTTCTTCTTTGAGAAACTACTGCACGAATATCAAGAAGCAGAACAAGAAGGCAAAACCTACAACGGGCGCATTAACCCAGTCAGCATTGGTCGTCGTAAAGATTTCTGGAACCGCCTAACCATGGCCTATCACGACTTGCTTATTCAACGCGTGCTAGAAGATGTTAAGCGAGAAAAGAAAACCGGATCAACCGCGCTAATCGATAAATTTTTTACCAACTTTAGTGAAATTAATAAAAACTTATTATCGGCTGACCCAGTTAATTTCCCAGGTTTCCGCAGCTCTATCGAACAAGCCCTAAATAACAACATTACCCCTTGTGGTGTTATTACCGGCTTCGGTAATTTATGCATAGATGGCGAAGAAAAACGCGTCGGCGCATTAATTTCAAATCTGGATTTTCAAGCTGGCGCTTTTGATATGGCCAGTGCCGAAAAGTTTTGTAAACTATTGGTTGAATGCTCAAGCAAACAACTACCCGTGGTTTGCTTTATGTCTTCTGGCGGCATGCAAACCAAAGAAGGTGCCGCTGCACTTTTCTCTATGGCAATTGTCAATGACCGCATTACCCGCTTTGTGCGTGACAATGACTTACCCATCATTATCTTTGGTTTTGGTGACTGCACCGGTGGCGCTCAAGCCAGCTTTGTGACTCATCCAATGGTGCAAACGTATTATTTTTCGGGTACCAATATGCCATTCGCTGGCCAAATTGTGGTGCCTTCTTACCTACCCAGCACTGCAACGCTATCCAATTACTTGTCAACCTCACCAGACTCTATGGATGGTTTGGTTAAACACCCATTCTTTGATGACATCGATCAACGCCTAAAAGCCATTGATCCTAATATACCTGTAGCCCGCTACTCCGTTAACGATGTGTTAAGCGGTATTCTAAAAGGATTTGTTGTCGCACAACGTATGGCTCCCGATACCGGCTTACTCGATAATAGCGATAGCAGCGGCAAAGAAAAAATATTTAATCCAATCAAAAAAGTCATGATCCATGCTCGTGGCTGTACTGCGGCTAAATTGATCAAAAAAGCTCAAGACAACGATATTCAAGTGGTATTGGTTCAATCCGATCCCGACATGGATTCGGTGGCTGTTGATATGCTTGGGCCTAACGATAGAGCGGTATGCATAGGTGGTAACACCCCCGATGAAAGCTACTTAAATGCTAAAAGCGTGATTCGCATTGCTCAACACGAGCAAGTAGATGCCCTGCACCCAGGCATTGGCTTTTTATCCGAAAGCAGTCAGTTTGCGGCCTTATGTGGCAACTACGGCATTAACTTTATTGGCCCTGCCGTATCATCTATGGAAACCATGGGCAATAAGTCTAATGCCATTAATACGGCGATGTCAGCAAACGTTCCAGTTGTACCAGGCTCTCATGGTATTTTGACCAGCTCAGCCAATACCGCCAGTGTCGCCGAAGAAATCGGCTATCCAGTATTGTTAAAAGCGGTTCATGGTGGTGGCGGTAAAGGTATTCAAGTTGTTGAACGCCCCGAGCAAATCCACACCCTATTCCACCAAATTTCCACTGAAGCTAAAGCCGCTTTTGGTAATGGTGATGTCTACCTAGAAAAATACGTAACGTCATTACGCCATATCGAAGTGCAAGTATTACGTGATCGCCATGGCAATACCAAGATACTAGGTTTGCGTGACTGCAGTGTGCAGCGAAACAACCAAAAAGTAATAGAAGAATCGGGTTCAACTATGCTACCAAAAGAACTGGAGCAAGCTGTTTACGATTACGCCGAAAAACTGTCCAATGCGGTTGATTATGTAGGTGCTGGTACGGTTGAGTTCATCTACAATTTAGATGCCGACGCCATTTACTTTATGGAAATGAATACCCGTTTACAGGTTGAGCACCCTGTAACAGAAATGGTATCTGGCATTGATATTGTTAGTGCTCAGTTTGATATAGCCCAAGGCAAGAGCATAGCAGCGTTAACCCCTAAACCTAATGGCTATGCGATTGAAGTAAGGGTTACAGCCGAAAAAGCCATCTACAAAAATGACTTGATCGACTTTGCGCCCTTCCCAGGCATGATAACCGAATGCATTATGCCAGAAGAAGACAACGTAGAAATCATCACCAGTGCCGGAACGGGCAAACAAGTATCACCGTTTTACGACAGTATGATTGTGCAAATTATTTGCCACGGCAAAGATCGTGACGACACCATTGAAAAAATGCGCAACTATCTAGACCGCATTCGCATCACCGGTGTTTGTACAAACATTACACTACTCAAACGTATATTAGACGACAAAATCTTCCAGCTTGGCGACTACGATACAACGTTTTTACCACAGTTTTTAGCCCGTATAGATGGTGATGATCTAATCGCTACCATGGAAGCTTCGGCAGAGCTGAACAGCAATTTAGTTGATGCCAAAGAATTGATGATTGAAGGTTCTGATGAATTAAAAGTATTCTCACCCAGCACTTCAATCTTCTATGGTTCAGCGTCACCCTCTGAGCCTGCATTTGCCAAAGAAGGTGACATTGTTTCTATTGACCAAACCCTGTGCTTAATGGAAGCCATGAAAATGTTTACCCCGCTGAGCTTGAGCCACCTTAATAACGAAGGTAATCAACTCTACCCTGCCCACAAACGCTATTGCATTACCCGCATTCTTAATAGCGATGGCCAACAAGTAAACCAAGGTGATTTATTGTTTGTGGTTAAACCGGTTGAGTAAACTCTAGCTCAACAAATAGTGTGAATTTAACACACAAGTAAGACTAAAGTAGATGTGATTATTGCCATTTAATACATTATAATGGCGATCAGTTGCACCTATTTTAGTTTATGAGTGTTATTTCCAACTGTTTACAAGAGTTTATTGCTATGTCTCGTACCGATTCCCTACAAACCTTCACCGCGGTTGTTCGTACACGAAATTTCACCTCCGCAGCCGATTCACTTGGGGTTACCCCGTCAGCCATCAGCAAACAAATTAGTAGCCTAGAAGAACGCCTAGGAGTGCGCTTATTAAACCGCACCACCCGCTCAGTGAGCCCAACCGAAGCCGGTCAACTTTTTTATCAACATTGCGAAAACATCTTAGAATCAATCTCCGAAGCCGAACGCTTGGTTACCGATTTTGATGTCACACCCAAAGGCCGCTTACGCATCACAGCAATGGCTAACTTTGGCCGTCGCGAGCTAGCCAGAATGCTCAATGACTTCTCCCTAGAATACCCAGATATCAGCTTTGAACTGTATATCAGTGATCGCCCAGTGGATATAGTGCAAGAAGGCTTTGATTTTGCTTTACGCATTGGTACTCAAGAAGATTCACGATTAATAGCCAAGCCTGTTGCCAAACAAAAAATTATGATTTGCGCTGCGCCCTCTTACCTAGAAAAATGGGGAACACCGACAAAATTTCAAGATATTCAAAATCATCGAATGCTGGTAATTGGCAATGCCGAATACGCACGCGCCCACTGGTTAAAGGATTTTGAAAAGGAACATTCATTTAGCATTAAATCAGTTGATCGCAAACTTACCGTCAACGACATCGATTTGGGCTACGAAGCTTGCTTACAAGGTATGGGAATCACTGCACTGCCAAGCTACATAGCCGAACGTCACGTTCGCTCTGGCGAGTTAACCCACTTATTTCCGCAGGTGGAAATACCGGTTCGAACCATTAATGCGGTATTCCCACAAAACCGTTATTTATCGACAAAAAGCCGCGCATTTTTAGACTTTGTAACGTCTTACTTTGCCGACTCTATTTAAGCAGAATATCTGGCGTTGCATTAGCAGCAGCGCCAGGGTTAACCAAATCAGTAAAAACTTTAGGCACACGTGTAATTTTGCGCTCGTCGTAATCGAAAAATACAATACCCGTTTTTGCCAAGGTAACTAAACGACCTTCATCCGCACAACTGACCTTATAGATAAAATCACAACCGTATTTATTAAAATCAGTTAATCCTACTTCAAACAACAAGTTTTCACCGACAAATGATTCCGATTTAAATTCTACAACCAAGTCCGTCACCATAAGCCCGAGACCACCAATATTAAACTCACCAAAGCCTAAACTACGTAGATAGCGCAAACGAGCCTCATGTAATAACGACACCATGCGATCGTTACCCACATGATTACCATAGTTTATTTCTGTTACACGAACATCTAAAACTGTCTTAAACGTGAACTCTTCGGGTAAAACTAATTTAACTCTGGCCATGGAACTCTCTTAACTAATGTGAATCACAACTATACAGACGGTTAAAGATACCTTAGCATCATTGTTATATAGCTTTAACTGATTAAGTTCAGCTGATTTAATCTAAAAGATGCGCATCATAGCCGTCAGGGCATGCGGTCTACAATCTAATATGACTATTATATTTGGTAATGTTTTGTTAATAAAAAATACTATGAAAAAGACACGCTCTATTATTATCAACAGTGGCGTAGCATTAACGCTTATTTTGGCAGCCAGCTTCCCTGTCTCGGCGACCATTCCGACGGCAGAAATAGATGCCCCCTTCGAAGCGCGTGAATACACCAGAAAACAAGTCATTAGCTCTAAACAAACTCTGGGCCAATTACTAAATCGCCACTATGAAAAACAACGCCTAAACGACGATCTGTCTAGTAAAATCTTTGATTTATACATTCAATCAATGGACAACAGTCGCAGTTACTTTTTACAAAGCGATATCGATGAATTTGAGCAATTTCGTTACAAGCTCGATGACGGGTTAATTAAAGGCAGCTTAAATGCACCTTTTATTATGTATAATCGTTTGCAACAGCGTGTCACTGAGCGTCTATCATTTTTACTCAAACAAATCCCCGAAAAAGCAAAAGGTTATGATTTTGACAATCAAGATACCCTGAGCCTAGACCGCGAAGAGGCACCTTGGTTTAAGACCACGGCAGAATTAGATGTGTTGTGGACGAAGCGTTTAAAAAACTCCATCCTTAACCTGCGCCTAGCCGACAAAGAAGACGACGCAATTTACGAATTGCTAACCAAGCGCTATCAAAATCAATTAAACCGCACCCATCTAGCTAACGAAGACGATGGTTTTCAGGTTTATATGAATGCAGTTACTCATGCATTTGATCCACACACCGCTTATTTTTCACCAAGAAACACTGAAAACTTTAATATTAATATGAGCCTATCTTTGCAAGGTATTGGGGCTGTATTACAAACAGAAGATGAACACACAAAAGTTGTTCGCCTAGTGCCTGCAGGCCCCGCCGACAAAGCCGGCGAATTGCAGCCTGCCGACAAGATAACCGGAGTCGGCCAAGGTGATAAAGGTGAAATCGTTGATGTGATAGGCTGGCGCTTAGACGAAGTCGTGGATCTTATTCGCGGCCCCAAAGGAACAACCGTTAATTTAGAGATCATCCCCTCTGACTCAAATGATTTAAAAACCAAAGTGATACAAATAGTACGTGACGAAGTCAAACTTGAAGAACAATCAGCACAAAAAGAGATTATAGAAATACCCCAAGGTGATAAAACCCTGCGAATCGGGGTTATTGAAATCCCTACTTTTTATATCGACTTCCAGGGCCGCCAAGAAGGCAAAAAAGACTTCAAGAGTACAACTCGAGATGTGGAAATTTTAATCTCTGAACTAAAACAAGAAAATATTGATGGCATCATCGTTGATCTAAGAAATAACGGCGGTGGTTCTTTAGACGAAGCACTAAGTTTGACCGACCTCTTTATCGACCGCGGCCCAGTGGTGCAAGTTCGTTATTCAAATGGTTACATACAAGTTTTACCAGAAAATAAAAATCAACAAGCAGGTATAGTATACGACGGCCCTCTTGCTGTTTTAACCAATCGCTTGAGTGCTTCTGCCTCTGAAATTTTTGCCGGTGCTATTCAAGACTATGGCCGTGGCATCATCGTTGGTGGACAAACATTTGGTAAAGGTACAGTGCAATCCGTACTGCCTCTTGAGCATGGCCAAATCAAACTAACACAAGCTAAATTCTATCGTGTATCCGGTGACAGTACACAAAACCAAGGCGTTATCCCAGACATCTTATTCCCCAGCCTATTTGATAAAGACAAAATTGGCGAAAGCGCACTCGACGAAGCACTACCGTGGGATACTATTCGTCCTGCGAGCTACAAGGCGCAACGTGAATTTCAACAATGGTTGCCTTTATTAAGAGAAAAACACCAGTCTCGCATTGAAACAAACCCAGACTTTATCTTTTTAAATGAACAAAAAAGCCTAATGACAGAGCTGCGACAGCGTACCGACATAACGTTAAACGAAAAACAGCGCAAACAAGAGCGTGAAGATAATGAAAAACAGCGCTTAGCCATTGAAAATCAGCGCCGTAAGGCAAAAGGCATGGAGTTACTCGACAGCCTCAAAGATGAAGATGCAGACTCAAGTAAAAAAGATAACACAGCAGCTATTTCAACAGATGACTCTAAAAAAGACGGCTCTAAAAAAGACGACGCTGAAAAAGAAGACAAAGAACCCGATGCATTACTGATCGAAACGGGCAATATTTTAACCGACCTAATGAATCTGGGTAAGCTACCTAGCGGCAATCTGCAACATGCCAAACGTCATTAATTGATCCAAAAAAAGCACTCAATGTCATCATTGAGTGCTTCAATTTTCATCGACCACACTAAAATCAACTTACACTTTATACGCCTAATGCAGAAATCACCTGTGGGCGCGTCATCATGTGTGACCACAGTTCGTTTAATGCCGAATTGACCCACTCTTCGTTAAAGCCTGCCCTTGGCGCCGTAACCACACTTCGCTGTTGCTTAATGTTAAATGGCTGCGAAAAAGTTGCACCTTCATTGATGATGGTTAGATTAACCTTAATCAACAAATCGCACTGATTTACCCAATTTCCTTCGTTACATTGGTAGTTAAAAGTTTCAACCGCCAAATCGACTTTAACGGGCTGCAATGGGCTCACCCCACCAAAACCCAGTTGTTGCAAAGTATTCTGCATTTTAGCCGTTAGCGCATCTTTTAAGTTAGGCTTACTCAATAGCAACGCTTGCTCTGGCCTAGCACCACCTCGGGTTCCTAAGCGGTCAGTATTTTCACGTAAATCGCGCACTCTTACTAACGCCGTGCGACCAAGGCTTGCTGCCGCGCCATCTAAAGAACTTTCCGTTTGCAGGTTAATTAACTGTGGAGATAATGCACACCCCGAAGTGAGCACCATAGTTGAACTAATCGCTAAGGTGATTAGGGTTTTCTTTAATTTATTTTGCATTCGCAGCTGCTTCCTCTGAACGCTTAAAAGTCAATGTCTGGGCATTAGATTCTGCCGCCACAAACTCATACCCTGCCACATTAAACTGAGTTAACGCGTCAACCGTATTGATCTTATTTTGAATAATATACGCTGCCATTAAGCCGCGAGCTTTTTTTGCATAAAAACTAATGATCTTAAACTGACCGTTTTTTTCATCTTTAAAAACAGGGGTAATTAACTCAGCGTTTAACTGCATAGTTTTTACCGCTTTAAAATATTCATTCGACGCTAAGTTAACCAGTATCTGACTATCAGTTGCGGCTAAGCGCTTATTAATCTCATCGGTGATGATAGAATCCCAAAACGTATATAAATTCGCGCCTCGAGTGTTCGAAAACTTAGTCCCCATTTCTAAACGGTAAGGCTGAATCAAGTCCAACGGGCGCAATAAGCCATACAAGCCCGACAAGATCGCCAAATGTGATTGACTATAATTAAAGTCATCGTCATTGAAGGTTTCTGCATCAAGTCCGCTATACACATCACCTTTAAAAGCTAAGACTGCAGCTTTGGCATTACTAGGTGTAAAGGGTAAGCACCAATCATGAAAACGCTGAACGTTAAGCTCAGCTAATTTTGCGCTGAGCTTCATCAGCGCGCCTATGTCTTCAGGAGACTGCGCCTTAAGTTGATCGATCAACTGTGCAGAATGCTCTAAAAAATCAGCTTGGGTATATGCATCAGTAACTGCTGGGGTTTCAAAATCCAGTGTTTTTGCAGGAGAAATAAGAGTTAGCATAAATATAAATCAATGAATTTGAATGAAGTTACATCATACCTAGCTTTAAAGACATTTTAAATCAGCCTCTTATGCCAATGAGGATTACCAGAATAACGGTACTCTTAATTACGGTTATTATTGTTAATAAAACCACATCACGACAGTGGTATTAATGAGCGACAATTTTCATATAGAAATAATTTTTATCTAATAACAACTATTACTACAAGAAGGTACAACAACATGGCTACTGATTTACAAGGTATCGGCTTAGGGCTTGTCAGTCGTTTTGCGTCCAATCCACTTGTACACAAATATAAACTGGCAAAACCAGCAGAAAAACTCCTTTATACCTCAACTAAAAGAGGCTTTGAACTTGCCCAAAAACTCATGGCAAAAAAGGCGTTAAAAAAACAAGCTAATAGTGATGTTAAAGCACTACCTGCACCACCACCGCTATTTGACTTGTCTCTGTCAGAAGAACAGCAGATGATACGCGACAGTGTAAAAGCTTATGCCGAATACAGCATTCGCCCCCTAGCACTAGAAGCTGACGAAAAAGCAAAACTACCCGAAAATTTATTGCTAGAATCTCAAGACCTAGGCCTTAACTATTTCGCCATTCCAGAAGCACTCGGCGGTGCAGGTCAGCTGTCACCAATGACCAGTGCATTAGTCGCAGAAGACTTAGCTTGGGGTGATTTCTCTTTAGCTTATGCCATTCTTTCTAGCAGCTCTGTGGTAAATACCATCAGCCGCTGGGGCAACAAGCAGCAGCAAGAACAGTGGTTACCAAAGTTTTGTGCTGAGCCTACAGATGCTGCCAGTGTATTTTCTGCGGCCATTGCGGTACACGAGCCACAGCCTCTTTTTAATAGCGACAACCTCACAACTAAGGCAAAGAAAAACAAAAAAGGCTTTGTCATCAGTGGCGTTAAATCGTTTATTCCTCTTGCTGGTCAAGCCAACCTGTATCTGGTTGCGGCAAAACACAAAGGCCAAAACCAAGTTTTTATCGTGCCTGCCAATAGCAAAGGTTTAAGCTTTAAAGCCAGCCCTGCGATGGGTTTACGCTCGGCAGAGATAGGCAGCTTAAAGTTGGATAAAGTCCAAGTTGATAAAAATGCTTTATTAGGAGCTGGCAACCCACCATCGACAACCTTCCACTACAGTACGTTTGTTAATAGCGGCAACTTAACATGGTGTGCAATGGCGATTGGCTGCTGCCAAGCCGCTTTAGATTATTTAATTCCATACGTAAACGAGCGCTTTGCCTTTGGTGAGCCCATCAGTCATCGCCAATCAGTTGCCTTTATGATTGCCGATATCAAGATCGAAATAGAAAGCATGCGGTTATTAGTCTGGAAAGCAGCCAGCCGTTTTGAACGTGGTGAAAAATTCCATCGCGATGCCTTTTTAGCCCACCAACTATGTATCGAAAAAAGCATGGAAATCGGCACCAATGCATTACAACTATTAGGTGGCCATGGATTCACTAAAGAACACCCGGCCGAGCGCTGGTATCGTGATTTGCGTATTTTGGGCGTTATTAATGGCGGTTTACAGCTGTAATTGACTGTTAAACCAACCATTAAAGCTTGCTATTAAGGAATTGAAATTATGATTTATTTAGAAGTACCAAAAAAACTGCGCTCTATTGTTAACCAAGCGCGACAAACTGCCGACAACGTATTTCGTCCTATTTCTCGTAAATATGATCGTGCTGAACATGAATACCCAGTAGAACTCGATATGTTTGCCGCCATTATGGATGGCATGAACGATGCTCTTGGTGACGAAGGCGCTGGTTCTGGTAAATTAGGCCGTAGCGCCAGCAATACCGGTGAAATTCGCAACGGCATTAATATGAAGAGTGTTTTAGGCCTAGCCGAACTCTGCCGTGGTGATGTTGGTTTATCACTCACCATGCCTCGCCAAGGTTTAGGTAACTCAGCCATTGCCGCAGTTGCTAACGAAGAACAGCTTTCGCGTTTTGGTAACTGCTGGGCGGCGATGGCAATCACCGAGCCGGGCTGTGGTTCCGATTCTGCTGCCGTACGCACTACCGCTGTTAAAGATGGCGATGACTACATCATTAATGGCGAAAAAATCTACGTCACCTCTGGCGAACGCGCCGATGCCGTAGTGGTATGGGCAACGGTTGATAAAAACCTTGGCAAAGCCGCCATTAAATCGTTTGTGGTTGAGAAAGGCACGCTAGGCATGGAAGTCACTCGCCTAGAGAAAAAACTGGGTATTAAAGCGTCCGATACCGCTGCCATTAGCTTTAATGACTGCCGTGTACCGCGCGCTAATTTATTGGGCACTGAAGAAGTCTCCCTTGATAAAGGAACGGAAAAAGGCTTCGCTGGGGTAATGCAAACCTTCGATAATACTCGCCCCGTGGTTGCGGCAATGGCGGTTGGTGTAGCTACCGCTTCTATTGAGCGCGCCAAGGAGTTACTAACCAAGCAAGGTATTTCATTTGATTATTCTCGTCCATCTAAACTCAGTTCTCAGATGCAAGCTGAAATGTATAAGATGGAAGCAGAGCTTGAAGCAGCGCGCTTACTGACCATTAAAGCAGCTTGGATGGCCGACAACGGTGTCCCAAATTCCATTGAAGCGTCTATTTCAAAAGCAAAAGCTGGCCGAGTTGCGAATGCCATCACATTAAAATGCGTCGAGTTATTAGGCTCAGTCGGTTATTGTGAAGACGAGTTATTAGAAAAATGGGCACGAGACTCAAAGATCCTCGATATCTTTGAAGGTACTCAACAGATACAACAACTAATCATCGCACGTCGTTTGCTGAACAAGTCATCAAGCGAGTTAAAATAGAAATAGACTATATTAAAAGCTGCCATTGGCAGCTCAATATAATAATAAAAATTTAAAAGGTATTTCATGGAACCTCGTTTAGTTACATTACCCAACATCATTAAGTCTGCTTTGACACCCAAAGGGGCTGGCCCTTTAGTGAAAGGGCTATATACCCTTATCAGTTCAAAGCCCGACAAATACCGCTCAATAGGCTCGCACCTAGAAGCCCATGCTAAAAAGCGCCCAAATGCTCCAGCGATTCGCTATTTAAATAACGAATATAATTACGGGCAAGTGAATGCGTGGGTTAACCGTTATTCAAATTACTTTTTAAGCCAAGGCATTCTACCGGGCGATACCATAGCGATTAACATTGAAAACCGCACAGAATGTTTAATAGCGGTTTTAGCCGTGGTCAAAGTGGGGGCAATTGCCGCCATGATCAACACCTCACAACGCGGCGAAGTATTGCTTCACAGCATTAATTTGGTTAAACCCAAAATGATGTTAATCGGTGAAGAACAGCTTGATAATGTGTCCACTGTGCAAGAAAGCTTAACCACTGAACTTAAATCCCAGCTTTATTACCTAAAAGACGAAGGCGTCATTGCTTGCCCTAATTACTACCAAGATATGGCCGTGGTAAGCCAAGGCCAAAGCGAAGAGAACCCAGGCACAACCGACAAAATTCAAATGAAGCAGCCTTGTTTCTACATTTTCACCTCGGGCACTACGGGTTTGCCAAAAGCCTCTGTGATGAGCCACTACCGCTGGCATAAATCCATGGCGGGCATGGGCTTAGCGTCTATGCGTTTACGCCATGACGATGTCATGTATCTAAGCTTGCCGCTTTATCACAATAATGCCCTCACCGTTTCGATGGCGGGTGTGTTAGGTGCCGGTGCTTGCATAGCGATTAGTCGTAAGTTCAGTGTGTCTCGCTTTTGGGATGAAATTCGCGATTATAAAGCAACCACCTTCTGCTACATTGGCGAGCTATGCCGTTATTTGCTCAACGCACCGGCACAGCCCAATGACAAAGATCATCAAATTCGCGCCATGATCGGCAACGGCTTGCGCCCCGATATTTGGATGGAGTTCAAACAACGCTTTGGCATTGATCACATCAACGAATTCTATGGTGCTAGTGAGTGTAATTTGGTTTTTACCAACGCACTGAACCTAGACTGCACCGCCGGTATTTGCCCACTGCCTTACAACATTGTTGAATACGATATTGAAAAAGATGAGCCTATTCGAGGTGAAAATGGCTTTATGACACCGGTATTAAAGGGCGGTACTGGTTTATTAATTACCGAGATCAACGACAAACAACCGTTTGAAGGTTATACCGACAAAGAAGCTACCGCGAAAAAGATTCTCGAAAACGTGTTTGAACAAGGTGACAAATGGTTCAACAGTGGCGACATGGTGATTAACCAAGGCTTTAAACACATTGCCTTTGCCGACCGTTTAGGTGATACCTTCCGCTGGAAAGGCGAAAACGTTGCCACCACAGAAGTGGAAGCCGTAGCTAACGAATTTCCAGGGGTTGAGCACAGCGTTGCTTATGGCGTTGAGATTCCAGGTACCGATGGCCGCGCAGGCATGGCCGCTTTGACTCTTAAAAATATCAATGATTTTGATGCTGCTGCGTTTTCTCGCCATTTAAACGAAAAATTACCGGCTTACGCGATTCCAGTATTCGTGCGCATTCGTGAACAAGAAGAAATTACTGGCACTTTTAAATACCGCAAGGTTGAACTGAAAGATGAAAACTATGACCTAAACAAGGTCGAAGAGCCTATCTTAGTGAAGCTGCCAAGCGAATCTCACTTTATTGCTTTAGACGCGCCTTTGTTAACTAAAATACAAGAGCAAAGTGTGCGTTTTTAGGCTTTGCCTTTAGTATTCACGGCTGGCTAATAATACCCTTCGTTTTCATGGGCGATTAATTCAACTCAATCGCCCTTTTTAATCTCTTATGATAGAATCCGCGCCTTTATATAATACGCTAGGACAATACTATGACAGCGCTTGTTGGCATTATTATGGGCTCTAAAAGTGACTGGCCAACCATGAAGCATGCTGCAGACATGCTCGACTTGTTGGAAGTGCCTTACGAAGTAAATGTGGTTTCCGCTCACCGAACCCCCGATTTATTGTTCGAATACGCTAAAAGCGCTGAAAGCCGTGGCTTAAAAGTCATCATTGGTGGTGCCGGTGGCGCTGCTCACTTACCTGGTATGTGCGCCTCGCAAACGGTATTGCCTGTATTGGGTGTGCCGGTTAAATCGCGCGCATTAAACGGTATCGATTCCCTATTATCCATTGCTCAAATGCCCGGTGGCGTTGCCGTGGGCACCTTAGCGATTGGCGATGCCGGTGCTAAAAATGCAGGCCTATTAGCCGCTCAAATTTTAGCCACCAGCGACAGTGAACTGACTAAGCGTTTACATCAGTTCCAAAAGAATCAAACAAACACTATTTTAAGCCAACCTGATCCGCGAGTAGAAGGCTAATGAAGTTAGGTATTTTAGGTAACGGTCAGCTAGGGCAAATGCTAGAAACCAGCATTGCCGATCAAAGCGATATTACGGTTAATCTTTACGATTTACGCGCATTTGATGAGACCAGCTTGCAGCAATTTTTAAACGATAACGATCGCATTTCTTACGAGACAGAAAACATTCCTGCTCATATCGTAAGTCAGATGGAAAGCGTTGAAGACAAGGTTTTTCCAAGTCTGAAGGCATTAAAGACTTTCCAAAACCGCATCACTGAAAAAAACGCGCTGCGCGCTGCGGGCATTGATACCGCCGATTTTCATGCGGTGAATTCCCTTGCCGACATTCATGATGCGGTGCAGAAGTTGGGTCTTCCGATCATCATGAAAACCACCACCGAAGGCTACGACGGTAAAGGTCAGTTCGTTTTACGCGAGCCTGGGGACGCCACGGCTGCTTGGGCCGAAATTGGTAATCGTGAATTGATAGCCGAAGCCTTTGTGCCGTTTATTCGTGAAGTTTCTGTGATTGGTTGTCGCGCTGAAAATGGCGATATCAAAGTATGGCCAATGACCGAGAACATTCACCACGAAGGCATCTTGCGTTATTCGTTGTACCCTGCTCATGGCTTCAGTGCAGAAAAACAAGCCATTGCTGAGCGCTATATTGAGCAAATCGCCACTAGCCTAGACTATGTGGGAACCATTACCTTGGAGTTGTTTGAAACTGAAGACAACTTAATTGCTAACGAAGTCGCACCTCGCGTTCATAACTCAGGCCACTGGTCTATCGAAGGCGCTATCACTAGCCAATTTCGTAACCACATGCTGGCAGTAACTGGCCAAGCAGTTACTAATACCGCGTCTAAGTTTGCTGCGGTTGCGATGATTAACGTCATTAGTGATGAAGGCCCAACATCTGCGGCTGCAGATATGAGCGAAACCTATGTTCATAGCTACGGCAAAGAAGCGCGCCCGGCTCGTAAACTGGGTCACGTAACCATTACGGCAGCTAATACCGATGAGCGTGATAGCAAAATCAGCCAGCTAGAAGGATTAATTCCTGCCGGCGTTTGGTCAAAAAGCTAGTGCTATTTATTAGTGCTATTTATTAGTGCTATTTATTAGTGCTATTTATTAGTGCTATCTATTAGCGCTAGCTGCCAAAACTCAGGTGAAAAAGTAAAGCAACTTTATCTTCACCTGAGCCCTTTGCTAGTAATGCCGTGCATTAAAAAGTAGCCCACTCCAAAGGCAGCCGCTATGTATATTTTACTTATCGAAGACGACCCAACTTTAAGCCAAGATATCCTAACAGCTCTAAGCACCGCCGGACACCAATGTGAACATTTTGACCGTGGTGACTGGGCACAAGACTATCTTCAGCAAAACGTTGAAAACCCTCTTAAAAACAACCACGAAAACGCCTCTCTGTTCGATATCGTTATTTTAGATCTAGGGCTGCCCTATAAAAACGGTATGGATGTATTAAAGTATTGGCGCAACCGAAACATCGTAATTCCGGTACTGATATTAACTGCACGCGATAGCTGGCAAGAACGCGTCGATGGCCTCAATGCTGGTGCCGATGATTACTTGGGCAAACCCTTTCACATGCAAGAGTTACTGGCTCGCTTAGAAGCTCTTCGTCGCCGCGATCAACAGCAAGGCCATACCCAGCTTCAAGCAGCAGGTATTTGCTTAAACGAAGATAAACAACAAGCCTGCCTTGATTCTGGGCTATGTTTAACCCTTACAGCTACCGAATTCAGTATGCTAAAAATCCTGATGTTACATGCGGGCAAGCTGGTGAGTAAGCAGCAGTTATTACAAAGCTGCTACGATTGGCAAGAAGAAAAAAGTGACAATCTTGTTGAAGTGTATATTCGTAAGCTCAGACAAAAACTGGGCAAAGAAACAATCACAACTTACCGTGGTCAGGGCTATATGCTTGGAGAGCGCTAAATGAAAAGTTGGTCGCTAAAAAGAAGGCTGGGGCTGCAAACCCTATTCACAGTAATCAGTATTATTAGTCTGTTTGGCATCAGTGCCTACTTTGCCCTAAACCATGCTGCAGAGCGCTACTTCCAAACCCGCTTAGAGCATGATACTGAAATGCTGTTAGGGGCCTTGCGCTTTAATGGCGATTCTTTTTATTTGGCCGACGGCGTAAACCAACCTATCTTTGAATCACCTTATTCCGGCCACTATTACCAAATAGAAATTACGCACCCAGTCCACGGTAAAGCTCAGCTTAACTCTCCCTCATTGGCTAACAACCTGCTTGGCGCTTCGTCTTTAACAGATTTTAATGGCGCTAGCTCTGACTATAGCTCTGACTCTAACTCTATCGTAAGTGGCATCTTTAACAGCGGATTTAACAGCACGTCTAACCCCATGTTGAATCAATTTTCAATTAAAGATGCCCAGTACGCTTGGCTAGATTTCCCTAACCAACAGCACCTTTATGTTATTGCCTATCATGATCTTCGTACTTTAAATACGTCTAAGAAAAACGCCCTTAAAAACGTTAGTATTAACATTTTAGTCGCAGAAGACTTTGCACCTATTGAGCGTGCATTTGGCTGGGCACTATTGACCCTACTCTTTATATTTTTGCTCGCATCGCTGATTTGGGTCGTGATTTTACAAAACCTGTTAAAACGGTTATTTAGACCCTTCGATAATGTGCAAACTCAACTGCAAGAACTCACCGCCCAGCAAAGAGAGCAACTTGAAAACTCGCCAATGCAAGAGCTGCAGCCGCTGGTAAAAGAGGTTAATCACTTAGGTGTTCGCAGCCGAGAACGCTTATCTCGGGCTCGCCTTGCTGGTGGTAATTTATCTCACGCTTTAAAAACACCCCTAAGTATTATTAACAATCGCCTCAACTTACCGTTAGCCGCACAAAGTAAGCTAGAACAAAAAGAATGCCAGCAGCAACTGCAAATTATTCAAAATTTGATTGACCGTGAATTAAAACGTGCTCGGGTTGCAGGGCTTATGAGCCGAGGCCAAGCGCTAGATATGGTGACACTGTTCGAACAACTTAAAATGACCATGAACAAACTTCATCCGCAGCGTGACATTCAACTTATTGCGCCAGCAAAACTCGATTTTCCTGGCGACCGCGAAGATATGATGGAGTTATTTGGGAATTTATTAGATAACGCCTGTAAGTGGGCTAATCGACAAGTAAAAATTCAACTCGATATCCTAACTAACAGCGATAATGACAATAAGAAAATATTAAGAGTGTGTATTTGCGACGATGGCCCAGGCGTTGCCAGCGAAGAGCTACCACGTTTACAACACCCCGGAGAACGCCTAGATGAAAGCACCTCTGGGCATGGTTTGGGGTTAGCGATTGTGGCAGATATTGTGAAGCAATACGATGGCCAGTGCGATTTTAGTAATGATGCCAACTGTTTAAATACTGCTTCTGTAAAAAGAGGTCTGCAAGTGTGCGTGCAGATCCCCTATCCTTCTAATCTCTAATACACAGCCTTAATTTACAACCTTAATTCGCCCAGCCATGATAACCGGCTGCAACCAGAAATGAACGTCCACATTAGGATAATCCTCACTAAGTTTGTTAACTAGCTTGGTGAGGTTTCTTTCATCCCCTTGTAATGAAAAGAACACCCGCTTTTGTCGACCGGCAACTTGCTCGGCGATACTCAAGGTAGCAATTTCAGCGCCATGACCATAACCGTTCCAACTGCTAAAACCCTGAATGTGGCAGTTCTCTAGTGCGCCTTCAGTGCTCCCCTGAACCAATAGCCAGTCCACTAAATCATCTTCAAAATTAGGTGCCGTCGATAACGTTAATAGTGCCTGAGTCATGATGCAATCTCCGTTTTTAGTGAGTGCTTATGGGCCAGTTGTGCTTTATAGATAAACTTGCGGTACAAAAGTGGTACTAAAAATAGCGTTAGCAATGTTGAAGATACCAAGCCACCCGTCACCACAATCGCTAATGGTTTTTGAATTTCGCTGCCCGACCCCGTGGCAAATAATAGTGGTAACAAGCCAAATGCCCCAGTGGTTGCGGTCATTAATACTGGGCGTAAACGACGAACGGCACCCTCTACAATAACATCCAGCCCAGACGCTCCCTGAGCCTGCAATTGCTTAAACTGATCCACCAATACCACGCCATTCATTACAGCAACCCCCAGTAAAGCAATAAAGCCGACCGATGCAGGAATGGATAAATAGGTACCCGAAGCCCATAGCGCAAGAATGCCACCAATCAGCGCCAGTGGAATATTAGCCAATACCAACAACGCTTCCGACACCCTACCAAAAGTGCTAAATAACACTAAGAATACCAAAGCAATGGCAACCGGAATCATCAGCGCTAAACGCTCACTGGCACGCTGCTGATTCTCAAATTCACCACCCCATTGCAAATAATACCCTTGTGGCAAGTCCAGTTGCTGCTCAACCACTTGCTGTGCTTCGGTTACATAATCTACCAAGGCGCGCTGTCCTACATACACATCAACACGACCAAAACGCTGGCCTGCTTCACGCTGGATTAATACTGGCCCTTGGCTTTGTTCAATACTCACCAATTGCGCTAATGATACAGGGTGACCTAGCGCATCCGGTAAACTCTGGCTGGCTAACAGGCTGCGCCAATCTTCAGGCTTCTCATAACGTATAACCAAAGGCGAACGAATACCCGTCTGCTCACCGTCACGCTGAATTTCACCAACCTGCAAGCCATCTAATGCTGCGCGCAATTGACGCTGAACTTGCTGTAACGATAGCCCTCGGCGACCAATTTCTTGCTGGTTTGGCTGCAAGCGTAAATAATGCAAGCCCTCTGACTGCTGAACAACCACGTCATCCCCTCCCTGCAACGGCGTTAGTATCTCTCCTACTTGCAAAGCCAACTGTTGCAACACATCCAATTCTGGGCCAAATATTTGCACCGCCACATCACCGCGACTGCCAATAATCATTTCCGATACGCGCATATCAATTGGTTGAGTAAACGCATAGTTAATACCAGGGAAGTCAAGCATCATGGTACGAATGCGATCTTTCAAAGCGTCTTTGCTTTCAAGCTGCCATTGGCTGCGTGGCGCAAGCTGCAAAAAGATATCCGTTTCGTTAAGACTCATCGGGTCCATACCCAAATCATCTGCACCACTGCGAGCAATTGCACGTTCAATCTCAGGTATTTGATCAACCAAAGCACCTGTGACTAGGTTATCGATTGCCTGTGATGCTGCTAGGCTAATTGTTGGAATTTTTTCTATTTGTAATACCAAATCGCCTTCATCCATCTCTGGCATAAAGGACTTTCCCACTTGGGTATAAGCAAACAATGCCAGTACTAAAGCAAACGCCGTTGGCACAAGAATGAACTGAGGACGAATTAAAACGCGCATTAAACCTTTGCGATAGCCACGTTGTAATGCTTCAACCCACGCTGGAGTTTTAGCCGATTCGCTGCTGATCAACCAAGAGCACACAACCGGAATCAAGGTCAACGACAGCACTAAGCTGCCCGCTAAGGCAAAGACTATGGTTAAAGCCACAGGGATGAATAACTTACCTTCCAAGCCGCCTAGGGTCATGAGTGGCGCGAAAACCAACAGAATAATTAAGGTGCCAGAAACTACTGGCCCAGCCACTTCCCGAACCGCTCTGAATAAAATGTGCAATTTCGGCAAGCCTTTTGGCGCACTCGCAAGTCGCGCAACGCTGTTTTCAACCACAACTACCGAGGCGTCAACCAGCATCCCAATAGCAATTGCCAAGCCGCCTAAACTCATTAAGTTAGCCGACATATCAAATTGCGCCATCAGAATAAACGTCACCATAGCCGCCATTGGTAAACTGATGGCAACTGCTAACGCAGCGCGCGCATTCCCTAGAAATAAACCCAGTAATACCAATACTAAAAATACCGCAAACAGCAGCGCTGTGCTAACCGTGCTAACCGCTCGTTTGACTAAATCGCTGCGGTCATAAAAGGTACGAATCTCTAAGTTTTCGGGTAACGCCGACTCAAGCGTCGCCAATGCTTGCTGCACACCAGCAATCACTTCACTAGCATTGGCACCACGCAAGGCAACGACTAACGCTTGCACCGCTTCACCTTTACCACTGTCGGTTACTGCACCATAGCGAGTGAGACTTCCCAGAGACACGTCGGCAATTTCTGACAATCGAATGCCATTGCCTTCGCGCTCTAAAACCACCAAATCTTGCAACTGCTGAAGGTTATGAATGCGGCCACCGGTATTCACTAAGAAAGTTTCTTCACCCGTATCTAAACGACCCGCGCCATCACTACGATTATTGTCTATAAGCGCCTGCTCTAAGGTTTGATAATCAACCCCTAACTGCTGCATAGCCGATGGATTAGGACTGACTTGGAATGTTTCAACATGGCCGCCCAATGCGTTCACATCGGCAACACCCGCAACACCTCGTAATACAGGGCGAATAGTCCAATCTAATATATGACGCTTCTCTTCTAAGCTGTAAGGGCCATCCAATGTAAACATAAACAACTCACCCAGTGGCGTACTCATGGGCGCGATACCACCACTAACGTCTTCAGGCAAGGCATCCCAAACTGCCGCTAATCGTTCAGCGACTTGCTGTCTTGCCCAATAAATATCAGTGCCGTCTTTAAAATCGATGGTGATGTCGGTTAACCCGTATTTCGCCAAAGAGCGCAGTGTTTGCTGCTGTGGAATTCCCAGTAACTCAACCTCAACTGGCCAAGTCACTCGGTTTTCAACTTCTTCTGGGGTTAACCCAGGCGCTTTAATAATTACCTTAACCTGCGTAGGCGAGATATCCGGAAAGGCATCAATTGGGATATTCATCAAACGTGATGCACCCAGCAGTAAAACACCCAAGCTAATCACTAAAATAAGCAAGCGCTGGGTTAATGAAAACTGAATCAATCGAGCTAACATTATTCTCCTCCCATCCCAAGCCAAATACCTTTAAGCACAGCGGTTGCCGTCACAGCGATAGCTGAAGTTGCGTCTAAATCAGCGGCAATTTGCAGCTTTCCTTCTACCACCCCTAACACCCTTACTGGCTGAACCTTAATAGAACCAGAACCAGGTATTCTCACAAACACCCAATCACGGCCTGACTCTCGAACAACCGCTGCTGTTGGCACAGACCATGTTGAGTACTCTTCTTTTTGCTCACTTTGTGGTGAAAAACGCACATAGTAAGCTGCACCAGAGTTCACTTTATTGCCCGATGTATTGAGCCAAACGTTGCGACGATTAAACGAATCAACTTGATCAGAAACTCGTTCAACAGTAGCAACAAACGATTCACCGTTTGTTCTTGGAGACACCAAGGCATTAGCGTTCACCACAAGCTGCGCAGCCAAAGAATCGGGTAGGTTTGCCTGTACCCGCAGCTGTGATTGCGGCCATAACTCATATAAAGTGATACCCGCTTCTAAATGCTGCCCCGGAGTTATATTCATCTCGGCAATGATTCCCCTAACAGCAGCGGTGGTTTCTAAATACTCTTCTAAAGAACCGCCTTCGCGCAGTTGCTGAATTCTTTTAGTGCCCCAACCAGCATGGCGTAAAGAAGCCACTGCGCTGTCTAAACCGCGAGACAAAATTAAACAGTCGCTATGCTTTTGAACCACTTCGTTTTGCTTACTAAGCCCTAAATCTAGACGCTGAGTGAGTAGATCCAACTCACGCTGACACTGCTTGCGTTTCTCATCGACCACCAATAACTCATTTGCCCAAAGCCTTAACTGTCGACTATCTAAACGTGCGATCTTTTGACCTTGCTCTACTGTTTGACCATTAGCTGCATAAAGCTCCTCCACCATTACATCCACAGGTAAACTAAAGGCTTGTACATGCTCTGCAGGCGTTGCAATACGAGCAGGCCACTGAGCGCCATAGGTCTGCTGCAAAGGTTTAGGGAATTCAAACGTTAAAGCCAATGTCGTTTGTTGTTTTGTGCTGATTTGAAGCACTTCTGCTGAACGCTTATCAGAGCCAGCACCTTCGACAATTTCGACAGCATGCGCAGTAAATGGTAATAATCCGACCAAGCTAACAAGGCTGGCTAAGCCTACTTTTATGATCAATGATACTTGTTGAGTGGATATAGTCAGACTCATGGCATGACTCCTTGTAAATGATTTAATTGTGATTGCAGCGCTTTCAATTCAATTTCAGTTGCACTGACCTGCTGTTGCGTGTCCCAATACGATTGCTGCAAAGGACGCCATTCTAAATTGCTAATCATGCCTTGCTGGTATGCTTTATAGCGTGGCTGAAAAATAGCTTGTAAATCTTTTAACAAAGGCTTTAAAGCAGATAAATGCAGAGTTTTGGTATTGATAAATGATTGCAGTTTTTGTTGCTCTAACAGCAGCCCGCGGCGAGTTATCTCATACTGAACTTCTGCATCGCCAATCGCACGGTAGCCATCGCGCCACTTACCTACAGGGCTTGAACCTAAAGGAATTGTTAACCCCAACTGCCAACTATTTTGTTGCTCTTGGCCGCTTAGCCCTTCGATTTGAAGCAAGCCCAAGCGCACCGTTGGTGCACGACTTCTGCCTTTTGCTTGTTGTAAATCCAACGTAACAAGATCCAATTGGGCGCGTCGCCAAAGCAATAACGGTGATGTCTGAGCGCTTGCCTGGTAAGGCGTCTGATTAGATGTCTGATTAGATGTCTGATAAGTTGGCTTTATAGAAAAATCGAATTTCAACCCTGTTAATTGCTGCCAACGCATTTCACTTTGTTGCAGTGATTGCTGAGTTTGCAAATATTCAGATTGAAACAAAACCAACTGCTGCCTAGCTTGTAATACTTCGTCTTGAGGGCGCTCGCCCAAGCGCTCAAGTGCCACAAGCCAATCAACATGATCTAAACTGAACTGATATTTCTTTTTCATCAGCTGGGCTTGCAAATCATTCAATTTTATTAACCAAGCCAGCTGTTCCAGCTCTGTGGCTAGTCGCCAACGCAACATTTTCTGCTCGGCATTAATGAGATTTTGTTGCGCATTCTGCATATTCGACTGAGTACGCCACAAGCTTGGTCCGACAATTGGTAATTCCAAGCCCAATTCCCACTGAGCCGCTAAGCCAGAGTCCAAAGACGAATTTGGGCTATCTTCTGCCTGATAATCTAAGCTAAAGCTGGGGCTTTCCCACCACCAGCGACTGCCTTGCTGTTGATTAGCTTTTTCTAATTGTATCAACAAAGCTTGCTCAGGCATTCGTTGCCAAGCGGACTCAAGTTGCTGCTGGGTAACGATTCCAGCTTTATAACTAGTCGCTGCCAGAACGGCACTCGACGAGAAAGCCATAAGTGCTAACAATAACCTTCGAATAAGTGTCTTTTTAACAAAATAATGCCCTATCGATACCATGCTTAGATTCCTGATTCTTATTAACAGTATTTTTATCTAACAGCACTGTAAGCTATGAACCTGAAACCAAACTGAATATCACCTACTGCTTTCTAAATAATAAAAATAAAAAGACACAAAAAAACCACTGAAACATTTACGTCGCAGTGGCTTTAATTGTGTACTTTTAGGGTATTTGGCCCTGTTTTGAAACTTAATAGCTAGTCATTAACAACGCAATTACCCCATTCACAACGTACCAAAACATAGCTGTTGTCTGGGCACGTCACGTCGTATACCTCATTCGGCCAATCAGCTTTAATTACTTTCACTTTTCCACCTGGGCAGCCAGAACGTTTGGCTAATTTTTCGACTACATATAAAGAACGCCCAAACTTACGCTGTTTTTTTATTTCTAAAGCAGCGGCTTTTTCTTCTAAATCTTGGCCATCACGCTGAGAACGACGCTGTAAATCAACCAGTGTTGGGTAAAACTGATTGTTATCACGCAAGTCGTATTCACCATCGTTAAACTTAGCCAGCATATTTAGACACAGTTTTTTCTGGTCGCCACTCTCTTTTAAGATACCTGCCATTTCTGCTTCGGCATCTTGAACAACCTGAGTTGTTACACCCAAAGCGACATTAGCACCGGTTACATCGCGCTCACCTGATATCAACATCACTTCACGGGTTAAGCCGTAATCAGCACCTTCTACAAACGCGCCATTACGCTGCCACCAATTCTTTTGAGCTTGCCATGCTTTTTGCTTAACCTGCGGGTCTATTTTGCTGCAGTGATCAGACCATAGACGCAGTTGCACATCGGTTTGCAGCGCGTAATAAATAGCTTGGCCGGTAGAAGATTGCGGAGCAGATGAACATGCTGTCAGTAATGAAAGTGTCATTAGTGAAAACAATATACGAAGGTGCGACATGAGTTTTCCTTTAGAAAAAACGAATAAGTGTTTGATAATCATAATGATAGAGCCTAACGGGCCGGTGAGCCAGTGACAGCGGTCAATTTTTCAAACCAAATTGCTGCTTCTACGGCATCAAAAGGCCACTCTAATGTGATTCCTGAACGTTCGTCCAGTAAAACGGGGATTTTTTCAGCATACAAATTCAACCACTGTGGTTGATCCATAATATCTTGCAGGTAAATATCAAGCGAGTGCTGTTGCGCCAATGCTTGCATATTGGGTTGGCTAAAGACATGCCCTAAAACCTGCTGAGCGATCTCGCACAGGTGACAGGCTTCGGTTGAGAGTAATAATATGGCCAAGGTAAATACCTTCTAATAACTAATAACTAATAACTAATAACTAATAACTAATAACTAGCAAAATTTACATTGGCCAAATTATACGAGGAATTGGAGAATAATGCGCTTATTGCGCCTTTAGATAAAAATTATCTCGCTAACAGCTTTGCACGATTATCAACCGTATCCCGCAAGCCTTGGTTATAGGCTTCAAAAATATTTTTTAGGTTATCATCAGGAAATAATTGATCCACCAAGTCATTGATTAACTTCTCTGGATCAGCAAACGATCTTGCTTGCTCTAATGCCGATAAATAATCATCGTTGTAGCTCAATAGTGAAGAAGACAAGTTTTCAAGCTCAGCAGTTGGTAACTTAGGTTGCACAGAGTTATAAGCACGGCTCACCGAGCTAAACGACTCTTGACGCAAGTTTAAGCTCATAGAAGCCAATTCGTTGCCATCAAAACCCAATTTCATTGCCTGCTCAAGAGCACCGCCTAGATCGCCACCAAAAAACGTAGCACTCAGTTTTTCAACGTCTTTTAAAAGATTTGATAACGCCGCTTGCTCACCTTCGTCTAGGTTTCCTACCACATCCATCTGCCAAGCAGTGCCTTGCTGAAAACTGGAAGCATCAATTTGCTGAGTACCACTTTCGCTGCTGCTATTAGAACGGTAAGAAGATGTTTGCGCTGACTGAGTAAAGCTTAACGAAATTTTATCGCCGTCTTTTGTCATTAACTCTAATGACATGGCGTTTTTCTGACCAACTTGGTTACTATAAACGCTGCTACTATTGCTGGCAGCAGACAATGACGAAGCGCTCGTTTGTGTATTAGTTACCGGTAAACCCAAGGCCATATTACCCAAACCCGACTCAATTAAGTCTCGACCTTTAGCAATATCGCTTTTAAGTTCATCGCTCAACAAACCCATGTCTTTTAACTGTTGCTCTGCTTGAGCGTAGCCTTTTGCTATGCCTTCTTTTGCCGATTCTAAACGCTGTTGAATTCTGCCTTCATCGGCACCACGCTCACGCAGTTGGTCTAAACCACGCTGCACAAAACTCAGCATGGTATCAGCCACATCTTCGGCGCTTTTCTTGTCATTTAACTGTAATCCAGAAGAAGAAGCTCCGGTGGCTTGACCAACCCCACGTTTCACATTTTCATTAAGTACATCAGTTGCTTTGCCTGCACTCGTTTGAGCACCATTAACCGAGCCACCATAAGAGCTGGTGTTTGTGTTTGAGTTAACATTGATCAAATTAGGATTAAATTGCATAGCAGTCACCAGATTGAGTTGCGCTTATGATACGTTCATAATTAATTATAGATTAGTGCTTATAAATAGATATCGACCAAAAGATCAAAAGCTTTAATAGTATTTAATGCCTGACTAAAATCACAAAAAAAAACCGCAACGACTTTAGCCGTTGCGGTTCTTGAGTGTTTCAATGAACGATAAAATATTAGTCTTCGTTCAACATACCTTCTTTTAAATCGTCTTGCACTGGGTCTTCAGATAACCAGATACCAAATAAGGCTTTCTTAAACGCTAAGCCTGGAACAACAACCTTCACTTCGCCGTTGCGAATAACACTAACGCCTTCAGCAGGAACATACTGTAAATCAAACACATCGCCATCTTCAACAGCATCGCGGAAAGCACTGATCAACATTTCGACTTCTTTTTGAATTGGAGTCAAATCACCATTAGTAGACTTAACAAAACCATCCAGTGTTGCTTCACTCATTTTTTCGCCATCAATTAAAGACGATGTAATGTGTAAACGAATAGTCATGGCTTCATCAGCAGCAACCAAAGCTTCGCCATCATCACTTAGCTGATTGAGATATAAAGCACCCACATAGAGGTTTAAAAAGAATTTTGAACGAACACCGGTACCATTCAAAGTAAGTGTCTTATCTGCCACTTGAATATTGTCGGCGACTTCTACATCGTTTACCATTTTTGCTTGAGAAAACGGCGTCAGCGCCAAGCACAAAAATAGACTCGCTGCGATACGTAACATGATTTGTCCTTTTATTTTTTTTATAGTTTTAATATTAGATTGAGAAGAAAGACATTTATAGAGATCTGACCAATAAATTGCAAGCCCTTATCAGTACTCTTGTACTTAAAAGCCATTTTCTGGGCTAAGTTAATTCAACCGTACCCAGAAAAATCATCGCAAAATAGCGTTAAATCAACAGTTAATGAAACTCTTTAACGTTTTTAGTAACAAACTTGAGGGTTAATTCTACAAGGTTTTCACCGGCGTCATGGAAACGATCATCACACTCGGCAATCTCATCAACCAACTCAGACGATAACTGATCAAAAGCATCAATACGCTCATCTTCGTCAGTAGGAACATGGCCATTTGGAAAGAGATTAACTACCTGTTGGACCACGGCAAGTGTATTTTTTGCACGGATTTGCGCCAAAGCCTCTAATATATCTAAACTTAAAGCCCCTGTGTCGTGATGAAATAATTGGCCAAAGCCACCGTTTTCCATTTCTCGACTTAAGCTATCAATGCAAAAAACTGTCTTTTCGGCCGCGGTTAATTCGGCATATCCAATCTCTGCTTCTCTATCAAAAATTACATCTGTAATTTGTAAAAATGCATCGGTCTCATCGGCAACATTTAACGCTGCCTGAATCTCCATGTTCATTTGTGTCCTTCTCGCTTGAGTTAATTTTGAGTTAATCTTGAGTTAATCGTTATCGAACAACTAATTTATCCTACCTATTTTAATATGACAAAATATATTTATAAATAGAACAACCATTCAGCCAAAAAGCCAATGGCCATTGGCAACAACACCGCCAAATGGATACTATAAAAGCAGTATAAAAATACTAAGAAAAACTATAAAAATACTATTAAAGTAATGTAAAAACACAATACAACTTAGGTGCAGCGCCATGACAAGTAACATTGAAAAAAAGACATTATTGATCATCGCCCACACACCATCAAAAAATACTCAGCGCATGGTTCAAGCCGTTATCAAAGGAGCTAAGCATCCAGACATAACAGGCATACAGGTCAAATACCAACAGCCGTTAAGCGTTCAACCTACCGATGTGATGTCTGCCGATGCCATTATCGTAGGCACAACTGAAAACTTAGGTTACATGTCTGGTCTGATTAAAGACGTATTTGATCGTATTTATTACGACTGCTTAGAGCACACTCAAGCCAAACCGTTTGCGTTTTATATTCGCGCAGGTTTAGACGGTACCGGAACGCGTCGGGGTATTGAGACCATTACTACTGGCTTACGCTGGAAACTCGTGCAAGAGCCCTTAATTTGTAAAGGTGATTTTAATGAAGATTTTATCGAACAATGTGAAGAACTGGGCATGACAGTAGCCGCAAGTTTAGACGCTGGTATTATTTAACCTAACAAAACGATAAAAACCCAACTGACAATTTTTGTCACTTGTTGCCAAATTACTCAACACTTAGGCTAAAATCTTCGCTTTAATTAAGCAGGCATCGATTAAGGCATCGTTTAAGACAGCCAGAAATAGGCAGAAATAGACAGATATAGGTAAAAAACAGATACAAAATAATTTGGTATGATTCTTGATGGATTTAATTTGCGATAACTGCTTTATCACCCAGTTTAACGACAGTTATAAATATAAAAATAAATACAATGCGCAACTTCAGAAAAGAAAAAGGCAAGTAAATGAGCAAACAAGCAGGTTCAAACATCATTCATATTGATTTCAGTGCTCGTAAATCAACCACTGAATCAAGCATAAATAATAGCGCGCAATCATTCTCACAACTACTTAGTCACGTTATTCCAACAAGCGATCATCAATATACCGATGAGTCTCAAGACAAGTGGGCTGAACAACTCACCCCTAGCGAACGTCGTGAACAATTAAAGAAAGACCTAGAGTTTATTCGCAATTTAGAAGATTAATCACCCAGCCAGTAATAAACTAAGCCGGGCGACAGGTTAACGCAGTTAACTATTTATTATTTTTTATTACGTTTGATTATGTTTTATTACGTTTTTTAAAACTTGGCTTAGAGGATTTCTTAGCCCCTTCTTGCTGCACACCGGCTTTTTCGGCAATCGATTTCTGCAGTTTTTTACCCGGCTTTTTGCCACTTATTTTACCTGCAGGCTTTCCACCGAACTTGCTTGCAGGTTTGCCCGCAATTTTTGCTCCGGCAGATTTTCCTGCCACCGAACCGGCTATCGCTTTCTTAGCTCCTGGACGACCGCGTGCAGCCAGCCCTTTTTGATTCAAGCGTGCATTGCGATATTCAGCTGGCTCTTCTTTCGGGATCAAAGCATTTTTACCCGAACCAATCATATCTTCACGGCCCATGTCTTTTAATGCTTCACGCAACATTGGCCAGCTTTTAGGGTCGTGGTAACGTAAAAACGCTTTTTGTACTCGACGAGATTTCAGCTCAGTATGCACCACCATCTTCTTCGACTTGTAACTGATGCGTTGCAATGGGTTACGACCCGAATGATACATGGCTGTTGCCAAAGACATCGGCGAAGGATAAAAAGTCTGCACTTGATCAACACGGTACTTATTACGTTTAAGCCACATCGCCAAACCCAGCATATCTTCATCTTCACAACCCGGGTGAGCGGCAATAAAGTAAGGAATCAAATACTGTTTTTTGCCCGCTTCTTTAGAAAACTTTTCAAACATGCGCTTAAATTTATCGTACGAGCCCATTCCGGGCTTCATCATCATATCCAGCGTATCTTTTTCGGTATGCTCAGGGGCAATTTTTAAATAGCCGCCAACATGATGAGTTACTAATTCGCGAACGTATTCAGGATCTTCCACCGCCAAGTCATAGCGCAAACCTGAGGCAATCGCCACACGCTTAATACCCGGCAAGGCGCGCGCGCGACGGTACAGAGACGTGGTTTCAGAATGATCTGTGACCAAATTAGTACAAATACTCGGAAACACACACGATAATCGGCGACAACTGGCATGAATTTTAGGGTCTTTACAGTTTAGGTGATACATATTCGCCGTTGGCCCACCCAAATCAGAGATGGTGCCGGTAAACCCTGGCTGATGATCACGAATGTCTTCGATTTCTTTTAACACAGACTCTTGGCTGCGGCTCTGAATAACACGGCCTTCGTGTTCAGTAATCGAACAGAAGCTGCAACCACCAAAACAACCCCGCATGATATTGACAGAAAAACGAATCATATCGAAAGCAGGAATTTTCGCGTCACCATATGAAGGATGGGCAACACGCTGAAACGGCAAGGCAAACACGGCATCCATTTCTTCGGTTTCTAACGGAATTGGCGGAGCATTTACCCAAATCTCTTTGTCACCATGGCGCTGAATTAACGCATGAGCATTTTGAGGGTTACTTTCTAAATGCAAAATACGAGAGGCATGGGCATACAAAGCGGAATCTGCGCGTACTTTTTCAAACGACGGCAAACGAATAACCGCTTTTGAATGGTCAATATCCAACTTACGATGCAAAGGCATCGGCACGATTTTCACCACACTCTCATGCTCTGTTAAGTCAGCATCACCGTCTTTATCGTTGGTCGAACAGGTCTGATTTTTTGTATCCTTCATTTCATAAGGATTAGGAATTTCGTCTAAACGCCCTGGCCAATCGATACGTGTTGAGTCAATTTCGGTCCAGCCATCAGGGGTCGCATTGCGTATCACCGTAGTGCCACGCATATACAAAATCTCTTTAATATCTTTACCCAGCGCAAGCTCATGGCTTAATTCAACAATAGCGCGCTCGGCGTTGCCATAAAGCAAAATATCAGCACCCGAATCGATTAGCACCGAACGACGAATTTCATCACTCCAGTAATCATACTGAGCGATGCGGCGCAAACTGGCCTCAATACCACCAATAACAATCGGTACGTCTTTATATACCTGCTTGCACTTTTGGCTGTAAACAATCACCGCACGGTCAGGACGTTTACCGGCAACCCCATGAGGCGTGTAAGCATCATCATTACGAACTTTAAGATCAGCAGTGTATTTGTTGATCAAGGAATCCATATTCCCCGCACTCACACCAAAATACAGATTCGGCTTGCCCAGTACTTTAAAGGCCTCCGGATCATTCCAATCTGGCTGGCAAATCAAGCCAACACGAAACCCTTGCGCTTCTAATAAACGGCCTAAAATAGCCATACCAAAACTGGGATGATCAACATAAGCGTCGCCACAGACAATAATAATATCGCAAGAGTCCCAGCCCAGCTCATCCATTTCAGCACGAGACATCGGCAAAAACGGCGCAGTGCCGTAGCATTCTGCCCAATATCTTGGGTACGAAAAAAGTTCTGGGGCTTGAGTTACAGTTAACATTGGGAGCTCACTAAAATGGCAGGCTTAATCTGAGTATTTTGATATGGTATTTACTAAAGTGCGTATTTTCGCAAAAATTGGGGCAATGAGCAAAATTACTTTCAGTTATTTCATGTTAGTTATGAAGATTCTGCATGTTGATATTCCCCAACTCACCGGCCTTATCCTTTAGCTCCAACAAACACTTTCGACACAAACAACCTACTTGCTCGCCACTAAAACCTTGGGATTGCAGATAAGCCAACTCGGTTCTACCAAGAACCACCCCCCAACACTGACATTGCTGAATATTAGCGGCATTACACAAAAACTCAGCAAAGCAGCGTGGACACGAGGTTACAGCGACTTTGAGGTCATCACGCTGACGCTTCTCTAAGTCTTTTTGAAAGTCTGCCATTTAAGTACTCGATCAAAGGCTGTATAATTTGCCCTCAATTTTATAGGTCGCAGGCTTCAAGAGCCAGCGCTCAAGCCACGCAAGTTTTTCTCAGGGTACATCAATTGATTTCAACCGCTAATATCACCATGCAATTTGGCGCTAAGCCATTGTTTGAAAACATCTCCGTAAAATTCGGCGATGGCAACCGCTATGGCCTAATCGGAGCCAACGGTTGTGGTAAATCTACTTTCATGAAAATTCTTGATGGTAGCCTTGAGCCAACTGCTGGTAACGTCTCTATTTCGCCAAACGAGCGTTTGGGTAAGTTGCATCAAGACCAGTTCGCATTCGAAGACCAAGTGGTTATCGACACGGTCATGATGGGCAACAAAGAGTTATGGGCAATCAAAGAAGAGCGTGATGCCATTTACGCCAATCTTGAAGCCACAGAAGATGAATACATGCGCGCCGCAGAACTTGAAAGCGAGTTTGCCGACATGGACGGCTACACCGCAGAATCTCGTGCGGGCGAATTATTATTAGGTGCCGGCATCGATTTAGAGCTACACACAGGCCTAATGGCCAATGTTGCACCAGGTTTAAAAGTACGTGTTCTTTTAGCCCAAGCATTATTCTCTAACCCAGACATCTTGTTACTTGATGAGCCAACCAACAACTTGGACATCAATACCATTCGCTGGTTAGAAAGATTATTAGACGACATGAAGTGCACCATGGTCATCATCTCGCACGACCGTCACTTCCTAAACTCTGTGTGTACGCACATGGCCGACATTGATTATGGCGATATCAAAATCTTCCCGGGCAATTACGACGACTACATGATTGCGTCTACGCAAGCGCGTGAACGCCAGCAAGCTGATAACGCTAAGAAGAAAACTCAGATTGCTGAACTGCAGCAGTTTGTTAGCCGTTTCTCTGCTAATGCCTCTAAAGCAAAACAAGCAACGTCGCGCCAGAAACAACTTGATAAGATTCAGATCGATAAGATCAAACCTTCTAGCCGTCAAAACCCCTTTATGCGTTTTGAATTTGAGAAAAAGCTGCACCGTACAGCACTTGAAATCGAAAATTTGGGCCATGCATACGAAGACGGCAATATGCTGTTTAAAAACTCAAGCCTCATGATCCCAGCGGGTGAAAAAATCGCTATCATTGGTGCTAACGGCGCAGGTAAAACCACATTAATGAAGTGCTTGGTTGGCGAAATTGAACCCAAAGAAGGCATAATCAAATGGTCTGAAAACGCCTCTTTAGGCTACTACGCACAGGATCACGAATATGAGTTCCCTGCTGACATGCCAATGTTTGATTGGATGTCACAGTTTCGCACTCCTGAGCACGACGACCAAGCCGTTCGTGGCACACTAGGCCGCTTGTTGTTCAACCAAGACGACATTAAAAAGAACGTTAAAGTATGTTCTGGTGGTGAAAAAGGTCGTTTATTATTTGGTAAGTTGATGATGCAAAATCACAACGTACTATTATTAGATGAGCCGACTAACCACATGGACATGGAATCGATTGAGTCGATCAACATGGCGCTTGAGATGTTCGAAGGTACCTTGATATTTGTATCTCACGACCGTGAGTTTGTAAGTTCTTTGGCCACTCGTATTATCGAAATCAAAGATCACGAGATCGTTGATTTCCACGGTACTTACGACGAATACCTACGCTCTCAAGGAATTTAATGCTAGCGGTTTAAGCTGCCAGCCATTTTCAAATAACATAGCGCTATCTTTATAAAGATCAGCGCTATTTTTTTGCCTGCCTGCCTTGCCAAGCCAAGCCAAGCTTTTATTAAGCTGGTTTTAAAAGCTTGGTTTTAAAAGCTTGGTTTTAAAAGAGTCTGCTCAACCAACGCTAACTGCAATAACAAATCATTCAACGCACTGTCTTCTTGGTATTTTTCTTTAAATAAATTAACCGCCACTTTCTTTTGGCGACTGCTTATTTTTTGCAAGCCTACCAAAGCAGAATCAACATCACTTAAATTAAGCTGCACGCCAGCGTTCAATGCCTCCACTCTCTTAGTGACCAAAAACTGCTCTATATGCAAAGGAAACAACGCCACAGGTAAGCCTGCACGCAAACACAAAGATACTGAATTAAGACCACCGTTTAAAATAGCAAACGACGCTTTAGCCAACACATCAGACATATTTAACGGTTTATCAACATAAAGAATGTGGCGCGAACGATGAGCATTAATAATAGAATCAGGAATACCGTCTACCAACACAATGGCACTGCACTCTATCGCCTGCAAAGTTTTAAGTAATACCGGAGTTTCAAGCGTGCCTTTTACATGGCAATAAATTTTAGGCCCTTTAAAATGTGGAAAAATAGCAGGCTCTACAGACTCATCTTGGCCTACAAAAGCACCGACATAAGCCGTTTTAAAACGCTGATCGCTACTGCGGTAACCGTAATGATCTAACTCAGCGTAAGTCTGAAAAATACATTGCTCAATATCCCCATACAAGTCAGCCAATGCTTGTATAGGTGGCAAAGAAAACTCCAAACACACCCGATTAATGATTTTAACTAAATCCGTTTCGTAGCGAATAATATCTGTTTTCTTTAAATCGCTGGCAAAAAACACACCGGCAGGTCGATTATCGTCGGGCACAGTAAAAGGCAAACCAACCGCAACCTTGGCCACCAAATCTGATTGCCGCATATTTAATTCATTCGCAGCAGCAGGTAAGCTAACACGGTGTCGATGGTTTAAACTTCTTAATAAGCCGCGAGAAGCCAATAAAGCCGCCGGTGCGTGATCACACAACATTAAATCGGGCTGAATAAAAGAAAACAGGTTACGCCAAGCACTCACCAACCCCGACAAGGCATCGGCATGATGAAAACCGCAACGGCGTAAAAAATCGGCATAGCTTCTAGGAGCCTGTTTATCAAGACCCAACTCAGCAGAAGAATCACAAAAAGGCGCAGCAACTATATGAATAGGAGTATCAGAGAATAAACGTTTGAGCTTGGTGACATCACGAGCAGCAACCCAGATTTCATGGCCCCGACTGTGATAAAAACGAACCATCGTTTGTAAAGTCACTAAATGCTGAGAATCAGTGCCTAATTCCCAGCATAATAAAATCCGCGTCACCTTGTATCCTTAAAATATCAAAAAACTTGAATGAATGATGCCTCAAGCTTGCTAATACTGAAAGAAACTTTAATAACAAACCGCGCAGTTTTGATGCTCATCACCCATGTCGACCGACCAAATAACATGATGAACTTCAATCTCACTTAAAATACGTTCTACCCGCATGCCATTAAAACGAACAGCCAGCATAGTGCGATAGCACTGAGTTAAAATGTTGTCGCCTAACGCCAACACTTGCTCTGTTGAAAAAGCGCCGCTTTCGACCAACTCTTTACGCCAAACGTTTACGTCTTTTTCATGGGTAATAATGTGTTCAACTAGGGGTTGAATCAAACTGGATTTGTTCTGATTATTCATGATTAAGCTCCACCGCGCTGAATTAATGAACAGACACTGTGAGCTTTTTTTGATCAACTTACCATACCAGCCAAACAAAAAGACTCGTGCTTATGAGTTAACAATTAACGCTTCTTTTGATTGCGATATTCGATAGGCGTAACCTGAGTCCAGCGCTTAAACGCCCGATAAAAAGTACTCGGTTCAGAAAAACCGGTTAAATAAACGATTTCATCGATGGTCTCAGTGGTGTTTGCCAACAAGCGCTTAGCTAGATTACAGCGATAGTCAGCCAACAACTGATTAAAATTGGTATTTGCTTCGGCTAAACGCGTTCTCAAGGTTCTTGGTTTAATGTCTAACTTAGCGGCAACTTGCTCTAGGTTAACCTGACCACTTTCCAAAATCTCACCAATAATACGATTTACACGTGCAACCACATCTTGGCGCTCTAGCTTAGCCACATGCTCGCTGGCCAGCTTTTCGTGCAACTGCAGTAATTCCGGCTCGGCATGCAATGATGGAATAGCCAAAATATCCGAGCTAAAAAACAAACGGTTTTCAGGCTCATCAAACGACACATCACAACCATAAATGCGCTTATGCTCGTGGTCATTACCTTCTAAAGAATGGGTAAAATGCACACGGTTCAGTTTGAATTTACCGTCGGTAACGTAACTAAAAAAACGCACCAAACCAATCGCCACAGCCTCAGATAAATGCCTTAGATCCTTAACCTGCTCACTCGAAGACGATACTCGAATAGACGCTTCATCATCGATCATCTCAAAAGTTGCGAGGGTTGCATCACTCAGCAAACGTTGATAATTAAGTGCACGATTTAACCCATCACCAAAGGTTGGGCTGCTTAAAAATAGATACTGTAAAACCTGCCCTTTATAAACGGGCATTTTTTCAGCAATGTGCAAACCAATGTGAGGATCGCCGCTCACCTCTTCAACCACTTGCCAAAATAAATTTTGCGCAGCATGGGGTGTACGAATATTTCGATCTTGCAAGAGTTCTGCTTTCACACCACAACGTTCAAAAATCAATGGAATATCAAGCTCTAATTCCAGCATGGCCTGATAAGCCAACTGCAATAAAATACCTGAGTCTCGAAGTTCCGCTATTCCGCCAGACATAAACTCTATTTTTTTAGTGAAATTAAGCATGAATTTTGCCAGAACAGCGCTTGACTGCAAGCATTCATTGACCAAAGTGACGTTATTTATTCGGGATACAAGCCAATGGCCAAAGTTTTCAGCGGTTTACACTGTTATTACCCAAAATTAATTTTTTATTGATACCTCTACACCGGATACAAAATGACCATACTGCATAGATCACCCAACATACTAAGCCTGTACCGCCGTGCTTTATTTGCCAAAGGCAATTCTTCAGCAAAAGGCAGTGCTTTACCTAAGCTACCAACTCAGCGCATTACCTTGGCTAACATCCAAGCAGAAGCCGATAAAGTCGATAAATACAATCAGGTTTGCGGTTTCAACCAAGACAACAACCAACTGCCTATTACCTTTCCCCATATTATGGCGTTTCCATTGCATTTAGAATTAATGCTGCTAAAAAACTTTCCCTTTGCTGTGATGGGAATGGTGCATATTCACAATCGAATTACTCAACACCGCGCCATTAAACCTTACGAATTAATGGATCTAGTTTGCTATTTTGCTGCGATTCGTAAAACCGATAAAGGTTACGAAATAGACATTAAAACCGAGGTTTTTATCACCGGCGATAAAGTCTGGGAAAGTGTTAGCACCAATCTTGTGCGGAAAAAAACTGATATTCCCGCAGCAGAAAAGAACACCGACGTCATAGAACCAAAACTTGACCACCAAGAGTTTTGGCGCTTATCAACCAATCTTGGCCGTCGCTACGCTTCTGTTTCTGGAGATTCCAACCCTATCCACTTATTCAACATGAGTGCAAAACTGTTTGGCTTTAAAGGCCACATTGCTCACGGCATGTGGACAAAAGCACGCGTAGCCGCCGCCCTTTATAACACGCTAGACAGCGAAGCCTGCACGATCAGTGTTGATTTTAAACTGCCTATTTTCTTACCTGCCACCATTCAACTGAATCATGACCTAACATTTGATGCCGATTCTGCAGCTAACAAACGCCAGATCAATTTTGAAGTAAAAGAAGAAGCTGGCATAAAGCCACACATGAAAGGCTTCATTAGTGCATTGGTGTAATCACCCAACCCAGTATTAAAGATTATGTAAATCTGCTGCACCTGCGGCAGATTTTTAACAGCAAAAGGGTTTAATACTGGGACAAGTCCATCATTTCTGGTTAAATATCCTAAAAATAATAATAGATAAACACTTGGACGACTCACCCATGCCATTACGCAACACAACAAAGCCCCATCCTATTTACGGCCGTTTTTTATCTACGCCCGTTTTATCCGTGCTGTTATCAGCCACGTTAAGCACCGCATTAACAAACAACGCTTATGCATTAGAAGATGGTTTTATGGGAGCCTACTTAGGCAGTGTCAGCTCTCTTGACGCCGATTCAACCAGCAGCTCGTTTAAAATATTAACCGGTGCTCACGTTACTTCACGCCTAACTTTAGAGTTTGGTTACGTTAACTTTGGCACAACCAGCTACAATGACCCGAGCGCAATTAACCAAGGCAATAACAGAGCCAATATTTCTTTTCGCGATGCGAAGCACGGCAGCGTTTCACCCGGTGCATTAGGTGACCCCACCCCTGTTTCCGGCTCTGCAAGCACCTATGATAATAAAGGTAATGCAGAATTTAACGGCATCAGCGAATTTACCCCAGAAGGTGGATTAATCAACTTACGTTATCGCTTTCCAATGAATGACGAAATTGATTTCTTCGTAAAAACAGGCTTTTTTGCATGGGCTGCAGATTATCAATACATTAAAATTGTCGCCGAACAAGGCAATGCCAACAACATTATTCGCACTGAAGAAAAAGCCAGCCAAGCATCTGGCGTAAACACAATTTCTGGTGCCGGCTTTATTTATCGACCTATTCAACAACTGTCTATTCGAACCGAACTTGAAAGTACTGCTATTAGCAGTGCCGAAATGCCACGCACGCGCCTGCAAAACATATCACTGGGCCTTAACTGGGAATTCTAACGTCTTTGTTAGTTCTTAGTTCTTAGTTCTTAGTTCTTAGTTATTAGTTATGCGTTATACCGTATTGACACGTTACCCGCCTGCTACTTTGGGTAACGGTCAATTCTATTTTAAGGTAACATTTGCAACAATATACCCGCCTTGTTTATTTCACCTGCATTCAGCAAAACGCTCCATCCTGAGGATTGGCTACCGTTCACGCCATCTGGGTAACCACGTCAAAAAAAAAAACAGATTTAATGGCATTTTTATTGCATAGAAATAGTCTAAAAATAATAATAGCAAAAAACGGTCGTCCATCATGAGTCAGAACTCAATTTCTGTTGCTTTAATTCGCCCATTAATCGAAGCCGCTGGTAATCAAGCCTTCAATGCTGAAACAGAAAACCAACATTCTCTAGACAACCGACTGAGTAAACTTTTGAAAGACCCTGATGCTCGGGTCTCAATTCAAGACGCCGACGTATTAATCAATAAAATAATCAGTAATAGTAATCGCAGCTCATTGTGCGTATTTGCCTCGCAAAAAGCCGCAGCGCAAAGCAGTTGCCAGCTGCAACATTTATTCTTATGCTCCAATACTCTCCGAGAAGCGCTTTATTATTTAGAAAAATTCTCATCGTTACTGTGCGATGGCCTTGAAGTAAATATTACTCGCACCCGCGACAACATTATCAAAATCAAATTGCCGGTAAGCGAGCAAAGCTACTTATCTCAAGAGCGGTATCGTACAGAGTTATTAATCGGTACTATTTTAAGCTGGCTCAAACAACTGTGCGGCAACGAAATGGAAATCAGTGGCATCAACCTTCCTTTTCCGCAACCAAGCTATGTCTCGGAATACAACAATTCTTGGCGCAGCACTACCAGCTTTAATTCAGATGAATGCTCTATTCAGTTTCAAGCTCGATTTTTAGACCAAGGCATGCACAACACCAACCCACACATTCTTAACATGATCAAAAAAGATGTTGAAGAACAGTACAAAAAGCTGACGCGCTCAGGCTCATTAGCCGACCGCATTAAGCGTGCCCTAGAACAAGACAAATTAAGTTTAAAAGCCAATCAAAAAATTGTCGCTGATCACTTTCATATCAGCGCAAGAACGTTAAACAGACACCTTCAAAAAGAAAACACTTCACTCAAGCAAGTCATTACTGAGTGCCGCATTCAAAAGGCTAAAACGTTATTAGAAGGAGATATGAGCATCGAACAGATCGCTCAGCAGCTGGGACTCTCTGGGCGCAGAACACTCGACAGAATATTTATTAAACACACCAAAACCAGCCCAGCCCAATACCGCAACCAACATTACAACCCGCATGCTGTGATGAGTGGCCTACAAGGCAGAACCGTTGCTTTTGCCTAACAGGCTACAACTTAATGACTCATCGTTCTTTCTTATTTACTAACTTGTTTTCTTTTTTAAGAAAACTAATAAGCTGTGCCTGTAATACACCAGTAGAAAACCAGTACCTGCTAACACACCCAGTGCGTGAGCATTGGTTTCTACGCGGCCGCCAATAGATTGAAATAAAGCCATATCGTTATAAAAAGGTGTTTGCTCCCACACAACCTTTGCGACAATAATTACTAAAAACAGCAGTGCAGCACGAAACGAATAAGCCGCAGAAACAAAAGGTGCGACCAGCAATAAAGCGTGCAACACACCCGAAAAACCGACATAAAAGTATAAGTAGTCTGCAAAGGCATAAAGACCAACACCCACCACCAAACTAGACCAAACCAGCAAAACAAGACCAACTTTATTGTTGAAAGCACTACCCGCGATATATCCTAACAACACCACACCCAAGCCATTACCTAACGCATGAGTTTGTGATAAATGAACATAATTCGCTGTGACTAAACGCCAAACTTCCCCGACTGCAATTTTCTCGCGATCAAAACGCAGCCATTCAGAGCTGTAAGGCTCAAGCAATAGCAGCAGCGAACCAATTGCCAATAAAATTATATATATGAAGTAGCCGCGCATTATGCGCTCCCAAATCAAAACAGTATAAAGTAGATTGCACTATTTATACCACTTGCAGCACTTATACTACCTTTACCACTTATATCACTTGCACCAAATACATCACCGATTGCAATCGGCAGATTAAGAACGAAAGAAACGGGCCACTGCGATTAGAAAGATAAAGAAAAAACCCAACGCGCCTGCCGAACTTGATGATGCATCCACATTTACACTCACACTCGAGCCAATATTTAAATTACTGTTGTTTGCATTACTGCTGTTTAAATTACTGCTATTCGAGTCGCTTCGCGCAGCAGTAGCAAAATCCTGCCCATGACCGGACACTAATAAACGCTGGTTAAAATCAAAATCTGCCGCCTCAAAATCTGCTGTTTCAAAACGGATAAAACTGCGGCCGCTGACAATGCCTTTTTTATCAACACTTAACGCCCCATCGGAAACCAGCTGCACAAACACTTCTTCCACATTGCCGGCCAATACCGGCGCAGCAAAAACGATTCGGTTCCAGCCAGCTTTAACACTATAAGCAACTTCTTCAGCCATAGGTTGAGTTAATACCTGGTCATCAAAGGCAGCAAATACACTCATACTGACATTACCCACTGCCGGGCTAAAGACATCAACACCATGCAACCACTGCATTTTATTCGCTGAACTATCGCGATCATTAAGAGTAAACGCCACAACACTAACCAGTGGAGTGTTTGCAGCATCATTACTAAAAGCGTCCTCTTGCTTACCAAAAACCTCTGGCTTACCAAAACCTTTGCAAATACTGTAATCATCACCATCGGCATAACCAATATTATCGCCCAAGCGACCCTGCATATTCTTATGCGGTAACGACACCAAACCCGTGACAACATCGCCCACTTTAATATCAAAAATTTCAACACCGCTATCATCACCGGCATAATCAACAGTGGCTGGTAGCGATTTATCGCCAAAATAATTTTGCCCAGAGGCATCATTAAACACGTCTAACTCGTCACCTCGATTATTAAGATTGTCTAAATCTTTACGACCATCAGCTTCTTCAATATCTACCAGCTTACGTTCTGCAACATCATTTTGACTACCCGCTTTGCCATAACCAACACGGTCGTCAATATGAGAAATCAACAAACCATAGCCTGGTAAACCACGATCAAAGTTGGCATCAGAACGATACTCTAATAAAAAATGCTCACCATGACGAAAAGGATCAATCCAAATTCTTAAAGCATGTGGCCCTTCAGATGAACTGGCTAAGATAAACTGAGTTTGGTCTGCAGTAATATCTGTAGGCTTCAAAAAACCTGCTTTCTGCTTAGACCAAGCCATCATGTGCGCTGGTGAACTACCCGATAAACCACCTGCGTTATTCCAACTGCCCAACCCCATTAATCCCCAACGACCAATACCATTTGACTGCCAATCACGATCGTACAGATCTGGCAGGTCAAACAATAAATGACCCATTTCATGGCTAATAATGCCAATAGTCGCTAAATGATTTTGATGTTTTTCTCCAAACATAGCGTAACGAGTTAATTCAACACCGCCCACATTTAAAGATATCTCTTTTTGGTGTGACCATACGTTCGGCTTTGGAGCGTTTGCCCCGCCAAAAGCATTTTCGTAACCCGCCACCATAAACACAATAGCCAGCTCAGAGGCATCAATAGCGTCATTCCTGTTGCTATCAAATTGAGCGAAATCAACATAATCGCTGGCAGCAAGCAAAGCATCACTCACTAATTTAGCGCTGGCCGAGCCATAATTATTGCCAATATTTGGATGATTACCTGGCAACACAATATCAACAATGCCATCGTTTGCCACGTCTTGCGATTCTGCTACAGGCTGCAATAAAAAATCGCCATAAGAATTTTCTAAATAGTAATTAGTAACGCTGCTTAATGCTGAGTCTGCTGAAAACATCAATTTCTGAAAATCTTCACGACTAAAGGTAAACGCTTGATCACTAAAAGAAACACGCAATAATAAAACGGGCTGTAAACGGCTGGCTTGCTTACCATCAAAACGCACTGCAGAAGTTTCTGCAGCTTGTAATGGTACCGCCAATAACGCTAACAACACACTTACCAAGGCAGCCACAGCCAATGAAGTGAGTGAACTAAGGTTAAAATAACCTGAAAAAACAGAAGCAAGTGCAGACATGATGTACCCAATGTTAAGTGGCCTACACTTAACTTAGATAACATTTGTTTATTAATCTTGGGGAGTTACATTTCAAAACCACACAACGGTTTTATGGCACAAAACAAGTGTTTACTGAGCAGAAAAAGCGTCAAATATACATGCAATACTAACGTACCATAATAGTGAAAACATGATACCTACAATCAAATACAGTTGATTACAGTTGGTTACAGATTGCTTTGAATGAACTGAATAGCACGCTGCTCCATCCAGTATTCATGGTTGCGGTTCAATTGAATAAACCCCACATGGCCACCAGATTCAGGAACTTCAAGGGTTAAACAAGAGCTTGCCTTAGCCTCTTCGTAAGGAAAACACTCCTCCGGCAAAAAAGGATCATTGTTAGCATTTACCAGCAATGCCGGAATTGTGATATTTTTTAACACAGGCTTACAGCTGCTTTTAGCCCAATAATCTTGAGCATCTTTAAAGCCGTGAATCGGAGCAGTATAACGATCATCAAATTGTTGAAAGGTCTTAATACTGTCGTAACCCTGTGTACTAACTTGACCGGGAAAATCGAGCGCTTTCGCTTCAATCTTTACCCGCAGATCCTTTAAAAAACGCCACATAAAAATAGTATTTTTAGGTTTGGCCAAACACTCAGCACTAGCAGCCAAATCACAAGGCACCGAAAAAGCACAGACAGATTTTACATATACAGGAATATCACGACCTTGGCGGCCAGCATATAACAAACTTAAATTACCCCCCATACTAAAACCCACCAAATGAATGGCGGCATAACCTAAACCATGGGCATGCGTTAACACTCGCTGCAAATCTTCGGTTGCACCGCTATGGTAAAAACGCAGAGTTTTATTCATTTCTCCAGAACAGGAGCGAAAATTCCAAGCCAAAGCATCCCAACCTTGTTGGTTGGCATTACGCGCAACGGCGGCCACGTAAGGGCGTTTTGAATGCCCTTCTAAACCATGGCAAATCACCACCAAGGTTTTACCGCTTACATCCACACTAGAAGGACAACGACTCCAATCTAAATCGATAAAATCGTGATCATCAGTGGCCAATCGTTCGCGTACAAAATGATCAGTATCGATGCGGCGAATCAAGGTCGGCAATATGCTTTGCACATAACCATTGGCTAATAAAAAAGGGGGTTTATACAGGCAGACTGCAATCGGCATGATTTAAAGAGAAAAACGGCGATCAAGGTATTCTAAAATATCCTCACCGTCGTATAACCAATTAGGTTCTTTATTTTTTCTGCTTTCGATACGCAAACAAGGAACACGCAGCTCACCGCCACCGTTTATCAACTCGTTTTTATAAGCATCAACGCGCAATACGTCTTTTTCTACCACACGTAAGCCAAGTTTTTCGCAGCGGCGTTTAACTTTGATCGATATCGGACACAACTTACAGAAATACAAATGAATTCTGCGTGATTCGCGATCTAACGAGGCCTGATCTTCACTGCTTCTTAACACCGGTTTTACTTTAAACAAATGATTAGACAACATCGAACACAAACCCTGAATGCGGTGCAATACAGACATTTTATAAAAACCTACACATTGCGATCAACTTCCGATCATAAGAGGCGCGCTATTCTACGAAAATAGAATGAAAAATCTACTACTATCGACCAGCATAACCTCTTATGTTCCTTAATCGTCTAAAAACCTCTGCTATTGAATCATTTTGTTACGAGAAAACGACGGCATGCTGGCAAAATCATCCCAATGCATCCATACCGCTTCTGCTTTACCCACAATATTTTCTTCAGGCACAAACGACATTTCTTCACCCGTTGCTGGATTGCGCCACAAACGGCTATCAGAACTGCGGCCGCGGTTATCACCCATCATAAAATAATGTCCTTCGGGTACGTTCCACTCACCTTCAGGGCCAATGTTAGCCCCTGGAGTCCACTGTACTTCGTGAGTTCCTGCATCCAAGGTTTCTTCTAGTAAATACTTAACCGGACGATGCGCAGGCTCTGCTGATACCACCTTAATAGACTGAACTTCGCCATTAATAATCAGTTCACCGCCTTTATACACCACATGATCCCCAGGCAAACCAATGACACGCTTAATAAAATAGCGCTTGTCGTGAGGTGGAAAAAACACCATCACATCACCGCGCTGTGGTTCATTATTGGCCACCAGCACGTTACGAAAAACCGGCATACGCAAACCATAGTGAAACTTGCTTACCAGAATAAAATCGCCCTTAATCAAGGTTGATTCCATAGAACCCGACGGAATTTGAAACGGTTCAGCGACAAAAGAGCGCAACACAAACACCACCACCAACACCGGAAAAAACGATTTAGACTGCTCAATCCAAATCGGCTCTTTCGCCGCCAAAATAAGGTCTCCTTTATCACCACCCAAACCGTCAATGCGATCTACTTCGGCCAAGCGCTTTGGCAAAAAAACAAACTTATCGGCCAACGCAATCAAACCAGTAGCAACGGTAAGCACCATCAAAATCAAGGGAAAATCAATATCCATAATGTATTATTCAGCTCGTAAATTTTATTCGTGCGCCATTGTAACCACACCCAAGGGCCAAGGCTAGCGCCCAGCAGGACTATAACCCGAGAACTGCTTAGCCGTGTCTGCCGCGTAGTTATCGGTCATGCCAGCCACATAATCCAACACCCGCATATAGGCTTGATACAGCGTCCAATCCGCTTGCGGCGCACTGGCTCCCATCATTTCTAATACTCGACTGTTTTTAAAAGTAGAACGCCCGGTATCAATCAACTCTTTAGCCGCTTGTAAAAAAGCATCCAGTAAATTGGCCAAGGTAGCATAAGCGCCCACCTCAATCGCAGTTTTACGGGGGTCTTTGAAAATTCGTTCACGCGCTAAACGCTTAGCACCGGTAATCGCTTCGCGCACTACTACTGGGCAATGATCCGATAACTCACCCACTAAGGTACCCGTCATGATTTTTTCTTCATTATCCAAAAACGCCTGACTCGCCGCCGCCACCAAACGTTCCATCGCCTTTCCGCGCAACATCGACAAACGACGACGTTGATTATCCGCTTGATCCAAACTTTGCTGATAACTAGCCCACTTATCGGCCATTAAAGGCTTTAAAATGGCCTCCACCTCAGCATAAGACAAAATACCCATCTCAATGCCGTCTTCTAAATCGATCAAGCCATAACAAATGTCATCGGCTATCTCCATCAAATACACCAACGGATGCCGACACCATTTATTAGTACCGTGCGAGATCAAGCCCAACGTTGTCGACAAGCTGTTTAAAATATCTGCCTCACTTTGAAAAGCACCAAATTTATGGGCTTTATTACCTCCAGCCGCTGCATGCTCTACCGTCCAAGGGTATTTTAAAAACGTTCCCAGCGTAGCTTGGGTTAAGCGCATACCACCACTAAAACGATGGTATTCAACTTGCGTAACTATTCTGAACCCTTGCGCATTGCCTTCAAACGTTTGCAAATCGGCTTTTTCTAAATCCGACAATCCTTCCAACAAATAAGCATTCTGTTCATCTTGAAACCAATGGCGAATTGCATCTTCACCGGTATGGCCATAAGGCGGATTGCCAATGTCGTGGGCCAAGCACGCCGCCTGCAAAATTGCACCAACGTCAGCGGCAGTAATCTCATCCGGAAACGGTGCCTTACCTTTTGCTTTTAACCCTTCTGCCACTTTAAAACCCAAACTACGGCCCACACAACTCACTTCTAAACTGTGGGTTAAACGGCTATGCACATGATCGTTTTCCGACAATGGATGCACCTGAGTCTTACGATCTAAGCGGCGAAATGCACTCGAAAACACAATACGGTCTTGATCTTTATGAAAAGGCGAACGGCCTTCTTCGTAATAACGCGTGGACTCGCCAATACGTAATGGCTGCAACAACTTTGCCCAATCCATTGTTTCCATTAATCCTTGCCCCTACACAAATTCTGATTTACGGCGATACTTATGCGCCGGATAACTGCCTAACACACGCACGGTTTTGGCAAAGTAAGCCAATTCGGCTAACGCGTTTTTCATTCCGGTTTGATTCGGATGGCCCGACAAATCAATGTGAAAATGACTGGCCTCCATGGTGCCGCCATCCATATAACTCTCCAGTTTAATCATATTCACGCCGTTGGTCGCAAACCCACCCAGTGCTTTATACAAAGCAGCCGGCATGTGGCGTACAGTAAATAGCACACTGGTGATGTATTCTTTTTGCGAATCAAAAGCCTCGGATATTGCAGAGGCTTGATCTTTAACGGTATTTTTAGCCAACACAATAAAACGCGTGGTATTACCCGACACATCCTGAAAGTTCTCTGCAACAACATCTAAACCGTATAAATCGGCGGCCAAGGTAGAAGCAATTGCGCCATGCTGGCGAATACTAGAATCGGCTGCCAAACCTTCTTTATGGGCCGCCAACTGCTTCGCCGACAAAGCGGTATCGGTAGCCGCAATCGCTTTAATATTTAGATCATTTAAACGATGAAAACATTGCGCCAAAGCTTGTGGGTGCGATGAAACGGTTTTAATTTCGGCCAAAGTCACGCCCGGCAGCGCCAATAAACAATGATTAACTGGCTCAAAATGTTCCGCCACTATTTGCAAATGTGTTTTAGGTAACAAACGATAAATCTCTTCGACACGGCCAGCCGTTGAGTTTTCCAGAGGAATCATTGCAAACGCTGCTTTATCTTCTTCTACCATTAAAATAGCCGACTGAAAATCTTCGCAGGCCACAGTTGAGTGATTGGGAAATACCGTTTTGCAAGACAAATGAGAATAGGCACCTTCTACCCCTTGGTAAGCTACCAACCCTTGTGTATCTGCATCTTTTTCTGCATCTGACACGGCTAAAATCCTTCCTAATAATTAATAACAGTAGTGTAACCTGTTCTTATAACCTCGATTAATAGCTATTGAACTTTAGTACTAATTAGGTTAATTTTTGTATCATCTCGTAAAAAAATAATAACAAATGAGTACTATGTCCTTGAATTTAAGCTACGAAAAGGTCGTTAAAAACCTTGGCATCCGCCCGATAAGCCATTTTAGCCACAGCCGTGAAAGCCTGTCGCCACAAGAACGGCTAAAACAAGTTCAGTTTCAAGCTAAAAATTTTGTGGAAGACTTTAAAATGGTCAACCAACAAGTTGAATACATGCAAACATTCGACCTCATTTCAGTACCCTACCTAGTTCGATCTGCTTTTGGAAATAGCACACGACTTTTTAACCCCTACTTATATGTCACCAATCGTCTTATGGTACTGCAATTTGACACACCTTCTGGTTTAAAAATCATGCTGTTTTCACCGTCAGACATCAACGGCAACGTAGAAACACCGCATTTTCAAAACATGCGCCGAGTATTTGGTAAATTCAAAGACATACTGCAACCCATTATTGCCCCAGTGCACAACAGTGTCGAACAAATCATCAGTAACATTGGCCTACAGCCCAAAGACATCGACTTTATTTGTTACGACCACCTGCACACCCAAGACTTACGCAAATGGCTAGGCAGCTACGAACAACCCGCGTATTTTCCCAACGCCAAACTTTTGGTTATGAATCAAGAATGGGAAGCAGTAAAAGACTTACTGCCCCTGCAAAGAAACTGGCATTGCCCCAACGGAGTCGACGGCATACACCCCGACAAAATCATCCCTCTTCACAGCAGCATCATGCTAGGTGATAGTCTCGCCCTGATCCAAACCCCAGGATTCACCCAAGGCAGCCAATCGTTAGTAATCAACACCAAAAACGGCATACTTGTGTGCAGCCAAAACGGCATCTCGGTCGATAACTACAGCCCACAGCATTCCACCATTTACGGCCTCGCCGACTTTGCGCAACAACACAACATGGCCGTTATACCCAATGGCTTACAACCAGAACTGCGCCTCGACCAATACATATCGATGGCGCTAGAAAAAACCGTCGCCGACAAACACCCACAAGACAGCCGCTTTTCTTACATCATGCCATCGTCTGAGCTCAGCGCACGCTGGCAGCCCTTCGCATTAGCGCCCACCCTATCGTTTGGTGAAATTAAATTTGGCGAACTGTCCCTCAAGCAAAGGAATCAGGCTACAATAACCACACAAGTGGCCATGTCTTAACCCACCCGACAGCGCCTATGCACATTATTAAATAGAGCCACCCTATGAATCGCCGACAGCTTATTGCCAAACTTGCCTTACTTCCTATGGCGGCGCCTCTAGTTTTTCATTCAAAATCGGTGATTGCCAGCAGCTTTGAAGATTATGTAAAAGCCCAACAAGCCGGCGTTGAACAAATAAAAGACGAATTTGATTCGTACAAAGAAGACTACCTAAACGCCTTCAACGATTACAAGGCACAGCTAGCACAAGAGTGGGACAATCCAGAAATCAGTAACCAAGAATCTTGGGTGGAATACAGCGACGACCTACAAAAGAAAACCGTGGTCGATTATGCTGCCAACGAAATTCGCATCAGCTACAAAACAACTGACGCAACTGACACTCGCGCCACACTTAACCAGCAACAACTTGGGCAAGATCTTAACAAACTGCTTAACCGCACAGAACGACAAGCCGCACTAGCCGACCCCATCAACCAAAAACTAATGGAAGGAACACAAGCCAACACGCTTCAAAACGATGCTTTGTTAAGTGAAATTCCGATGATGTATGGCAGCTCCGACGAAGCCGAACAAAAATTGGCCAGCGCTGCTGTTGTGGCAGAAGAAAGCACCCCAAAAGGCGACGTAGTTGTGGTAAAAATTCCACTGCCCGTTAACCTACCTTTTAAGCGCGCAGAAAAATACCTAACCAGCGCCAAAGAATCCGCCAGTAACTGGAACATAGAACCAGCACTGGTGATGGCCATTACCCACACCGAAAGCCACTTCAATCCACTGGCCCGCAGCCACATCCCAGCGTTTGGTCTAATGCAAATCGTACCCTCTAGCGCAGGCAAAGATGCCAGCAAATACATGTACGGCGAATCGCGTTTACTCACCAGCGACGAACTGTACAACCCGCACTTCAATCTAGACACCGGCAGTGCATATTTAAGCATGCTACAAACGCGCTACTTAAGAGGCATCATCAACCCTACATCTCGCCTATATTGCGCCATAGCCGCCTACAACACAGGCACCGGCAATGTCGCAAAAGCCTTTATTGGCCGCGCTTCAATGCAAAGCGCCTATCGCACTATTAACCAAATGCCACCGCAAAGCGTGTATCAAGTGCTAAAGCACCATCTACCCTACAAAGAAACCCGCAACTACTTGGTTAAAGTAACCCGCCATTTGGAAAACTATCGGAAACTATTAAGTTAAGCTAAATTCAATACGCCTAACTCAAAAGGCCCTGTTAAAAACTCACCAAACGACGATCGGTTTGCGATAAAAAATTTTCTTGCTGAGTAATAATTTCGCAATGAGCAAACGACTGCACCACAAAAGCCTGCTGCAAGCCCGCTCCTTTTAGCTTATCGTAACACTCGGTTAAAGCACGAAACACCAAAGGGCGATTAGACCCACCCTTAGTTTGCGTTAGCAAATACGAACGGCCAAAAGACAACACCTGAATTAAATAAATACCGCCCTCGTTCACCAAAATTTCAGCTTCAACTGAGCCTTTGGCCGCATTGCGAATTAATTTTTTTAACTCACTAAATTCCATAACTCACACTCACCCTTTGCTGAAAAAAAATACACAAACCATACGCACAGACAAGCGCATCAGATTAACCCAATTCTTAAACACCTCGACATTACTTTGCTTAAAATCCTTTTTTATTGTAATGTAATTTGTCAACTCAATGTAAACTACAAGGGTTCAAATAATGCTAAAAAAAGCCTTAGCCATCGCCTCATTAACATTAATGGTCAGCACAGCCGTACAAGCAGACAATCTTTTTGATCCAGAAGACGCAGTAAAATATCGCCAATCCATCTACCAAATTTTCTCAGCACAAGCTGGCGTAATTGGTGGCATGGTAAAAGGTGAAATTCCTTTTAACGGCGCAGAAATTAACAAGCGTGCCAACAACATCGGAAAAGTAGCCCCCATGCTGGGCGAAACTTACTTCCCTGAAACTCGTGGCGTAGACGATTCTGATCTGAAAGACGCTGCTTGGAAAAACATGGAAGACTTTCAAGGTAAAGGCCAAGCCTTTGGCAAAGCACTGGGTGAACTTATTACCGCCTCTGCAGACCCAAGCTTTGATTTAAAAGCCGCCAAGAAAACCGCCGGCGCTATGTTTAAAACATGTAAAAGCTGCCATGAAGATTATCGTGAAAAATAATTTTTAAGCATAAAAAACCACCTACTAAAATATAACAGTTTCAGCAGGTGGTTTTTTTCGCGCTTTTTTTTAAAAAATCCACACCACCGGCACAACCGACAAACCTACAGCCAACACAAAACGCCACCAAGGAAAACCCTCAAAAGAACGCTCAGCATCACTGGAAATAATCAAATCCTTCTCTTTCCCTGTTGCTTCCTTCTTACCTGTAAACATCGCCTTAACCAGACCCTCACCGCGTAATTTGTAAACCGTGATCGCCACTAAATGCAAACCGATCAACGCTAACAAACCATCAAAAAACACCGAATGCCAGCGTGAAAACCAAGCCGACGTAGAACGCGACACCGAATCATACAAAGGCCCCTCTGTAAAAATGTCATCCGTGGTAAACAACCCCGACACTAACTGAAATATCACCGCACCTAACAGCACAAACACCATCACACCGCCCATTGGGTTATGGCTTAAATAACGCGGCTTATTGACAGCAAAGAAACCTGTAAGATAAGCAAAAAGCGCCTTAGGCCCATACAAAAAATGCTTAAAACGCGCATACGGTGTACCGATCACACCCCAAATCAAACGGTAACACAACAACCCCAATAACACCTGGCCCGCCAAAAAATGGCGCTCCATCTTATCTTGGTCATTGGTAAACCACATTAAAAATATCAACATTGGCAAACACCAATGAAACACACGAATCGACCAATCCCAGACTTTAACCTGCTGTATTGAATTAGATTGCGCCATTATACCCTTCTCCAAAATATCTTATGTGGGTCGTACTTTAGTAGGTCGGGGTTTAGCCCGACAAAAACAATGCAAATATCTTCTGCTCTGTCTTATGTAGGTCGGGGTTTAGCCCGACAAAAACAGTTAAATTTTCATTAACCTTGTTCGCCTAAAGACGAACCTACATTTAACCATCGGGTAGCTTTATTAATGAGTAAAAATGTAGGTCGGGGTTTAGCCCGACAAAAACAGTTAAATTTTCATTAACCTTGTTC
>OJEO01000060.1_pt1 | contig 65421 bp, 51 predicted proteins | sample 1593621 | NCBI WGS metagenome assembly OJEO01 (sample SAMN05416875, study PRJEB24817) | seawater metagenome | isolation source: Sea water | place: Canada:Atlantic | collected 2013-11
GAATCGAAAAGCATATTAACTAATGGCAGTTACACAGAATTTGTTACAGCCTCACCAAACCTCGTAAAACTCTCATTTCAGTCGAAAGTACGCCTTATTACCATCATGTTGAACGCTAAGCGATGGCATTAGTTTTTTAATGGCACATTCTTTTTCATATTCCTGAAGCAGTAGGCTGATATTCTCGAATATTAAGAAGGGTGTCTATTTACATGCAATCCCTGCCGCGGATTTTATTTTTTAGTTCTAATATTTTTAATTTAGCTTGTTTATGTTCAATAAAGGTAGATTTTCCAATATCAAGTTTGTTAAAAGCCAAATTTACTTGTAGATTTGCGTTGTTATTTTGCAAATTGCTCTGTGAGATCTAGGCAAGCATCGCTCAGAGAGCGCCCTGACTTTTAGTCATCTGTTGGGATAAGTGTTTTATTTCTTCATTTGCATGTGAATATAAATGTTAGCACGCAAGAAATAGCTAGGCAGTCTAAGGAATAGCGTGTGCTAGTTGTGGCGAGATAGCTACTTGTTCTACTTCAAACCGTTTTCTTTTTCCGAATATTAATCAGCCCAGCAGCAATAATAAATGCACTGCCTAACCAAGTGCTCCATAGCGGTATTTCATCCCAAAATATCCAACCCATGGCGGCGCCATAAATCACCGATGAGTAAACATAAATACCAATTTTGCCAGTGGGGGCTATTCGATAGGCTTGGGTTAATGCCAATTGCCCGAGAGTCGCAATGGCTCCCATGGCAATGATCCAACCCCATGCTGAGTCAGGTACTTCTTGCCAAGCATAAAAAGCCGGTGGTGCCGAGATAATGGCTGAGATTAAGCCAAAGTAAAACACAATGGCGACACTGCTTTCGGTATTGCCCATTTTACGAATGGTAACTTTTGCCAAGGCGGCTAATGCTGCGCCGATAAAACCAATAATGGCAAAGTAAGAAAAACTATCAGTACCGGGGCGTAAAATAAACGCTGCGCCAATAAAACCAATAATTATTGCCCAGCGGGTGTTGGTGCCGATACTTTCTTTCAGCCAAACATAAGCAATAATGGGCATAAAGAAAGGACTAGTGAGTTTGACTAAAAAAGCCTCTGCTAATGGCATTCGAGCCAACACAAAGAAAAAACAGTACATAGCGCTAAGGCCTACTAGGGCGCGCATTAAGTGCCAATGAAAGCGTTGTGTTTTTAGTTCAGAAAACCCTGTTTTTATTAAAATGGGCATTAGCATAATGAGGCCAGCAAGGTTGCGAAAGAAGACTACTTGCTGAGTAGAGAGATCTGTAGACAGGTGTTTAATAATGCCACCCATAACCCCTAACATGGCTTCGCCTAATAAAATAAAAAGTGCGCCAAGTATTATGGGATTAGTTGATAGAGCGGGTAGGCGGGGCATTAGAATGAGTTTTTCATACTAGAACTAGAGCTCGAATGATTCAAGTTTTAGCGATTCGCCTGCTTGCCATTTTATAAACCAGCCTTTATCGCCCCAGTCGCCCAGTACATAACGCGTGCGGTTTTGACCTTCAAATTGCCAATGATGAACGTTCGGGCGGTGAGTATGGCCGTGAATGAGAGTTGCGCAATTCGCTGTCGATAATGCTTTATCAACGGCTTCTTGATTCACATCCATAATTTCGTAGCTTTTGCCTTTTTGGCTTTCTTTGCTCTCGCTGCGAACTTGTTTAGCAAATTCAATTCGTTCTGGAATTGACTGGGCAAGCAGCTGCTCTTGCCATTGAGGGTTGCGCAGCATGATTCGCGCTTTCATGTAGTCAACATCATCGGTGCATAGGCTATCGCCGTGCATCAAAAGAATACTGTCGTCACCTAGGGTGATTAACTTGGATTCATCCAATAGTTCACACTGGGCGTTATCACACCACGCTTGACCAATTAAAAAGTCGCGGTTGCCGTGCATGAAATATATTTTGGTGTTTTTGGCAGCGCATTTTTGTAATGCCAGATTGATCAACTCAATGTATTCATTGGTGTAATCGTCGCCGATCCACACTTCAAAAAAGTCGCCTAGAATGTAAAGCTCTTCAGCATCGTTTAACGAATCTAGAAACGACAAAAAGCCATCGGTGATGGCTTTTTGTGCAGGTTCCAGATGCAGGTCAGAAATAAAATAAATCGCCATATCTGGACTCTTCTTAGGCTTCGATAACCGTTGCAGATTCAATGATCACATCATCTGCTGGAACGTCTTGATGACCACGACGGTTTGTAGTAGCAACGCCTTTGATTTTGTTGACTACGTCCATACCTTCAACCACTTCACCAAATACGCAATAACCCCAGCCTTCACTTGATTTAGAGGTGTGGTTTAAAAAGGTGTTATCAGAAACGTTGATGAAGAATTGCGCGCTGGCAGAATGCGGATCGCTTGTGCGAGCCATTGCCAAGGTGCCAGTTTTGTTAGAAAGGCCATTGTCTGCTTCATTTTCGATGGTTGCGTTTGTGCGCTTTTCTTCCATGCCAGGTAACATGCCGCCACCTTGAACCATGAAGCCGTCGATTACACGGTGAAAAATAATACCGTCGTAAAAACCTTCTTCTACGTATTTTTGAAAGTTAGCGGCTGTTTTAGGCGCTTCTTCGTTAAAAAGGTTGATTTTGATGTCGCCAAAGTTGGTTTTTAAAACAATCATAAGATTTCCAAGCTGTTCATTATTAATTAAAACTACGTATGGCTCTAGGCCGTATGACGCGTATAATAACGGTTTTTTAGATGAATATCAGCCGATAACTAGCATTATCTATTCTAATTGCAGAGACATTAAGAGACACACAGAGCATGTCAGAAACAAATAACGTCAATAACTTTGTTGCCAAAATCGTTGAAGAAGATTTAGCCAATGGCAAATTCGACAAAATCATTACTCGTTTTCCGCCCGAGCCAAACGGTTATTTGCATGTGGGTCATGCTAAATCGATTTGTTTAAACTTTGGACTAGCCAAGCAATTTAACGGCGATTGTCACCTGCGTTTTGACGATACCAACCCAGAAAAAGAAAGCCAAGAATACATCGATGCCATTAAAGAAGATGTTAATTGGTTAGGGTTTCAATGGGCGGGTAATGTGCGTTTTTCATCAGACTACTTTGATACTTTGTATGAGTATGCTCTTCATATGATCAAAGCAGGTACAGCCTATGTGTGCAGCTTAAAACCAGAAGAAGCAGAAGAATACAAAGGCGACTTTAATCGTCCGGGTAAAAACAGCCCGTATCGTGATCGCAGCGTAGAAGAAAACCTCGATTTGTTTACCCGCATGAAAGCCGGCGAATTTAAAGACGGCGAACACGCATTGCGCGCTAAAATTGATATGGCGTCTGGCAATATGAACATGCGTGATCCCATTATGTATCGTATTCGTCATGTTGAGCATCACCAGACCGGCGATAAGTGGTGTATTTATCCGATTTATGATTTTACTCACGGTCAGTCGGATGCGATCGAAAAAATCACACATTCTGTTTGTACCTTAGAATTTGAAGATCACCGTCCGTTATACGACTGGTATCTAGAAAACTTACCTGTACCAGCGAAACCAACTCAGTATGAATTTGGCCGTTTAAGCTTAAACTATACTGTGACTTCTAAGCGCAAACTTAAAAAGTTAGTTGACGAAAATGTGGTATCTGGCTGGAACGACCCACGCATGCCGACTATTTCGGGTATGCGTCGCCGTGGTTACACACCCGCATCTATTCGCAATTTCTGTGAAATGATTGGCGTGTCGCGTAGTGATGGAGTGGTTGATATTGCCATGCTTGAGCATGCTTTACGCAGCGATTTGAACAACAACGCACCGCGCGCAATGGCTGTTATGAATCCGCTAAAAGTGGTTATCACCAATATGGCTGATGATCATTATGAAGAAATAACAGTCGAGTCGTTACCCGATTCATTAATCGAAGCGACGGGTGATTCTTTATTGCGCACCGTGCCATTCACTAAAGAGATCTTTATAGATCAAGACGACTTTAAAGAAGAGTACAGCAAAAAGTTCAAGAAAAAATTCTGCCCAGGTAAGCGCATTCGCTTGCGTAATGGTTACGTAATTGAAGCCACGGATTTTATTAAAAACGATGCGGGTGAAATTGTTCAGGTTAATGCCACTCAAATCACTACCGTATTGGGCGAAGACCCTACGGACGATGTAAAACCTAAAGGCGTTGTGCATTGGGTTTCGGCGTCACAGGGCGTAGAAGCAGAGCTGCGCATTTATGGTCGTTTATTGAATCATGAAGCGCCTGATCGTGGTGGCGAAGATTTTATGACGCACATAAACCCAGACTCGCTCACAATAACCACCGCTATTATCGAACCTAGCTTGGCACAAGCCGCGCCAGAATCGGTATTCCAGTTTGAGCGTGAAGGGTATTATGTGGCTGATCGTTACGACCACAGTACCGATAAGCCGGTATTTAATTTGACCATTGGTTTGCGTGAAGACAAGTCTCTCTCTCAATAGAAGGTAGAGCATAAGGATTTAAAATGAAAATTTATAATACGTTAACGCGTCAGAAAGAAGAATTTAAACCGATTGTTGAAGGGAAAGTCGGCATGTACGTGTGCGGCATGACCGTTTACGACTTGTGTCACCTTGGTCACGCGCGTGTATTAACAGCGTTTGATGTGATTGCCCGCTATTTGCGTCACAAAGGCTTTGACGTAAATTACGTACGTAATATTACTGATATTGACGATAAAATTATTACTCGTGCCAACGAAAATGGCGAAGCGTTTAATGTATTAACCGAACGTTTTATTAAAGAAATGCACAAAGATACCGACGCCCTAGGTATTGAAAAACCCAATTCAGAGCCCCGTGCAACATCACATATCGATGGCATCATCGAAATGGTACAGACCTTAATTGAAAAGGGTTATGCCTACGCGGCTGAAAATGGCGACGTTTATTATTCAGTGCGCAAGTTTGAAGGCTACGGTAAATTGTCGGGTAAAATTCTAGATGATCTAGAAGCCGGTGCGCGCATTGAAATAGATGAAGTAAAACAAGATCCATTAGATTTTGTTTTATGGAAACACGCTAAAGCTGACGAGCCGCATTGGGATTCTCCTTGGGGCATTGGTCGTCCGGGCTGGCATATTGAGTGTTCAGTGATGTCGACCTGCTGCTTGGGTAATAACTTCGACATTCATGGTGGTGGCCCAGATTTAAAATTTCCACACCACGAAAACGAAATTGCGCAAAGTGAAGCAGCGACAGGCAGTCGTTATGCAAATAACTGGATGCACGCGGGGGCGGTGCGTATCGATGGCGAAAAAATGTCTAAGTCATTGGGCAACTTTTTTACTATTCGTGAGATTTTAGAAAAATACCATCCTGAAACCGTGCGCTTTTTCTTATTATCCAGCCACTATCGCAGCTCGATCAATTACAGCGAAGACAGCTTAAAAGAAGCACAAGTTAAGCTGGACCGTTTTTATAATGCATTAGCACAAGTTGAAGCGTATGTGCCTGCGGCAACTAACAACGATTACAGTCAGCGTTTTCATGCCGCGATGGATGATGATTTTAATACCCCAGAAGCGATTGGTGTATTGTTTGATTTGGTACGTGAAGTGAATAAAGCTGAAGGTGAGAAGAAATTTGCCTTAGGCGCACAGCTTCGTCAATTAGGTGCGATTTTGGGTTGCTTGCAGCTTTCTCCAGAAGAGTTTTTGCAATCGGGTGGTGATGTTGATGCTGAATACATCGAAGCTATGATTCAAAAGCGCATCGATGCTAAAAAAGCAAAAGACTTCGCAACAGCCGATGGGGTGCGTGATGAGTTGTTAGCGCAGGGTATTACTTTGCGCGATGGTCCAGAAGGCACCAGTTGGACGCAGGGTTAGTCATCTTGTGTAGGTTGGGGTTTAACCCGAAAAAGACATTTGCCTTGTAATGTTGCATTATGATGCTGCATTGTGTGTGTCGCACTGAAGTGCGACCTACATTTTTCGCTGATCGATAAAATGTAGGTCGCGGCTTTAGCCCGACAATGAGTGCTGTAAATTATCTTGCTCTTAAAGCTTGGTGTGTAGCTCTTCACACGCCTGCAGTGTGTTTTCTAGCAGCTTAGCGCGTGTCATCGGGCCAACGCCGCCTGGTACAGGGGTGATGTGGCTGGCGTTCTGTGAGGCTGCTTCAAACTCAACATCTCCTACCAATTTGCCGTTTTCTAAGCGATTGATGCCTACATCAATCACGATGGCACCTTTCTTGATCCACTCACCTTTAACAATATCAGGGCGACCAACGGCAACGACTACAATGTCGCCTAAGCGCACATGGCTTTCTAAATCTTCTGTGAAGCGATGGCAGGTTGTTACTGTGCAGCCCTTAAGAAGCAGCTCTAAGCCCATAGGGCGGCCAACAATGTTAGAAGAACCAACAATCACGGCATGCTTGCCTTTAATTGGCTCTTTGGTGTTCTCTAATAGAGTAACGATGCCAGCAGGGGTGCAAGGGCGCAATAAAGGCATGCGCTGCGCTAAGCGACCAATATTGAATGGATGAAAGCCATCTACATCTTTATCTGGCGCAATGCGTTCAAGAATTTCATCAGACTTAAGTTGAGCGGGCAGAGGCAGTTGCACCAATATACCGTCAATAGTGTCGTCGTTATTAAGAGTGTCGATTAACGATAATAACTCACCTTGAGAGGTCGAAGCGGGCAGATCAAAAGCTTGGCTGTTGATTCCTACTTCCTCACAATCTTTGCGTTTATGCTTTACATAAACTTCAGAAGCAGGATCTTTACCAACAAGAATAACAGCTAAGCCTGGGGCTCTTAAGCCTTTTTCAACACGAAGTTGCACGCGTTCGGCGACGGTTTTGCGGATAGATTCGGCAGTGGCTTTGCCATCAATAATTTGAGCGCTCATGTAAATCTTTAACCTTGCAGTAGATCAGAAGAAATCTGGGGTGATTTGATGTGCCGATTTTCTCATGACTTAGCGTCTAAAGCAAAGCGACAGAGCCTTCATTCGCTTGATAACTAAAGAATTTATTACAGTGATCAGTGCAGTAAAATTACCAAGGTCATTGTTTTTATTAAATAAATTACAAAAATGTGTTGACGCATCAGGATGCCGTGGGTATTATGCGCACCACTTCAACGAGACGGCGAATTAGTTCGCAGCTTGTAGTTGTTTCGGGATATAGCGCAGCCTGGTAGCGCGCCTGCTTTGGGAGCAGGATGTCGGGAGTTCGAATCTCTCTATCCCGACCACTTAATCTAACGGGAGTTAGATGGCCAAGCGCCTATAGCTCAACTGGATAGAGCATCGCCCTTCTAAGGCGAGGGTTGCAGGTTCGAGTCCTGCTGGGCGTACCAACGTCTTCGGGTAGTAAAGTGGTAGTAGAAAAATATGTGGTGGCTGTAGCTCAGTTGGTAGAGCGCAGGATTGTGATTCCTGTGGTCGAGGGTTCGATCCCCTTCAGCCACCCCACTTATTTTTCAAATTCTAGAATCAATCTTTCTTTTCCTTAGTAGTCTTTATTTCCTGTTGTCTCGTGTAAATCCTAACAATTCTTTTAAAAACAAGCAATTAACACGCTTATTTTCAATTTATTTTGTTTTACCTCTTGTAATTTAATAGTTTAATCCCATTATTTAGTCATTACCCTTATTGCGCAATTATAGTGTTATTGATAGCTATGGTTCTGTAACAGAGCATGGGATATAATGCGCAACTTTTATCATGTCAGGTGCATTGACAGTACACTATTTATGCCTATCTATTAGGATTGGGCGTTAGTTATTTAGACACCGGCATAGCCAGACTAAACGTTAATATTAACAGAGAGACAAACATGCAAATTTCTATCGAAACTACTCAAGGCCTAGAGCGCAAGATGACAATTGGCGTTCCAGCCGCTGACGTTGACGGTCAGGTTGTTGTAGCTCTAAAAAGTATGGTTAAAGGCCGTAAAATTGATGGTTTCCGTCAGGGCAAGATCCCACCAAACGTGGCACAAAAAATGTTTGGTAAGCCAGCTCGTCAGGAAGCAGTACAGCAAGTAATGCAGCGTTCTTTCTTTGAAGCGATTTCAAAAGAAGGCGTTAAAATGGCGGGTATGCCCACTAACTTTGAAGCAACGGTTAACGAAACAGGTAAAGATTTAGAGTTCGTAGCAACGTTTGAAGTCTATCCAGAAATCACTTTAGCTGATTTCTCAGGCATCGAAGTTAACAAGAAGAAATCTTCTGTGACAGATGCTGATGTTGAAACTATGGTTGAAACGCTACAGAAGCAACAGGCTAAGTGGGAAGCTTCCACCGACGCAGCAGTTGATGGCGACCAAGCCGTTGTTGATTTTGAAGGTTTCATCGACGGTGAAGCTTTTGAGGGTGGTAAAGCAGAAGCTTATAACCTAACGTTGGGTTCTAACTCAATGATTCCAGGTTTTGAAGACGGCGTTGTTGGTTTAAAAGCAGGCGATGAAAAAACAATTGAGCTTTCTTTCCCAGCTGATTACCACAAAGAAGACCTTCAAGGTAAAGCGGTAGAGTTTAAAGTAGCCGTTAAAGAAGTTAAAAAGCCAGAACTTGCAGAATTGAATGAAGATTTCTTCAAAGGCTTTGGTGTTGAATCTAAAGACTTAGAAAGCTTTAAAGTAGACATTCGCGCCAATATGGATCGCGAATTAGAGCGTGCTATTCGCAACGATGTTAAGAACCAAGTTATTGAAGGTTTAGTTGCGGCTAACCAGCTTGACGTTCCTGCGGCATTGGCTGATCAAGAAATCGATCGTCTACGTCAGCAAGCGGTTCAGCAGTTTGGTGGTGGTCAGGGTATCGACGCTAGCATGTTGCCAGCTGAATTATTTAAAGAACAAGCTGATCGTCGCGTGCGTGTCGGTTTGTTAATGAATGCAGCGATTGATTCTTTTGAATTAACAGCTTCTGAAGAAAAAGTAGATCAGTTAATTGAAGAAGTTGCTTCTACTTATCAAGAGCCAGACCAAGTTCGTGAGTATTACAAAAATACTCCAGAGCAAAAAGCTCAAGTTGAAGCATTAGCGCTAGAAGAGCAAGTTGTTGAAAAAATACTAGAAAGCGCAAAAGTGACTGAAACTGAAGCGGGTTACGAAGATGTTATTAAGGCTGCAAACGCTCAACAGCAGTAAGTTCACCGCGTAACGGATACTGCTTAGTAACCGACTAAACTAAAAACAGTTATCTTACGTATAACTGTTTTTACTGATAATAACGAATCAGGGAGTGCTTGAGTCGATGTTTGATTCGAATAATGGTCAAGATATCATGGGTGCATTAGTACCTATGGTAGTAGAACAAACCGCCCGCGGTGAACGTTCATACGATATCTATTCACGCCTATTGAAAGAGCGTGTTATTTTTTTGGTCGGACCAGTAGAAGACCACATGGCCAACTTAGTGGTTGCTCAGATGCTGTTTTTAGAGTCTGAAAACCCAGATAAAGACATTCACTTGTACATCAACTCACCGGGTGGCTCTGTCACTGCAGGTATGTCGATTTACGATACAATGCAGTTTATTAAGCCTAATGTAAGCACCATGTGTATTGGTCAAGCTTGCAGCATGGGTGCATTCTTATTGAATGCTGGAGCAGAAGGTAAGCGTTATTGTTTGCCTAACTCGCGTGTCATGATTCACCAGCCAAGTGGTGGTGCTCAGGGTCAGGCGACAGATATCCAGATTCAAGCGAATAATATTCAAGAGACAAAAGATCGACTTAATCGAATTATGGCCAAGCATACAGGTCAGACATTTGAGCAAGTTGCTCAAGATACTGAACGTGATAACTTTATGAGTGCTGATGAAGCAATGAAATACGGTTTGATCGACAAAGTATTAGAGAACCGTAACGCTGAATAGTGTGCGGTACCATACGCTAGTTAATGAGGCAGTCGAATGACCGACGACACTAAAGGCAAAAGCGAAGATAACGGCAAATTGCTGTACTGCTCCTTTTGTGGCAAGAGTCAGCATGAAGTGCGTAAGCTGATTGCAGGCCCTTCTGTATTCATTTGTGATGAATGCGTTGATTTATGCAACGACATCATTCGTGAAGAAGTTCAAGAAGCCGAAAATAAAGGCGATTCGGATGCTTTGCCGACGCCAAAAGAAATTAAAGCTACGCTTGATGAGTATGTGATTGGCCAAGATAAAGCAAAAATTGTTTTATCGGTTGCGGTTTACAATCATTACAAACGCCTTCAGTTTGGAGAGCGCAAGGGTGAAGTTGAACTTTCGAAAAGTAATATTCTATTAATCGGTCCTACCGGTAGCGGTAAAACGTTATTGGCAGAGACTTTGGCACGTTTACTGAACGTACCTTTCACCATTGCAGACGCCACGACCTTAACGGAAGCGGGTTATGTCGGTGAAGATGTTGAGAATATTATTCAGAAGTTATTGCAAAAATGTGATTACGACGTAGAAAAAGCTCAGCGCGGCATTGTGTATATTGATGAGATTGACAAGATTTCTCGTAAATCTGATAACCCATCAATTACTCGCGATGTTTCCGGTGAGGGCGTGCAGCAAGCACTGTTGAAGTTGATCGAAGGTACGGTTGCTTCTGTACCACCACAAGGCGGTCGTAAGCATCCACAGCAAGAGTTTTTGCAAGTCGATACTTCTAATATGCTGTTTATTTGCGGCGGTGCATTTGCTGGTTTAGATAAACTGATTCGTGATCGTTCTGAAAAAACCAGTATTGGTTTCTCGGCTACCGTTAAAGGTAAAGAAGAAGAGAAATCAGTTGGTGAGTTATTACGCTCTATCGAACCAGGTGATTTGGTTAAATACGGCTTGATCCCAGAATTTATTGGTCGTTTGCCGGTTATTGCGACACTCGATGAATTAGACGAAGCAGCTTTAATCCAAATCCTAACAGAGCCTAAAAACTCGTTGGTTAAGCAGTATCAAAAGCTGTTTGAAATGGAAGATGCAGAGCTTGAATTCCGTGAGTCAGCCTTAAAGGCAGTGGCTACCAAAGCCATGGAGCGTAAGATTGGTGCCCGTGGTTTGCGTTCGATCCTTGAAGGTATCTTACTTAACAGTATGTACAAAATACCTTCAGAAGAAAACGTAACCAAGGTTGTTATCGATGAAGGAGTAATTAACGGGGAATCTGAACCCTTGTTTATTTACGAATCTAACGACGCTGAAAAAGTAGATAAAGTTGCTCCAGACGATGCTTAATATTTAAGTAATCGGTGCATTTTTACTCAAAAAAGGGCCATTTGGCCCTTTTTTTTGTCTTTTTGCTCTCATTTCTCTATTTATCCTTGTTTTTTAAATCAATGCCCGCAACTCTATGTTTAGAGTGAATTGAATGTAACAGTTCCAATCAGTTATTAAGGTTATTTATGAGTCAAGATTACCTGCCGTTATTACCATTGCGTGATGTTGTTGTATTTCCAAATATGGTTATTCCTTTATTTGTCGGAAGAGCCAAATCGATTGCTGCCCTAGAAGAAGCAATGGAGCAAGACAAGCGCGTAATGCTGGTCGCGCAAAAAGATGCCAGTGATGACAATCCCGATGCGAGCGGCCTACACGAAGTCGGCACCGTCGCTAACATCTTGCAATTGTTAAAATTACCCGATGGCACAGTAAAAGTTTTGGTTGAAGGTGAATACCGTGCTCGTTTAGGGACGTTAACCGACGCCGATGAATTTTTTAATTGTGACGTTGAAAGCCTAGAGCAACCTGAGCCATCCGAGCGTGAGAACGAAGTTCTTGTGCGCTCCCTGAACGGCCACTTTGAGCAATACGTGCAATTGTCTAAAAAAGTACCCAGCGAAGTGCTGGCTACTATTTCTGACATTGACGATGCCTGTCGTTTGGCCGATACCATTGCCGCTCATATTTCATTAAAGCTTGATGAAAAACAGTCTGTACTTGAAATGATCAACGTGACTGAGCGCATAGAACATTTAATGGGTGTTATGGAATCGGAAATCGATTTATTCAAAGTCGAAAAACGTATTCGTGGACGCGTTAAAAAGCAAATGGAAAAAAGTCAGCGCGAGTACTATTTGAATGAGCAAATGAAAGCCATTCAAAAAGAACTTGGGGATATGGAGGATACCCCAAACGAAATGGAAGAGTTGCAGCAAAAGATTACTGACTCGGGTATGACCAAAGAAGCCCAAGAAAAAACCGAAGCAGAGTTGAAAAAATTAAAAATGATGTCGCCCATGTCAGCAGAAGCCTCTGTTGTGCGTGGCTACATCGATTGGATGATTGGCATTCCATGGAAAAAACGCAGCCGCGTTAGTCACGACCTGAAAAAAGCCAAAGAGATTCTAGATGCAGAACATTACGGTCTTGAAGAAGTAAAAGAGCGCGTATTAGAATATTTAGCTGTTCAAAACCGCGTGAAAAAAGTTCGTGGAGCAATTTTGTGCTTAGTTGGTCCTCCTGGTGTGGGTAAAACTTCTTTAGGTCAGTCGATTGCCCGTGCAACCAACCGTAAGTTTGTTCGTATGGCTTTGGGTGGTGTGCGTGATGAAGCAGAAATTCGTGGCCACCGTCGTACCTATATCGGTTCTATGCCAGGTAAGCTGATTCAAAAAATATCCAAAGTCGGGGTAAAGAACCCACTTTTCTTATTAGATGAAATCGACAAAATGGGCATGGATCAGCGTGGCGATCCAGCATCTGCCTTGCTAGAAGTATTAGATCCAGAGCAAAACGACAGCTTTAACGATCACTACTTAGAAGTGGATTACGATTTATCTGACACCATGTTTATTTGTACCTCAAACAGTATGAATATCCCAGGACCATTATTAGACCGCATGGAGGTTATTCGTATTCCGGGTTACACCGAAGACGAAAAGCTGAACATTGCTATACGCTACTTGCTGCCTAAGCAAATTAAAGTAAATGGCTTAAAGGCTGAAGAAATTACCGTTGCAGACGATCGTATTCGCGATGTGATTCGTTATTACACCCGTGAAGCCGGTGTGCGTTCGTTAGAACGTGAATTAGCCAAATTGTGTCGTCGTGTGGTGAAAGCCAATATGCTGGCGGCAAAATCGAGCAATATTGACATTACCGAAGATCTTTTAGAAGAATATTTGGGCGTGCGCAAGTTTAGCTTTGGTCTTGCTGGTGTTGATAACCAGATTGGTCAGGTTACGGGTTTGGCTTGGACATCGGTAGGTGGGGAATTACTCACTCTAGAAGCCGCTGTAACATCGGGTAAAGGCCGAATCACAAAAACTGGATCGTTAGGTGATGTAATGCAAGAGTCTATTCAGGCCGCGTTAACGGTTGTGCGAAGCCGTGCTCAAGGCTTAGGCGTTGCCGACGACTTTATCGAAAAGCACGATTTACATATTCACGTTCCTGAAGGCGCTACTCCAAAAGATGGTCCCAGTGCTGGTGTTGGAATGGCGACGGCTTTAGTGTCGGTTATGACAGGTATTCCTGTGCGTGCTGATGTGGCAATGACCGGTGAAATTACTTTGCGTGGTAAAGTATTGGCCATTGGTGGCTTAAAAGAAAAACTATTAGCCGCTCATCGCGGTGGTATTCGCACGGTTATCATTCCTAAAGAAAATGAAAAAGACCTGCGTGAAATACCAGAAAATATACAAGAAAATCTAGAAATCATTCCGGTTGAGTGGATTGACGAAGTTTTAGATGTGGCCCTAGAAAGCAAACCTGAACCGTTAGTTGGTGAAATAGTGAGCAAAGAAGAGCCTCAAATCAAGAAAGATGGTAAAAGTAGACCAAGCACCCACTAAGGTTGCTTGACGATTGCGGGTTGGGTTGGTATAAATCTTTGCTGATCAAATATTACATTGCGGGATTAGCTCGCAAAATGCAGAAAATTTTAAGCGCATATAAATAAAAAAGGGGATTTAGTGTGAACAAATCAGAATTAGTAGATTCTATCGCTGCACAAGCGGACATTCCAAAAGCAGTAGCGGGTCGTGCATTGGACGCAATGATCGAGAGCATCGGCGGCGCTTTGAAAGATGGTGACCAAGTTGCATTAGTAGGTTTTGGTACATTCTTAGTTAAAGAACGTGCTGCACGTACTGGCCGTAACCCACAAACGGGTGAGCCAATTCAAATTAAAGCGGCTAAAGTGCCTAGCTTTAAGCCTGGTAAAGCTCTTAAAGACGCTGTTAACTAAACCAGTTGATACCGTTAATAAACGCATCCACTGGATGCGTTTTTTTTTGCTCGCTGCTGAAAAGAAAGATTTGGAGATCTCATGTTGCAGAATATTCGCGATAATTCACAAGGAACTATCGCAAAAATCATCGTTGGTTTTATTATTATTACCTTTGCATTATTTGGTATCGAATCGATTGTCGCTTTGGGTAACAGTGAGCCTGCTCCTGTCACCGTCAACGGTGTCGATATTCAAGAAATGGAAATTTTACGTTTGGTCGAAATGCAGAAAAATCGTTTTCGTCAACAGTTTGGCGACAGCTACGACGAAAGCTTGTTTAACGACGGCTTTTTACGCCAATCGGCTATTGAACAATTAATCGAACAAAAAGTGGCGGTGACCCAAGCGCGTAAATTGGGTGGCTATGTGTCAACTCAATCAATTGATCAGGCTATTTTAGCGGCTCCTGAATTTCAACAAGACGGCCAGTTTTCCAGTGACCGTTTTAAGATGATTCTACGACGCAGTGCATTAACACCATTAGCGTATCGCGCGGTACTCGAAGAGCAGTCGTTAGTAACTCAGCTACAGCTAGGCACAGGGTTAACCGATACTGCGTTACCGTACGAAGTTGAACGTCAGTTAGCGTTGAACAACGAACAGCGCGATTACGAATATGTTGTGTTTAACGCTTCTGAATTAAAAAATGATATCCAGTTAACGGATGAAGAAATTCAAAATTACTATCAAGCCAATAAAGAACGCTTTCAAACAGAAGAACAAGTAGCGGTTGATTACGTGGTTCTTAACAAAGCTGATTTACGAGCTGATATTGATGTTGATGAAGAAGAAATTGATTTTTTCTATCAAGAATATCTAGATCAAATTAATGAAACAGAAGAGCGTAAGTCGAGCCACATCCTGATTGAAGTAACCGACGAACGTAATGAAGATGCAGCTGAAGCATTAGCACAGCAGTTATCTGAAAAAGCCAAAGCGGGTGAAGATTTTGCGGCGCTGGCCAAGCAATATTCAGACGACATTGGTTCTAAAAATCTGGGTGGTGATTTAGGTTTCAATACTCGCGGTGGTTTTATTGCTGAGTTTGATGATGCATTGTACGCGATGGAAGAAGGTCAAATTTCTGCAGCCGTACAATCTGAGTTCGGTTATCACGTGATCAAATTAGACGCTATTCGCAAGCCTGCTGTTTTGTCTCGTGCTGAAAAAGAAACGGATATCGTTGCTGAAATTAAAGCCTCACAATTAACGGAATTGTTTGCAGAACAGACTGAAGCATTGGCTGCAGCTGCTTTTGAGAATGATAATATTGAAAACTTAGTAGCCAATAATAGCCGCTTGGGCCTAAAGGCCCAAAACACTGGTTTATTTAGCCGCAGCCAAGGTAAAGGCATCGCTGTTAATTCTGCTGTTCGTACAGCTGCTTTTGACGAAAAAGTATTGGCCGACCGTGAGTTAAGTGACGTGATAGAAGTATCGGCTGATCAAGTGGTAGTGATTGGTTTAAGCAAGTTAGTTGAACCAGCAGTAAAGCCTTTGGCGCGGGTTAAAAACCAAATTGAAAGCCAATTGTTAACCGAAAAGGCCAATCAACTGGCGACTGCAAAAGCAGAATCGTTAGTGACTAATCTAATGGCTAACCTAGCAACAGAAAAAACTTCTATTAACTGGATTCAAGTTAAGGCAGCGACCTTTTCTAATCCCGTTAACGCACCTGCAGAATTAAACACAGCCGTGTTTACCTTGCCTAAGAGCAGCGGTGAGTTAACTACAGCGACGGTAGCTTCTGGCAGAGCGGTAGCTCGTTTAAAAGCAGTTAATCAAACTGAGGTTGTTGCTTCGGTACAAGATCAGCTGGCCATTAGCCAAGCGAAAGCAAACGAGAGTTTTTATGTGTATCGTGAGTGGGCTAAGTCGAGTTCTGATATCGAACGTAACTAACTTTTATCTATAGATTAGAATTAGTATCGTTAGAAATTCAAAACTCTAAATAAAAAGGGGCTTTATAATTTATAAAGCCCCTTTTTTGTTTTGATTTTATTAAATCTTTTTCAAGTCTTATGTTGATACATCTCTAATCGTTATTCTTTATCTTCCATTTCTTCAAGACTCATCGCGCAACTGTTGAAACCAGCATCCACGTAAACGGTTTGTGCCGTTATCCCCGAAGCCAAGTCAGAGCATAAAAACATGGCACTGTTTCCCACCTCAGCAATCGTAACATTACGCTTAAGAGGAGAGCGGTCGGCATTGCGTTTCAACATCTTGCGAAAGCTTTTAATACCAGACGCTGCCAGTGTACGTATTGGCCCCGCAGAGATCGCATTAACGCGAATCCCCTCTGGCCCTAAGCTACCCGCTAAATAGCGAACAGACGCTTCTAAGCTCGCTTTGGCAAGACCCATCACGTTGTAGTTCGGCAGTGTTTGTTGTGATCCGTGATAGGTAAGGGTTAATAAGCTGCCATTTCTGCCCTGTAGCATCGGGCGCGCGGCTTTGGCTAAGGCGACAAAACTGTAGGCGCTAATGTCGTGAGCAATCGCAAATCCTTCGCGCGTGGTTGAGGCAAGGTAGTCACCATCCAGCTCGTGGCTTGGGGCAAATCCTACAGAATGTACTAAAATATCTAACCCGTCCCATTGCTTACCCAGTTCAGAAAATACCTGAGCAATTTCTTCATCGCTGGCAACATCACACGGCAATACAATGTCGGAACCCCATTTAGCTGCCATTTTCTCAACGCGTTCTTTGAGTTTTTCACCTTGGTAGGTAAACGCCAGCTCTGCACCTTGCTGATAAAAAGCTTCGGCTATGCCAGAAGCAATAGACAACTTGCTGGCAACACCCACGATTAATACTTTTTTTCCGGTTAATAAACCCATGTCTGTTTCCTTAAAAATGTCATTTGAAAATTAATTATTTATATTTATATCAATTTTTATATTCAATATCTGCATTGCTAGGCTAACCCGTTCGTGGTCATTGGCCAAGTAGGGGTTGAGGCAATTAACTGTTGCGTATATTTCTTTTGTGGAAAGTCACAGATTTGTACTGCATCACCGTATTCAACAATCTCACCTTGATGCATCACCGCAATTTCATCGGCAATATGGCGCACAACGGCTAGGTCGTGAGTGATAAAAATAATAGACAATTGTAATTTATCTTGCAGTTCGACCAGCAAGTTTAAAATCTGCGCTTGCACAGAAACATCAAGAGCCGAAACGGGCTCGTCACAAATCAATAATTTAGGTTCCAGCATCAAGGCTCTGGCAATGCCAATACGTTGTTTTTGTCCACCAGAGAACTCATGCGGGTAGCGATGTAAAACAGTTGCAGGCAAACCGACCAGTTTTAATACCGCTAATGCTTTGGCCACCTGTTGTTGCTGTGAACCTTTGTTATGAATTTTTAACGGCTCAATTAACAAGGTCTCAACGGTATGGCGACTGTTTAAAGATTCTTGTGGGTCTTGAAAAATATATTGAATATCACGGGCTAATAACAAACGATTATTATTAAGTGGTTGTTGGTTGAATAAAATTTCACCTTGATCAATGGGCAGCAGGCCGGCAATCATTTTTGCCAAGGTTGTTTTACCACTGCCCGAAGTACCGACAATACCCAAGGTTTTCCCTGAATCAACGCGTAAGCTAACCTTGTTAACGGCTTTAAAATCATTTTTTTTGAATGAAAAAATGGATGTGTTTAATTCAAAATGTTTACTAACTTGATCAACCGATAAAAGACAGTGTGATTCTTGTAAAGTGGCATCTTTATTTTTTAGGCTCGGCGATTGATCGCTGTGCTGATAATCGTGTTGTTGGCGTTCAAAATCGCTAAGGACTTTGGTAAATCGTTGGCTTTGTTGCTGTTCTGTTTCGTCAGTGTGATCATCGTTTAACATAATCGCTTGCGGAATACTGGGTAGCAAAGATCGACGCTGATGACGCTTAGAAGGGCTGCATAAAATTAGCGCTTGAGTATAAGAATGTTGAGGATGCTGAAACAAATCATGCACTTGCGCTCGCTCAAGAATTCTGCCGCCATACATCACTAAAGCACGTTCACACACCTGGGCGATAACTGCGAGATCATGGCTGATAAATAATAAACTGGTGTTGTACTTTTTTTGCAAAGAACGCAGCAAGGCCAAAATTTGTGCCTGGATCGTTACATCTAACGCCGTTGTGGGTTCATCGGCAATAATTAATTGTGGGTTGCAAGATAGTGCCATAGCAATCATTGCCCGTTGCCGCATACCACCCGACAACTGATGAGGATAATTATTAATGCGTTGCTCTGCTGAATCGATGCCCACATCGGTTAACAGCTCTAGGCAGCGCAGGCGTTGCTGCGATTTAGACATGTTGGGAAAATGCAGCATTAATTGCTCGCTTATCTGGCTGCCTATAGTGCGAACAGGATTAAGTGCGGTCATCGGTTCTTGAAAAATCATGGCAATTTTACCACCGCGAATCGCATTTAGGTCACGGCTGTTTAACGAACGCAAATCAATGCCATTAAACAGTATTTGACCGGCAATAATTTTAATATCAGGTTGCGGCAGTACGCGCATAATAGCTTGTACTGTCAAACTTTTACCGCAACCTGATTCCCCCACAATGCCCAACGCTTCGCCGTGATGAACATCAAAGCTGATGCCTTTTACCAGCGTTATCCATTGCTTACCTTGTTTTAACGCAATGGTAAGATCAATGACCTGCAACAAACATTCAGTAGGATGATTCATAGCAGCTACTGGTAATCGGTGTTGATAACAATGCTGGGTTTAAAGCCTTCATCGCTGCGTTTAGCCGACAAGCTGTCTAGTTTCATTTTGCCATCTATCCAAAACAAACCACCAGTGGTTGCATTAAACGGATCAAAAACACTTTTACTAGAGCGTGTACCAATGCTACTGGGTAATTTTAACCAGCGCCAAAAGCCAGCGCGAGTAAAAGGCACCATGGTAGAGGGAATAAACACCACCTGATCGGCAATCAATTTTTCGATCTCGTGCGCCAGCTGAATACGATCTTGTTCAGCGGTTGATTCACGATAAGCAACAATTTTAGCGTCTATTTTAGCGTTCGCTAAATTAGTGATGTTGTTGGTTTGTGGTTTAAACGCATTGTCAGAATGAAAGTGCTGCCAATACACCGGGCGAAATCCTGTGCTCCAACTTAACCACGCAATGTCATGCTTTTTTTCGATCACATTTTTATAAAAAGAGGTAGATTCTAAATACAAAGGTTTTAATTCGATGCCTGCTTTTTTAGCTTCTTCTGCCAGTACAATGACTTGCGATTCATGCAGCTTATTACCATAAGAAATAGAAAACGACAGGCGGGTTCCATCTTTTATGCGAATGCCTAAGTTGTCTTTATTTTGCCAACCGGCGTCTTCAAGTAAACTGCTAACTTTAGTTAAATCAAAAGGCAATGGCGCAATGTCGTTATTGGTGTAGTTACCATAACCACTATGAAAAGTGGGTAAGCGTTGATAATCATTACGTAATAATTGTGCGATAACTTTGTCAAAGTTCAATCCATGAGCAATGGCTTTGCGCACGCGAATATCTTGCAATAGCGGGTTGTCTAAATTTAAAAACAAACCCGCACTGCTTTGTTCGGTGTGATTGTAAAAAGCGATTTTATGAATAAAGCCTTTATCAAACATTGGGCTGTTAGATTTTTCATGCCACAGTTTGGGTAAGGTTAGATTCTGCACGTCTAGCTCACCACGCTCAAAATATTTAAATGCAGTATTAGGGTCGCGAACCATTTTTACCATAACTTGATCAACGTTAAATCGATTGCGCAAGTAACGATCATTGGCCGCCCACCAGTTGGCTTTACGCACAAATGCTATGCTTTTGCCTTTGCGTATTTTATCGATTTGATAAGGGCCGGTATTGGGTTCAATTTGCCAATTAAAACGACGGACCCAATCAGAATCTAACTGATGAAAATGCTTAGCGCGTGGCTGAATAGAATAATAGTAGTGCAAATCTTTTTGAGGCTTTTTGCGCGCACCGACAATCGAAAGGGTATGGTCGTCGTGTTTTATAATATCAATGATTTCTTCTTGGTAATGCTTGTTGTACCAAGGAGCGACTATGTATTGCGAACGGTTAAATTCAAGGGCAAATACAAAATCATCGGCAGTAACCGCTTTACCATCAGACCAAAGTGCATTTTTTTTCAAACGATAGTGCACGGTTTTGCCATCAGCATCGTAAGCCCAATGGCTGGCTAGCATTGGAATAACCTCACCACTGTTTGGGTGCATGGCCACCAACGGCATTTGATTGTCGAGTAAAAAACTGCGAAACGCATTGTTAGCATCTGGGCCAACGGTTCTCAAAGTCGGTGGAAAACTCGGAATGCTTAAGCGAATCATGCCACCTTTAACAGCCTCTTGTGCTGACCATTCTAGCGCCGTGTTATTGGTTAGCCAGTCTAAATCATCCGGCAGTTTAGCGAGGCTGGCAGGGGCTAGAGCAAGCAAAAAACTCAGCGCCATTAAGTGCATTATTTTAATAACGAATGTAATCTTCAACATAATACTTACTCGTAGTAAATTTTGTGTTTGGGGTCGAATATTTCTCGAATGGCTTCGCCAATAAAAGTAACTAGCATCAGCACAAACGATAACGCAATAACCACCGAACTGATAATCCAAGGGTAGTCTAAATTATCCACCCCTTGTTTTAATAACTCACCCCAACTCGGTGCCGGTGCGGGTAAACCAAAACTTAAAAAATCCAAAGCAGTAAGAGCCGTAATACCACCCGCTACAGAAAAAGGTACAAAAGTAATAATGGTAGAAACCGTGTTGGGAATAATGTGCTTATAAATAATACGAAAACTACTCGCGCCCATCATCTTCGCTGCAATCACATAATCGCGGTTGGTTTCTTTATAACTGGCGCTGCGCATGTACCAAGTCATGCTCATCCAACCAAATAACGCCATGATCATAACCAGTGACCAAAAACCAGGAGTGATCAAAGAGCTCATAATCATAACAATGTATAAAAACGGAATGTTCGACCAAATTTCGATAATACGTTGAAAAAACAAATCAAATAAGCCACCCCGAAAGCCCATAAAACAGCCAACAAATACACCAATTACGTATTCAACGATTAACAAAGCCAAGGCAAAAAACAAAGCAATTCTAAAGCCATACACCAAGCGTACTAATACATCACGACCAATGGTGTCGGTGCCTAAATAATGTTGAGTTTCTAAGCTGGGTGGGTGCGGAGGATAAAAACCGTTGCTCAAATCAACTTCGGTGGCGTTGTAAGGAACCAAGGGCAAAATAACAAAGTTGTTGCTATCGGTTGATCCTGCTTGCTTGGCAAAGTGTTTTTTGAGTTCACGATAATTGGTTTCATACTCATAATCTAAACCAAACTGTTTGCCTTCAATAGCGGGGCTAAAGACTGGCCAATAGCTTTCACCTTGGTAGCTAACAAAAAGTGCTTTGGAGTTAAACATTAACTCTGCAAAGCAAGACAGTACCACCAATAACAACAAAATATTAAACGAGTAGTAGCCGCGCTTTAAACGTTTGAATTTTTGCCAAGCTGTTATTTTTAAGAGATTGTGTTTGAAGGCTGTCATTGCTTAGTCCCAAAACGAATTCGAGGATCGACCAAGGCCACACAAATGTCAGATAAAATGTTACCCAGCAAGGTTAATACCGCCGAAATAACCAAAATTCCCATAACAACAGGGTAATCTCGCTCCATCAGCGATTCGTAACCGAGCAAACCAAAGCCGTCGATATTGAAAATCGTCTCGATTAAAAAAGACCCCATCAAAATAACAGAAATATTATTACCAAAGTGAGTCGCTAATGGGATCAGGCTATTGCGTAAAGCGTGTCGAAATGTCGCTTGTCTAAAACTCATACCCTTAGCGATGGCAGTTTGCACGTACTGAGCCGATAAGTTATCCAATAAGGCGTTTTTAACCATAAAGGTCATCACCGCAAAACTGCCGCTAATGTAGGCAATAAGAGGTAGGGTAGCGTGTTTTATGATATCCCAAACTTGATCTTGCCAAGGTAAGTAGTCAAATTCATCGCTACTAAATCCACCCATCGGAAACCATTCAAAATGAAACGAAAAAGTATAAAGCAGTGCGATAGCGACAATATAATTGGGAATGGCATAGCCTAAAAAAACCACCAAAGACGTGGCAAAATCAGCAGGTTCGCCGTGTTTTAAGGCTTTGTAAATACCAAGAGGGATGGCAATTAAATAAGTAATAATCAGCGTACAAACGCCATAAAATATCGAAATAGGCAGGCGGTCTTTGATCGTATCCCAAACCGGTTCGTAATAGCGGGTTGATTCACCCAGGTCTAAGCGCACTAATTTTCCTAGCCACTCAAAATAACTTTCGATAATCGGTTTATCAAAGCCATAGTATTCTTTTAATTGATCAAGCTGGCTTTCAGATAGAGTATTGCCCGCGATGCTGTGCTGGGAAGATTGTTGTTGATTGGCCATTTGGTAAGCTGTCATCATGCGCTCGATCGGTCCACCGGGCACCATGCGGGTGAGAGTGAACACAACCAAGGTAATTCCGATAAGAGTCGGAATTACCAATAACAAACGCCGTAAAATGTAGCCTAGCATCAACTATCCTTGTTTATTCAGCCGCGGTTAGTTGGTGACATCCACATACAGAGTCAAGCGCTGACCTGGCTGCAAATATTTGCTCTTTGATTTTTGACGATTCCAGCGGATTAAGTCTTGTACGCGCACGCGAAATTTATCGGCAATGCGGGCCAAAGAATCACCGTTGCGAACGGTATAGGTCAATTTACGAATCACTTCACGACTTTGACGTTGTTTCTTTTGCCCCCAAATAACCAATTTTTGGCCGGGTTTAAGCATGTCGCCCGGAGCCATGCCGTTCCATTTTGCTAGCTCGCGAATGCCAACTTTATGATCTTGTGCAATTTCCCAAAAGCTGTCACCGCTTTGAACCTGATATTCAATTTTATCGCGGTTTTTACTGCGCTTTTCAGAATTTTGGATTTTTGCTAAACGGCTACCCGCGCTGTAAGAATAGGTATGCAACGATTTATGTGCCGATGGAATTAGCAGCTGATCACCAATGCGAATCATGCTTCTGCGTAAGTTGTTGGCGTCTTTAAGCGCGTCGGGGGTGGTATGAAACTTTTTCGCAATGGTAATTAGCGAATCGCCACTTTTAACCTGATAACGCTGCCATTTCATGCGAGATTCTTTAGGCAGTTCAGCAATATTTTCTAAAAAAATGTCTTTTTTATCAATCGGAATAAGCACCTTGTGAGGGCCATTCGGTTTGGTTGCCCAGCGGTTGAAACCCGGGTTAAGCTTATAAATTTCATCCAGCGGCGTTTCTGAAATTTCGGCTAACTGTGAAAGATCAATCTGCCCTCCGGTATCAACACTGGCAAAATAAGCTTCATTAGCCAAAGGTTTTAAGGCGATGCCGTATTTTTCTGGGTACTTCACTAATTGCGCTAAGGCGATTAATTTAGGCACGTATTCGCGGGTTTCTCTGGGTAAACTCAAAGACCAAAAATCAGTAGGCTTGCCTTCGCGTTTATTTTTACGAATCGCTTTGCGTACATTACCGGCACCGGTGTTGTAAGACGCTAACGCCAGTAGCCAATCGCCTTTAAATTCACGTTGCAAGGCTTCTAAATAGGTCAGAGCAGCTATCGTTGATGCGCTAATATCGCGGCGACCGTCGTACCACCAATCTTGATCTAAACCAAAATCACGGCCAGTTGACGGAATAAACTGCCACACGCCCGAAGCGCGTCCGTGAGAATAAGCAAACGGATCGAAGGCACTCTCAACAATGGGCAGTAAAGCTAATTCGCCCGGAATGCCGCGCACATCAATTTGCTCGGCAATAAAATACATGTAACGCTGGGCACGTGTTGCCATGCGATCCATGTACCCTTGATGTTTTCTATACCAATTGAGTTGCGAACGCACCCGAGGATTGTCAATATCTTGGTTAAAGCCATAAGCAGTAATAATGCGCTGCCATAAATCTTGGTCATTTACAGAGAGTTCGCTGTTAGTATCGACCGTTTGCCAATGATCCATAACAGGAACAATAGGGGGCGGTATAACCGGCCCTTGCACGACTTCTGGTTGTTTAATAATCACCTTTTGACTGCAGGCTGCGCAGGCCGATACTAAGGCTACAGATAAAAATAGCTGAAAAAGCTTCATCCAATTACAATACTTATGGCTAACGAAATTCCGCCCAGTCTAATTAGCCAAGCTATCAAGGGTCAAGGATAATTATGAAGTCAGTACCACATAAATTAGATCAAGCAGATTATCAGCGTTGGTTAACAAGAGCCGATGCCAAAAGAATGTTGGCTCTACAGTCTACTTGGCTGCAAAATCAAATTGCTCATCTGCATGGCCAGCATCTGCTTTATCATGGGCTAGACAACACAACTGAATGTTTGGCCAGCAGCCCGGTAAGGCACAAATTTAGAATGGGGTTGCCATGGCAGCAAAACGTTATTCAGGCCGATGCATGGATGAATAGCCGAGCTTGGCCACTGCCAGATCAAAGTTTAGACGTAGTGGTTTTACAACACAGCCTGGATTTCACCAGTCGTCCTCATCAACTAATAAGAGAAGCGTCACGAGTATTGAGTGAAGACGGACACTTAGTGATCATAGGGTTTAATCCTGTGAGTTGGTGGGGCGGTTTAAGAGCATTAGTGCCGTTTGCTACCGACATACCTTGGGTAGCTAACATGGTTGGTATTAAACGTTTAAAAGACTGGTTATTATTGTTGGGTTATTCTCTCAGAGACACTGCAACGATTGGGCATGTTTGGCCGTTGACTTTTTTACCGCCAAGATTTTCATTGCGCACCGATAGCGTACTAGCGGGCAGCCCGTTAGTTATGGGCAGCTTTTATATAATCGTTGCTCAAAAAACAACGATGAGCATGACCCATCGCCACGCAAAAAGCTGGAGCATGGTAGAGTCTCAACTGGGTTGGGCAACCTCTATGAGTCACAAGCACAAAAATTAAATAGGAACACCATGAGACAAGTTGTACTAGACACAGAAACCACCGGTATTGGTTCTGACAAAGGGCATCGAATTATTGAAATAGGTTGCGTTGAGCTGGTCGATCGTAAACTTACCGGTCGTCATTATCATCAATACGTTAATCCTGAACGCCCCAGTGACGAAGAAGCGGTGGGTGTTCACGGTATTACCGACGAATTTTTGGCCGACAAACCCTTGTACGGACAAATAGCACAAGAGTTTTATGACTTTATCAAAGGAGCCGAATTAATCATTCATAACGCCCCTTTTGATATTGGCTTTATGGATATGGAATTTCAGCGCATAAACATGCCGCCAACCCATACCTTTTGCAGCGTACTTGATACCTTAGTAATGGCTCGCGATATGCGCCCCGGGCAACGTAACAGCCTAGACGCCTTGTGCAAAAGCTATGGCATTGATAACAGCCATCGAGAATTACACGGCGCTCTACTTGATGCTGAAATTTTGGCCGACGTTTTCTTAATGATGACAGGCGGTCAAACTGACTTAATGTTCAATGCAGGCAATGACGACAACGACGCTAAAGTCAGTATTAACCTCAGTGAGTTTGAGGGCATCGATGGCAGTACTTTACCCATCATAAAAGCCACTGATGTAGAAATATCTGACCACAATGCATTACTCGACTTGCTAGATAAAAAAAGCGATGGTGCCATCTGGCGACGTTAGAGTGCTAAAAGACATTAAATGTTAAAAGACGTTAAAGGGCTAAAAATAGAACTGCATCAAAGAAGTATTGTTAGCCAAAGCACATAATCCACCTTAGGATTCAGCTTTTAAAGAGTACTTAAAAGGTGGCAAACAACTTGCAACTGGCTAAGAGTTAAGGTATCCATAACACTATTTATGACAATATCGATAATAAAGTGCTTCTGTTCAGCTTTAACAGTAAACAGAATGTTTGATGCATAACAATAAATAATAGAAGACAAAATGGCTGTAACCAAACCCACAGGAAGTACCATGTCCAACTTAGCGTCTACGTTAAATCTAGTTCGTAAAGAAGTTGATGGCGCACTTGACCAAGCTGCAATTCGTTTAGAGCATTATGCAGAAAGTGGCAATGCGGAAGATTTAAAAGGATTTTTAGGTGAAGTTCAGCAAGTTCGCGGTACCTTTAAAATGCTGGATTTTCGGGCTGGCGAACGCCTGTGCGAAGAACTGGCCGATACGGGTAGAACCCTCACGCAAAATCAAAATACATCTCATCGCGAAAACGCTTTAGACGCATTCAGTAAATCCATCATGGTACTAAAACGCTATGTCGAAATGGTGGCAAACGGTCAGCTAGTTGCTCCCGGTTTGCTCTTAGAAGTCATTAACGACGTAAGAAAGTGTCGTCGTGAACAAGCCTTGCCCGGTGCGTATTTTTTTATGGCTAATCTAAGGCCAAAATTAGACATGCCGCCTCCAGCCAAGCTGGTCCCCATTCCTTATCGTCGAGTCCGTCAGCTGTTTCAAATCGGATTGTTAGGTGTGATGAGAAATCAAGGCCGCAAAGGTGCAATTACTGTCATGGGTCGCGCTGTTTCTCGTGTAGAAAAAGCATCACGCGGACAGCAGTCTTGGGGTTTTTGGTACGCAGTAAAAGCGGCGCTTGAAGCGCTTAACCAAGAAGCCTTCGAAATTGATCTCGCAAGAGTCATGTTAATGCGCTCGCTAGACGGGCAACTGCATAAGCTAGAAGAAAGCAATGGCAAGTTACTCAGTGAAAAACAGCCAGATTGGTTGTTAAAAGAATTTTTATACCTGATTTCATTGGCCGAGCCAGAAACAGCCCTGATCAACAAAGCCCAGCAAGATTTTAAACTACCCACCGATTTTAAAGAGCTGCAGCTTGCAGAGTCGCGTCATAAATTAAATGGCCCAGATCAATCGGCTATGGATTCGTTAACCGAAGCCTTACAAGACGAACTGCACGGTATAAAAGATCTGCTTGATCTTGCTGAAAGAACCGATGGCATTGACGACAGTTTTTCAGATTTATCTCACAGCCTGCATCGCATCGCCGATACTCTTGTTATGGTGAACTTACCAGAGGCAGCAGAGCGCACCTTAGCCATTGCCGATGATTTGCGCGACGATAACCAAGCATTCGATGTTAAAATGCAACAAGTGGCTGATCAAGTACTGCGGGTTGAACAAGACGTTCGTGGGCTTTCTGTTACAACTCATTTAGTTAGCACTTCTAAAGTTGATCCACTCAGCTTGCTAGAAGCCAGAATTGCCGCAATTTCTGAATCTCAAACCGCATTATCCGTCACCAAGCGGGCGATTGGTTCTTATGTTGATTCAAACGGCGATAAACTGCACATTAAGAATGTTGGCAAAACCTTGCTGGATGTTAGCGGAGCCTTACTCTTCTTAGAGCAAGAAGAGGTCGCTACTTTAATGAGGCAGCTTCAGCGTTATGTCGAACATAATATTGTCGCCAGCGATTTCGCGCCGACAGAAGATAAAATAGAGGCGCTTGCCGATGCTATCTCAGCAATAGAATATTTCATAGATTCTTTGATGGGCCAAGGAGCGGGTGCAAGCGAGGCGATTACCTTAGCCAAAGACAGTATCCAACAATTATTAAAATAAATACTAAGGAGTTTTAAATGCTGCAAGGAAGCATCATTTTCATATTGGTTGTGGTGGCAATGGCTACCCTATTGGTAGCAGGTTATCTTTTAATTCGTCGTGGCTGGTTTGTGGTATGGTTTAAAGCCACCTTAGCCATGAGTTTAATCGGTCTAACCTTTGTGTCGTTCATGGCCTTGTTCGATATTTTAAGTTATCGCAACTTAATGGAAGAAGTGCCTATAGCAACGGTCAGCGTATTCGAAAGATCTCCCCAGCATTTTGATTTAACCTTAGCCACTAACGACGGCGTTGAGCAGCGTTTTGATATATACGGTGATCAATGGCAGCTTGATGCGCGTTTATTGACTTGGGTCGGGCCGCTAGCCGCTTTGGGTAACAAGCCGCTTTATCGTCTAGACAGAATCAGCGGCCGTTATGTCTCTCTAGAGCAAGAACGTAATGGCAAGCAGAGCATTTATCAGCTTGACCCTTCTGCTTATGTGGATCTTTGGCAAATATTCAGCGAAGCGCCGATTTGGATTGATGCAAATTATGGCAGTGCGGTTTACATGCCAATGGAAAACGGAGCAGTATTTGCCGTACATTTAACGGCCAAAGGTATCAACGTTAGGCCAATCAATAACATTGCGAAACGGGTTTTGAAGCAGGATTGGTAATGACGAGAGTAGGATATTAATAAATATATAAATAAAAAGCTGAGAAGGGAGACCTTCTCAGCTTTTTATTTGTTTTTTGCAATTAAGCTGGGAAAAGTTCGCCCAGTTTAGTTGCCAGCATCATGTCGCCTTCAACACGCAGTTGACCAGCCATAAACGCTTGCATGCCGTCAGTTTCGCCAGAAACGATGCCTTCAAGAGTTTCAGTATTCATGATCAAAGTAACGTTAGCGTCGTCGTTCTCGCCCGTTGCTAAATCACAAGCACCATCTTTAACGATTAGGTGATAAGTCTCACCATCTTCGATGTTGAATTGAAAAATCAAGTCCAAGCCATCAGCTGCGCTTGGATCGAATTTGCTTTGCATAGTTTCAATAATGTTAGCCATGAGATGCCACCTATTTAATTGTTATATAACTCGCTTGCTACAATGCGTAAATCAACACACATTGAATGTAGAGACGTCACTTTATGAGGGGATAGAGTAGGTGTCAAATAAATTCATACGATTGTTTGAATTTTTGTTGGCTTACAGCAATGAAATTATGCGGTATTCTTGCTGCAAATTAACAAAAATCCATTCAAAAAGATCACAATAAAAGGTACTCACTTGGAATTTTTAGCAGAATACGGCGCATTTTTATTAAAGACCCTGACCATTGTCGTGTCGATCATCATACTGGTAGCGGGCATTGCTGCTGTTGGTGGCAAACAAAAACACAATAACGATGGCCAAATCACCATCAATAAAGTGAACGACGACCTAGACGAATACAAAGAAACTCTAGAAGCCAATTTATTCGACAAAGAAGAATTAAAGGCGATCGAAAAAGCACGAGCAAAAGAAGATAAAGAAAAAGCTAAAGAAGAAAAAGTAAAAGCTAAAGCTTTAGCTAAGGCGAATAAAAAAGCTGGCAAGACCGGTACTGTTGCCACAGACGATGCAGAAGAAGCAGAAGAAGTCCCTAAAAAGCGCGTGTTTGTGTTGGATTTCGATGGCGACATTAAAGCCAGTGCAGCTGATTTAATGCGTGAAGAAATAACTGCAGTTTTAACCATGGCGCGCAAAGAAGATGAAATCGTAGTGCGTTTAGAAAGTGGTGGCGGCATGGTTCATAGCTACGGACTAGCCTCAAGCCAACTGCAGCGAATTAAAGACAAAGGCATACCATTGACCGTATGTATCGACATGGTCGCTGCCAGCGGCGGATACATGATGGCCTGCATCGCCGATAAAATCGTTGCAGCACCTTTTGCCATTGTTGGCTCTATTGGTGTTGTGGCGCAGCTACCCAACTTTCACCGTCTACTAAAAAAGAATGACGTTGATTTTGAAATGTTCACAGCCGGAGAATACAAGCGCACGGTCACCATGTTCGGCGAGAATACCGACAAAGCAAAAGACAAATTCCGTGAAGACCTTGAAGAAACCCACGTTCTGTTCAAAAATCACGTATCGCGTTTTCGCCCCAGTGTGAACATCGACGAAGTCGCTACCGGTGACACTTGGTACGGCCAAGATGCATTAAGCAACAAGCTTATTGATAAACTTGGCACCAGTGACGATTACTTGGTCAGTGCTTGCGCTGAAGCCGACGTATTTGAAGTCAGTTATGAATTCAAAAAGAGCCTGCAAGAAAAACTGGGTTTAGCGGTGCAGTTAGGGATAGAAAAAGCCGCTACCCGCTTTTTAACCGTGCTCAACATACAAAATCACACCAAAGGTTAGTGATAAAAATCGACCCATAATTTATTTAAGGATGTTTACATGACCCAGTGGACTGCGTATCGCGCAATTGAAACTCAAGCAGAGCCTTCTGTAGTTAACGCTTCTTGGCAGCAAGTGGACAATACTTGCTTACCAGAAGTTGGCACTGAAAAAGGTCAAGGTGAGGTATTGATCAAAGTTCAGTACTCGTCGGTGAATTACAAAGACGCGCTTAGTGCCTCTGGCAATCGAGGCGTTACTCGTAGCTTTCCACATACACCTGGCATTGATGCTGCGGGAACTGTTGTTAGCGACGCTTCTGGGCTGTTTACAGAAGGCCAAGAGGTCATCGTGTTTGGTTATGACTTGGGCATGAATACCTGCGGTGGTTATGGCCAATACATTCGTGTGCCGGCTGATTGGGTACTGACCAAGCCAGAACAGCTATCCCTTGCCGATGCAATGCGTTGGGGCACTGCTGGGTTTACGGCGGCGCTGTCGGTACAAAAACTGCTAAAGGCTAATATAAAGCCCGACGCTGGCAAAGTTATCGTTACTGGTGCTTCCGGTGGAGTGGGTTCAGTCGCGGTTGCGCTATTGGCCAAGCTGGGCTTTGACGTTGTAGCGGTTACCGGTAAAGCTGCGGCGCATGACTGGTTAATTAACTTAGGAGCCAGTGAAGTAATTAGTCGTGACGATTTGCTGCCCATGGCGAAAAAGCCAATGACACGTCCTGCTTATCAAGCAGGCATTGATACCTGTGGTGGTGACATGATTGCGGCTGTATTGCCGCAGTTGCAATATGGTGGTGCCTTAACTACTTGTGGCATGGTGGCCGGTACTGATTTTAGCGTCAGTGTTTTTCCCTTTATTTTACGCGGAGTTGATTTGTTAGGGGTGGATTCAGTAGAAATCCCACAAACAGCAAAGCAGCTACTGATAAAAAAAGTTGCTGATGAATGGCAGTTGCCAAATTTGGTTGATTTTACTCAAACCATTGGCCGCAGTGAACTTTCTGCTGTGTTAGCCGATGTGCTTGCGGGCAAAGGGCAAGGGCGCTATCTGTTGGTGTTGGATCAAGAATAACCCACTCGTTATACGCAAAATAATTGCATCTGATCAATCAACCAAAAAAAGCCACTTCAAAAATGAAGTGGCTTTTTTTATGCTGCTTATACGGCCTTATTTAAGGTGCATTATCCGCGGCGTCGAAACAAGGGGCGAGCATCGTTAACATCGCCTTGATACGGCGCAGAAAAAGTCTCAAAGCCTTTTACGGCAAGATCAAGGTCTTGATCTTCACGCATCGCCATGGCGTTAAAGCCACAACGCATCATAAAGAACAATTGGTCGAACAATACATCACCCACAGCCCGCAATTGGCCAGTAAAGCCATAACGTTCGCGCAATAAACGCGCTGCTGAATAGCCACGTCCATCTGCAAATTTAGGAAACTCAACGGTAATTAAAGCGAACCCTTGGCTATCTTCAGCCAATAAGTCTGCAGTATCGCCCGCATTTAATTGAATCCCCAAAGTACCGGCATCGCGCTTGGCAATTAGCGCAGCTTTATCTGCAGCTTGTTCTGAACCGCTATCTGCATTATTAGCCGCGTTCCAACGGCTAAAATTAATGACTTCGTTGCCATCGCTAAGGGCTGCATCGTCTGCCACTAAAACCCAATCGTCTTGGGCAATTTGTTTATCTAAAATAATCTGTGTCATCAATGATTCCTAATCTCTAACTTATGCAGTAGCGGGTGCAGGGTAAGCAGCCGTTTTGAAAGGAGCCATACCAACACGACGGAAGGTTTCAATAAAACTTTCACCTTCAATACGTTCAGTCACATACACATCTAAAATAGTGCGAATAATATCGGTCATGCGATCACGGGCAAACGATGGGCCTAAAATTTTACCCACAGTAGCATCAGTACCCGACGCACCACCTAAAGACACCTGATAAAACTCTTCGCCTTTTTTATCGACACCTAAAATGCCAATATTACCAATGTGATGGTGACCACAAGCGTTCATGCAACCAGAAATGTTAAGGTCGATTTCGCCTAAATCATGCAAATAATCCAAATCATCAAAGGCATTTTGCAAGGCTTCTGCAACCGGCAATGATTTAGCGTTAGCCAGGGCGCAAAAATCGCCTCCTGGGCAGCAAATCATGTCGGTTAGCAAACCTAAAGTAGGAGTAGCCAAGCCTAAAGCTTTAGCGTCTTTCCATAGGTCGTACAGTTTCTCTTGTTCAATATCCGCTAATACAATGTTCTGTTGGTGCGTGGTGCGCGCTTCACCAAAGCTGTATTTGTCTGCTAAATCGGCAATGGCAAATAACTGGCGATCGGTAATATCACCCGGTGCTGTGCCTTTTTGCTTTAATGCAAACGTCGCAATGGCGTAACCGGCTTTTTTGTGAGTGCCTACGTTACGTTCCACCCAGCGGGCAAAAGCGGTGTCGTTAGCTAAAGCATCGGTATAGCTTGATGGGTTGGCTGTAAGTGCCTTATAAGCAGGTTCAGTAAAATGAGATTTTATGCGATCTAACTCATCTTGCGTTAACTTGCCTTCACCCTCTTTAAGGTGCGCCCACTCTGCTTCAACCATTTCACTAAAGCGTTCAACGCCCACGGCTTTTACCAGAATTTTAATACGCGCTTTGTACTTGTTATCACGACGACCAAATTGGTTATAAACACGAATGATGGCATCAAGATAGGTCAATAAATCTTCTTCTGGTAAGAATTCACGTACCACAGAGGATAAAATAGGCGTGCGACCAAGGCCACCACCAGCAAATACTCGATAGCCCAACTCGCCAGCATCATTACGTACAATTTGGACGCTAACATCATGCATGCGAGTTGCTGCACGATCGGCGTCGGCAACGGCATTAACCGCAATTTTGAATTTACGCGGCAAAAAAGCAAATTCAGGATGAAACGTAGACCACTGACGAATAACTTCGCAATAAGGGCGAGGATCAACCAACTCTTCTGCTACCACACCGGCGTACTCGTCGGTGGTGGTATTACGAATACAGTTGCCACTGGTTTGTACCGCATGCATTTGAACTTCAGCCAGTTTGGCTAAAATTTCTGGGCATTCTTCCAGTTTTGGCCAGTTAAACTGAAAGTTTTGGCGAGTACTTACGTGGGCATAGCCACGGTCGTAATCACGTGCAATTTCAGCTAAAACGCGTAACTGTGGGCTGTTTAACATGCCGTATGGCACGGCAACGCGCAACATAGGAGCATAACGCTGAATGTAAATGCCATTTTGCAAACGCAAAGGCAAAAATTCCTCTTCAGGAATTTTACCGTCTAAATAGCGATTCATTTGGTCTTGAAACTGTGCCACACGCTCATTAATGATGCGTTGGTCGTAATCGTCGTATACGTACATAGCTTTCCGAATTATTAAGCCATAGAATTTATTGGTCGCAATGTACCAAAAATTTGTTATGCAAAAAAATACTATTTATCTATATGGTAATAACTATTTTGAATACACATCGCTTAATTTTGCAGCAATTTAGGGTAATCAGTAAATAGCGCATCTAATCCTTGTGCAAACAACCGTTGAGCGGTGACTTTATCGTTAATAGTAAAAGCCAACACCTTGTATCCTGCGGCTTTAATGGCAGCTACTTGGTCGGCATTAAAAAAAGACTGATGAATGTGCAAGCCACTGCAATCAAGGTGCTCAAGCCGCTCTTGCCACGCAGTAGGAATAGCCGACACGTTATAACCACGGGCTATCTCTGGCCACAGTGTTTTTGCACTGATTAAAGCAAAATAATTGAAACTGCTGAAGAGTAGGGGCAGGTGAGCTGGCCAATGTTCTTTTAATACTGCAATGCTGGCGGCAACGGTTTCTTCTTCTAAGCCCTCGCAGGGTTTTAATTCAAGATTAAGGCCCATGCCATATTCTGCAATCACTTCAATAGCTTCTAATAAGGTGGGGATGCGCTCTTGGTGAAAGCGGGGGTCTTTCCATGAACCGACATCCAGTTTTTTTAAATTGGCTAAAGAGGTTTTATGAATTAAGCCATCGCCGTTAGTTGTACGAGATAAATAATCATCATGAAAGATTACCGGAATACCGTCTGCACTCAAAATAACGTCAATCTCAACCCATTTGGCACCTTGCTGGCCAGCTAAATGCAAACTGGCTAAAGTATTTTCAGGTGCTTCGCCACTGCTGCCACGATGGGCAATAATAGAGGGTAAAAAAGAATAAGCCGATTTCATGCCTTACCTGCCGTACTTGTTTAAAAGAATCAAGATTAGAAATTTAAAGCTAATAATTATGAATAGTTAAAGCTAAAATAGTTAAAAGCTAAAATCTTTCATTGGTCCAGCTGCGGCGTCGCCACAACGCTGCATACAAAGCCGAAGAGCTTATACGTTGCGCGCTTTGAATGCACCAAATGCCTAATAAGCCAAAGCCTAAAATAGGGCCAACCAAATAGGCCAGCGGCAATAAAAAACACCATTGCATAACCAAATTAATCGCCAACACTTTACGACTCGCACCCGCCCCCAATAAAGCCTGAGTCAAAACCATTGCTGTTACTTCAAACATAATGCTAATGCCAGTGATTTGCAGCGGCAGAGTACCCAGCGCGATTAAATGTTCGTCATTGGTGAATAAACGCAAGATAGAATCAGCAAATAAAGAAATCGGCAAGCCACACAAAACCATCAAGAAAATAGCCAAACGCACCACATCCCAACCCCAGCGATAAGCGTCTTCAGAATCTTTAGCTCCTAATGAGTGGCTAACCAAACTGGTGGCGGCAATGCCTAAGCCGACCGAAGGTAAAATCAATAACAAGGCAATGTTAATTAAAATGTGGCCAATGGCTTGCTCGTCGCTGCCAATTAAACCAATAATCATAAACAACACGCTGATCCCCAATGAGAAAAATCCTTGTTGTAATGAATTAGGGATGGCTAAGCGTGCAAGGCTGATAAACGTTGCTTTGCTAGGAATGTGCAGACGAAAGCCGTGAGTGTTGGCCTTTCTTAGCGTCATAACGAGGTATAAAAAGGTGCCAAAAAAGAGCGCCAGACACGTTCCCATGCCAGAACCAACGGCACCATAAGCTGGAATAGACAGCAGTGGCACGCCAAAAATGAACAGGTAACTGAGTATCACATTAGAAATGTGCATCCATAGCAGCACTTTTAAGTACGCCTTGGTTTCGCCAATGCCAGCCCAGTAACCACGGAAGCAAAAATTAAACGCTACGGCAATAATGGCAAAGGTGCGCCATTCAAAATAGGGGTCGGCAATGTCGAGCACAGCTTGTTCTGAGCTGAATAAACCCATTAACTCGCTGCTAAAGAATAAAAACACAACAGTTAAGGGAATAGAAGCCACGCCGCCCAATATCAGGCCAGCCATTAACGGCTTGCCTGCTTGATCGTTTTGTTTTGCGCCCATGCGACGGGCTACCAAGGTTTGAACAGCGGCTGACAATCCCATTACCAACGATACGGTTAAAAACGCCGCATAACTGCCAATGCCAACTCCCGCTAACGCTTGAGAACCTAAGTGGCCCACCATGGCGGCGTCCACTAAGTTCATAAGGCTTTGCGATAACATGCCTAAAATAATAGGAATGCTAATGGTTAAAATACGCGAAAGGCGAGAGCTTGGTATATTAAGCGCTCGCCCTAATGTAAGAATAAAAGTATTAATGGTAGTGGCCGATTAGAAACAAATTAATAGTTAAGATTCGGAGCCAACCAGCGTTCCATTACATGCACTTCTTCACCTTTACGCGCAGAAATATCTTCAACCTGATCTTTATCAATCTTGCCTAAGCCAAAATACTTTGATTCTGGGTGCGAGAAATACCAACCGCTAACCGCCGCAGAAGGATACATAGCAAAGTTTTCGGTTAATACCAAACCTGCATTTTCTTCTGGGTTAAGCAAACGGAACAGCGCCGCTTTCTCGGTATGGTCTGGGCAAGCAGGGTAACCTGGTGCAGGGCGAATACCCTGATAACGCTCTTTAATTAGATCGTCGTTGGTTAACTCTTTGTCGTTAACGTAACCCCAGGTTTCATTGCGAACAATGGCGTGCATGCATTCAGCAAAGGCTTCTGCTAAACGGTCGGCCAGTGCTTTCATTAATATGTTGTTGTAGTCATCGTTATCTTGCTTGTACGCTTCGGCTAGGTTTTCAGCTTCAATACCAGACGTTACCGCAAAGGCACCCATGTAATCGTCTTTACCGTCAGGTGCAGCACCCACTTTAGGGGCAATAAAATCAGCCAAAGAATAATTAGGCTGACCTGCAGGCTTTTGCGTTTGTTGGCGCAACTGATGCAAAGTTTCTAATACTTCGGTGCGGCTTTCGTCCGCGTAGATTTCGATATCGTCTGCGCCTTTGCGGTTTGCCGGCCAAATACCGACTACGCCTTTAGCGGTAAACAATTTGTCTTTAATAATGCGTTGCAGCATCTCTTGCGCGTCTTTAAACAACGCAGTAGCAGCTTCGCCTACAACCTCATCGGTTAGAATGCGAGGGTACTTACCGGCCAATTCCCAAGACATAAAAAACGGTGTCCAATCAATGTATTCTACCAGCGACTCAAGCGGAAAATCGTCGTACACCGTAACGCCCAACTTGTTAGGCTTAGGAGGCGTATAGCTACCAAACGAAATATCAGGGCCACGCTCGCAGGCTTTTGCGTAAGGCAATAATGGCTTGCTTTTACGATTGGCATTACGCAAGCGCACTTTCTCGTATTCAGCCAAAGTTTCTTCGCGAAAAGTCTTTTTAAGCTCTGGGTTAACCAGTTTTTGAACCACGCCCACGGCGCGCGAGGCATCAGCAACATAGGTCACTACATCGTTGTGATACTGCGGATCAATTTTAACCGCAGTGTGCGCTTTCGATGTCGTTGCACCACCAATTAATAGCGGTAAATGGAAGTTCAAACGCTGCATTTCTTTAGCTACATGCACCATTTCATCTAGCGATGGAGTAATTAGGCCTGATAGCCCAATTACATCACAGTTTTCTTCAATTGCGGTTTTCAAAATCTTATCGGCAGGCACCATAACGCCTAGATCAACCACTTCAAAGTTATTGCACTGAAGAACCACGCCCACAATGTTTTTACCAATGTCGTGAACATCGCCTTTTACCGTGGCCATCAAAATCTTGCCTTGGGTTTCCGACTTACCGTCTTTTTCTGCTTCAATAAATGGCAATAAATAAGCCACGGCTTGCTTCATTACGCGGGCGCTTTTTACCACTTGCGGTAAAAACATTTTACCCGCACCAAATAAATCACCCACCACGTTCATGCCATCCATTAATGGCCCTTCAATCACCTCGATAGGGCGAGCGAACAAGTGGCGAGCTTCTTCGGTATCTGCATCAACAAACGTATTCACACCTTTTACCAAGGCATGGCTCAAGCGTTCTTTAACTGGAAGGTTACGCCATTCTTGGGTTTCGACTTCCTGAACACTGCCATCGCCACGGTATTTTTCAGCGATTTCCAATAAACGGTCGGTACCGTCTTCACGACGATTAAGAATAACGTCTTCAACGCGTTCTTTTAATTCGGCAGGTAGATCATCATAAACCGCTAACTGACCAGCGTTTACAATCCCCATGGTCATGCCATTTTGAATGGCGTGATATAAGAAAACTGAGTGAATCGCTTCACGTACGGGTTCGTTGCCACGGAACGAGAAAGATACGTTACTAACACCACCAGAGATCATGGCATGAGGCAAATTGTCTTTAATAAACTTACACGACTCAATAAAATCAACCGCGTAGTTGTTGTGTTCTTCAATGCCTGTCGCCACAGCAAACACGTTGGGGTCAAAAATAATGTCTTGCGGTAAAAAACCAACTTCATCTACTAAAATGCGGTACGACTCAGCACAAATTTCGTTTTTACGGGCTTCGGTATCTGCTTGGCCTTGTTCATCAAACGCCATTACCACAACGGCAGCGCCATAACGCATACACAGCTTGGCACGTTCAACAAATTCTTCTTTGCCTTCTTTTAAGCTGATCGAGTTAACAATGGCTTTACCTTGAATGCACTTTAAACCCGACTCAATGATTTCCCATTTAGAGGAATCCACCATAATCGGCACGCGAGAAATATCCGGCTCACCGGCAATCAAATTCAAGTAGCGCACCATGGCTTCTTCCGATTCCAACATGCCTTCATCCATGTTGATGTCGATCACCTGCGCGCCGTTTTCAACCTGTTCGCGGGCAACGTCTAGTGCTTCTTCAAACTTATCTTCTTTAATTAAGCGCTTAAAACGTGCCGAACCGGTGACGTTACTGCGCTCGCCCACGTTTACAAATAACGAATCTTTAGAAATAGTAAACGGTTCAAGACCCGACAAACGACAAGCCACTTCAATATCTGGAATCTGGCGAGTAGGGTGCTTGTGAACTTGTTCAGCAATGGCAGCAATGTGCTCGGGTGTTGTGCCGCAGCAACCACCAATAATGTTTAAGAAGCCACTTTCGGCAAATTCGCCCACAATCGCAGCGGTTTGCTCTGGGGTTTCATCGTACTCACCAAATTCGTTAGGTAGGCCTGCATTTGGGTGCGCCGACACATAGCAGCTGGTTTTAGCCGCTAATTCTTGAATATGTGGGCGTAATTCTTCAGCACCTAAGGCACAGTTAAAACCAATTGATAAAGGTTTAGCGTGAACAACCGAGTTTAAAAAGGCTTCTGCGGTTTGGCCAGAAAGCGTTCGGCCACTGGCATCGGTAATGGTGCCCGAAATCATAATCGGCAACTCAAAACCAAGCTCTTCAAATACTTCTTGAACCGCATAAATAGCCGCTTTTGCGTTTAAAGTATCAAACACGGTTTCGATCAAAATAATATCAGCACCGCCTTTAATTAAGGCGTGGGTTGCTTCTGTGTATTCTGTAACAAGGGCATCAAAAGTGATGTTACGAAAGCTAGGATCGTTCACATCAGGAGAAATAGACGCTGTTTTACTGGTAGGGCCTAATACCCCAGCAACAAAACGCACGACACCCGTAGCGGCTTCAACTTCGTCACACACTTCACGAGCAATTTTGGCAGCGGTTTCGTTCATTTCTGGAACTAAGAATTCCAAATCGTAATCGCCTTGCGAAACACGGGTAGAGTTAAACGTGTTGGTCTCAATAATGTCGGCACCGGCTTGCAAGTAAGAACGGTGAATGCCTTTAATGATCTCTGGCTGAGTTAACACCAATAAATCGTTATTGCCTTTAATGTCTTGTTCTAAATCAGAAAAGCGATCACCGCGGTAATCGCCTTCATCTAGCTGGTGCGCTTGAATCAAAGTCCCCATGCCGCCATCTAAGATAAGCGTGCGAGTTTTCAAAGTGCTGTGCAATATTTCTAAACGTTGTTGACGATCCATTTGATCTCTACCACTGATATTTCAAACAAAATTTGGCGCAGATTCTAACAGAAGTGCAGTCGCTTGTCTTAGTTTGTCGGCGCACCAAAGGGTGAAATATGAGTCAAAATGTTAATCCCGAGTAAAAAAGTCAACTATTGCGTTTGAAATACCGTGCGTTGTAAAATAAAAAGGATACAATGCGCAAATAGAGCTTTATTAAGGTAACCAAAATGACGCAGTACATAGAGATAACCCCCTCCGCTGAAGAATATTTAGCTGAACTGTTAGAGAAGCAAAATGTAGAAGGTATGGCGGTTCGTATCTTTATTACTCAGCCCGGCACAAAATACGCTGAGACTTGCTTGGCGTATTGTCGCCCAGAAGAAATCAACCCAACTGACGAATTACAAGCCATGGAAAAGCTGCGTGTTTACGTTGACGTAACCAGCATCGCTTACCTAGAAGAAGCCATTATCGACTTCGCCAAAGATCGCATGGGTGGCCAGCTAACCATTAAAGCGCCTAATGCTAAAATGCCGAAAGTAAACGCCGACAGCCCAATCGACGAACGCGTTAACTATTTACTGTATACCGAAATCAACCCAGGACTAGCCTCTCACGGTGGTGAAGTAAGTTTGGTAGAAATTACCGACGAATTGGTCGCTATTTTACGCTTTGGCGGTGGTTGCCAAGGTTGTAGCGCGGTAGAAATGACCTTGAAAGACGGTGTAGAATCGACCTTACTGGCCAAGATTCCTGAGTTAAAAGGCGTTGTCGATGAAACCGATCACTCGGTTACCGACAATGCTTATTTTAAATAGCCGTTATTTAAAAGCCGCTGACAAAAAAGCCGAAGTTTTTACTTCGGCTTTTTTAGCCCTTCTTGCATTTTTCTTGCGTTTGTTTAACGATTAGGTAAAACGTGTTTCAACTTAGCATGCATCTTACGAATAGAATCTTCAGTCGTTTCCCAACTAATGCAAGCATCGGTTACCGACTGGCCGTAAGTCATATCGGCTAGATTTTCGCAAATATCTTGGCGACCAAATTCAATATTAGACTCAATCATCAAACCAATAATCGACTGATTGCCTTCCAAGATTTGGTTGGTCACGTTTTCCATAACCAAAGGCTGAATCGCAGCATCTTTACTGGAGTTCTCATGCGAGCAATCCACCATGATGTTTTTAACCAAGCCTGATTTCTCCAACGCTTGCTCACACTGAGCAATGTTCACTGAATCGTAGTTAGGTTTGCCGCCACCGCCGCGCAATACAATGTGGCCGTATTGGTTGCCCTTGGTTTCAACAATTGCTACTTGACCCGTTTGATTAATGCCCAAAAAGCGATGAGGATTGGCCACAGATTTCAGAGCGTTTGTCGCAACAGTTAAGTTGCCATCGGTGCCGTTTTTAAAGCCTACCGCAGACGACAAGCCAGACGCCATTTCACGGTGAGTTTGTGACTCAGTAGTGCGCGCGCCAATTGCCGACCAAGAAATAAGATCTTGCATGTATTGTGGCGAAATAGGGTCTAAGGCTTCAGTAGACAGCGGTAAACCAGTCTCGGCCAGATGAATTAACAACTCGCGTGAAATCTTTAAACCATCTTCAATTTTAAAGGAATCGTTCAGGTAAGGATCGTTAATTAAACCTTTCCAGCCAACTGTAGTGCGTGGCTTTTCAAAATACACACGCATAACGATGCATAACGTGTCTTTAACTTCTTCGGCCAAACCTTTTAGACGCTCGGCGTAATCTTTAGCTGCGTCCACATCGTGAATCGAGCACGGGCCAACCACTAAAAATATACGGTGGTCTTTACGATCTAAAATATCACGCACTGCTTGGCGACCGTTGCGAATGCTATCAACCACCTGCTTGCTAAGCGGTAGCTGGGCTTTTAGTTGGTCTGGAGTAATCAGTGCTTCAATTGAGTTAATGTTGAGATCCTCAACACGGTTATCAGTCATTTCAATTCCTTTATCGGTCTTTTTCTATTTATAAGGTAACGGTTTATAAAGTAACGGTTTATAAGGTAACGCTCGTCAATTCGTAACTGCTTGTTATAAATCAGTAAATTATAATTTGATTATGACAAAACATTGCAGGTATGGACACGGTTTCTATTGATTTTTGTTGAATTCAGCAGAACGCATCAAAATTCAGCTGCTATGCTCAGATTGTAAGAAGCAAAATCAGATTAAAACAGCAGCTTAAACCGTTGTTATTAAAAGCAGTGAAAAACGTTGTGAAAAAAGTAGGCTAGAAAATGATTAAAAAAATTGTATTCGCAACCGATCTCGGCGTTCTTGGGCCATTTGTCTTGTGTCATGCCCTAGAACTTGCTCGCCAATTTAATGCCCAAGTCGATATCGTGCATGTAATAGAGCCGATGGGTGTATTTGCAGAATCTGTATTAGATATATTTTTGCCAGCAGAAGATCTAGAGCATTTGCGCAAGCAGGGCGTGCAAGAAGTCGTAAAAACCATACAAGCACGCATTTCTGAAACCATGATTTCAGAATTCAGCTCAGGCGACGACGAATTGTTTCTAGGCGAAGTCAGTGTGGTAAGAGGATTAGCTGCCGAATCCATCTTGCAATACGTAGACGATCAAAACATTGATTTAATCGTAATGGGTTCACACAGTGAGCACGGTCAAATGTTAACGGGCTTAGGTTCGGTGGTCACCAGAGTACTGCATCGCAGTCCTGTTCCGGTGCACATTGTGCCGCTGACTCGGGTAAAGAGCCAGCTCGACAATTCTCGCAACGATCCTCTGCGACACATGCTTTAAACGGCTAGCTAAAAAACGCGTATTTAGCGCCCAAGAAGAACAAAATACCTGCCAACAATGGCTTTAATACCGATTCGGGTAAGTGGTGCGACACCTTGCTACCCAACTGAATCGCTGGAATAGAGCCTATAAGCAGGGCAAACAACAAACCAAAATCAACATTGCCCAAAAACAAATGGATAATGCCTGCGCATAAGGTGAGTGGCACCGCGTGGGCAATATCGGTGCCCACAACATTAGCCGAGCGTAGTGCAGGGTAAAGCAGCATTAATATCGCCGTACCGATAGCACCCGCACCCACCGAGGTAAGCGTTACCAGCACACCCAGCACCGCACCCATTATTATGGTTACCGTATCTCGAGTGCTTTCACTGGCTTGGCGTTTGCTTTTAAGGGTTAAGCGCTGCAGTTGTTTTCTAAAGATCACCACAAACGCTGTTAACAGCAGCATAATGCCTAAACTGTTTTTAATTAAAGCAGCGTAGCTTTCTGAATCTTCGAATAAGTTTTGTAAAAAGTAGCCGGTAAACAAAGCCGCAGGCAAGCTGCCCATAGCCAACAGTTTTACCAATTTCCATTCCACGTGTTTTTGCCGATGGTGGCTAATGACACCGCTGGCCTTAGTGATCGAGGCATACAGTAAATCAGTACCGACAGCGATGTGCGGAGGAAAGCCAAATAACAACAATAATGGCGTCATTAACGCGCCGCCACCAATGCCAGTAATGCCAACAATAAAGCCAACGCCGGCACCTGCTAATATATATAATAAAATATCCATGAATATGGTCTAAAGTACTAATAGTACGTCTTTAAGATGAGAAGGTTGGTAAACTATAGGTTTCCAGCTATTCTGGAAAGGAATATTTATTTATATTTTTATAACCATTTTGTAGGTTGAGTAACGGAGAAAATATGAAATTGCAGCAATTGCGCTACATTTGGGAGGTCGCCCATAACGATTTAAACGTATCAGCGACGGCCCAGGTGCTCTACACATCTCAACCCGGCATCAGTAAGCAAATTAGATTGTTAGAAGATGAGTTAGGGGTGGAGATATTTGCGCGCAGCGGCAAGCACCTCACACGCATTACCCCTGCTGGGGAAGCGATTTTAAACGTAGCGGGTGAGATCTTACGCAAAGTTGAAAATATCAAACAAGTTGCCCAAGAATTTAGCGACGAAACCAAAGGCAGTTTGTCGTTGGCCACCACGCACACGCAGGCGCGTTATGCGTTGCCCAATGTTATTGAAAGTTTTATGAGCAAGTTTCCTGATGTTTCTTTGCATATGAACCAAGGTACACCGATGCAAATTGCAGAAATGGCCGCCAATGGCAGTGTCGATTTTGCCATCGCCACCGAAGCCATGCAGTCGTTTGGCGACCTGATCATGATGCCTTGTTATAAATGGAACCGCAGCATACTGGTGCCAAAAGATCACCCACTGGCCAGTAACCCAAAACCCAGCCTTGAAGAAGTAGCCGCGTATCCGCTGGTGACGTATGTGTTTGGTTTTACTGGTCGTTCTAAGTTAGATGATGCCTTTCAAAGCAAAAATTTAACCCCACGGGTGGTCTTTACCGCCGCCGATGCCGACGTGATAAAAACGTATGTACGTTTAGGGGTAGGGATTGGAATCGTAGCCACCATGGCAATTGATAAAAACTTAGACAGTGACTTGGTCGCCATTGATGCTAGCCATTTGTTTGGCTCTAGTGTTACCCAGATCGGCTTTCGTAAAGGGACTTTTTTGCGCGGCTACATGTACGACTTTATCGAACGCTTTGCGCCGCATCTAACCAAAACCATGGTAGACAAGGCAACAAAATGCCAAAATAAACAAGAAATGGAAGAATTGTTTGAAGGGGTAGAATTGCCCGTTCATTAGAATAGGCAATTATCTTATGTGGGTCGGGGTTTAGCCCGACTAATGAGTACTGGAAATATCTTGTGTAGGTCACCCTTTAGGGTGACAAGATCAGGGTGACAAAAAGGGCGACAAAGACTACTAGCCTTTGCCAATAATATTGCCAGCATGTAAACCACATTCTTTATGGTCGCCACCTTCCCACCACCAGCGACCTTCACGCTCGTGTTGATTTGGCAAAACAGGGCGTGTGCATGGCTCACAACCAATACTAATATACCCTTGGTTGTGCAACTCATTATAAGGTACATCAAAAATTTTGATGTATTCCCACACCTGGGCTGATGTCCAATTAGCTAACGGGTTGTACTTATAAAGCACCTCACCGGCACCAGGGAAGTTATCTTTTTCAACCAAATCGATCTCAGTACGCGTACCTGGGCTTTGATCTTTACGCTGGCCAGTAATCCAAGCATCTAACGTGGTTAACTTACGCTTAAGTGGAGCAATCTTGCGCACACCACAACATTCTTTATGGCCGTCTTCGTAAAAACTATACAAGCCTTTTTCTTTGGTAAAAGCTTCTAAAGCAGCCTGTTCTGGCGACATTAATTCAATTTTAATATTGTAATGTTTGCGCACCTTTTCAATGAACTGATAGGTCTGGGCGTGTAGGCGACCCGTGTCCAAACAGAAAACTTGTACGTTTGGATCAATCTTAGTAGCCATATCAACTAAGATCACATCTTCAGCACCACTAAAACTGACGGCGATTTTGCCGTGGCTTTCGATGGCGTGTTTGATTAGGTCTTTAGGACGCTTATCGGCAAAGTCGTTATTTATTTGGTCTAGATCAAGCATATTTTTAAATTCTCTATCACGGTATTCGAGCTTGAGCAGAGGTTAGCATGAATTGCTATATGCTTTAAAATAATTAAAGCTAATATTTATATAATTAAAATATCACAATTAAAAACCTCTTTTATTGTGTTCTATAGAATGTATAGGCGATTTGTTTTTAAACCATTTGCTGGTAGAGTACATTTTTTTATTAAACCCATATATTAATTACTAGAATTTGGAGAATCCTGTGGAAGTAGCTTGCTTAGATCTTGAAGGTGTATTGATCCCTGAAATTTGGATTGAGTTTGCCAATAAAACGGGCATTGAAGAGTTAAAAGCCACTACTCGTGATATTCCAGATTACGATGTATTAATGAAGCAACGCTTGCGCATACTTGATGAGCACGGCTTTAAGCTGCAAGACATCCAAGAAGTTATCGCAACGCTTAAACCTTTAGACGGCGCGGTTGAGTTTGTTAATTGGTTGCGTGAACGTTTTCAGGTAATCATCCTGTCAGACACTTTTTATGAGTTCTCTCAGCCGCTAATGCGTCAGTTAGGATTCCCAACCTTGTTCTGTCACCGTTTAGAAACAGACGAAGAAGGCCGAGTGGTTAACTATCACCTGCGCCAAGCTGATCCTAAACGCCAATCTATTCGTGCTTTGCAAACGATTTACTACCGCACAATCGCAGCAGGGGATTCGTACAACGATACAACTATGTTGGCTGAAGCTGATGCGGGTATTTTATTTAAAGCTCCTAAGAACGTGATTGAAGAATTTCCACAGTTCCCAGCAGTTCACGAATATGAAGATCTTAAAAAAGAATTCCTGAAAGCATCAAACCGTGAGTTAACGCTTTAGAACGCTTTATGATTGTAGGTCGGGGTTTAGCCCGACGCTCTTGTCGCACTGAAGTACGACCTACATCAAATCGCTTCAACAACATCCATTATCTTGCGAACTTTCGTCAAACTCTCTTCATATTCTTCTTCGCAATCAGAATCTACTGTAATGCCACCGCCACCCCAGCAGGTCATTTCGCCATCTCGAAACTCCACGCTGCGAATTAATATATTAAAATCCACATTGCCTGTGTCGGAATAATAACCAAAGCTGCCGCAATAGAGCGATCTTGGTTGGGCTTCTAGCTCGTCAATAATTTCCATAGCGCGTTTTTTCGGTGCGCCGGTGATCGATCCGCCAGGGAAGGCGTTGGCTATTGCTTCGGCTGGGGTTAAATCAGATTTCAGCTGCGCACTAATAGTGCTCACTAAGTGATGCACATTAGGATGGGTTTCCAGTTCAAACAGTTTTTCGACTTTTACGCTATTCGGCTGCGCCGACATGCTTAAATCGTTACGTAATAAATCGACGATCATCAAATTCTCGGCCTGATTTTTGGCGCTGTTTTTTAGTTCGTCTATATAAAGTTGATCTTGTACTGGGTCGGTGCTTCTTTTAATAGTGCCTTTGATGGGTTTGGCTTCTAAGCGGCCACTGGCATCTATGCTGATAAAACGCTCTGGGCTGACGCTAACCAATTCACAATCACGGCCTTCAAAGTAACAACCGTAGCTTGGGTTTAAAGCAGAATAGAGTGGGGCGAGCGTTTCCAAAGCAGAACCCGTGTAAGAAGCCTTGTGAGGTTGGGTTAAATTGACTTGGTAACAGTCGCCGGCTTTTAAGTAGTCTTGAATCTTGTAGAAAGCTTGGCTGTATTGTTTTTGCGTCCAAACTGGACTGAACTTGCTTGATTTAAATTTGTCTGTCTTGAGTCTATCTGTCTTGAGTCTGTCTGCTTTTAAGTCAGTGGCTTCTGTATCACCTTCTAAAGAACCTATTAGATCTTGTTTCAACAGTTCAAAGACTTGTATTGCATCAGTATCGGGTTTGCCCAATAAGTGAAAATCTCCAGTTATGTGATCCAGGCAAATAGCCCAAGGGTAGTAATAAAATTCAGAGACGATTGAGTCATTCGGATAAGCGTAATAGCCAAGCCAGCCAGAATGTAAAGGGATGTGTTGAACATGAATCGGCATCTCGTCTACGACTAAAGATGCTTTATTAAGGGCTTTTTTAAAAGACGACTTATCTTTAAGAGAAGATTGCGTTGGGTTTGCCAGTAAGTAACTAAACTGTCGCCCGACATCTGACTCACATTTACTTAATAACAGACAGGGCTTAAAAAACTTAGGTTTAGATTCAAACTCAGAGTGCAGGTTCTGTAAATTTGAAGCGTGCTTATCATTTAAACTAGCAGCCACTAAATACTCAGTTAATTGAATTAGTCTTTTAACTTTTTCAGATAAAGGCAGCTTTTTGGAAAAATAAAGTGTCGAATAATCGTTTTTAGAATTCATATAAGGCAAATTTCAACAGATAAGTAATAAAGATTAAAGTTAACCACGTTAGAAAAACTTACAAAAAACTGAACTTTAACTGTTATATCGGAGATATAGAGTTAGTTATAAGACACTTGTTGGTAAGTGTCTGTAGTTTACAAAATTTATTGGATTATTGTTGAAAAACCTATAGACAAACCATGTTGCACATAATATCTTTTGTACATCATCTGAACACGAAAGTGATTCGGGTGGGTTATAACAATAAAAATGAATAATTATGATTCGTTCTTTTTACAGAATCTCTGTAGGGAATAAGGTAGAGAAACTACCGTGGAATCATAAATAACGGAGTGTGCACTCATATGAAAACTTTTCAAAAAATCGCTTTAGTATCTGCAATCGCAGCAGCCCCTTTCGCAGCTCAAGCTGACCTTACGCCAATGGATGACGCTTTAATGGGCGACACCACTGGTCAGGCTGGTGTGACTATCGAGATCGATCTTGGTACTGACGGCATCGGTATCGGTTCTGTTGTTTATACAGATACAGCTCATACTGGTGAGGTTGTTGATACTAATGGTGTTGCTCCAGGTGAAACTGGTTATGTATCTACTCAAGGTTCTATTGACGGTGGTTCTGTAGTGCTTGAGAATATTAGTATTGGTCTTGATGGTACATTAGTTCAAACTATTGACGTGTCTAAGGGCGGTGATTTAGAAATGACTGTTACAGCACCTGGCCTTATGCAAATTGCGGCTGGTAATGATACGGCAGATACAATCGGTGCTTTCAGTGCTTTAAAACTTAAGGCTGTTGATGGCTCTGAATCAGAAATCATCAATAACCTTAGTTTAGATGTTACATTAGGTGAGTCTACTACAACAATTAAGAACCTAGGTAATTCAGGTAGCTTAGGCTTGGGTGGACTGGCAGGCGCAGGTGTTGTCGGTGCAGATTATCAAGCGATGTCTTCATCAATGGCTATTCAGATGACTGCAAAAGCTAAGATTGAGAACTTAAATGTTGGCCTATTCGGTTATACGAATGCACAAGCTACGGCGATAGTTAATGGCAAGGTTACTGCTTATGAAGGTGGCTATGCTACAGCTTTAGCTGCTGATGGCGGTACTGCTGGTACTAACACTGCAGGCTATGTTGCTACGTATGGTGCTACTGTTGATACAGACGGCGATGGTGTGTTCGATACTGCTGTTAAAACAGGTCTTACTAATAAGGTTGCGACTGGTTCAGCGATTCAAGTATCAGGTGTAAGCATTAAAGATGCTAATGCGACTGATGGTATGTTTACTGTTGAGCAAAGAATTTGGGCTGTTGGTGGTGATGCATCAGAGGTTGGTTCTGATGCTGGTGTTTACATTCAAATGGGTGCAATGAATCTGGATATTAATGTTGCAGGCATTGGTATTGGTGGTCATTCAATCGGTGCTGTTGCGATTAATGGTTTAGAAATGAATGGTCTAACTCAGCGTATCTACGGTCACTAATCAATTTTAACAATCACTTGATGATTGTTAAAAAACGATTAAGCCTGTAAAAGAAACCCGCTTCGGCGGGTTTTTTTGTGCTTGTATTTTGTGTCTCCGTTTTCTGCTGCTGTTTTATACGTCTGTGTTTTACTTGGCTTGTCTTGCATTTATTATCATTGAGCAGCTCACTGCTACCAAGTTTTGTGTGTTTTATATCCACCTAGATTTATTTAGTACGTTCGTATTAAAAAATCGCAAAAAGTGCTGTTTTTTTGCTAATAAATTGTGGTCTTTTAAGTAAACTTCTGTAACATGAGCTTACATATCTGGAACTACAAATAATAATAATCCAGGAGGGGCTTCAGCCAACTATTGTGCTAATCATTTTATTGGGTTCAATCATTGCATTCTCTATCGTTAACGAATTGGCTATTGTGCCAGATCGTAAAGACGGAGATTTAATTTATCGTGTCGCTAATACCGAGCCAGCGCAGCAAGATGTTGTTGTGAATGTGGAGCCATTAGCCGTGCAGCGTTTTACTAATGTTGTGCGCCAAGCATACGATTACAGCTGCGGTTCTGCAGCATTAACTACCGTACTCGATTTCTACTTAGGTCGTAACTTCCAAGAACGCCAAGTGATGGAAGGCTTATTACGCTTTGGTGAAACAGAACGTATTGTACAGCGTCGTGGTTTCTCGCTGTTAGATATGAAGCGCTTGGTAACTGCATTGGGTCACCCGTCGGGTGGGTTTAAGGCAGAAGCATCTGACTTAGAAGAGCTCGATCACCCAGCCATTGCACCAATTGAATACGCTGGTTTTAAACACTTTGTGGTTATTCGTGCAGTTTACGATGGCCGTGTATTTGTAGCTGACCCAGCATTGGGTAATATCAGCTTTACTATGCACCGTTTTTTAGAGATTTGGGATAATAACGTATTGTTTATTGTGTTCCCGAACGGCCACAAACCAGCCAATGGTTTGGAGTTGCGAGAACAAGATTTACGCTATGTGTCGGATTACATTATCGCTGAAAATACGTTTAAAGAATTTCCGCATTTCGCTATGCCAATAGATGGTAACTTTGAAAACAAAATTGCCGCTTTAAATAACAACGCTTTCTTTGAATTAGATTTTGCCCGTGGTGCTAACGGCGATGCTTTGTTGAATGATGAAGGCGAGCGTTATTATGAAACTGGCATCAAGCAGTATGATTTTGATGATAAGTCTAAATACAATTCGATTTATTGGGGTGGTGCCGATGGTTTGTATCAACAAGGTATTGACCGCATCGAGAAGAATTTACGTTACAAGCGTAACTAGATTAAAAAAAATTAAAATAAGAACTTAAAAAGATAGGGAATCCAATGGGGATTAAGCTGCATTCATCGTTATTATTGATCGCTCTTAGTGCAACAGGGACTTCTTTGGTTCACGCCGATGATGTTTCAGATGCGCGTGACGCTTTAACCAAGCAAGACTCTGATGCTGATACGCAAAAGGCACTTGAAGAAGTATTTGAAGCAGCTGAAAACAGCTACTCTTTGCTTAAGCGTGGCGGTATAGGTTTAAACTACAGTTTTGATTACAGTTACTATGGTGATCAGCGTTTAAGCTTGATTATTGCGCCTGTGATCGATGCTGAAGGCCAACCTACAGGTGATTCAAATATTTTGAGTGCCGATGTATCGCCAGCGGCGTCGCATACCTTTACTAACTCGTTTAGTTTAGATTACGGTTTATTCGACAACGTGACCATTGGTGGCCGTTTGCCGCTTGTTGCCAAGTTTGATACCGAAGCTGACATTACCAACTATTCGGTAGGTGATTTAAGCGGTACGGTGCGTTGGCAGCCATGGGGTATTGTGCCGGGTACGATTAGTAAAACCTTGTTTGGTTCGTTAAAGCTTAAAACCGGTGACAGCCCATACGAAGTTGATCCTAATAAACATTTGGCCAGTGGTTCGGGTTATTACAGCCTAAGCGGTGGCGCGAGTATTTCTAAAGTTTTAGACCCTGTGGTGCTGTTTGGCTCGGGTACTTATGCCTACAACATCCCAGAAACCGATTTAAACCAAGTGCGTGATGGTACTATTTTAAAAGAAGTGCATCCGGGTAGCTCGATCTCGGGTTCTATGGGTTTTGCTTATTCTCTTTCTTATGATGTGTCGTTGAGTGTGTCGTTTCAGGCGTCTTATAACGATGAAACTAAGTTCGTTCTTCAGCGCGGTCGCGATACCATTAATAGCACTGTCGGTAGCCAGGTAACCGGTATTATGAACTTTGCCTTGGGTGTGCGTTTATCCCCTAAAACAATTACCAACGTGAATATTGGCTTTGGTATGACAGAATCGGCTCCAGACTTTATTGTTGGCTTTTCCATGCCTATCGACATCGAAGGCGTGAAGCCTAGCTTATAAGTATCGCAATAAAGGCCATAAAGGAGAGATTCATGAACATTGCGATAATGAGACGACTTGCGCTGCTGTCTTTAGGATTGGTAGCGGGAAGTACGCAGGCGCAGTTAGCAACAAACTTATTTTTAGATACCAAGGCGATGTCGTTGGGTAATGCGGTAACGGCAGACCCTGTTGGTATTATGGATATTCACTTTAACCCAGCAGGCTTGACCAAGCTTGATGGGCGTCAAATTCAGTTTTCTGTGCAAAATATTTATCTTAACGTAGAAACTGAGTTTGATTTACCCGAAAACTACGATGGCGAAGGACAGCTGTTAGATATTGGTAAAGATCCTGTAGCCGGTGAAAAAGGCTCAGCAGGTGCGGCTATTTTTGCCCCAGGTGTCGGTATTATTCCGCTTAACCACTTACCTTTAATGCAAGCGCCAGGCGCTGGTTTGTCGATTAAGCCAGAAGGTTCACGCTTTACTTTTGCTAACGCGGTGTATATTCCTTTGGCCGGTGGTTTTGCTAAAGACGATGATGACCCAGGTCGTTATCAGGCAAAAAAAGTGGTGATGCAGCGTTTGAGTTATTTATCGCCTTCGTTTGGTTATCAGGTAAATGATGAGTTTGCGGTGGGTGCAAGTTTTATTTTTAGTAGCCATGTGCTGGCGTTAGAGCAAGATTTACGTGCACCAAACATCTTGATTGGTGTTGCAGAACAGTTACAAGATGCCTTTGGTTGTTTCGATGAAGTAACCGGAGAACCAACGGGTAATGACCCCTTAGTGCCTTTGGTGGCTTTGTGTGGTGGCGATATTGGCCCTTACGACGATGTGGGTACGCTTAGTCTTGAGACGCAAGAAACGTTATCGCCATCGTTTAATATTGGTTTTTTATGGGAACCAACCGAATGGTTTGCTTGGGGTGCAACCTACCAAAGTGAAGCAACAGCGCATTTGAAAGGGACGTATGAGTTAGAGTACACCGAAGATTTTGCGGGTTTCTTCCGTAAGTTACAGTCAACTATTTTTGGTGCCATTGGTGGCGCGATTTTCCAGCTGCCTAACGGTCAGCGTAAAGAGACTGGTTTGGTGTCTACCGAGCAAGTGTTTCCACAGCGTTTGCAAACGGGTATCAAACTAAGATTTTTTGAAGATTTTCAGTTTAACTTTGATCTAGGTTGGACCGATTTTGATAAGTGGGATGCGATTAAGTTAGAGTTTGATCGCCCGGTGAGCTTTTTAAGTTCGGCTAAAATTCTTGGTCCTGGTTTGGTAACTGACCGCTCGTTAAATCAACCGTTAGGTTTTAAGAGTGTTTGGAGCCCATCGTTTGGTTTTCAGTACGATTTGAACTCGCGCGTGCAGTTGCGTGCAGGTTATGAGCCACGTGCCTCTTCTATTCCAGAAGATGCACGCAGTGTGCAAGCGCCGTTGGGTTACATGCCGATGTATTCTATGGGTATGGGGTATCAATGGGATAAAGATACGGTAGTTGATTTCTCGTTGGCTTTTATGCAGTCTAAGGAAGAAATTTTAGCTGACCCACAAACTGAAACAGATAATGGTGGGCCTTACTCGAATTCTAGTAACTCACTCAACAGGAACTGCTTAACATGTACCGTAACCAACCCATATCCCGGTTTGGATGTGAAAACCAAATTGACTATAGGTGCTTTCGGTATTACTTATCGTACCAAGTTTTAGGGCAAACATTGATGGCCTTGCGGTCTGTGCTCTTGATCTTGGTTGTATTTGCTCTGCCCGTGGCGGCAGAGCAAAAGTATTACACCTGGGTTGATGCCCAGGGCAATATGCGCAATACCTTGATTACCTCCGACAGTGAAGCGCCTAATCAGCCTGATACTGAAGCCAGTAAAAATTTTAATCCCGAAAACTTCCCCAGCGAAGAAGACTATCAACAGTCTTTAAAAGACAAACCCAACAGTGAAAAACCCTTTTATACTTGGACCGATGCCGAGGGCATTATTCGTAGTGATGTAAAACCCGATGTCATGATTGAGTTTAGCGCTGCCGAAGTGGTATACGACGCAGCATTTGCACCGCCGTTTCGCTTGCCGAGTTTTATCACCGAAGGGGTGTGTTGTGAGTCTTATGCCGATCATTTTACCGCTCAAGCTTTAGCCTTGGGTTCGGCCAGTTTTAAAGTTGGCCCAGCAAATAAACCGTTTAAAACTCAAACTGGTGATGTGGATGCGGCGTATTTTTCGTTGCCTAAGCTAAACGAGCGCGAATTGTGGTTGTTAAAAGCGTATAAAATTGGCGAAGACAGTGAGTTTGAATTAATTGCCTTGTCGGCAGATTTTAAGCCCATTTATTTAGCTGATGGCATTAAAGGCGCTTATGTTGGCGAGACCTGGAAAGACCTTGCGTTTAAAAAAGTTATGCTAGAAGTGACCGATCCAGAGATTAAACATTTGATTGTGTTTGTGAAAAGCGCAGCGGGGCAAGCAAAAACCAATTATACAGTGTCGTTGATACGGGATACACTCTAGGCCTTTTTTAATAGCTTGGGTGTGAGTAATAATTTCGTGAATAAGCAGCGGTTAACATTGCAGTTAGGCGAGGTAACACTTGCCTACAGTATTTTTACTAAGCACAGATCATCTTCTGACAGTGATTCAAACGTCATTAAACCTAAACACCATAAGCGCCGCATTCTGTTATTGCACGGCGCTGGGGTTGCGGGTGAGCTTACTTGGACTTTTATTGCTAATTACCTAGAGCACTGGGATGAGATTTTAATTCCAGATTTACTGGGTATGGGCAATAGCTTTTTTGAGCCAACCGATACCTTCTCTTTTACCATTAACGACATGATGCAGTCGTTATTTTCTTTGTTGCGCCATCATAATTGGCAATCGTTTGATTTAGCGGGGTATTCTTTGGGCGGCTTAGTAGCGCTTGAATTGAACCGCGAAATTTGTGCGCGGGTGCCGTCTTGCCCCGACAATATGTCGGTTGGGCATTTGTGCTTAATTGAGCCAGCCTTATTTAGTGATCAGTCTTTGCGTTCTGCTTTGGCGTTTCGTGAAACCTTTACCCCAATCGCTAATAACATTAAAGCCGACCCTTCTGATTCTCGTCATTTTATGGCGTTTCTGGATTTGGTGTCGCCTCATCGTAAAGGCCACGAAAAAACCGATGCCTTAGCCGTGCAGCGTTTGCAGGTGAGGCCGCATGGCTTTGCCAATGCTTTGTTGGCGGTTTCTTATTATGCTAAAACTTTAAATGAAACCAGTTTAAAGCAGTTGTTGGCGGCGATTCCACCGGGGGTAGGCATTATTGGTGAGTTGTCGAATGCGGGTTTGATGCTGGCGCAGCAAAATATTAAACAGTATCAGCCAAATTGGCATATTGAACAGTTAGCCAATGCCGATCATAGCTTGGTGTATGTGCGACCGAAAAAAGTCGCACATCTTATTAATAATTATCTTTGCTGATTTTTCTTAATTCGACTGATTAATTTAAACGGCGCTGTAATTTAGCCGCTGCCATGATGCGTGTTGAAATTTCTTCAACTGACGCGTCTGTGGTGGTGAGATAAGGAATATTGTTGCGTTCAAACAACATTTCAACCTCGTCAACCTCGTGATAGCACTGTTTTAACGAGGCATAGCGGCTATTAGCGCGGCGTTCGTTACGAATGGCCGAAAGGCGGTCAGGGTCGATGGTTAAGCCAAATAATTTTTCTTTACGATTTTTCAAACAATCGGGCAGGGTGAGTTCTTCCATGTCGTCTTCGGTCAGCGGGTAGTTGGCGGCTTTAATTCCAAACTGCATGGCCATATACAGGCAGCTTGGGGTTTTACCGCTGCGCGATACACCCACTAAAATGATATCGGCTTCATCGTAATAGCGGGTTCTAGCGCCATCGTCGTTATCTAAGGCGTAGTTGATCGCGTCCATGCGCGCAATGTAGCTGTCGCTTAATGCACTTTGGTGCGATTTGCCAACGGTGTAAGATGATTTTTCTCTGAGTTCTCTTTCTAGTGGTTTCAAAAACGTGGCAAAAATGTCGACTTTAAAGGCATTGGCTTGGTCAATGACTTTGCGAATGTTTTTGTCGACCACGGTATCAATTACAATCGCGGTTTGTCCGGTTTCTACTTGCGCCTTGTTGATTTCTTCAACCACGGCTTCGGCTTTTTCTGCGCTGTCGATATAGGGAAAGGTGACGCGTTCAAAATCGATGCTTTCGAACTGAGAGAGTAAACTGTTGCCTAAAGTTTCAGCAGTTATGCCGGTGCCGTCGGAAATAAAGAATGCGTAACGTTTCATAAGCCCTTCTTGGTGGTAAAATGTTGTCTGCGCGATTATATTAGTTGGCAGCTAATATATGTCAGTATTTATCATAGGAGAAGGGCTTTGACACAGAATACGCTTTGGTTTGATCAGGTATCGATTAATGATGTGGATAAAGTGGGCGGCAAGAACGCATCGTTAGGTGAAATGATCAGTAATTTGTCGGCATTGGATGTAATGGTTCCCAATGGTTTTGCGACGACTGCAGAGGCTTATGTTAAATTTTTATCGTATCAAGGGCTTGCTGAGAAAATTGATCAGCGTTTGGCTGGTTTAGATGTTGAAGATGTTAAAGCACTGGCGAGTGTTGGCAGTGATATTCGTCAATGGATTATTGATGCGCCTTTTCCTGAAGATTTAGAAGCCGATGTGCGTGCATGTTTTAAAGAGTTACAGCAAGGCAACGAGCAGTTAGCGGTTGCCGTGCGTTCGTCGGCGACAGCAGAAGATTTACCCGACGCTTCGTTTGCGGGTCAGCAAGAAACGTTTTTGAATATTATTGGTATCGACGCTGTGTTCGATGCGATGAAAGAAGTGTTTGCTTCGTTGTTTAACGATCGTGCTATTTCTTACCGTGTGCATCATGGTTTTGAACACAATCAGGTGTCTTTGTCGGCGGGTATTCAGCGCATGGTGCGCAGCGAGTCTGCGTCTTCGGGCGTGATGTTTACTATGGATACCGAATCTGGTTTTGAAGATGTGGTGTTTATTACGTCGTCTTATGGTTTGGGTGAAACCATTGTGCAGGGTGCGGTTAACCCCGATGAATTTTATGTGCACAAAGCAACTTTGGCGGCAGGTCGCCCGGCTATTTTGCGTCGTAATTTGGGTGCTAAAGCCTTGAAGATGATATATGGCGACGAAGGTGTTGCGGGTAAGTCGGTTATTACCCAGCGGGTTGAACGTGACCAGCGTCGTTTGTTTTCGATTGACGACACTGAAGTAACCGAATTAGCCAAGCAGGCGATGATTATTGAGCAGCATTACAAGCGTCCAATGGACATTGAATGGGCGAAAGATGCCGACGATGGCAAGATGTACATTGTACAAGCGCGCCCAGAAACAGTTAAAAGCCGCACCGATAAAAACGTGATGGAACGTTATTTATTAAAAGAAACCGGTAATGTGTTGGTAGAAGGCCGCAGTATTGGTCATCGTATTGGTAAAGGCCGAGTGCGCGTTATTAACGACATTGACGATATGGACCAAGTTAAGCCTGGTGATGTATTGGTTGCAGATATGACAGACCCAGATTGGGAGCCTGTGATGAAACGTTCGGCGGCAATTATTACTAACCGCGGTGGCCGTACTTGCCATGCGGCGATTATTGCACGTGAATTGGGTATTCCAGCGATTGTTGGCTGTGAAGATGCCACCTCTGTATTGAAGGATGGCCAAGAAGTCACGGTTTCATGCGCAGAAGGCGATACGGGCTTTGTTTATGAAGGTGGGCTGGCGTTCGATATTAAGACCAACAGTGTTGAGTCTATGCCCGATCTTGATTTAAATATTATGATGAACATTGGCAACCCAGACCGCGCCTTTGATTTTCAGTCGTTACCGAACGCGGGTGTGGGTCTTGCCCGTTTGGAATTTATTATTAACCGCATGATTGGTGTACATCCTAAGGCGTTATTGAATTTTGATACCTTGCCAGAGGAGGTGAAGTTTACCGTTGAACGCCGAATTTCTGGTTATGCCAGCCCAGTAGACTTTTATGTTGATAAATTAGTAGAGGGTATTTCTACGCTGGCTGCTGCCTTTAGTGGTAAAAAAGTAATTGTGCGTTTGTCGGATTTTAAGTCGAACGAATACGCCAACTTAATTGGCGGGCGTTTGTACGAGCCAGAAGAAGAAAATCCAATGCTGGGTTTTCGTGGTGCGTCGCGTTATATCTCTGATCAATTCCGTGATTGTTTTGAGCTTGAGTGTCGTGCAATGAAGAAAGTGCGCGACGAAATGGGCTTTACCAACGTCGAAATCATGGTGCCGTTTGTGCGTACTGTTGATGAGGCGCGTCAGGTGGTTGAATTACTCGCCGAAAACGGCTTAGTACGAGGTGAGAACGGTTTACGGTTAATTATGATGTGTGAGCTACCGGCTAATGCTATTTTGGCCGAGCAGTTCTTAGAGCACTTTGATGGATTTTCGGTTGGTTCTAATGATTTAACTCAGTTAACACTGGGGCTTGATCGTGATTCGGGCATTATTGCGCATCTGTTTGATGAGCGTAACGAAGCGATTAAGATTTTACTGCAACAAACCATTGAAGCCTGTAAAAAAGCCAATAAATACATTGGTATTTGTGGTCAAGGTCCTTCTGATTACCCAGATTTTGCTAAGTGGCTGATGGATCAGGGCATTGATAGCGTCTCTTTGAACCCAGACTCTGTGTTGGATACTTGGTTCTTCTTGGCGGACAAAGCAAATTAATGAAAAGCAGCAGCGAGTATTTTCCAGTCACTTTACTGCGGGCAGACGTTGTTGGTGATTTAACCGACGACGTTTACCTAATTAAGCATGGCCGCGACGCTGATAGCAGTGTGCAGGTAGCGTTAAGTCATATTGGGCTTTATGGCCAATCTAATAAAGACAAGCAACCGATTGTGCTGGTTCATGGCAGCTTTACTAATCGTCGTTTTTGGTTGTCGGCGAAAGGTGTTGGCTTTGCTCGGCACTTGGTGGAGTCTGGCTTTGATGTTTGGTTGATGGAAATGCGTGGGCATGGTTTATCGCCGCGCAACGACAGCTATAAAGACAATTCACTAGAACGTTACAGCTTGTCTGATGTGCCAGCGGTTAATGAGTTTGTTGCAGAAAAAACTGGTTTAAAACCGATTTGGCTAGGGCATTCTTTGGGTGGCGTGTTGATTTCGACTGCGGTTGCTTCAAGTTCTTTACCAGAAGAAGACGTTGCTGGAATAGCCTTATTAGGCTCACAAGTTGTGCGCCGGCTTTGGTTTTTACAAATTCCGTTGGTATCGTCTTTGGGTAAGTTGTGGTTCAGTTTGCGAACAGAGTTGGACGGACGCAAATTAAAAATTGGCCCAGAAAATGAACCGGCGGGTTTAGCCAAAGAGTATTTGAATTGGTTTGGGTTGTTTAAACAATGGCGATTCAGCGACAGTAAAGTATCGTTACTTAGCCGTTGGCAGCAAGTTGAATTGCCTGTTTTGGCGATGGTGGGTAAAAACGATCAGTCAGACCCCGCCAAATATTGTCGGATTTTTTATGATCATTGTGGTTCGCAGCAAAAGACGTTTAAGTTGTTGGCGACAGAAGAAGGCTATAGTCGTGATTATGGCCATGTCGATATGGTTGTAAGTAAACAAGCCGCCCGTGAAGTGTGGCCTAAGCTAACGGCTTGGCTGGCTGGGATTAAACCGATGCTTGCCAGCAAGCCGCGCTAGCATCGTGTTTTTAGTGAATATTTAATAAAGTAACAGGAGTAAAAGATGACGCAGTACATTACCCCCGATTTATGTGATGAATACCCAGATTTAGTGCAAGTGGTAGAGCCTATGTTTAATAACTTTGGCGGCCGCGATAATTTTGGCGGACAAATTGTTACGGTGAAATGTCACGAAGATAACTCTAAAGTGAAAGAGTTAGTGGATACCGATGGCAAGGGGAAAGTGATGGTGGTTGATGGCGGCGGTTCTATGCGTCACGCTTTGCTGGGTGACATGCTGGCCGATAAAGCCGTTGCCAATGGTTGGGAAGGTTTGATTATTTATGGCTGTATTCGTGACGTTGATGTCATTATGCAAACGGATTTAGGCGTGCAGGCGCTGGGTACTAATCCGTTAAAAACCGATAAGCGCGGTTTGGGTGATGTTGATGTGCCGGTTAAATTTGGCGGTGTGGTATTTAATCCTGGTGAATACGTTTACGCTGATAATAATGGCGTTATTGTGTCGGCGAGTGAATTATCAATGCCTGCTTAGTCAGTTTAACTGACTAAGATTACAAGCAAAAAAAAGGCCATCAATTTAATTGATGGCCTTTTTTTATGAGCTGGGAATAAAAGCCTACGATTCAGTAGGCTTGTTATTTTCGGCTTCTGCTTCGGCTTTTTTACGCGCTAAACGAGGATCGTTTAAGGCGCGCACAGGCTTGCGGCGGCGACGAGGTTCAGTTGAATCTGTCTTTGGCGCTTCCTGCTTAGGCGCTTCCTGCTTAGGCGCTTCCTGCTTAGGCGCTTCAACCTTTGTTTCAACTTTAGGAGCTTCTTGCTTAGGCGCTTCTTGCTTAGGCGCTTCAACCTTTGTTTCAACTTTAGGAGCTTCTACTTTAGGTGCTTCTGCTTTTGTTTCAACTTTAGGCGTTTCAACTTTAGGCGTTTCTACTTTAGCAGGTGCTTCAGTTTTTTCTTCTTTGGCGACTTCTTCTTTCGCTACTTCTTCGTGAGCTGCCCAAGGTTTTGCTTTTTCAGCAGATTCAACCTTGTTGTCAGCTTTCGCTTCAGTCGGCTTGGCTTCAGTCGGCTTGGCTTCAGTCGGCTTAACCGGTGCATCTACTTTAACGTCAGCATGATTTGCTGTTTGTTGAGTTTGCACATCAGTAGCATTTGCAGAGGTTTCTACCGTTGTCTCTGCAGTATTGCGAGGACGGTTGCGACGACGTTGGCCGTTATTACGCGGGCGGCGAGGCGCTTTTTCTTGGTTATCTTCCGCTGCATTGCCTGTCGCTGCTTCTGGCTTTTTGCTTGGACGATCATCACGTTTATTGTCGGTATCGCGCTTGGTGTTGCGGTTGCGACTGTTGCGAGAATCGCTGCGCGAGTCTGTTTTGTCACGATTTTCGTTTCTGTCTGTATTTCTATCGGTCTTGCTACGAGAAATGTTGCGTTCTGGACGATCAGATTTATCGTTACGGCTGTCTGAGCGAGAGTTTGTGCGGTTGTCTGAGCGCGAATCAGATGAGCCGCGATCGTTGCGACGGCTAGAGGACGTATTACGACGAGTACTCTGGCTGCTGCGTTGATTGCGATTGCTGCTGGCAGGTTTGCTAGCTTCTTTCTTTGGCTTTTCTTCTTTAACTTCATCACTGCTGAATAGGCCAGATAGCGAGGCAGTTAATTTTTGAAAGATTGATTTCTGTGGTTCTGGAGTAACAACGCGAGCAGTTGGAACGGCTTTAACCGCGGCAGCTTGAGTTTTAGAAGTTTCTTTGGTTTCGATATCCAGACCAAAATCCATTTCTGGCTCAAAGTTTTGCTCGTGACTTGCTTGGCCAATTAAAGAATCGTCTGGGCGTAAGCGCGTAACTTCATAGTGCGGCGTATCCATGTGTGGATTCGGCAAAATAACGACACGTGAGTTATGACGGTTTTCGATATCGGCAATCACTTCACGTTTTTCGTTCAATAAGAATGAGCCAACGTTAAGTGGGACTTCGGCACGAATCTGGCCGGTATTTTCTTTTGCTGCTTCTTCTTCGATAAGACGCAAGATAGAAAGAGAAAGAGAAGGAAGATCACGAACGATGCCAGTACCGCTACAGCGTGGGCAAACGTGGCCAGAGGTTTCACCTAAAGAAGGGCGTAAGCGCTGACGAGACATTTCCATTAAGCCAAAGCGAGAGATGCGACCCACTTGTACACGGGCACGATCCATTTCTAGAGCGTTCTTTAAGCGGTTTTCAACTTCACGTTGGTTGCGGTTGGAATGCATGTCGATGAAATCGATAACCACCAAGCCACCCATGTCGCGTAAGCGCAACTGACGAGCGATTTCTTCTGCTGCTTCGCAGTTTGTGGTGGTTGCTGTTTCTTCAATGTCGGCGCCTTTGGTTGCGCGGGCCGAGTTGATGTCGATAGAAACAAGTGCTTCTGTTGGGTCGATAACAATCGAGCCACCCGATGGCAATTTAACTTCACGCTGGAACGCAGTTTCGATCTGGCTTTCAATCTGGTAGCGATTGAACAGAGGTACTTTGTCGTCGTAAAATTTGAATTTGTTTTCGTATTGCGGCATAACCTGCTGTACAAAGCTTATGGCTTCATCAAAGGCTGCTTGGTTGTCGATCAGTACTTCACCAATGTCTTGGCGTAGGTAGTCGCGAATGGCGCGGATAACAACGTTGCTTTCTTGTAGCAGTAGGCAAGGGGCGTTACGACGCTCGGAAGCACCGTGAATGGCTTGCCAAAGTTGCATTAGGTAGTCTAAATCCCATTGCAGTTCTTCGCTAGAGCGACCAATACCGGCAGTACGAACAATTACGCCCATATCGTCTGGTACGGTTACGCCTTTCATGGCTTCACGCAGTTCTGTGCGCTCGTCACCTTCGATACGGCGAGAGATTCCACCCGCGCGTGCATTGTTAGGCATAAGCACTAAGTAACGGCCTGCAAGACTAACCATGGTGGTTAGTGCTGCGCCTTTGTTTCCACGTTCTTCTTTGTCTACCTGAACAATAACTTCCTGACCTTCTTGCATCACTTCTTTAATGTTGACGCGGCCAGAGCCTGGGTTTTTGCTGAAGTAGCTTTTTGAGATTTCTTTAAGCGGCAAGAAACCATGACGCTCTGCGCCAAAGTCTACGAAGGCCGCTTCAAGGCTAGGTTCGATGCGGGTGATCTTGCCTTTGTAGATATTAGATTTTTTTTGTTCACGGGATCCAGATTCGATATCCAGATCGTATAGACGTTGACCGTCAACTAGGGCAACGCGCAACTCTTCCGTTTGAGTTGCATTAATTAGCATTCTTTTCATGTTATGTGTGTAGCTCTATAGCGTAGTCACACGGGCAGCTGACCGTTTGTTGGTCGTCATAGCAAAATCTTTATGGTTGCTTGATTCAACGATATCACTGCTTGCCACCCTCTAAGTGGCCAGATTCTTCTGATGGGCGTGATGTCTATTTCTACTTGGTGATACCTTTGGGCCAGCACCAACAATCCATAATTTGATAATGAGATGCTGCCTGCGTAAGTTCGCATGGTTCATCTCAATAAGTGATTGAGTCTTTGTTCTCAATCACAATTCATGTCGTTCGTTTGTATAAAGAAGGTTTAATAATCGTTCGTCTTCTTTATACTGGCCGCTCAATCGCTGCCAAAACCCATGTCAATAATTGGAAAAAATGAAAAAATTGACGCTGGGCCAGCGAATATAGCAACAAATCACAGTTGCGACAAACATTAAGAATGAATTGAAAGCTATTTATGCCAACTGAAACCTACAATACGAACCAAGTAAACCTGATTACGATCGACGAAGATCACGATGGTCAACGTATTGACAATTTTTTGCTCACCTTATTAAAAGGCGCGCCCCGTTCATTAATTTATCGCTTACTGCGTAAGGGTGAAGTGAGAATTAACAAAAAACGCGCCAAACCTTTGCAGCGACTGGCTATTGGTGACATCGTGCGCATTGCGCCAGTAACCATTAAAGAGGTGTCAGACGATGACGTGATTGTGCCCACTAGTCAGGCCGAGTTAATTCAAAACAGTATTTTATTTGAAGATGAATTTTATATTGGGGTAAACAAGCCCTCTGGTATGGCGGTGCATGGTGGCAGTGGTATTAAGCTGGGGTTGATTGAACTGTTGCGTGCTATGCGCCCCCAGCAAAAGTTTTTGGAGTTGGTGCATCGTTTAGATAGAGATACTTCTGGGGTTATTTTAGTGGCGAAAAAACGCTCTGCCTTAGTGGCGGTGCAAAAGTTGTTTCAGGCCCAAAAAGCCATTGATAAGCGTTATTTAGCTCTGGTGCATGGTGATTGGCCTGATTTTCAGGATCGTGTTGATGCACCGCTTAAAAAGAATGAAGTCCAAGGCGGTGAAAGAATCGTAAGAGTAGAAGATGATGGCAAGGCATCGTTGACCAAGTTTAAAGTTTTGGATCGTTCAAGCCGCTACACTTTGGTTGAAGCTAGGCCTATAACTGGCCGTACGCATCAGATTCGAGTGCATTGCCAATATGCTGGTTGTGGTATTGCGGGTGATCCTAAGTATTTAAATAAAGTTGAGCAGGCGGTTGATAAGCAGGTGGGGATTAAGCGTTTGTGTTTGCATGCTTATCGTTTGGCGTTTGTGCATCCTATGACTGATGAGCTGCTTGAAATCACTTCACCTTTAGAGGGTAAGTTTTTGAAATACAAAGAAAAAGAAGGTTTAAGTTTTGACCTTTAGCAACTTGTCTTGTGATAGCTTGTCTCGTGATAGCTTGTCTCGTGATAGCTTGTCTCGTGATAGTGTGTCTCGTGATAATAAGTATCAGGTTGTTATATTTGACTGGGATGGAACTTTAGTCGATTCCACCGCTCGAATTGTCGACAGTATGCAAATGGCGGCTCGCACGGTAGGTATGTCAGATATTTCTGATTTTGCTATTCAGCAAATTATTGGTTTGGGATTGCCAGAAGCGTTAAGGCAGTTGTGGCCAGCCATTAATGATGCTGAATTAGAGGATATGCGCGTTTATTATCCGGCCAATTTTTCCAACCACAGCACGGTCGCGGTGGACTTTTTTGCCAATACCCATGCTTTATTAGTGCAATTAAAGCAACTGGGTTATCAGTTGGCGGTGGCGACGGGTAAAACGCGCCGCGGTTTGGATGAGATGTTAGATCGCATGGCGGTTAAGGATGCGTTTGCAATTACTCGTTGTGCTGATGAGACAACGTCTAAGCCCGATCCGCATATGTTGAATGAGATACTAGATCAGCTTGAGCTGCGTCCTGAGCAAGCCTTGATGGTCGGCGATACCAGTTTTGACTTAGATATGGCGCAGGTCATTAATATGGATTCTGTGGGGATGACTCATGGTGCTCATGCGCAAGACATTCTATTGGCATCGGGTGCCAAAGCCTTGTGTCACGATTTAAACGATTTATTAGAGTGGATAACGTTAAATGGATAACGAAAATAAAGTAGATTACCCCGATACAACAAAAGAGTGGAAGCTGATTGAGAAAGTTGTAACCGGCCTGCAAGATGAGCAGCGCAAATCGCGCCGCTGGGGTATATTTTTCAAATTGATGGCGCTTTGCTATGTGATTTTTATTGTGGTGGTGCTGCGTTCGCCCGCACAAGATATGGTCCGTGGTGGTGGTCAGCCTTATACCGCTATTATTGAAATCAACGGTGTGATTGCCGCTGATCAAGATGCCAGTGCCGACAACATTATTACTGCTTTAAGAGAAGCATTTGATGATGAGCAGGCTATGGGTATTGTGATGCGCATTAACAGCCCAGGTGGCAGCCCTGTGCAGTCGGGTTATGTGTTTGACGAAATTAAGCGTTTAAAGCAAATTCGCGATTTGCCTGTGTATGCGGTGATTGTTGATTTGGGTGCGTCGGGTGCGTATTACATTGCTGCTGCGGCTGACGAAATTTATGCTGACAAAGCCAGTTTGGTGGGGTCTATCGGTGTGGTAGGTTCTGGTTTTGGCTTTACGGAAGCAATGGATAAAGTAGGTATTGAACGTCGTTTATATACTTCGGGCAAACACAAAGGTTTCTTAGATCCGTTTTCTCCAGCTAATGCTGAGCAAACTGAGTTTTGGCAGGGCGTGTTAAAAGTGACCCATAATCAGTTTATTGCGCAAGTTCGTCTTGGTCGTGGTGATCGTTTAAAAGAAACGCCAGAGATGTTCAGTGGTTTGGCTGTCTCTTATACACATCTGACGCTGCCGACGACTCCTTACGTG
>OJEO01000062.1_pt1 | contig 64151 bp, 66 predicted proteins | sample 1593621 | NCBI WGS metagenome assembly OJEO01 (sample SAMN05416875, study PRJEB24817) | seawater metagenome | isolation source: Sea water | place: Canada:Atlantic | collected 2013-11
AGATGTGTATAAGAGACAGTTATAAATCCTTATTCGCTACAATGCTTGTTTTCATACACTAAAAAAGTATCGATCATGACTGCCCGAACCTCTGCTACCCCAAGCCCTAAGTTGTTAGAGCAAACTATTAAGAAAATTTTAACGTCTAATGTTTACGATGTTGCGATTGAATCGCCATTGCACATTGCTCCGTTTTTATCAGAGCGCTTGGGAAATAATGTATGGGTGAAGCGCGAAGATAAACAGCCAGTATATTCGTTTAAAATTCGCGGAGCCTATAACAAGGTTGTGCAGCTGAGTGATAAAGAAAAAGCAGCAGGCGTGGTCGCCGCTTCGGCAGGTAATCATGCTCAAGGTTTGGCGTTAGCCGCTACTGAATTGGGCATTAAAGCAACGATTGTTATGCCGCGCACAACTCCCGAAATTAAAGTCAAATCGTGTAAAGCGCGAGGTGCCAAAGTGGTATTGCACGGCGATACCTTTGACGAAGCGTTTATTTATTCACAAAAGTTAGTTGAAGAAAAAGGCCTTACTTACATCCACCCATACGATGACCCAGATGTGATTGCCGGTCAGGGTACAATTGGTATGGAAATTTTACGTCAGCTAAGTGACCCGATTGATGCCATTTTTGTGCCGGTAGGTGGTGGCGGTATCATTGCCGGTATCTCTGCCTATGTGAAATATTTGCGCCCTGATATTAAAATCATTGGTGTGGAATCTACCGAGTCGGCCAGTTTGCATGCGGCATTAGCGGCGGGTCGCCGTGTGACCTTACCTCATGTTGGTATTTTTGCCGACGGTGTGGCAGTGGCTCAGGTGGGTAAGAATACTTGGGATTTAGCCCGCCATTATGTGGATGAAGTCATCACCTGTACGCCAGATGAGTTGTGTGCGGCGATTAAAGACGTGTTTGATGATACCCGCGCGGTGTGTGAACCAGCAGGTGCATTAAGCGTTGCTGGGATGAAGAAGTACGTAGAGCGAGAAGGTATTAAAGGCGCTAACTTGGTGTCTATTTTAAGCGGTGCCAATATGAACTTTGACCGCTTACGTTATATTGCTGAAGTGGCTGAAATAGGGGAAGGCCGAGAAGCGATTTTAGCGGTCACGATTCCTGAACGTGCAGGCAGCTTTCAGCAGTTTTGCAGTTTGCTAGGCAAACGCCCAATTACTGAATTTAACTATCGTTACCGTGATGATAAATCGGCGCAAATTTACGTTGGTGTTAAAGTCGGTGCCGAAAAAGACGCACGCCAACAGCTATTAACCGAGCTAAAAGATAAAGATTACCCGGTATTGGATTTAACTGAAGACGAAGTATCTAAGTACCACATTCGCCATATGGTAGGTGGCCACGCACCCGACTCGGTGAGCGATGAGTTGGTGTATCGTTTTGAATTTCCAGAACGTCCTGGTGCGTTGTTACAGTTTTTAAAAACCTTGGGCAAAAGGTTTAATATTTCACTGTTTCATTATCGTAATCATGGCGCTGCCTATGGTCGTGTTTTAGTCGGCTTACAGGTGCCAAAAGACAACCGCCAGCACAAAGAGCTGGAAGGTTATTTAACCGAACTGGGCTATAACTATTGGAATGAATCTGATAACCCGGCTTATCAGCTGTTTTTACGCTAAGATGCAATTACATACTGCTTTATACGCGACCTTTTAAAAACTTTTCTCGAGCCTGCTCTTTCTTGCGCTCGCTTTTTTTAAGTAATACATAAAATGCACCAGCGCCGCCATCTTTTGGCTGCGCGGTGTGATAGGCCATTACGTCGTTTAATTGCGGCAGCCAATGAATTAAATAGCTTTTTAGCAGTGCGGGATCTTCTGTATTGCGATCACCTTTGCCGGGCATAATTAATACTGTGCGTAAATCGTACTTCATGCAATCGTTGATAAAGCTGAAGACTTTTTCACGCGCCGTTTCTATGGTCATTTTGTGCAAGTCTAAGCGTGCGTCGATTTGATACTTACCTTGGCGCAGTTTGCGATACACACCGTCTTGAATACCATGGCATTTAAAGCCTAAAACATCGTGCGGTTGCACGCGTTGTACTTCGTAATGCTGAAGATGGTTGGGGTCGGTGCTGATTTGCTCACGGGTAGCCGCCTGCTGTCTTACTTTATGAGCTTCGGTCGTTTGGTGCGGTTGGCTCAGATCGACTTTTTTTGCCTGTTTAAGTTTTGCTACTCCCTGCATCTGCTGCAGAAAGAAATCGTCATCGTCTGTCATAATATTCTACATCGAGTTTGCTGTGTGATGGTGGCGCATTGGCTGGCCACTTATCATCATGAATTGAATGCCATTTGAGCAAGGATAATCAGCACGGCATAACGTGCGCCTTTGCCAATGGCGACCAATAATATAAATAGCTTAATGTTAGTACGTGCTAAACCGGCAATTAGGGTCAATGGATCGCCAATAATGGGTAACCAAGCGAATAATAAAGTCCAAAACCCATAACGATTATACAGGCGTTGACCCTGTTGCCACGAACGTGAATGCTGATATTTTTGGCTTACATAGCCGTGGGCCCAATAGCCCAGCGCATAATTAATGATGCTGCCAAGGGTATTGCCGCTGGTGGCGATTAACCACAATAATAAAGCAGCATAACCTTGATCTAACAACGCCAGCAGAATCACTTCGGAGCCCATGGGTAAGAGCGTAGCGGCAATTAATGCTGATAAAAATAATCCCAGTAGTGCCATGGTTTAGTAGCTCGCGAAGTTGTGACAATAATAAAACCGAAGGGGCTAGTGTTAAAGAGGCTAGTATTAAAAGTGCTGGTAATACAGAGCGCTAGACCAGTGAAATACGATGCAGTACTTGATAACGGCCTTGAATTTCATCGGTATTATAACGAGCAAAGACAATTTCGTTGACCTTAAATTCAGTACCTTGGCAATATAGGGTAGATGCTGCTAATAACTGTTCGAGTATATTAGCTGTTTTGTAAGCCTGTTGATAAAACCCTAAGGTAACATGAGCCACATACTCACTGGCTTCTTGGCCAGCACTAATACTCTGCAAGCATTGGCGAATCTGCTGTAATGATGCCGTGGGATCTTCGATGGTTAAATAAGGTGCTGTGGTGAAGCTGTCTACTTGAGATAGGTTTAAGTTGAACGGTTTGAAATTAGCGACAGTGAGTGCATGTATTTGCTGTTGTAACCGCTGTGAGTCAAAATGTTGTTCGTCGATAAGACCACATGCACTTAGTGTGATGTGCGGTTGACGTAAATAATTTGGATGAAGTTTGTCGGCTAAGTGTTGCTGGCAATGTTTAAGGGTTGCTAAACAAAGAGGATCGGTGATTTCAATGGCCCAAAAACCATAGTGTTTGATGCCTTGATGCCATTCAACGAAATCACGCAGCTCGGTTGGCTGCGTGAATTCATGATCAATAAATGCGTTAGGCATTTTTCAAGGGTTTAAAAGCTGTACACAAGGGTAACGCCGACTAAAGAATCGGTGTTCTTTTTGCCTTCTGGAACGTCTGTCGTGTGCTTAACTTGGTAGTTGATTTTCATCGCCAATGCGCCAACCAAAGTGCTTTGAATGCCCATGTCTGATTTGTAGACGATTTTAGAATCGCCGCCTTCAACCGATAAAACCTCGGTGAATTTTGCGCCTTCACCAATATTTACCAATAGGTTCAAACTAGCACGACCGACAGCTTCTTGTTCAATTTTTTCATTATCTTCGTTGCGCTGCTCTAGCACATTACGACGATAACCTGGGCCAACTTCTAGCTCTAATTTCCCTTTTTTCTTATCGTTCCAAGCCTTGTAACCATAACCAACCGCTAGCGTACTTTGATATTCGTAACCGTTAAAGCGGTCATCTTCATAGCCTAAAAACGAAGCTACATAGCTGCGATCTGACAAGGCATAATCGTATTTTAATTCGGCTAGGTATTTTTCTTTCGATGAGGTGCCGTCTTCTTCACTGGTTAGCGCTTCTAGTTTTAGAGAAGTCGTGCTTGGTTCTAATTCGTGTACTAGATTGAATTTACCATTAAAGCTTTGAGTATCGCTGTTACCCGACGTTTGAATAAAGCCCAATTCAGCGTTACCCGCCCAAGGCGAGATGTCTTCTTGAGCTTCTTGACTTTCTTGAGTTTCTTGAACTTCTGGTTCGTTGGCCGAGGAAATACTTGGCAAAAGTAATAAGCTGCTTAACAAACCTGTGGATAAAAATGTTGTTGGCAGAATGTTAGACACTCGTAATTGCTTTTTCATGTTGTTCGCTACCGTATTGCTAAATAAAATTATTTTAATAATGGATGAGAGAAGCGGGTTAAATACGCTGCTAATTTAGAGTATTTTTGTGCCTTTGTAAAAGTGATGACTTAATGTTTTACAGCATTTAACGATGTACTTTTATAAATTATGGCTGAATTGAGCTAAGTATTTGTGTGCATATTTAATGCGCAAAATTGGAACAATGAATTCAAGCCGTCCAATTTTCATCCTGCTACTTTTCATTCTGTTACTATAGTCACTTGTTAAAAATAGCCACCTGTTAAAAATAGTCATCTGTTAAAAATAGTCACTTGTTAAAAATAGCCATCTGTTAAAAATAGCCAGCGGTGAAACTGTGAGAAAAGAAATTGTGTCCGGCCCTGTGGGGCAAGTGCTGTATAAGCTGACGATCCCTATGGTGATTGGAATTGTTGCAGTTTTCTTTTTCAACTTAGTCGATACCTTCTTTATTTCGTTATTAGGCACTCAAAGCTTGGCGGCGGTCAGTTTTACTATGCCGATCGCAATGATTGCGATGAATCTGGCGATTGGTTTAGGCATTGCCTCATCGGCTTTAATTGCACGGGCTACCGGCGCACAAGATCATACACTTGCTCAACATTATGTCGTCGCCGCTTTGTTATTTACCGTGGTAATTGCCGTAGTAATGGTGGTGCTAGGCTGGTGGTTTAACGACGAGTTATTTCTGTTGTTGGGAGCACAGCAAGAGTTATTACCGCTAATTTGGCAGTACATGCAGTTTTGGTGGCCGGGAGCGGTGGTTATGATGCTGATGATTGTGATCAACAGCAGTATGCGTGCAGTTGGTAATACTAAATTACCCAGTTTAATGATGCTGGGATCGGCGGTATTAAATGCCATTTTAGACCCTATTCTTATTTTTGGTTTTGGTCCTATTCCGCCGATGGGAGTTGCTGGAGCAGCTTTGGCCAGTTCATTGTGTTGGCTGATTGTGGTGATGGTGATGATCTATTCGTTAGCTAAAATAGACTTATTGCATTGGGGGCAGTTGACGTTAAAAGCACTGCTTAACATTTGGCAAAGATTATTATCGCTTGGTATTCCTGCCATGATCACCAATGTTTTAGTGCCAGTAGCCAGTGGATTTTTATTGGTGATGATCGCACCAATGGGCGAGCAAGCTGTGGCTGCCTTTGGTGTGGGTTCTCGTATTGAACCTTTTGCGATTGTGGCAATTTTGGCGTTAACCTCAACATTGCCGGTTTTTGTCGGCCAAAATTTTGCGGCTGATCAACATGCGCGGGTTTGGCAAGTGCTGTCTTTAGCGGTGCGTTTTATTTTGATATGGCAAATCGCTGTGTGGTTGGGGCTATGGGCCGTTTCACCGTATTTGGCCACTATTTTTTCACAAGATCCTGCTGTTCTCGATAAAATCGTTAATTATTTGATGATTATGCCTGTGGGTTACGCCGGTATGGGGATTGTATTGTGTGCTAATTCGGCGCTGAACGCATTGCAGAAAACCACTGTGTCTATGCTGCTGAATATTGTTCGTCTAAGTATATTTTATGTGCCGTTGGCATGGCTTGGCGGCCAATTTTATGGCTTTGAAGGTTTATTGTTAGGGGCGTCGTTAGGAAACTTAATTGCTGGTTTTATAGTATGGGGCTTGATTAAACGTGCCCAAAACCACCAGGCATTTGGAGTAAAGAATTACTCCACGCCTTTGGATATATAATGGTAATTGCGTTTACTTAAAATAAGCGTGTTTATTTAAATTGTTCGCTGCGTAAACGGCCCAATAAAAAATCTTTTAGCATCACCCAATCCCCCATAAAACTATACAGCGGGTATTTAAAGGTGGCTGGGCGATTGTGCTCAATAAAAAAATGCGCCACCCAAGCAAAGCCATATCCCATTAAGGGCATGAACCACAGTGCCATATAATTACCTGTAACAATCGCATAGGCAATAATCGCCAATACGCCAAAGCTACCGATGTAATGCAGCGTACGACACATAGGATGGCTGTGTTCGCTTAGGTAAAAAGGGTAGAATTCGGCAAATGATTGAAAGCGCTTTTCTTCAGACATATCAAACTCACTTTGTAATTGTTGTTTTAATCAAGAATATTACGAAGCGATCTAACGTTCAATAGACAACGCAACACCCATACCGCCACCGATGCATAAAGTCGCAAGACCTTTGTGTGCATCCTGACGAATCATTTCGTGCAATAGTGTGATCAGTACACGACAGCCAGAGGCACCGATTGGGTGGCCTAAAGCAATCGCGCCACCGTTGACGTTGACTTTATTGGTATCCCACTCAAGGCCTTTATTGACCGACAAAGCTTGCACCGCAAATGCTTCGTTCGCTTCTACTAAATCAAGATCGTTAATATCCCAACCGGCTTTCGCTAAGCACTTCTTAACCGCAGGAATGGGGCCTGTACCCATAATCGTTGGATCAACACCAGCGCTGGCATAACCCGAAATGGTCGCCAGAATTGGCAAGCCTAATTCTTCTGCTTTTTCACGGCTGGCCAACATGACAGCTGCTGCGCCATCGTTTAAAGATGATGCATTACCCGCGGTAACCGTGCCATCTTTTTTAAACGCCGCGCGCATACCAGAAAGCTTTTCTGCCGTAACCGCGCGTGGGCCTTCGTCGATATCAAATACGATATCGTCGCCACGACGTTGAGGAATAGTCACAGGTGTAATTTCGTCTTTGAATTTACCGGCAGCAATCGCGGCTAATGCTTTGGCTTGTGAGTGCGCGGCAAACTCATCTTGGTCGCAGCGAGGAATCTCAAACTGCTCAGCAATGTTTTCAGCGGTGATGCCCATGTGGTAGTCGTTAAACGCATCCCACAGGCCATCGGTAATCATGGTATCAACCATGTTCCAGTTGCCCATGCGCTGGCCATTGCGAGAATTAGGTAACACGTGAGCCGAGTTAGACATAGACTCTTGACCACCGGCGATAATAATATCGGCGTCGCCCGCTTTAATCGCTTGTGCGGCTAAATGCAGTGCTTTTAGGCCAGAACCACACACCTTGTTGATGGTCATAGCAGAAGCGGTTGCTGGAATACCAGCATTAATGGCGGCTTGGCGGGCTGGATTTTGTCCACAGCCTGCGGTTAGCACTTGGCCCATCAATACTTCGTCAATGGCATTAGGAGAAATGCCGGTTTTTTCGATTAAAGAACGAATAACAATCGCGCCTAGTTCAGTTGCTTGTAAGCTCGCAAGTGAACCACCAAAAGTACCAATCGCGGTTCGGGTTGCAGCGACGATGACAACGTCGGTCATAAAACTCTCCAAAATAGATCAATATAAAATCATGAATGTTAACAATTCACGACATGATAAATAGTTAAAAAAGGTTAGTCCAAAACCAACCCAATGCCGGTTAAAAACACAGTTGTGCGCTAAATGATTTAATAAATCTTATAGCTGGTCCTGCATATTTTTATAAGCTTGAATTAAACCACTGGTCGAACTGTCAAACTGGGCACCACTGGCTTCACCTTCTAAAGCGGCCAATACGTTGTCACCCATTTGCTTACCCAGTTCAACGCCCCATTGATCAAACGAGTTAACACCCCAAATCATGCCTTGAGCAGCGACTTTATGTTCGTATAAAGCAATTAAAGCACCAATAGAGTGTGGCGTTGATTTAGGGAAATACAGAGTATTACTAGGGCGGTTACCTGGAATCACTTTTTGCGCAGCCAGTACCACAGCTTCACCTTCGCTCATACCGGCGGCTAAGCATTCATCAATGGCTTGTTGTTCAGTTTTGCCGGTTAATAAGGCTTGGCTTTGAGACAAAGCATTAGACACCAGCATGGCATGAAAGTTATCAATGGGATTATGGCTACGCATGGGCAAAATAAAATCGCTGGGCGAAAAGTGCGTGCCTTGGTGCAATAACTGATGATACGCATGCTGGCCATTAGAACCTACGCCGCCCCAAATAATCGGGCCGGTATGGTAATCGACTTTACGGCCATCTAAGCCAATGGATTTGCCGTTACTTTCCATATCAAGTTGCTGTAAATGCGCAGGCAAGCCACGTAAATAATGGTCGTAAGGCAAAATAGCTTGCGAGGTGATGCCAAAGAAATTGACATACCACACACCTAATAAAGCCATGATAACGGGCATATTTTTTTCTAAGGGAGCGGTGCGAAAATGTTCGTCCATTTCATGCGCACCGCGTAACATCTCACGGAAGTTATCGATGCCAATCGTCAGAGCTAGCGGTAAACCAATGGCTGACCATAAAGAATAACGACCACCTACCCAATCCCACATCGGGAAAATGTTTTCTTTAGCGATACCAAACTCAACGGCTTTTTCGACGTTGGCCGATACTGCGGCAAAGTGCTTGGGTAAATCTTTCACGGCACCGCCGTTACTTAAAAACCACTGTCGACAGGCGAGGGCATTTTTTAAGGTTTCTTGGGTACCAAAGGATTTTGATTGCACGATGAATAATGTGCTTTCAGGATTTAGATGTTTCAGTATTTCGGTAATGTGCGAGCCATCGATATTGGCCAAGTAGTGCACATTGATTTGGTTATCGTTATAAGGTTTAAGCGCACTGGATGCCAGTTTAGGGCCTAAAAATGAGCCGCCAATACCAATCGATACCACATCGGTAAACGGTTTGTTAGTGTAGCCACGCCAATGTTTACGGCGCACTTTCCAGCAGAATTCTTCCATTCGATTCATGGTGTCACGAATTTCTGGCATCACATCAACGCCATCGACCATCACCGGTCTATCACTGAAATTACGCAATGCTGTGTGCAGAACCGGGCGTTGTTCGCTCTGGTTAACCAACTCACCTTCGAACATGGCTTTGATTTTAGCGGGCAAATCACGTTTTTTTGCCAACTGCGTTAATAGGCTCATGGTTTCGCTGGTAATGCGATTTTTGGAATAGTCTAAGGTTAAACCGGCAGCTTCCATACTAAAGCGTTCAAAGCGTTGGTTGTCTTGCTTAAACCAATCCAGCATATGTTGCTGCTGAATATCGCTGTAGTGATGTTTTAGTTGTTGCCAGATGTCGAGACGTTGTAGAGGTGTGCTCATAAATATCCTTATATGAGTCAAATATGAGTATGAACTCAGTATAATCTTTTGCGCAGCTTCATCATAGGGCAGGCACCAGAAACAAAAACGCCACAGCAAGTGTGGCGTTTGGGTCAAACTGTCTTAATCAATTAATAAGTCGATCGATTAAGCAACTTGAACAGGAATATCGAAGCTGGTGTGGCTAACAGTGTTGTCGGCGTTGGTATAAACCATTTTAGGCTTAAAGTTTTCCAGCTCTTTTTCATCATAAGTGCCGTAAGCACAGATGATTAAGCGATCGCCCACTTGCGCTAGGCGTGCTGCTGCACCGTTGACCGAAATAATACCTGAATCATCTTCACCACGGATAACGTAAGTGGTGAAACGAGCACCGTTTTCCATGTTGTAGATTTGAATTTGTTCAAATTCGCGCATGCCTGTTAACTCTAACAACTTACCGTCGATAGCGCATGAGCCTTCATAATTCAATACGGCCTGTGTGACTCGAGCCTGATGTATCTTGGCTTTCAGCATAGTGGACTGCATAGAAAAAACCTTTAATCCGGTTACGTCTCAATGACTCAGCAGGCTAAAGCGTGCCTCTGTTTTCATTGGTTAATTTATAGCCTTATCGAAGGCGGTGCGCAGTATGCACTAATCGCTAGTTCGATTCAACGGAAATGGTAAATTATCAATTAGGCGAGCCTTACCTAAAAAGGCTGCCACAAGTACCACTAGTTGTGTGTCGTCTGCTGTTGCAGGCTTTAAATCAGACTGACGACATAGAGCCAGATAGTCTACTTTAAAGCCTTGCTTGGTTAGTCTTGTTTCAGCATTTTCAAGGGTTGAAAGAGTATCGTTGCCTTGTTGAATGGCAATAGCGACTTCTTTTAACGTTGTATAAAGCGCTGGTGCGTGTGCCAGTTCTTCTGCTGATAAATAACCGTTACGAGAACTCAATGCTAAGCCTTCGGTATCGCTGTCGCTGCTGCGTTCTGTAGCAACACCAATGATTTCGATAGCAATGCACATGTCTTGCACCATTTTACGAATAACGGCTAATTGCTGAAAGTCTTTTTCACCAAAAAATGCCTTATCTGCTTGTACCATGTTAAACAGCTTGCTAACAACGGTGGCAACACCATCGAAATGGCCTGGGCGCGAGCCGCCACACAATCCCATAGACACCTCAGGTACAGAAACGAGGGTCTGGCTTTGTTGGCCATTAGGATACATTTCAGCAACCGTGGGGGCAAAAAGCAAATTGCAGCCGTTGTCGGTTAATAGCGCTTGGTCTTGTTCAAGAGTGCGCGGGTAATTGGTTAGGTCGCTTTGATCGTTAAACTGTAATGGATTAACAAAGATACTAGCCACCACAACATCACAGTGTTTTTTTGCCTGCTTGATCAGGCTCATATGTCCAGCATGCAAATTACCCATAGTCGGGACAAAGCCCACACTTAAGCCTTTAAATCTTGCCTGCTGAACAAATTCGCGTAATTCAGCGACGGTGGAAACGGTTAACAAACTCATTCAACAATCTACCCGTTAAATTTTTAGACTTATGAAAATTTATGTTCTGTTCCTGGAAAAACGCCCGTTTTCACTTCTTCACCATAAGCGGCTATGGCTTGTTGTGGTGTGCGTCCATCGGTCATAAAGTTTTTCACAAACTTAGGAATGTGACCAGCGTTTAGGCCGAGCATGTCATAAACGACCAATACTTGTGCGTCGGTATCGCTGCCTGCGCCAATACCTATAACAGGAACGTCAACCGCTTCGGTAATGGCTTTGCCTAAACTGCTTGGCACGCATTCTAATAAAATACAATCTGCGCCGGCAGCCGCTAAAGCAACAGAATGATCAATCATCGCTTGTGCTTTTGCTTCATCACGCCCTTGTACACGGTAACCCCCCAGTTTATTGACTGACTGTGGTGTTAAGCCTAGGTGTGCGCATACTGGTACGCCTTGGCGAGCCAGTGTTTCTACCAGAGGCACTAACCAATCGTCGCCTTCAACTTTTACCATGTGCGCGCCTGCTTGCATTAATAATGCAGCATTGGCTTGGCCTTGCTCTAATGTGCTGTAACTCATAAATGGCATGTCAGCCATAATTAAAGAGCCTTTATTACCGGCGGCAACGCAACGAGTATGGTATTCCATTTCTGCTACGCTAACTGGCAGAGTGCTGTCTTTGCCTTGGCAGACCATGCCTAGCGAATCGCCGACTAAAATAACTTCTATGCCTGCGTCACTGACCATTTGACTAAAGGTAGCGTCGTAAGCGGTTAATACGCTGAATTTTTCGCCCTTACGTTTGTACTCACTAAGGGTGCGGATGCTAACAGTATTCATGCTGGGCCTCAGGTTTTCTAATTAGGGTAATATTTTATATAAGAGAACGGGTTATATAAAAGTACTGAATTTGATGATTAAAGATTAATCGAGGATGCGGATTAAATCATTATCCAGCCCGCTGAGCAATTGCTCTAAGGTCTTACCATCTGGGAAGATCAGTTGTGGACTAATCTCTGATAAAGGCACTAGCACAAAGCTGCGTTGTTGGGCAAAAGGGTGTGGTACGGTTAAACGCTCGCTTTTGATGATTTGTTGATCAATTAGGATGATGTCTAAATCAAGCGTGCGTTCACCCCAATGGCGTTTACGAATACGACCATGGTCTTGCTCAAGTTGCTGCACAGCATCTAACAAAGCAAGTGGTTCAAGATCGGTTTCTAGTAATGCCACCGCATTAATATAATCGGGCTGGTCTTGTGGGCCGACAGGCTTGCTGTGATAAAGCGAAGACTGCGCCACTAAGCGGCAGTTAGGTAATTGAGCAAGCTCAACTAAGGCTTGCTCTAACTGCTGCTGGGGCTGATCAAGGTTTGCGCCTAAGCCGATATAAGCTAACGCCATGATTTATGGCTCAGAACGACGAGCGCGTTGACGATCGTTGGGTGTGCCGCGATTAGTGCGACGCGGGCGGCGCTTTTTCGTGTGGCGTTCTTCAGGTTTACGATTTGCCGCAATGTCTTTGTATTCATCGGTTTCTTGGTATTTTGTCCACCAGTTACCCAAGCCTTTTAGATTTTCACCGCATTGCTCACGCAGCAGAATAAAATCATAGGCAGCGCGAAAACGGTTACTTTCTGCGACTTCACCGGCTTTCTTGCCTTTTTTCTTCTCAAAGCGCGACTGCATATCCCAGATTTCTTTCATTGGGATAGTGAAACGTTTTGGAATGGAGGTGCGCACCAATTGCTGTTCGATGACACGGCTAGCGGCTTTATGTAAAGCTGGTTGCGGTGGAATGCCTTGCTCTAAAAATTCTTCTTGCACACGCTGTAGCGATGGCCAAAGCAAAGCAGCAAAAAAGTAATAAGGGGTGACCGACTTGCCAGATTGAATACGGGTATCGGTATTGATCATGGTTTGTTCAACAAAACGCGCTGCAAATTCGTCATCAGCAACGCATTGCTCGGTGAGCGGAAACAATTCACCAAATAATTTATATTCACGCAGTAAGCGGTAAGTCACCAGAGCATTTCCCGATAAAAACAACTTTAAGACTTCTTCGAATAAGCGCGGTGCAGGAATTTGGCCCATTAACGGTGCCATTACTTTAATCGGTGCTTCTGTTTTTTCTTCGATAGAAAAATCAAGTTTAGCGGCAAAACGAATTGCGCGTAACATTCGCACAGGATCTTCACGGTAGCGAGTTTCGGGGTCGCCCATGAGTCGAATTAGTTTACTTTTAGCATCTTGGTAACCATTGGCGTATGAACGCACGGTAAAATCATCAACTGCGTAATACATTGCATTAATGGTGAAATCGCGTCGCATAGCATCATCGTCAATGGTGCCGTATACGTTGTCGCGCAAGATCATGCCGCTGTCGCCGGTTTTAGCTTGCTGGCTATTGTGTTCTTCTTTGGGTGAAGTACGAAATGTTGCCACTTCAATCACTTCACGGCCAAACAACACATGTACTAATTTAAAGCGGCGACCAATTAAGCGAGAATTACGAAACAGTTGGTTAACCTGCTCTGGGGTGGCACTGGTGGCTACATCAAAGTCTTTAGGGTGTGCGCCAAGCATTGAGTCGCGCACACAGCCGCCGACTAAATAAGCCTGATAACCGGCGGTGTTTAAACGGTATAAAACTTTTAGAGCATTTTCGCTAAGCTGACGACGGCTAATACCATGCTCTTTGCGTTGCAAAATTTCTGGCTTACAGTCGTCATTAGCTTTTTTAGCTTTACGATTGAATAAGCGAGCTACAGTATTAACTATGGACATACTAGGGGTGCCTAACTATTAGCGATGATTGTACAGAATAAGTTACATGAGTTTACCTGATGGCTAGGTTCTTTCAAAGGCTGCTTTAACTGCTTCTTTGTTTATATGCCAATATAGGATGTTTATAAGGTGTTTGTAGGGTGTTTTTAACGGAGAAATACGGGTACTGAGTGTGAGAGAAGTAAAACCAGGGTTCGACGGTTATTATTTTTATTGGTGTCGAACCCGGTTGATAAAACAAACTAACTGTTTTGAATACGCAGGAACTTAAGGCTCCATTATTATTCTTATTATGTTATGTGCTCAGTAATATTTACTTCGCACTCAAAACAATCAATTTTCTTTGCCTCGTTATTATTTTTATTATGAGGCCACCTCTTAGCGGGTGTTCTTGATGTCAGTAAACGCTGTTTTTATTTTTATTAGTGCGTTTATCATCTATCTGGCGTTTTAGCTTTATTATTTTAGTTAGTGCTTAACGCTTGTAATTAATATATAGCTAAAGTCGTGCCAACTTTTAAAAACCCTTATAAATCAACAGTTTGCGTATTATGAGTAGTTAGGAAAGAGTGTTTGTTACGTAAAAAGTGTTACTCGAAGTAATGTTTTTATGTAACAACGGTAACGTTTGTGTAATTTGATGTAACAAAATGCGCAAAGTGGGCCACTTGTGATATTGAATGACGATATTTGTAGAAGACGCATTATGCCAAAATTACGATTTAACCAGCAGGGTTTGATTTTTGACGCTTTTTAGACGACGAAAGTGGTAATAATTCGTCAATTGACCCTTGCATGTCGCTGGGTAGCGATTGCTAATAAAAATTTGGCACTTGTTGAATACTGATGAGAATGAGATTGTGCGTGCAGTGAGTACTATTGAGAGTAATAAATGTTGAATAACAGATGTCGAGTAAGATGTGCTGATTAACAGGTGCTGATTAACAGGTGCTGATTAACAGGTGCTGATTAACAGGTGTTGAGTAAGACGTGCGAAGGACTGATTTAAAAAAGAAAGAAGTTTGAAGCGAGAGGCTAAGAGATTATCGAATAAGCAGTGAGTAAATAAAGTGCCAATTGCTTTACACCTCTAAGAGAGTGTAAAGCAATTGATACTTAATGAGCCGGGGTATTGTTATTATTATTTTAAGCTCTGATCAGCGTTATTATTTTTATTGCTGCTGATCTTTAGTGTGCCGCTCTAATCTTATTTTTATTATCTGAGCAACACTGTTGTTATTAATAATCTATACTTAGCAGGTAGTGTGCCAACTTTTTAAAACCCTTTAAAATCAACAGCTTATAAAAACTAGAGTAAGCAAGGTAACAAATTGGCACTTATCTTTGTTACCTTTTATGGCTATGTTTGTAAGAGTTTGATACTGGCTTGGCGACTTATGACTGATTTTAGCTTAATTTGATTAGACCTAATTGGCCTTGGTTGCCTTTTTACGTGGAATGCCTAATCTTTGGCGACGTTCCCACAAGCATTTACGTGAAACGCCTAGTTTTCGGGCCAAATCAGTTTCGTTCATGCCATCTTCATTTTCTAAAACAAAGTGCATAAAATAATCATCTAACGACAAGTCTCCTTGATTACTATCATCTGCAGATGGCTTGGCTGCATTAGCACTGGGTTCAAGTAAGTTTTCTTTTAGTTTCTGTGGCACATATTGATCGGGTGATACATCAATCGCCATGTTTTCTGGGGTTATATTGTTATCATCTGCAAGAATCACCGCACGTTCAATGGCGTTTTCAAGTTCGCGTACGTTACCTGGCCATTGATACTGCAAGATGGCTCGACGAGAGGCTTCAGTGATCACCATTAGTTCACGGTTCATTTTTTCACAGTTGCGCTGCAGCATGAATTCGGCCAGTTCGATTACGTCTCGTCCGCGAGCTCTTAAGGGGGGCAAATGCAGCTCTAAAACGTTAAGGCGATAGTATAAATCTTCACGGAACTCGGCTTTAGACGCCAGTTCTTTTAAGTTTCTGTGAGTTGCAGCAATGAGCCTTACATCAACTTTGCGACTTTGTACGGAACCCACTCGGCGAATTTCACCTTCCTGTAAAACTCGTAATAAGCGGGCTTGTGCCTCTAATGGCAGTTCACCGATTTCATCTAAAAATAATGTACCGCCATCTGCGGCTTCTACTAAACCAAGTCGTAAAGAGGCTGCACCAGTAAAAGCGCCTTTTTCGTGGCCAAATAATTCAGATTCGATTAGTGATTCAGGAATCGCTGCACAGTTTACCGAAATCATCGGTGCATCTTTGCGGCGACTTTGAGCATGTAAGGCTTGAGCAACCAGCTCTTTACCAGTACCAGACTCACCTTGAATTAACACGGTGGCATCAGTGGGGGCAACTTTGCTGATTTTAGTGAATAATTTTTGCATTAATTCACTGCTACCAATAATGCCGGAAGCAGGAAGATCTTTGGTGTTTTCGGCGGCAGCGGGGTCGTTTGTATGATTCTCTCCAGCTTGCGCACGTTGGTTTAGCTCACTTTGTTTAAGAATGCGTGAAACGGTTAATAGCATTTCTTCATGATCAAACGGTTTAGCGATGTAATCGACAGCCCCTAATTTCATGGCATCTACAGCCGATCTGAGACTGGCATAGCTGGTCATGATGAGTACCGGTGTTGTGCCTGCTAGCTCAATTAAGTCGGTGCCATTGCCGCCTGGCAGGCGAAGATCGCTAATGATTAACTCATAATCGCTAAAGTTAAGTTCTTTGGCGACATGCAGAGAATCAGCCTCAAAGATTTCGTGCCCTTCGCGTTCTAATAAACGTTTTACCGCTTGGCGGATAATCTTTTCGTCTTCAACGACTAAAATACGGCTCATTCGGAATTATCCTCAAGCAAGTTGTTTTGCACCTTGGGTAAACGCAGTGTGACGCAGGCACCGGCGTTGTTTACGTTTATTGAATCATTATCAGGAAGCGTATGATCGGTAGAGAAACTGCGTTGCAAATTCTCGATGTGCTCGGGTACTGGGCTGCTAATACTGATGTGCCCGTAATGTTCTTCGATAATGTTGTGGACTAAGGCAAGCCCTAACCCTGTTCCTTTACCGACTTCTTTGGTGGTAAAGAAAGGATCAAAAATATGATCTAACTTATCTTCTGCTATCCCACTGCCTTGGTCAACTACATGCAAGGTAACTTGATAGCTATCGACGTAACCAAATATATGAATGCAGCTAAAGTCTGGGCTGGCGTCGCGGGCGTTGCCTAGTAAGTTAATAAAAACTTGTACCAAGCGTTGCGAGTCACCCACTACTTGCCAATCTGGGTCGCATTGATTGCGGTATTCAATATCGCGCCCTTGGCTGCTTAAACGTAATAATTGAATAGCTTCATCGACACAGGTGCTTATATTCACTGGCAGATGTTCTGTGGTTTGGTTGCCCGAATGAGAGAAGTTCATTAACGACTGCACAATGCGAGTAACGCGTTTGGTTTGTTCTTGAATTTGATCAGCCATTTCCAGTATTTCTGGATTATCGGTTTCGTAGCGCATGCTTTGTGCTAGGCAATCGATGCCGGTAATGGGGTTGCCTATTTCGTGGGCAACGCCGGCGGCAAGGCGACCAATGGAAGCTAAGCGTTCGCTGTGGACTAATTCTTCTTCGAGCATTTGTGTTTCGGTTTGGTCTTCCACCAAAATAACGGTGCCCCCTGGTTGTCCACCAGACGCTTGAATAATCGATTTATGCAGGTTGTACCAATGTGGGCGGCCTTGTTGTTCAATGCGCTTTTTATGTTGGCGAATTGCATTGTCGTGTAAAAATTGCTGCAACATATTCCCCCAAGGGTCAGCCACGTCATTTAACCGAATACCGGTTACTTCTTTTGGGGCAATTTGAGTAAGTGCAGCCATGGCAGCATTCCACATCAAAATCTCGCCTTCGTCAGACACAGAACAGACACCAATGGGCAGGCGTTCGAGAGTTTGTTTGTGATAGCGGCGTAAGTTATCAAGTTCACCCGCTAGGCCACTTAAGCGATCATGAAAGCCTTCCATGCGCTGTTCAATTTGATAAATATCTTCACTTAACTCTGCGTCTTTTTGGAACGGCAGGTTGCAACTAATAATGTCATGCGCCACGGTGGGGCCCATTAGGCCAGATAAGTTAGCTTCTAATCGAGCGCGCAAGCGGCGTAATGTATAAGGACGATCTTCATAAGACGGTAAATTGAGGTCTTTTAAAGCTTGATGCACTTCTCGTTCTGCTACATAACGACCTAAAGGTTTGCTCAATGAAACGATTACATCATTAGAATGACTGGCCATTAGGGGTTTGCGACTTGGGCGCGAAACGGTATCAACAGAACAAGCTTCTGCAGCTGCGCGTTCTGAACTTTTTTGTTTGGTAACCGAGCTGATAACCACAAATAGAATTAAGTTGGTTGCAAAGCTGCCCATGGCGGCAATGTGCCAGTTGTCCATATTGGTGGCCGGTAACGGAATAATGTATTCCCAGCCTAAGGTTAATTTTGCTAAGGGGAGTAAAAGGGTGAAAAGCCAAACAATAATACCGACACTCAACCCGCTTATAAGTCCCCAGCGATTGGCTGTTGGCCAATACAGCACTCCCAAAACCCCAGGTAAGAACTGAACCGCGGCAACAAAGGCTAAAATACCTAATAAGGTAATGTCGATATTGCTGCCAACCATGCTGTAAAACCAGTAAGCGCCAAGCAAAATAGCAGCGATTAACAGCCTTCTTATCCACAACAACCACTGATAGAAATCTTGCTTTGGGCTCGGTGTGTAGCTGGGTAAAATAATGTGATTTAAAAACATGGCAGCAGTGGCCAAGGTAGTAACAATAATTACCCCAGAGGCTGCTGCTAAGCCACCGGCAAACACCATAATGACCAACGCTTCTGAATTTAGCGCCATGCCAATGCCTAAAGCATAAAACTCAGCCGGCATACCCAGATTTAAATGCACCCCTGCCCATAAAATAGGGGGTACCGAAAGGCTCATTAATAATAAGAAAAGCGGTAAACCCCAGCTCGCTTGGCGCAACGCTTTAGGGTTTAAGTTTTCGGTAAACGTGACATGAAACATGTGCGGCGCAACCACTGCAGCGGCAAAAAATACCAATAGCAAAGTACGCCAAGGCCCTTCTTGCAAACTGGTATGGCCGCTAATAAGTTGTTCTTGGTTTGCATTAATCCAGCTTTGCATATCACCGGAGCCATCGAACACATAAAACAGTGCAACAATTCCTAGTACCGTTATGGCAACCAGCTTAAACAAGGATTCAAAAGCGAGAGCAAATACCAACCCTTCGTGTTTTTCGCGCGGTGAAACATGGCGTGCACCAAATAAAATGGCGAACATCACCATGGTTATACAAAAGGCAAACGCCAGTGTGGACGAAGGAAGCTCGGCATTTAATAAATGCATGCTTTCGGCAACCGCGGCTATTTGCAAAGTTAATAAAGGCAGCGCCACCGCGAGTGTAAATAAGGTAACAATAACGCCCGCCAACCGACTGCGATAACGAAAGGCAAATAAGTCGGCTAATGAACTCAACTGATAAGTGCTGGTAATGTGCAAGATGGGTTTGAGTAAAATGGGCGAAAGTAAAAAAGCGCCACTAATGCCTAAATAATAAGCCAAGAAACCGTAGCCGTATTGCTCAGCCATAGAGACCGAGCCATAAAATGCCCAAGCACTGGCGTAAACCCCAAGAGATAGCACATACACCAGAGGGTGACGCACGATGCGCTTAGGAATCCAGCCGCGATCAACCACATAGGCAGCAGAAAAGAGAAAAAATAAGTAGCCAATAATAACCAGGCTGAGTTGGAGTAAGCTAAAGCTCATCAGAACCTCGCTTAAAACCAACAAATATATGAGCAGCGATCAATAAAAACCAGAAAGCAAAAGGATGATACCAAGCGCCATTAGGCGCTAGCCACCAGTCGATAATTACGGGAGAAAAAACATACAAGCCGAACACTACTAGCAGTGCGACGCGATAATTGTACATAACAGGCTCTTGTCTAGATAACCATTCAAAGTGTTACGGAGGGTAACATATAACCACTTATTCGGCAGATTTGCTGTGTATGCCGTATAAATTTAGCGGTTGCCAATGTTCGATGCCCCACAATAACAATTCTTTGACGCTACTAAGCTGTAATTTTTTTGGCGGTTTTTGTCCTAGCCACGACAAAGCTCGCCAGATGTTTTGTGCCGGATGTTGTATATCTAATGCCGGAGCGAGATTCTGTTTGCTGAGTTTTTGGCCATTACTGGCGCAGGCAACCGGAATGTGGGCGTATTTAGGCTGTGGATAATTTAACGCTTGCTGCAGCATATTTTGGCGCAAGGTTGAATCAATTAAATCGATGCCTCTTACTACGTGAGTGACCCCTTGTTCAAAATCGTCGACGACCATCGCCAGCTGATAAGCCCACAATAAGTCTTTGCGTTTAACCACAAAATCGCCAATGTCGTGCTGCAGCGACTGTTGAAAATGCCCCTGCAGTGCATCGTTAAAATAGGCATGTTCAGCGTCTTGCGCAAACTGGCAATCAAAGCGCCAAGCAAAAGGTGTTGCACTATTTGTGAGATTAGAATGACAGTCAGTGAGATTAGAATGACAGTTACCAAAATGAATACCGTTAACTGCGTTCAGTTGTTTGCGCGAACAGGTACAAGCAAAAACACGCTGCTGGCTAATCAGTTGGTCGAGAGCGGTTTGATATAACGCACTGCGTTCACTCTGAAAAACAACAGGGTCGTCGGAATACAGTTGGTAAGCATCTAATGCTTCTAAGATACGCTGTTTGGCATGTGCCATTTCTCGTGGAGGATCAAGGTCTTCTATACGAATCAGCCATTTGCCGTTATGGCTTTTAGCATCTAAGTAGCTAGCCAGCGCCGCTAATAAAGAACCAAAGTGCAATGGGCCAGTAGGAGAGGGAGCAAAACGGCCAATGTAAGGAACATTGGCCGTTGAGTATTGCGGGTTATTAAACATTAAATAATCGCTTATTAATGGTTAATAACTAACTATGTACGGTCATGCAGCTAAGCATAAGACTATACGCCTAACTGACGTTCTTTGATTTCAGCAAGGGTTTTACAGTCGATACACAGATTTGCAGTAGGGCGGGCTTCTAACCGGCGAATACCGATTTCAACACCACATTCTTCACAAAAACCGTAATCATCTTTCTCGATCAATTCTAGCGTTTTATTGATTTTTTTAATCAACTTACGTTCACGATCACGAGCACGCAACTCTAGGCTGAATTCTTCTTCCTGACTGGCGCGGTCGCTCGGATCAGCAGAATTATTCGCTTCGGATTGCATATGTTCTTTTGTGCGATCAACTTCTTCCATCAATTCTTGCTTCCAGTTAGCAAGTATCATGCTGAAGTGTTTGCGTTGTTCGATGTTCATATACTCTTCATCAGCCTTTTCTACATAAGGAGTGAAGGTTGTAATTGCAAAAGCTTTATTATCTTCTGACATAATCGCAGCAGCCTCGTATCGCTACAGGGTTCGAATTTGTCTCGAACAGAGCATTAATCCGTACGTTCTTCCTAACGTTGAACGCTTAATTTTTTAACGCAGGCAAGCTACCAGATAATATCCTTCGTTACCATACGCTTGTGCAAATTTCTTCAATAATATTAACAGTTTAGTGGTGTGATGAAACAAATCTGGCACAATATAGCTAATACTTACGGTTAATTATTCAATTAGGATTCATTGTGACAGGATTTGCTGCTCGAACAGACGAAATAGCGCCGTTTCAGGTGATGGCTATTTTAAAACAAGCACAAGCTTTAGCCGCTCAAGGTGTAGACGTTATTCACCTTGAAATTGGTGAGCCAGATTTCGATACACCTCAACCTATTATTCAAGCGGGCATTGATGCCTTAGCGGCAGGTAAAACCCATTATACGCCCGCCTTAGGTTTACCAGAATTGCGTCAAAAAATAGCAGATTTTTACCAGTCTCGTTATGGTGTGGCGGTATCGGCTAACCGTATTGCTATCACCCCAGGGGCTTCTGGGGCGTTATTGCTTTTAATGGCGGCACGTTTAGAAGAAGGTGATGAGTTGTTAATGGCTGACCCGGGTTATCCGTGTAATCGCCATTTTGCTCGGGTATTTGAAGCACGTGGCCGCTTGATTCCAACTACAGCCGACAGCGATTTTCAACTAACGCCACAACATATTCAGCAACATTGGACACCCGGTGCGAGCAAAGCGGTGTTAATGGCTAGCCCAGCCAATCCGACGGGAGCTATGCTAACGCATAAAGAGCTAGAAGAAATAGCCGCCACCACTGCACAATATGATGGTGAGTTGTGGGTAGACGAAATTTATCATGGCCTAACCTATCACGATGGCAAAGATAGCAAGTTTGCCGGACAGCGTCCGCAAACGGCATTGGCGCTAGGGGATCACGTCATCGTGATTAACTCTTTTTCCAAGTATTTCGGTATGACCGGCTGGCGCTTGGGTTGGATGGTTGTGCCCGAGCACTATATTCCCGTGATTGAGCGTTTAGCGCAGAATTTATTTTTAGCACCGACGACACCTTCACAGCATGCAGCGATGGCGGCGTTTGATGAAGCGTCGTTGGCGATTATGGAAGAGCGTCGTTTAGAGCTGCAACAACGACGTGATTATTTATTAGCTGAATTGCCTAAGCTGGGCTTTAAAATTCCGGTGGTGCCCGATGGCGCGTTTTATATTTATGCCGATGCCAGCGAACTTACTCAAGATACTCAGGTGTTTTGTCAGCAATTGCTACAAGATACTGGCGTAGCGATTACACCGGGTTTTGACTTTGGTGATCATAATGCCAATTTATTTGTACGGTTTGCCTACACCACCAGCATCGAACGCTTACAGCAGGCCATTGCGCGCATTCAGCAATGGATGAGCGAGCAACAATCGCCAGAAAAAAGTGAGTAATAGCTTATGAATTACGAGCGTCCTTTATTAACGGGCAAGTTGATCCAGCGTTATAAACGTTTTTTGGCCGATGTTGAACTCGTGACTCCGGTAGAGAGAGCGGGTGAAATCGTGACCGCTCATTGTGCCAATACCGGTTCTATGACGAATTGCAAAGATGAAGGCGCTTGTGTTTGGTTATTCGATAGCCAAAACCCCAAACGTAAACTGCAGTTGAGTTGGGAGTGGGTAGAAGTTGAAGGTCTCTATAAGGCATGCATTAATACCGCTCGCCCCAACCAGTTAGTAAAAGAAGCTCTACTAGATAATGACATAGCAGAAATCCCAGTCACCCACGCCGAGTGCTTAAAAAGCGAGCCGGTAGTAGACGAAGGGCGATTGGATTTTTTGATCAGTGATGATGAAAAATTAACCTATATTGAAGTCAAGAGTGTCACCTTGCTAGGTGATAACAATATCGGATATTTTCCCGATGCAGTGACTATTCGAGGCTTAAAACATTTAGAAGTGCTGCAGCGATTAAAAGCAGAAGGGCATCGCAGTGTTTTATTTTTTTGTGTAAGTCATGAAGGCATTCAACAAGTTCGGGTTGCAGAGCAGATTGACCCCGTTTATGCTGACAAATTACGGCAAGTCATTGCTGCAGGTGTTGAAGTTTTGGCGTATCAAGTAGAGTTTCAGCCGCAGGGTATGGTGTTAAAGCATCGCCTGGATGTATTTATTTAGCGGGTGCCGTTATTCAAGCAGCCGCTTAAAATTAAAATAGATTTAAAGCCCGTAAAAAAAGCAGATATAAAACAGATATAAACAGATATAAACAGATATAAACAGATATAAAAAGGAACGTTATATGAGTATTTTTCCAAAGTTATTTTCATTGCCCGTCATGATATTACTCGCTTGGATGGGCGCTAATATTTATCAAGACAATGAGCTTTTTGCCAATCCGTTTGAAAAACAATCACTGCTGGATAAGCTTGAATACAGCAATGCCGATAAAATTGAAGAAGGTGTTGAAGACGGGATTGAAGACGGCTTAGAGAAAGCCAAAGAATCATTCAAAAAAGGCATCGATGGTATTAAAGAATCAATTAAAGATGCATCTGAATAACAAAACTGCAATCTGGTGTATATTTTAATGATTTCAGAAGAGCTATTAAGCTGAATTCAATACCACCATCTGTTGGTTATTAATCGTGTAATCAAGCGCGATTAATGACTGACCTAAGCAAGGCCCAGACAAACATTCTCCATCTTCTATTTTAAATAATGCCCCATGAGTGCTGCATTGAATCAAGCAGGCTTGATCATCTAAAAACTCATCGGCTTGCCATTCCAGCTGAATACCTAAGTGTGGACAAGAATTTTCATAAACATAAATTTGATCATTTTTCTTAACCGCAAATACAAATCGCTCGCCCAACTGAAAACCTTTGCTTTTTCCCTCTGCAATCTCGTTGCTATGACATAGAATAGACATACTTTTACCTTATCGATCGATGGAAGCGCTATGTTAGCCTTGATTATCCATGATTAAAAAACTTTTAGTATCACCCATTGGCTGGGTTATTGGGCTGTTGTTAAGTTTGATGATTTGTATCGGTGCACTTTTTTTAGGCACCATAGACGCGCACAGTTTGTTAACCAGTAATATCGGCCATAATATTTTGTGGGATATTCGTATGCCTCGAGTGCTGTTGGCATTTGTGGTGGGGGCGAGCCTGTCTTTGGCTGGGGTAATGATTCAAAGTAATGTGCGCAACCCATTGGCAGACCCCAGTTTAATTGGTGTATCAGCAGGTGCGGCTTTGGGTGCTGCATTAATGATTGTGGCTGGAGAGCTGCTGCAGATACAAGCTCAGTATTACATCCCTTTGGCCGCTTTTGTTGGAGGTGTTTTGGCCACCGTAGCGGTATTGAAACTTGGACGTAACGATTTGCCTGGCGGTATGGCGTTATTAATATTAGCCGGCATAGCCATCAACGTTGTCGCCGCCTCTTTAATTGGTTTGCTCACGTATTTGGCCACCGACAGCGCGTTACGTCATATAACTTTTTGGTCGCTCGGCAGTTTAGCCAGCGCTAATTATTTTTGGGTTATCTTGTGCTCAATGGCGCTGCTTATAGTGTGTATTTGGTTGCCCAAACAACACCGAAAACTAGACGCTATTTTGTTGGGGCAGGCAGAAGCAAATACCATGGGTGTTGATGTTAAACGTTTGCAAAAACAAAGCATTGTGCTGGTGGCGTTACTTGCTGCCTTGGCTGTTTCTGCCTGTGGTATTATTGGTTTTATCGGTTTAGTAACGCCGCATATTGGGCGTATGTTAGTGGGTGCCAGCCACCGTTACCTGTTGCCGCTAACGTTTATTTTAGGGGGCACTTTATTGGTGATTGCCGATGGCATTGCCCGCACTATTATTGCACCTGCAGAATTGCCGATTGGTATAGTCACCGCACTGCTTGGTGCACCTGTTTTTATCTGGTTATTAATAAGAGAAGGCAGACGTTTGCAATGGTAATGTCGGTTAATAAATTAAGCCTTTCGCGACAAGGCAAACAAGTGCTTGATTCAATATCTGGGGAATTGCACAGCGGAAAAATTATTGCATTGTTGGGGCCAAACGGTGCGGGTAAATCAACCTTGATTCAAACCATGGCAGGCTTGTTAACCTGTGAAGGAGAGGTGTATTTAAAAGGCAACAATATTAATACTTATCGCGCTGAAACACTGGCGCAAAATTTAGCCTACTTGCCTCAGCACAGTCAGCTACAGTTTCCTCTTACGGTAGAAGAAATATTGTCGTTGGCAACCTTGCCTTTCAAGCTCACACGTTTAGAACAGCGCCAGCAAATTAATGCCTTAATTAAAGCTTGGGGCATAACCGCATTGGCTAAAAAAGATTTTCGTCAATTATCTGGTGGCGAACAGCAACGCTGCCAAATTGCACGCACGTTTTTGCAGCTGCAAAATATGAAATCTTCTGCGGCTGGGCGTGGCGTTTGGTTGTTGGACGAACCAAGCAGCAGTTTGGATTTAGAGCATCAGCAGCAGTTGCAGCGAGTGTGTTTGCAAGCCGCAGCAGCAGGACATTGTGTTGTGATTGTGGTGCATGATTTAAATCAAGCAATGCGTTTGGCCGATGAGGTGTGGTTATTAAAACAAGGACAGCTAGTCGCTCAAGGTGCGGCTAAAGAGGTAATGACAGAGGCACTGATTAGCGATGTTTTTAATGTTCAGGCAAAAAAAATCGAAGAGGGTGACGATTGTTTTTTTATCTTTAATGCAAATTAAAATTGCTTAGCGGCAATAAAAAAACCCTCACTGAAGATCAGTAAGGGTTTATCAAAAGCGGGTTGATTAACCGAAGTTTATTCTAGTGTTAAACCAATGCTCTCGCCTAAGCGTAACGGCTGTTCGGCTTTCATATCTTCTAACCAATGCATCTTATCTTTAGTAAAACAAACAACAATGGTGGAGCCTAAAAAGAAGCGACCCATTTCTTCGCCTTTTTCAATGACTAATGGCTGCTGGCTATCACCTTGTGCTGGGTATTTAACCGCACGTACACGACGATCAAATGGTGTAATTCTGCCAGCCCAAGTTGTTTCGATACCCGCTACGATCATTGCGCCTACCAATACCAGTGCCATTGGCCCTAGCTCAGTATCAAAAATCGCAACGACACGTTCGTTACGCGAAAATAAGCGCGGTACGTTTTCGGCGGTTGTTTGGTTAACTGAAAATAAATCACCAGGAACATAAATCATTTCACGCAAGGTGCCGGTTACTGGCATGTGTAAGCGGTGATAATCTTTGGGTGATAAATAAATCGTGGCGAACTGTCCACCCATAAAATCATTAGCGGTATCGCTATTACCACCTAATAATTCAATCAATGAATAATCTTGGCCTTTTGCTTGAAAAACACGACCATTTTCAATTGGGCCTAGTTGGCTAATTGCGCCATCGGCTGGTGAGACAATGGCATTGCTGTTGCTATCAACCGGGCGTAAACCGTCTTTTAATTCGCGCGTAAAAAAGTCATTAAAGTTTTCAAACTCGTCCGGTCTTTGGCGTTGAGCTTCGCTCATGTTGACATTAAATTGTTTTATAAATTTGCTAATAAACAAATTCTTAATCCAATCAATGCGTGTTTCTGCCAACCAGCCTACTAAATTCGAAAGTAGGTGCTGAGGTACGATATATTGAAAAACAATAAACAGTTTGTCTTTAACAGAAGTTGCCACAATAAAAATCCCGTAATAAAAGTTATAAGTAGTTGAAAATATTAGTTGGTAAATATCAAGGTTTATCGCCAGTATTAATAGGCGTATTGGCATCATTGCCCCATTCAGACCACGAACCTGCATAAGCCGTCATCTTTCGCCCTAAAATTTTACCAACAAGATAGGTAAAGCCAGAGCGGTGGTGAGTTTGGCAGTGGGTGGTAATGTCTTTGTCTGCGGTTAATCCTAGTGAATTCAATAAGGTGTCAAATTCAGTTAGCTCATTAATACGCAAGGCACGATTTGAATCCATGCCACGAGTCCATTCATAATTAACGGCTCCTGGGATATGTCCACCACGCGCGGCAAAGGTTTTTTCACCGGTATATTCTGCTGCTGAGCGAGCATCCCAAATAGCAAAATCGCCACTGGCTATGTCGTCTAGGCGCGACAACATTTGTTCTTTGGTCATCGCAAAGCGGCTATCCAGTGCTTTGATGGTGTAATCGCTATGCTCTACAGGTTGTATGCCACTTTCAGTGACTAAACCCGCCTGCAGCCAAGCATGAATACCACCGTTTAGATACGAATAGCGAGAATGGCCAATCATATCCAGCGCCCAGATTAAGCGACCTGCCCAACCGCCTCCTTCGTCATCGTAAGCAATTACGTGCTTATTGTCGGTTAACCCAAGTTCAGAAAACACACGATTTAGTTGGTCGATCGCAGGCAATGCACCAGGAGTAGGCTGTTCGCCCAGTTGTAACTGTTTAAAATCGAGATGCACAGCGCCAGGAACATGGCCACTGAAATAACGTTCTAATGTACTTTGATCAATGATTAATAGATCAGAGTTGTGCAATAAAGGCTGTAATTCTTCTGGTTCTAACAACAGAGGGTAGGTTGACATAGGGCCTTCTATAAATAGGGTACTAAAAATTACCCCATTGTACTCCGGGTTAACCTTGCTGTCAGGGGGCAGAGTTGTTTTGCTTTTTCTTGTTGTTAGAAATGATTCCTAGGCTGGTCGAGGCGGCGTTACAAAGCGATTTAAAGGCGTTGTATTCTTCTGCTTGAATATCTTCACCTGCTGCTGAACCTTTAGCATCAGCAAAAATAATACCCACTGGACGTTCGTTAGAAAAAAGCGATGTCATCATGAATTGCTGCGGTAACATGGCTTTTTGTGCCGGTGTAATGCCTTTTAGCATTCTGTCGCGATTATCATGCGTAATCATCAAACTCACAGGTTTTTGCAGCAAGGTTTTAAAAATATTATTTTTGTCTAAAGAAATCGCAAAGTTACACAGCGGATCCGACTCAATTAGACCTTGATGATAATAGACTTTAGCAGCAGTGCCTAAGGTATTGCGCACCATTAAAAAAGCGTGCTCAAGGCCAATGCCCTTAATAATGGTTTTAAGTACGGCGTGCATTAAATTATGCCAACTGCCAAAACTGGCAGGTGAGTGACGCAATTCTTTTATAACTGTTTTAATCGCAGTTTTATCCATTTGTCTTGGCTGTACGGCGACGGTATTTGGTAGCTCGGCGTGTGGTGAATCCAATTGAGCTAAATCCTGAGGAGCTAAATCCTGAAGAGCTAAGTTAGAGCTTAATGAATGGCTGGGTGCTAATAAACTAAAAACACTGTTTGAAACATGCCCTTGTCGAGCCAATTGCAAGATCAGCGTAACGACTTCTTGGTGCAGATCGACCGGAGTTTTATTTAAATAATGCGCACATAATGTTAGCCAGCGATTACTTTTATTGCGATAAGCGCCAAAGCGATAGTGGCTAGCCAGTGCGTTGGCAAAAAAGATCAATACCTCGGGCTGTTGGCATTTAAGTTTAAGCTCTCTTTGTTCTTCGATGTAAGTAAGTGATTGCTTACGAAGAAGGCGGCATTCATGTTGGCTAAGGATATTGTTGCGATGGCCTTGCCATAACGACTGACAAATTTTAGGTAAAGCCAGTTGTTGAGCCAGTCGATGCCATTGGGCTGACAGAGAAGGGCTAAAATCACCAAAGCCAAATTGCAGTGCCGGAATAATATCTGCCCCAGCATTGAGTTGATCTAAACTGGCTTGGTTAGCACTTACTTGCTGTAACTGCCAAGGCCAAAGCGGTGCACTGGCCAGCATGGCCGACCAGTGAGCTTGGTGCGGGTTAAGCCCAGATTTAAAATTTGCCCAACGAGATGCTATGCGCCCCGCTAACATCGCGCTGTGCAGCATGGTCATATAGTTAATCTCATTACGATCAACGGGGTGGGGTGCTAAAACAGGCAGGTTTTTTACCAGCTTAACTACTTCTTCCATACCTAACAGTGATATGCAGCTAGCAGCAGTGCTTATTTGATCTAAGCTATTTGGGCTGCGCTCATTAATGCGCAACAACATATGCAAACAAACCGCCGGATCTTGTTCTGCAATTTTTGCCAATTCTTCAAAGCTAAGACTGGCTTTATGCATGGAGCGTTGAAAAGCCGCTCGTGTGGCTGGCAAAATAGGTAGGTTATGAAACCTCTGTATTTCTTGCCAATCGAGAGTGCTCGGTGGTGAGTGTGTCTTACTTGTATTTAATGTCATCTGTAAATTTGAGAAAACCTTTAATATGACCTTTAATGACTATACATTAACTATACTTTAATTAAACTCATTAGCATTTTTAGTCTCTGTGGCGTAATTATAGCCAGTTTTGATGAGGCTGCTTATCTCCCTTTTATAAAACTTTGTAAAACAGCGACAGCTTAATTGGGGGTTTATCTGAATTTTATATCAGATAACAGGGTATTAGTGAGACACACGCTAGATAAACCGGAACATATTAAATGTTGTTTATAATTGGAATAATTGTCGTCTTTGGAAGTGTTGGCTGGGGTTTTGTTTTATCTCATGGCCAGCTGGCGGCTTTGTGGCAGCCCTTTGAAATTCTTATCATTATGGGAGCTGCAACGGGTGCCTATCTTATTGCTAACCCTCTGCGCTTGATTCGTGAATCGGCAAAGCTCATGCCGCAAGTTGTGTTTGGTTCTAAAGTCGATAAATCGATGTGTTTAGATCTACTAGCGCTGATTCACGATATTTTAAACAAGTCACGTCGCGAAGGAATGATGGCGATAGAGCTGGATGTTGAAAACCCAAATTCCAGTGCGATTTTTGCCCGCTACCCTAATATTTTAACTAATCAACCGCTGGCTTTGTTTATTGCCGATTATTTCCGCATTATCACCTCGGGTAATTTAGCTTCACACGAACTCGAAGCGCTAATGGATCAAGAAATTGAAGCTCGTTTCCATGAGTTAGAGCAACCCGCCAATGCATTAAGTAAAGTGGCAGATGCTTTACCGGGTTTTGGTATTGTTGCAGCGGTGTTGGGTATTGTGATTACCATGGGCTCTATTGGTGGCGACCCTGCCATTATTGGTAAACACGTTGCTGCGGCGTTAGTCGGTACATTTATGGGGGTTTTATTCTCTTATGGTTTAGTTGGGCCGATCAGTATTCGCATGAAGAAGATCGCCGAAGATGAAATTAAACTGTACGACGCAGCCAAGGCTTCAATTGTCGCCTCGATGAATGGTTTAGCACCGCAATTGGCGATTGAGTTTGGGCGTAAATCTTTATTTACCCATGGTCGGCCAACGTTTGATGAAGTTGATAGCAAGGTGCGAAATCGATAAATGGAAAATTTAGGCCAGCAAAATATCATCATTCGTCGCATAAAAAAGAATCGCCACGAAGATCATGGTGGTGCTTGGAAAGTTGCGATGGCGGATTTTGCCATTGCCATGATGGCCCTATTTATTGTGCTTTGGTTAACCAGTGCGACCAATGAACAAGAGCGTGCCGCTATTGCTGGTTACTTTCAAGACCCTTTGGCCTTCGAAGAAGGTAATAAAGTCCCCAGTGCTTACATTATTGATTTAGGCGGATCACCAAGTGCAGAAGACAGTAATGCCGCTGCCCGCATGATAGACCCAGAAAAAATCTTACAAGCCGAACAAATAGAGAGCTTGGCAGAGCAAATTGAGCGCCGCCGGTTAGAGCAGTTAAAACAAGAAATTGAAGCTAAAATCGGTGCTAGTCCAACATTAAGTCCGTTTAAAAATCAAATGACGCTGGATATCACAACCGAAGGTTTGCGCATTCAAATTGTCGATCAAACTGAACGCCCAATGTTCAACGTTGGCAGTGCCACTCTAAAATATTATAGCGAAGACATTTTGTATGAACTTGCACCGTTGTTAATGACGGTTGAAAACAAACTGTCGATTACTGGCCACACCGATGCCGATCCGTATTCTTCGCAAGATCCTGAAAGTGACATTAACTGGGCGTTATCTGCGCGCCGTGCCAATGCTGCGCGCCGTGCATTAATGGAAGCAGGTATCGAAAAAACACAAATCGCACAAATATTGGGAATGGGAGACACCGCGCCACTGGATGTTAATAACCCTGAAAGCGACATTAATCGCCGCATTGCGATTGTCTTGCTGAATAGAAAATCACAGGCCGGTATAGAATCGCGTACAGGGAGTACAAATACCCAATTTATTAATGATGAGGCTAGCGCTGAAGGTAAGGCTAAAATGGAGGCTGAAGTGAAGGCTGAAGATGAGCGTGAACCGGTAATTAATACTTCCGGTTCACTTATTGAAAGCTTGAAGACGGATCGCGAGCGAGATGATAATACCTACGATACCCCTCCCAACGAAGAAGAGGCTTTTTGGTAAGGTTTAGTTAATAACTGGATGACTAAAAGCCTTTATCAAACTCACCCAAAGTCGACAAAATACGCTTATAACTATCGAAGCGTAATTGGCTGATCTTGCCACTTTCTAGGCTTTCGCGAATCGCACATTTGGGTTCTAGTTCGTGCTTGCAGTCGCGAAACTTACAATGACCAATCATGTCGCGCAATTCTTTAAAGCCATACAACACATCATCCGGTTCCATGTGCCATAAACCAAACTCACGAATTCCTGGCGAGTCGATTAAATCGCCACCGGCAGGGAAGTGATACAAGCGAGCAGTAGTCGTGGTGTGACGGCCTTTTTTACTCGCAACCGATAGTGGACCAACTTTTAATTCTTGGTCTGGCAGCAGTACTTGAATCAGACTCGATTTACCCACACCCGATTGACCTACGAACACGCTGATGCGATCGTTGAGTACGCTTTTAAGCTCTTCTAGGCCGTCTTCTTGTTTAATAGACAGTTCCATCGTTTGGTAGCCGAGCTTTTCATAGTCTTTGAGCATGCTACGCATGTAAGGGCCAGAAACATCATCGAGTAAATCGGTTTTATTCAGCAGAATAATTGGTTCAATATTACAGTTTTCAGCGGCGACTAAATAACGGTCAATTAAGTTTGGATGCACCACCGGTTCACAAGCAACCACTAAGACAATAAAGTCGATGTTAGCGGCAACCGGTTTTATTTCGTTATAAGGATTAGGGCGAGACAATTCGCTTACGCGAGGAAGAATCGCGACAACAACGCCGATTTTGTCTTGGTCCATGCGAAAGACAACTTTATCTCCAGTTACCAGAGAACCTAAGTTTGCCCGCATATGGCAGCGACGCGTTTCTCCAACCCCATTTTCATCGAGGTTGTCGAGCGATTCGACTTCTACTTGTGTGCCAAAGTGCGCGATGATCATGCCCTGTTGTTCAGGACCTAAGTCATTGCCCGTTAGCTGCTCAGTTATGTCGGATTCTTTGCGTGACGCACGATCGGTACGTTCTTTTTGAATCTTTTCGATACGCCATTGCTGACGTTTATTTAATTTTCGTTTGGCCATAGTCTCTATTGTCGTTGTTGGCCGCGACGGACGCAAGTTGCTAAACTAGCTGAATTGATTAGGAGAGTAAAAAAATGAGCCGCACCGATACATTAGTTTGGATGGATTTAGAGATGACGGGGCTAGACCCTGAAGACAACGTCATTATCGAAATCGCTACGATTATCACCGATGATGAATTAAACATAATCGCTGAAGGCCCCGTAATTGCTGTGCATCAGCCTGATTTCGAGCTGGATAAGATGGATGAGTGGAACGTTAGAACTCACGGCGAATCGGGCTTGGTTGAGCGCGTAAAAGCCAGTAAAGTGAGTATGGCAGCCGCTGAAAAGCAGACCTTAGAATTTATTGCTCAGCACGTAAAAAAAGGCCACTCCCCACTGTGTGGCAACAGTATTCACCAAGATCGCCGCTTTTTAGTGAAGCAAATGCCGCTTTTGGAAGAATATGTGCATTATCGCAATATTGATGTCAGCACATTAAAAGAGCTGGCAAAGCGTTGGAAGCCAGAGATATTACCCGGTTTCAAAAAAGCAGAATCGCACAAAGCATTGGATGACATTTTAGAATCGATTGCTGAAGTTAAATATTATCGCGAACACTTTTTAGCCAATTAGATCATTTTAGCTAAAAGCTAAAAATTAAAAAGGACCTAAGTGAGTAGCTCAGGTCTTTTTTGTGTCTATTTTATTCACCAAGCCATAAATCGCATTTAGCTAACCGCTAACGCTTCGTTGTGGGCAAACATTTTCGCTAACACATCTTCAATAGTGTCACCCAGTATTAGCAGGTCTTTGTCGGTTGGTAAAATAAACCCTTCATCGGTTCCTTCTTTTAGCATGGTTAACATAGGGTCGAAATAGTGATTCACATTTAATAGGGCACAAGGTTTGTTATGAAAGCCCAGTTTTTTGCCTGTGTAGACTTCAAAAAATTCTTCAAAAGTACCTAACCCTCCAGGAAAAGTAATAAAGCCGTCGGCCAATTCTGTCATCATGGCTTTGCGTTGATGCATGGTGTCGGTGACATGTAGCTGGGTTAAACCGTTGTGAAAAATTTCTTTATCGTGCAAGGCTCTTACCGTAACGCCAATAACCTTACCACCAGCAGCCAAAGCACTGTCGGCAAAGATTTTCATTAGGCCCAAGTTAGAACCGCCATAAACGCACGTAATGTTTCGCTGGGCGAGTTCGGTGCCTAAGCGCTGAATGGTTTCTGCATAAATAGAATTAGAGCCCATGTTGGCTCCTAAAAAGACGCAAATAGATTTCATGTAATTACCTATTAATAAATGTGTCGCTAAGGGTGTGAACATTATTCATGTGGCATGCAGCAGCGTTTGTATTTTTTACCACTGCCGCAAGCACAGGGTGCATTTTTTTTGGGTGCCAGATCTTGATTTATCTCGGCTAAATTCTGTTGATAAAACTTACTTAAATATTGATATAAGCGTGGGTGTTTTTGTTTTAACATTTTAGGGCGTTCAAAAAAGTACTCTGACGATACCGCAAAAAATTCTGCATTATTGGTTGCTGCGTAATCATCAATATTGCTTTCGCCTTCATCAACTTCGGCAATTTTTTTCTGCACAAATTCGAACCAAGGTGCGCTGTATTCGTATTTTGTAACGCGCTCGGGAAAACCATCAGATAGACCATCGGCCATGTCGATTAAATGCACAAATTCATGGATGCCGACATTTTGTTTGTCGTGAATATTTTCAAAGCCGTGATATAGGTCGGGTTTACTCAATACCATTTTTCCCGACATTTCACCGGTGCCGACCATGCCGCTCATTCGTGAGTCTGGTAGGCCATATTGATAGGTTTCATTAAAACGCGAGGGCAATAAAATAACACTTTCTATATTAAAATAATGCCAACCTTTAAATCCCCAAACTGGTATAACAGCACTGGCAGCAACTAATAGCCTATCGTTATCGGTTACTTCAACATCTACACTGCCTTCTACGCGAGTAGTTTCTAAAAATAATAAACAGCGCTGTTCAAAACAAATTTTATCTTCTGCTGATAAATTGCGATAAAAATTAACAGAGTTTTGTAGAAAATCACTCCATTTTTCTTGCCATATTTTAGCGTGATTTTCACTGGCAGATTTGTAGTCGGGAGTGAATATGTTTTTAATATAACGAGCTGCAGAGTTTATAATTTTATATAACAAAATTTATAGCTCATAGTTGTAATGTATTTATTTTTTAAAAAATAAAAAAAAATACATTAAAGTGGTTTGTTGAATGATTTAAATAATGTAATTTATAAAATAATTAAAATTAAATTAATTCTTTTATAAATATTTTTGAATTACGCTGAAAATTATACAGCGATTGGCGTTCTTGAGGCAGCGCTGAAATGTCAGCTTCTTCAAAGCCACGTTCAATAAACCAGTGTGCAGTGCGCGTGGTTAATACAAACAGTTTGTTTTTATGTTCAGCCTTAGCTTGATTGCTAATCGCTTTTAATAAACGATCACCGCGTTCACCCGAGCGATAGTCACCACTTACTGCAACACAAGCCAGCTCGGCTAGTTCAGACGAATACGGATACAGTGCCGCGCAGGCGATGATCATGCCGTCGCGTTCAATCACTTTAAAACGATGAATTTCGGTTTCTAACATCTCACGCGAACGACGTACCAAAATACCTTGTTCTTCTAGCGGTGTGAGTAATTTTAAAATACCACCAACATCTTCAATATTAGCTTGGCGTAACTGCTCATAGTCATCAGCACTGATTAATGTACCGGCACCTTTGTGTGTAAATAACTCTTGAAGTAAAGCACCATCTATTTTATGGCTGAGCATGTGTACGCGATTAATACCGGCTTGCACAGCAACCAAAGAGGCTTCTGCGTGCATTTTATACTCACCTTCTAAGCGATCGATTAAACGCGATAGCTCATCGGCGGTAATTTGAGAAATAACACCGTTGTCACTTTCAGCTTCACCATTATTAGCTGGCAGCCCGCCACCTTCACCCATAAGAATCAGCTTTTCGGCTTCTAAAGAAATCGCCGCTCGTGTCGCCACATCTTCCGCCGCTAAGTTAAACATTTGGCCACTTGGGGAATACCCACAACTGGACAATAACACCACGTTACCTTGGTCGAGTTGTTGGTTAATTGCTTGGCGATCGATGCGGCGTACTTCACCCGTGTGTTGAAAATCGACACCGTTGATCACGCCTTTCGGTTTAGCCGTAACAAAGTTTCCACTTACCACCCTAATGCGCGCACCGTGCATGGGTGTATTCGGTAAACCAAACGATAAGCGGGCTTCGATGTCTGATTTCACAATCCCAATCGCTGCGCGTACGGCATTTAAAGCCGCTTTGTCGGTAATGCGTAAGTCACCATGAAATTGGCTTTTAATGTGTAAAACACTCAGTGCCTGATCAATTTGTGGCCGAGCACCGTGAACAATAACCAAGCGTACGCCCAAACTATTTAGCAGGGCAATGTCTTGCACTATATGAGCAAAATTATCATCAGCAATGGCTTCGCCTTCTAACATCAGTACAAAGGTTTTTCCACGATGGGCATTAATGTAAGGCGATGAGTTTCTAAACCACTTAACGTATTGGCTATTATCCATTTTTTCTTTTAGTGCTTCTTTTAAAATGTAAGGTGTAAAAATCAGTATGACCGTTTTATCTGTGCAAATAACATATCACAAAGCGGTGCCTGCATTCAGTTTCTCATGCTTTATTAAGGCAAAATGTTTCAATAAACTGTGATAACAAAGCCACCGTCGGTTTAATTTGATCCATATCGATAAACTCGTCCAGCTGGTGTGCTTGGTCGATCGAGCCGGGGCCAAGTACCAATGTTTCCATTCCTAACTGCTGCAGAAACGGCGCTTCGGTGGCAAAGGCAACGGCATGAGCTTGGTGATTGGTTAGTTTTTCGGCCAGTTTAACCAACTCGGCATTTTTGTCGGTGGCAAACGAAGGCACGCCAGGGAACAAAGCTTCTAAAACAAATTCAACATTATGACGGCTGGCAATGGGTTTAATACGCTGATTCATTTCATGACGTAACTGGTCGTTACTCATGCCTGGCAGGGCGCGTAAATCAAAGGCTAATTCACAGCTACCGCAAATACGGTTGGGGTTATCACCGCCGTGCAAACAACCAAAGTTAAGCGTGGGCACTTCTATTTCAAAATCTTGGTTGCGATTTTCTGCTGCCAATTGCGTACGATAAGCTTTCAGTTCTGTCATCACATCGTGCATGGCGTCTATGGCATTAATGCCCAAGCTAGGATTAGACGAATGACCTGCATTACCGGTGATACGCAGCGTCTCCATCATAATGCCTTTGTGCATACGAATGGGCTTTAAACCGGTGGGTTCGCCAATAATGGCATAACGACCTTTGGGTTTGCCTTGTTCAACCAAGGCGCGAGCACCACTCATCGAGCTTTCTTCATCAGCGGTGGCTAAAATAATTAGTGGCTGTTGTAACTTCAATTGCTTGGGGTTGCCTAGCTGATTCAAGATATTTTCAATGGCTTCAATCGCTAAGGCAAAAAAACCTTTCATATCGCAGGTGCCTAAACCGTAAAGCTTGCCGTTACGCTCTGTTAGTTTAAAGGGGTCACTGCTCCAGCGTTCTGGGTTGCAAGGCACCGTGTCGGTATGGCCACTCAATACTAAGCCTCCTGGGCCGCTGCCTAAAGTAGCAATTAAGTTGTATTTAGCCGGTTCACCACTGCGTTCTTGTGGTACGGGCATGATTTCGCAGTCAAACCCTAGCGGTGTTAACCATTCGGCCAGCAAGTCAATGACCGCTTTATTACTGCTGTCGTAGTCGGGTAATGCCGAGCTAATACTGGGTGCAGCAATGAGCTGTTGAAAGCGTGAAATAAGTTGAGACATGCAAAACACCTTCTTCAAATATATGAATATGAGCTTTGTTCGATGGTAACTGCTATCAAACCACTTTATTATTCTGGAATGAATCAAGAAATCGAATTAAAGCTACGTTTAAACCCACGCGATTTGCCGTTATTAGAGCAAGTACTCGCACAAACTGCCATCACTGCACAGCCAACTTTGCAGTTTCTTAATCGTTATTTTGATACGCCCTCTATGGGGTTAAGTCAGGGGGGTGCCGCGTTGCGCATTCGCCAGCAAAACCAAGACGGTAATGATGCGCATATTATTCAAACCCTAAAAACCCGCGGAACCAGTGTAGGCGGATTGCATCAGCGTATGGAATGGGACTGGCCGATAACTCAGCTTGCACTAAACCTTGATCTTATTCAAAACTCAGAGGCGCAAGATCATTTATCGCCGACACTCGATCTTACTACCATAAGCGCATTATTTACCACGGATTTTCAGCGCAAAATGTGGCTGTGTCAGCTAGGTGAAAGTGCAATTGAAGTTGTTTTAGACCAAGGGCAAGTAGCCACCGGTGAACACAGTGTGGATTTATTGGAGTTGGAGCTAGAATTGATCAGCGGTGATGCCGAACAATTGTTTCAGTTGGCACATACCATTGCCCAACATTGCCCTGTTTTAATGAGTGATATCAGTAAAGCTGAGCGTGGTTATGCTTTGCTGGCGTTATCCGAGCACTATCATGGTATAAAAAAAGACTGGCAAGACAAGCCACCAGTATGGGATACCAGCCAAACTGCGGTGAATGTTTTTAAAGCGTTCTTTTCGTATCAATTATCGGTTTGTCAGCGCAGTTTAGAAACTGCTATTTGGGATAAACAACCTGAGTACCTAGGTCATGCTCAAAACCAGCTAAAGCTTTTAAATGAATTGTTTAGCGGGTTCACTGATATTAGTGCTTTACCAACGGCAGCGCCGTTAAAGGCTTTGTTATGGCAGGCTAGCGTCTTTAATCTTTCACAGCCGACAATAAATGAAACCGCCGAAAGTGGCATTTCATTACTCTGGGGGCAGCTTACCCTTGCGTGCGGCCATTTTATATATCAACTGCGCCAAGCTGATGTGCCTGCTAATATGCACAAAAGCGAAGTGCTTGCGTTGCAGCAGTACGTTGAACAAATATCAAAAGGAATGCGTTAATGAGTTCAGTTTCAGATCGCCCAATTGCATTAAGTATCTTGCTGGATGACTTTAAAAAATCTGGCATCTTAGACGACGAAAATTATCAACTCGCTCAGCTTGCAAGGCGCAGCCAAGCCGAGTTGAAAATGCATCCTTTTGCGTTTATTGGTAAGCAAAAACTCACTCATCATAAAACCGGCGGTAAGCTTACCGAAGAAAGCATTTGTGAATGGGCGGCAGTAGAAGCGCAACTTGATTACTACCGCATAGATCCATTAGAAGTCGACGTGGCTGCAGTGACTTCTGCCATGTCGTATGCTTTTTCAGAACGCCATAAAATACTGGCAATAAAAGTCAGCAAAGATGAACTTACGGTAGCTTGCAGTGAACCCAATATTACCTCGTGGGTGCAAGACTTAGAGCACGTATCGCGCCGCAGTATTGTGCGTGTGATTGCTATGCCCAGTGAAATAGAACGCCATCGGGTTGAATTTTATCAACTGGCTAATTCAATTAATCGTGCTTCGTCGCAACACGGTGGGATTAGCGGCATTCAAAATTTAGAATCGATGCTAGAGCTTGGCAAAGCCGGTGCCCCTGATGCCAACGACGAACACATTGTTAACGTAGTGGATTGGCTACTGCAATACGCGTTTGAACAGCGCGCGAGTGACATTCATATTGAACCTAGGCGCGAGTTGGGCAAGGTACGCTTTCGTATCGATGGTGTGCTGCATTTGGTTTACGAACTACCAGCACAAGTGACCCAAGCGGTTGTTGCACGCATTAAATCGCTGGGGCGCATGAACATTGCAGAAAAACGTAAGCCACAAGATTCGCGCTTAAAAACCAAAACCCCTGCGGGTGAAGAGATTGAGTTGCGTTTATCGACACTGCCAACCGCTTTTGGTGAAAAGTTGGTGATGCGTGTTTTCGACCCTACGGTATTGGTCAGAAATTTTGCCGAGCTGGGTTTTAGTAAAGAAGATTATCGCCGCTGGCAAAAAATGACGTCGCAAAATAACGGCATTATTTTTGTGACAGGGCCAACCGGTTCGGGAAAAACCACCACTCTTTACTCAACCTTAAAAGAACTGGCGACGGTTGAAGTAAACGTATCGACTATTGAAGATCCAATAGAAATGATCGAACCTGCCTTTAATCAAATGCAGGTCAATCACAGTATTGGATTAGATTTTGCTACCGGTGTACGGGCGTTATTAAGACAAGACCCCGACATTATAATGGTTGGGGAGATTCGTGATTTAGAAACTGCAGAAATGGCCGTGCAGTCAGCGCTTACAGGTCATTTGGTATTATCGACACTGCATACTAACGATGCTCCTACCGCCATTACCAGGTTATTAGAACTTGGTTTGCCACCGTATTTGATTCGCTCAACGACATTAGGAGTGATGGCACAGCGGTTAGTGCGAATTTTATGCCCGCACTGCAAAGAAGAAGGCGACATCGACGACATTACTTGGAACGATTTAGTCGCTCCTTGGAAAGTAGCCAAACCGGCCAAAATATTCCACCCCAAAGGCTGCTTAGAATGCCGTGACACCGGCTTTATTGGCCGTATGGGTATTTATGAAGTGTTGCCGGTTAGCAATGACATTAGTCACTTGATTGGCGACGACAGCGACCATATCAAAATACGGCAGCAAGCCATGAAAGAAGGCATGCACAGTTTAAAATTAAGCGGTGCCCAAAAGGTGGCAGCGGGATTAACCACCATTGAAGAAGTCATGCGCGTTGCGCCTATGTCTTAGTTGTAAAACTGTTTTAATTAAAGATTTCAAAAAAACACGATTCAGCCATAGTTACTGATCTCAATAACGGCTAAGCTGTCAGACCTGCTAACGTATTAAAGATACTGTATACAAAGAGACTAATAGATTGCACAGATTATAACCATGGCGACTTTTGCGAATACAGCGCCCCCCATTATTGATTTAGAAGCTTCGGGGTTTGGCCGCGGTAGTTATCCAATAGAAGTCGGAATTGCATTAGAAAACCGAGATATATACTCGTTCTTAATAAAGCCAGAATCAGATTGGACCCATTGGAGTGATGAAGCTGAGCTGATACATGGAATAAGCCGTGAACAGCTGCAAGCAGAAGGCATGTGCATCGAAGACATAGCACTTACGCTGAATGATATGTTGCGTGGACAAACGCTGTATTCAGATGCTTGGAGTTTTGACAGCTCCTGGATCGGACGTCTGTTCGACAGCGCTGGCATTGTGCAACGTTTTCGCATCGAAACCATCAATAAATTGCTAAAGCCCGACCAAGTCGAGTTTTGGCACCCTACCAAAGAAGCGGTATTACACGACCTAGGCTTAAAAGCTCACCGTGCCGGTATCGACGTACAAGTGCTACAAGAAACTTACTTACGCATAGCGAACACGTTTAAGGATGAATTATGATGACATTAGATCAATTAACCGAGTTTTTTGGCTGGTTAGCAATTTTAAATATGGCAATGCTAGGCTTTGCGAGTAGCTTAATAGTATTTTTTAAATCACCCCTCACAGCGGTGCACAGTAAGATACTTGCAATACCAGAGCAGGACTTAACACAGCTGTATTTTAACTATTTGGCCAACTATAAAATACTGACGTTTGTATTCTCAGTGATGCCATATATCGCCTTAAAAATAATCAACTAACTCGCTTTTAATCGAGCCAATCTCGCGCGGTTTCGTTAATGGCAATCACTGCGGGGTTGGTTAAGCGCCGTTCGGCGGTGATTGCAAAAAATTGTTCACGAATATCATCAGTTTTACCTAAAATAACCACCTTGTACTGCGCCGCCACTTCTTCTGCAATGGCACTAGGCACCAAGAAAACACCTACTCCCGCTTGGCCAAAAGCCTTCATGAGAGCACTGTCATCAAATTCGCCCACCACCTTAGGTAAAATATGCTGGCGATCAAGCCAATGTAACAATTGAGGTTGTACTAAAGACAATTCACTCGGCATCAAGAATGGAGCACCACTGAGATTATTAGGAAAGTCAGTTGATAAAGTGTTCGCCAGTTTAGGAGCGGCTAAAAAGCTGACACCGCATTCTCCTAAGGCATGATTATAACCTTTAACCCCTAAGCGCTGAGGGATCGGGCCGTCTGCAATTACAATATCCAGTTTGTGTAATGCCAGCTCTCCGAGCAAGGCATCTAAACTATTTTCTTTACACACAAACCGAATCGGGTCTTTAAGGTTAAGCGCAGGTTCTAACAGGCGATAAGCAATCGACTTAGGCACCACGTCTGCAACCCCCACTCTCAATAATAGCGCACGGTCTTTGCTGGTATTTTTAACGGTTTCTTCCAGCTCGTAGCCCAAAGAAAATATATCATCAGCGTAGCTGAGTACCATGCGACCGGTTTCGGTTATTTCGAGGTTGCGGCCTACTTTTTCAAACAGCGATTGCCCAAGCTGTTCTTCTAATAAGCGAATTTGGCCACTTATCGTTTGCGGGGTAATGTGCAGGTTTTCACTGGCGCGCATGATGCCACCTTGCTTAGCGACCACCCAAAAATAGTGTAAATGTTTAAAGTTAATCATATGTTAATACTTCGTATAAATCTTACTAATTGTATTGATAATACGAATATACCTTATTTTTTATGCGTCATAGGATAAACATCTAACTCATATTAATCCTTTAGGATTTTGGAGAGAAAGATGAAGATACAAGTAAACGCCAGACGACTCACCTTAACCAAAGCGCTAAATAGATATGTAAAGCGTCGTCTAAAATTTGCATTAGGCTCACAGTTTGAACATGTGACGCGCGTTGATGTTACGTTATCTGACATTAATGGGCCTAAAGGTGGTGAAGATAAACGCTGCCAAATGTTGTTGAAAATTAAGGGTCAGGGTGATGTTGTAATAGAAGATACACACTCTCATTTATATGCTGCGATAGATCGTGCAGCAGGCCGAGCCAGTCAAACAGCAACAAAGCGTATCGCACGTTTGCGTCATAAAGCAAAACGTATTAAAACCGCGGTACAAGATTATCAGCAAAATAAGCGCGACCGCTATTTAGCTGAAGATTTTGAAGAGCAAGGCATGGGTATGGGGGTAATGACATGAGTTTACAAAATTTATTGAATCAATTTTTAGGTGGCCAAGACAGCGCGCAAAATGTTGATACTAGCTCAGCGGTTAATTTAAAAACGGTGGCGGGTAGTGTCACTGAAAAGTTTGGTGGTTTAGGAACAGGAGCTGCTCTTGGTGGTATTGCAGCATTATTAATTGGTAATAAAAAGGCCAGAAGTTTTGCTGGCTCTGCTGCCAAGGTTGGGGGCGCAGCATTGGTGGGTGGTTTGGCTTTTAAAGCGTTTAAAAACTGGCAAGGCAGCAAGGCTAGTGCTGCGCAATCAAGCGCTCATACGGCTTCTAATGCTTCTAATGATTTTAATGCGGTGAATCAACAAGCGGCCAGTATTGGATCGTTTGAAACGGAAGTGGGCAATAACACAGCGTTTCAATTAACGTTAATAAAAGCGATGATTGCCGCTGCAAAAGCCGATGGCCACATTGATGATGCTGAACAAAATCGTATTTTTGATGCGGTAGACGGTATGCCATCGTCGGGTGAGTTTAAGCATATGATGATGGATCTGCTAAGAACACCTGCAACGATTGATCAGTTGGTTGCGGAAACTCAAAACTTGGAACAAAAAACAGAAATGTATTTGATTTCTTGTTTTGCTATCGATGAAGATAATGAAGCCGAGCGCTTGTATCTGAAGCAATTGGCGACCAGTTTGGGCTTGCCACCAGAGTTGGTATTAGAAATTCAACAGCAAGCGAATCAAGCGGCTTTAGAGGCAGCATAAATTGAAAGTTTTGAATAATACAGCCTTAGGTCAAGTTGTTGACCTAAGGCTTTTTGCTTTTCTAATTATCATATTATTTAGCCACTTAACCATGGCTGGCCAAGTTAATGAGGTTAATGAGGTTAATGAGGCTAATGAGGTTGATCTTACTCAACTAAAAGACGATGGCATTAAGCGTTGGGAAACAAAATCTTTTGTCGATACTACAAAATACACGCTAGGTGATTTTCATCAGCAGCTATCTTTAAAAGCATTTAGTAGAAGTGCCGCTTCGGGTTTGGTATTAAAAAAAGCAATCAATCTTAATAAAACACCTTATATTAATTGGCGTTGGTTAATTGAAAATAGGTTAACCCCGTTGGCTGAGCGCACTAAAAAAGGCGATGATTTTGCCGCACGTATTTATGTGGTTATTGATGGTGGCTGGCGTTTTTGGAATACCTTGTCGCTAAATTATGTATGGTCGAGTAACCAAGCAGAAGGTTTGGTTTGGGATAACCCTTTTGCAGGTGCGAATGTGAAGATGTTATCTGTGCGTGGGCAAGATTCTGCTGTGGCAACCTGGTATGAAGAGCGTCGCAATGTTTACAATGATTTGATTGCAGTGTTTGGTGATAAGGGCAGTGAAGAAGCTAATCGAGAGGCTTACAGTGTCATTGACGTAGTCGCTATTATGACCGACACCGATAATAGTGAAAAAGAAGTCACTGCTTATTATGGTGATATTGTCTTTAGTGCTTTTTAACTCAGTGGCAGAGCTTATTTTAATCGTTTATCCTAGAAACCTACGGCTAACAAGTTAACCTTAGTCATTTTTAGATTGCTGCTGATTAACTGCTTTGATTAACGATTAAATAGGATTAACAATTCATTATGAAAAATAATAAAAACGCGAAAAGTACCATAATACCGTTTGAGCCAGACACTCAGGTTGAATTAGATAAACTTTTAAAAGCGGGTGGTGAAGGTAAGGTAATGTTAGAAGGCAGTGATGAAGTTTTCATTATGAAAAAAGCAGAAACTGGCAGCGATTATGAATTATCAAAAGTACCTTCTGCATCTTCAAACGATAATATGCGCAGTGCGTTAGAAAAAATTAAACAAAAAATGCAGTCTTAATTAGCGTTTATTAAAATAAAACGCTCAATCTATTGGTGTTGATTGTTTCTATAGAAAGAGCGTTGGTTATCAATTCCAAATTGCTTATTTAGTAATTAACTATCATTTTATTTATTTAACGCATCTAAATAGGCACGAGTGCCTTCTTCCACTGTTGCAAAAGGCTGGTCGTAACCCATTTCACGCAGCTTAGAAATATCGGCTTCGGTGAAGCTTTGGTATGCCCCTTTTAAATGTTCAGGGAAAGGCATGTATTCTTTTTTTGCTTTAGTAACATTAGTACCTGCTTCGTCATGCCAATCGATTACCGCATTGGCGACATCATTAAAGCTCTGGCAGCGGCCTGTACCTAAATTGAAGATACCGGACTTATCTGGGTTTTCTAAAAACCACAAATTCACTTTTACTACATCACCTACGTAAACGAAATCACGGCGTTGTTCGCCATCTTCATAACCATCGCTGCCACCAAATAATTTAGCTACACCGTTTTCTTTAACTTGGTTATTAAAGTGGAACGCAACCGAAGACATACTGCCTTTGTGCTGTTCGCGTGGGCCATAAACGTTGAAGTAACGGAAACCAACGACTTGAGAATTAAACGTATGCTGAATCGAACGCACGTATTGATCGAACTGCCATTTAGAATAACCATAAACGTTTAATGGCTGTTCATGTTCACGTTGTTCTTTAAACACAGAACCTGCGCCATAAACCGATGCGCTAGAGGCGTACAAAAATGGAATCTCACGAATGATGCAAGCGTGTAAAAGTGTTTTGGAATATTCGTAGTTATTTTCCATCATGAATTTACCATCCCACTCAGTCGTAGAAGAGCAAGCACCTTCATGAAAAATTGCTTCAACGTTATTCAAAATAGGATCGTCGAGTTTAACCAGCTGCAAGAAATCATCTTTATCAAGATAATCGGCAATGTCGCAGTCACTTAGGTTATAAAACTTTTTACCGTCGGTTAAATCATCAACCACGATAATGTCTTTACGACCTTGTTGGTTTAACGTTTTAACAATGTTGCTGCCAATAAAACCAGCGCCGCCAGTTACAATAATCATAATATTCGCTCACCAAATTTTTAGCGAACTCAGTCGCTAGAATAATACATAAATCAAGAAGTACTGGTGATGGCTTGTTAAGTGAGTAGGCCGTCATTTCGCATGGATGCGAAATACGAGCCTACATGGACGTACTTGCGTGCGTGCCGCGAGATTAACAAGCTATTAACAGTACTTCGATAAAGAGAACGTTATCAGGCTTTCTCAGCCTGAATACGCTTAACAATTGCACTGGTAGAGCAATTGTCTTTAAAACTTAACACTATCACTTCACCGCCAGCGTCCATTACCGCTTCGCCGCCAGCAATTTCCTCAATTGTATAATCGCCGCCTTTCACCAAAATACTCGGCAGCACTTTAGTAATTAAACGCTCAGGGGTATCTTCAGTAAACGGCACAACCCAATCAACACTTTCTAAACCTGCCAAAACCGCCATGCGATGATCAAGAGGATTAATCGGGCGAGTTGGGCCTTTTAAGCGTGAAACCGACTCATCCGAATTTACCGCCACTAACAAACGATCACCTAAGGTTTTCGCTTCTTTTAAATACTGTACGTGGCCAGGGTGAATAATATCGAAGCAGCCGTTGGTCATTACCAAACGCTCACCGCGTTCTTTGCATTCACGCACCAGCTGCATCAACTCATCTTCATCAAAAACCGACGCACCACCGTGCTGCTCACTGCGAATGTCGCTGCGCAATTCATCCGATGTAACCGTTGCAGTACCTAATTTACCCACCACAATACCCGCAGCAATATTGGCGAGCGCGGTGGCATTTTCTAACGATTCGCCAGCGGCTAACGAGGTAGCAAATACTGAAATTACCGTATCGCCAGCACCGGTTACGTCGTAAACTTCACGTGCACGGGTCGGTAGCGTAAACGGTTCTGCATTGCGCTGAATCAACGTCATACCTTTTTCGCTACGTGTAATTAACAAGGCGGTTAGATCATGCTCTGCTAATAACGCTTTGCCTTTGGCTATAAGGGTTTCTTCATCTTTGCAATAACCCACCACAGCCTCAAACTCTGCTAAATTAGGTGTGATTAATGTTGCACCGCGGTAAGGGCTAAAGTCGCTGCCCTTAGGGTCAACTAAAACAGGCGTTCCGGCCTTACGAGCAGCCTGAATTAAACGCTGAGGGTCGGTTAATGCGCCCTTGTTGTAGTCAGACAAAATAACCGCACCGGCATTGGCCACTTGCACATCAAACTGTTTATAAAGAGACGTTAGGTCAACTTCGTGAAACGCTTCTTCAAAATCTAAACGAATCAATTGCTGGTTACGACTTAAAATACGCAATTTGGTAATTGTAGGGCTGGTTTGATGACGCAAAAAAGCACAATCTACACCTTTGGTTTTGAGCATATACTCAAGGTCATTGGCGTTTTCATCATCACCGGTAATACCAAATAAATGTGCTTTAGCGCCTAGCATAGCGATGTTTAAGGCAACGTTACCCGCGCCACCGGCACGGTTTTCAATATCTTGAACTTTTACTACAGGTACAGGTGCTTCAGGGGAAATGCGCGATGTAGGCCCCTGCCAATAACGATCCAGCATAACATCGCCGAATACCAATACCTGTGCTTGATGGAAATTTGGAACGTGTAAATCCATCTTTATCCGCCACATAAATTAAAAGAGTTAATTAAAAGAGTCATATTATTCTTTTAGTCTAACAAAACTAGGCTACAGGAACTAGCAAACAGGCTATATAAGCTTGGCCACTGTTTTGCTAGTATGTGATGCTATTTTTTAACTCAAATAACCGATACTGGAGATCAGCGAGTGGCGCGTTTTTTATACAATATGGTATTCACTTTAGCCATTCCGTTGATCTTAATTAGAATGTGGCTGCGTGGCGCTGCCAATCCGGGCTATCGCCAGCGTTGGGCTGAACGTTTTGCGTTGTTTAAATTCACCGGTAAGCACCAAGGTATTCTTATACACTCGGTATCGGTAGGAGAAACGTTAGCCGCAGAGCCCTTAGTGCGCAGTTTACAAACCGCTCATCCTGATTTAACCATAACGATTACAACCACAACCCCAACCGGCTCCGATCAGGTAAGGCGCTTATATGTTCACGACTTAGCCGCCGGTCGAATTGTTCATGTTTACCTGCCTTACGATTTACCTTGGTTAATGTCGCGCTTTATTAAAAAGATAAAGCCACGAATTTGTTTGATTATGGAAACAGAGCTGTGGCCAAACATTATTCGCAGCTGTAATAAACAAAACGTACCGGTAATCTTAGCGAACGCTCGTTTATCCGAAAAATCAGCCAAAGGCTACGCTAAATTCGCCAACTTGACCCAACCGATGTTGCAAGGCTTAGATCTGGTGGCTGCTCAACATCAAAATGACGCAGAGCGTTTTATAGCGTTAGGGATCAGTAGTAATAAAGTGGTAGTCACCGGCAGTATTAAATTTGATATCAGTGTGCCCAATACATTGACGCAGCAAGCCCACACTTTAAAACAACAGTGGGGAGAAGATCGTTTGGTGGTGGTGTTGGCTAGCAGTCATGAAGGGGAAGACGACCTTATTCTTGATGTTTACCAAGATTTGTTAGCGCATTTTTCTGATTTGCTGTTGGTAATTGTCCCCAGACACCCTGAGCGTTTTGATGCAGTTGCAGCGATTATTTTGAACCGAGAGTTAGTACTTACTCGCCGCAGCGAATCAGCTAATAGCCAGCCAGTTAATAATGATTCGTTGCAGCCCAGCTCACTCACACAGGTATATTTGGCCGATACTATGGGCGAGATGCTGCTGTTATTGGCGGCTGCCGACATCGCCGTGATGGGGGGCAGTTTTATAGAACATGGTGGTCACAACCCACTGGAAGCCTGCGCATTATCAAAAGCGGTGGTGATGGGCCCGAGTGATTATAATTTTGCCGCAATCGCCCAACAACTTCTGAGCCAAGGTGCTATGCAACAGCCCACGCGTGAGCAGCTAAGAGCGTGTTTGCAGCAATTGCTAGAACGCCCAGATATACGCGAACAAATGGGGTTGAGTGGACAGCAAGTGGTGAAAGGCAATCAAGGTGCGGTAAAGCGTTTAACGCAAAGTGTGCAACAAATAATAGCTTAATTAACAAGTCTTATTTTTTATTATTAACTTTTAAGAAAGAGTGTTTGTCTTAGTTAAAACGCTCATAAATTAGACAGTGGATTAATTTCAGCGTACAAGTGTTCTCTCAATTAAGGAGGTGCACTTTGAACGCATTAACTCAAAAAAGCTGGTCATGGTTTAGCCAAGCATTAACACAGCACAGCAGCTTCTCTGCTTATTTACAGCCATTAATTCAAATGATTGCCCCGCAATGGACAACCGATGCCTACCGCGCCCGAGTTGTTGAAATTAGGGATGAATTGACCGACATGTACACTTTGGTGCTTGCCCCTCAAGCTAGCATGCTAGATCGTCATTGGCCTACTTTTAGTGCAGGGCAGTACATTGATCTTATGGTCGAAAAAAACGGTGCGCGGGTTTTACGTTGCTTCAGTATTTCTTCGTCTCCTGCTTATTATGCCCGTACTGGTTTGATCGAACTCAGTATTCGACAGCAGCACAAGGGTAAAATGACCCCTTGGATTCGACAGCAATTACAGCCAGAAAGTTTTGTTAATATTTCAGCGCCACAAGGTGACTTCACTGTGTTAGCGAATGCTGATGCCGATAAGAAACTTTTTATCGCTGGCGGCAGTGGCATTACTCCTTTTCGGTCTATGTTACAGCAGCAGGCGCTTAATCCGTTGTCTGTAAAAACCAGTCAAAATATTCACTTGTTGTATTACTCGCGCAATGATCAAGAGATTGCTTTTCAGCAAGAGTTAATCTCCCTGCAGCAAGAACACCCAGGTATTTCCATCACTTTTATAGACAGCTCAGCAGAGGGTTTTATTTGCGCTGAACACTTACTCAAATATTGTACCGACGTTCATCAACGCACGGCGTATATTTGTGGCCCCAGCCCAATGATTCAGCAAGCGCGAAATGTTTTAGCTGAATTAGGTTTGAGTAACGATAATGTTCATTTTGAATATTTTGGTGCAGCGCCAATTGAAATTGAAAATAATCAACAAGGCGTTGTTCATTTTGAAACGTCAAAAAAATTATTACTCACCGAAAAAAATAATACTCAAACATTATTAGAGCATGCTGAAGCGCAAGGATTGTCGCCAGTCTCGGGATGTCGAATAGGTGTTTGTCACCAGTGTATTTGTAAAAAGAAAAGTGGTGTGGTGTTTAATACGCGCACTAACAAATATTCCGATACCGGTAGTGAAGAAATTCAACTTTGCATCTCTGTCGCCCAAGGCGATGTTGTTTTAGATCTTTAATAGAGGCATTCAATAAAATGACTATACATTTAGCCAGTAAACGTCCTGATCAAGAAGCACTAAAAGGCTTTGAAGAAAAACTTAATAAAGTGCGCGATGATGTAATGAAAAACGTGGGTGAAAAAGATGCTAACTATATTCGCCGTCTAATTCGCATTCAGCGTGGTGGCGATATTTTAGGCCGTATTGCTTTGGTAATGGGTTTTTATCACCCGTTGTTTTGGGTTGCCGGTGTTGCACTGTTAGCCTTATCTAAAATTTTAGATAACATGGAAATTGGCCATAACGTAATGCATGGGCAGTACGATTGGATGAACGATCCCCATATTAATTCACGCAAATTTGATTGGGATATTTGGGGCGATGGCGAGTCTTGGAAGCGCTATCACAACCATGAGCACCATACTTATACTAATATTATTGGCAAAGATCGTGACTACGGTTATGGCTTATTAAGACTGAGTGATGATATTAGTTGGCGTCCTAAAAATCGCTTTCAGTTTATTACTTACTTTTTATTAAGCAGCTTTTTTCAGTTTGGAATTGCTTATCACGAAGTGGCTGGTGAACGTATTTTTGCTGGTAAAAAGAAAGAAAAATCCAGTTTGCCTATTAGTCGTGAAGCATTAAAAGAATCGTTTTTTGGCAAGATAAAACGTCAAGTTTTTAAAGAATATATTTTCTTTCCGTTGTTAGCGGCATTAATTTCTTGGCCTATGTTTTTCGCTGTTTTAGCAGGAAATATGATTGCAGAATTTATTCGTAACTGGTGGACGTCTAGCGTTATTTTTTGTGGCCACTTTACTGAAGATGCGCAAACTTTTGATGAAAAAGAGTGTGAGAATGAAAGTCGTGGAGAGTGGTATTATCGCCAGATTTTAGGTTCGTCAAACTTTGAAGGCAGTCGTGCTTTTCACATTTTAACCGGGCATTTAAGCTGTCAGGTTGAGCATCATTTATTTCCTGATGTTCCGGCTTACCATTATTTGGAAATGTCGAAAAAAGTACGGGCTATTTGTAAAGAATATAATATTCCTTATAACACGGGTTCGTTTATGCAGCAGTACTGGACCGTTGTGAAGCGCATTGGTAAGTATTCGTTACCTACGGAAGCTGAGCAAAAATTGGCATAAGCTAAGATACTTTAAATGAAATTAAGTTAAGTTTTATCAAATTCAAGGCACAAAAAACCACTCAATCGAGTGGTTTTTTGTGCCTTGAATTTAGGGCTCTAGCTTAGAGCTTTGGTTTAGAGCTTTGGTTTTAATCTGGTTTAATCTAACCAGGCGTTTAATGCTTGAATATCTGTTTCGCTTAGTGATCCGGCAAAGAACTTCAGATTCATTAAATCAATAATGTAATCGTAACGGGCGTTGGCGTAATCGCGTTGAGCGCTGAATAAGTTACGCTGTGCATTAAGTACTTCAACAATGTTACGAGTACCTACCTGATAACCGGTTTCTGTGGCTTCTAAAGCACTACGAGAAGATATGGTTGCACGCTTACGGGCCTTCACCGTTAATACATCCGTTTGTACTTTGCGGTATAGGCTACGAATGTTGTTTTTAACCGTACGCTGCTGTAAATCTAAGTTAGCGCTGGCTTGAGTTGATTCAGCTGCGGCTTGTTTTGCTCGGGCATAGTTACTACCGCCAGCAAACAACGGAATTCTTGCTGAAAAAGCTAAGGTGGTTTGGGTTGAATCAACCGTTGTTACGCCGGTGAATCGTTCGCCATCGGTGTAACTAAACTGCGCGTTAATTTGTGGTGCATAGTTAGACCAGCCCGCTTTGCGTGTATATTCTGCAGCATTTACACCTTCTTGCGCTAACTGAATACCTGCGTATTTTGCTAAACCTGCTTCTACCCATGCAGATGCAGCTTTTTCAGGGGTCGAAAACTCAATGTCATTTTTCAGTGGTGCTAAGCTTTCGAAGCGTTGTCCGGTGATTTGCTCTAACGCTTCGTAGCTAATATCTAATGCAGCTTCTTGGCCGATCAGGTTGGCATAAGATAAATCATAAGAGGCTTCGGCTTCGTGCACTTCGGTAATGGCAATCAAGCCAACTTCAAAGCGCTGTTGGGTTTGCTCGAGTTGGCGTTTAACCGCTTTCTCTTCTGCTTGTGCGGTTTCTAAATTCTCTTTTGCGCGCAATACGTTGAAATAGGCTTCTGCGCTACGTAGTATTAACTGCTGTTCACTTAACTTGTATTCTAATTCAGACGCATTGCCACCGGCCGACGCCGCTTGGTAATTGTACCAACTGTTTAAATTAAATAACGTTTGAGTGATCGTTGCGTTATAAGAAAACGTATCTATATCAGAGTTGCCAGCATCAGACTCAATTTCTGTCGTGGCTTGATCAGCACCTAAGGTCACTTGAGGCAATAAAGCAGCGCGAGCTAGGTCGACGTTGTAATTACCAGAATCGCGTTTTGCTTTTGCCGCCGCTAATTCGGCATCATTATTAAGCGACAGTTGGTAAATTTCGTTCAAATTTGCAGCCGATACATGGCCTGCAAATAATGCAGAAGATAATACAGAGGTTAGTGCAATTAAATTTTTCATAACGAGGTCTCAAGGGCCTGTAAAAATACATTGTTTAAGATTCTAACAGATAAATTAGCGATTACATGGCTTAATTGTTCTGTTATCAGCAACACTGCGTTACCAGAGAATCCGTCTTGATAATGCATCATATTCCAAATGGGTAATATAGTGAATGACTAAGTTAACGTTATCGGTAAAATTTCAGCAAAGTGACTATAAAATCGTTGCCAAAGAGCGTTTGTACGATGGTTTTTTTAAGATTGATCGTTATTCCGTTCAGCACAAGCTATTTGACGGCGGAGAAACAGAGGTTTTTCATCGTGAGTTATTTGAACGTGGTGAAGCATCGGCTGTTTTGCTTTACGACCCGCTATTAGATGCGGTGGTGATTACTGAACAATACCGCATAGGTGCTTCTTTTACCGATCAATCACCTTGGTTGTTAGAGGTTGTAGCGGGCACGCTCGAGGCCGGTGAGCAACCCGAAGAAGTAGCACGCCGTGAAGTAAAAGAAGAAACTGGGGGCGATATTACCGATCTTATTCCTATTACCAGTTATTGGTCGTCACCGGGTGGTACTTCAGAAAAAATTCACCTTTTCTGTGCGGTAGTAGACAGCACGCAGTTTGACGGGATTCATGGTTTAGAGAGCGAGCATGAAGATATATTGGTGAGAGTGATTCCTTTTAAAGAAGCTTATGATTTCATTGCCAGCGGCGATATTAATAATGGCGCAACGATTATCGCCTTGCAGTGGCTAAAATTGAATAAAGCTGAATTTTTAACATGAGTATTAATCATCCGATGAGGAAAGCAGTATGGGCTTAAATCGCCGCTACGTGCCTGATTTGAAAAAAATGGCGGCCGCGTGCGAAGGTAATTACATTCGTTTAAATAAGCTATTGCCCGATTTTGAGTTGGGTTGTGAAAAGTCTTTTTTGATGAATATGGCCAGCGGCAATGACTCTGCAGCAGTCTCATCTGGGTTAGAAGTGAAAATCACCTTAAAAGTTATTGAAAGCTTTCCTTATACTTCAACCATCGAGCTGATTCAGCAAGGTGTTTGCCCAGGTTGGGTAACACCCCCCAGTATGTTGGTGCGGGTTTATCATGATGCGCGCTCGGCAGAGGTAACCAGCTATCAAAACCAAAAGCGAATTCAGGGCAAGTATAGGTATCCAAACCCTCAAATGCGCATGCCCGACGAAAAAGCCCAACTTAATCAATTTTTAGCAGAATGGCTAACCCATTGCTTTAAATACGGTCATGCAGAGGTAGCTTTAGATTTTGCGCCACTGCGGTAAATGTTAAAAATTGAAAAATATGTGATGTAATTTTGACTAAGTTTGAATAAATGGTCTATACAGTAAGGAGTTGTTGAAAAAGAACGGTAAACAACTCCGTATTAAGCTGTTAATTAGTAAGCCATTAATTGATAACTCACTAACTTGGAAATGGAGTCTCCTTTGTATTTGCTAGATAACGAAGACCCAGTTCGGTTTATTCAAATAACCGACCCCCATCTGGTAAAAGCTCAGGACGGACTCCTGTTGGGTTTAGAAACACAATTCAGCCTTGATTGTGTTCTTGATCGGGTGAAGCATGAGAACACTCATTTCGACTTCTTTGTTGTTTCTGGGGATTTATCACAAGATGGTTCGATCGAATCTTATCAGCGCTTACACGAGACTTTAGAGCCTTTTTCAGCCCCTTCTTTTTGGTTCCCTGGTAACCATGACAACCCTCATAATATGAAAGCGGTGTGCGAGGGTACTAATCATCTAGAAAATATTATACGTACTAAACATTGGCAGCTTGTTTTGTTGGATTCTCAAGTAGAAGGCTCAGTATTTGGCCATCTTGGTGAGGATCAACTCGAGTTATTAGAAACAGCGCTGAAGGATCGCCCAGATTTATATACGCTAGTCAGCTTGCATCACCACCCTATTGCTATGGAAAGTGGCTGGATGGATAAGATTGGAGTGAAAAATGGCGAAGATTTAATGGCTCTTGTACGTCGATATAATCAGGTGAAATGCATTCTTTGGGGCCATGTGCATCAAGATAGCGATCGTTTAGTTGACGGTATTCGCATGCTATCAACTCCGTCTACTTGTGTGCAATTTAAACCTAAGTCAGAAGATTTTGATATTGACGAAATTGCTCCGGGTTACCGTTATTTAGAGTTAAATCAAGACGGTTCAATTGAAACTCATGTTTCGCGAGTTAAGGGCGTCGATTTTAATGTGGATTTATCCGCTGGTGGTTACTAACTGTTTATGAAGTTTTCGCAACTACCCAGTCATATTGGCTGTGTTTATTTACACGGCTTTCTAAGTTCCCCTGCTTCTACCAAAGCACAGCAACTGCTTCAATATTTTAGCGACCATAACATGGCAAATCAGCTGCACGTGCCGTGTTTAGCGTTTGCTCCAGAGGCAGCGATTGCGCAAGCTCAAGAAGCAATTGCTTCTTTGCAGCAAACAGAAGGCATTGAAACAGTGTTTGTGATTGGCAGTTCTCTTGGTGGCTATTACGCTACCTATCTTTCACAAACCTTGAGTTTGAAGGCTGTATTAATTAACCCTGCCGTTAAGCCTTATAATTTGTTGGATAAATACCTTGGGCCTAACCAACACTTTTACGATGGCCAAACCTATGAGTTAGAAATGAAACACATTGAGCAGTTAAAACGCTTAGAAATAGCTGAGTTAGCACAACCAAGCAATGTGTTTTTATTACTGCAAACAGCAGACGAGACTCTGGATTATTCTTTAGCTTGTGCCAAATACAGCCAGTGTCCCAGTTGGATAGAAGCGGGTGGAAATCATAGCTTTGTAGACTTTATGCTACGACTTCCTATGGTGTTTCATTTTGTGTGCAGCGATTAACCGTTACAGTTTAACGGGAGAGACAAACCCTGTGGGTTTAATCGCTATGACCGATTGCCCTAGTCTATCCAGTATTGATTCTGCTGTATTTCCCATCACTAAGCCTGCAATACCTCTGCGAGCGACTGTTCCCATAACAATTAAATTGGCCCCAATATCATGTGCCTGCTGAGTAATTATGGCATCAGGAGAGCCCTTAATAAGCGCTGTTTTGGGCTTTATGTAGTGCTGAGTATCCGTTCCAAAACGCTCAACTAAAGTCGTTATTAGTTGGTCAAGATTACGTTGGCAGGTACGTTCTATTTCGGTGACATACTCTTCGATTTTTTCTGCTGGCTCACGAATAAAACCCGAGGCAAGGGAATTTTCAAAGGGTGCCGACCAAGCTGAAACAACGTGTAAGTCGGTTGATTCAGATAGAGCCAGAGAGTAAGCCGTTTCTAAGACCTTTAAGTTAAGTTCGCGGCGTACTTCCATTTCATCGTCTTTGTACAGGGTATTAACATCAATTGCGGCTAATATTTTACGGCTGTGAGCGTCAACCGATTGCAAGCCCTGTGATTGTACTAGCCAGACCGGACACGGTGTGTTGCGCAATAAACGCATGTCTTCACGGCCAAATACACGTTTTAATAACCCTTGGTTATCAACAGTTTTAACCAATAAATCGTAGTCGCCCCGAATAACCTCCTTTACTGTTTCCAGATCTGGATCGCCTGCAAGTACACTAAACGTCACGTCGATTTTGTCCCAATTAAGTTGTGGGTTTTTTCGTTGAGAGTCTTCTAGTGCTTGTTTTTGTAATACTTTTAAATTTTCTTCTAATTCTTCTATTGGCGTAAAATCGTCAGACAATTTAAAGCTTAAAATAGACGGATTAAAAATTGAAATAACGGTTAGGCTGGCTTGATTATTAATGGCCGTTGAAAATACTTGATGCAGTGCTTGCTGGTTATCAACAGCGGCGTTAAAAAGAAACGCTATTTTTTTAGGAGCCCACATAAAAACCTCGAATTATTCATGCTCAACAAAAATCAAATTTTCGGTATTAAAACCGCGTGCTTGCGCCATGCTAATAAAGGTATTTTTTAGCGTCTCGGGAACAGTTGGTGTTCTCGATAGAAACCATAAATACTCGGTATTAGGCCCAGAAATAAATGCGTATTTGTAGTCTTCTTGATCCAGTGCAAAAATCACATAAGAGCCATAAAAAGGGCCAAAGAAGGAAACTTTTAAATAGCCTTCAGACGATTCATTCACAAAATAGGCTTTACCTTCTGCTTCTTGCCATGCGTTATCGTCTATAGAAAAGCCACGGTTAATAACCTGAACGCCACCATCATCTTTTAAACGATATTCTGCTGTAACCTTGCTTAAACCTCTTTCAAAAGAATGGTCTAAACGTGCAACTTCATACCATTTTCCCAAATAATTATTGATGTCAAAATCTGTCACCGGTGTGACCGCCTTTGGCATGCCTAAGCAGCCGCTAATAAGCAGTGTGGTGATAACTAGTAGTAAGTTTTTCATAATGATATTCATGGTTGTTTAAATAATCCCCCACTTTTGTAGCAAAAGATTGATCAGAATAAAATTGCTTAACTAAATGATGCGCTGCAATATTTGTTCTTGCCATAATGGGGGCTGCTCTGCCGGTAGCCGTAAAAAAAGCGTGATTGATGTTGTGGTTATGATGAGCCTTTAACATCGGCTCAACCTTACTTTCATACAACGCGTTTGCCAATAAACTAGCATAGCCCTTGTTGCGATGCTTATCGACAGTTACGAAGTGAATAACTCCCAAATCTTGATATACAACACCTTTATAAGGGGTGCGCTTATCGGTTCTTGCATGATAATTTTCTAACAGACAATAAGCGACTAATTCGTGATGAGCGTAGAGTTTTATAATGTCAGCTTGAGTGCCATGCTGCAGCTGATCGTGTTGTGAAAGCCATTGAAATATATTCCACATTTTGGTGTTGATATTGCCCAGAGCAAGTAGCTCTGGGATTGAGGCTTTAACATCACCATGATCAAATCTAAGCATTAAATATCTACAAGTTAATTACAAGCTATCTACAAACGAATAAAAACTACCAGCGAATAAAAATAATTTTATTGTAAGGCAATAGCAGCCATTTTAAGGGTGCTTACAAGTGAATCTGCACCGGCGATAAATAAACCGTTATGGCAGAACATGGCGTCGTCAATTCCCGTTACTTCTTGCAAAGCTTTGTCTGATAAGCCTGCCCAGGCTTTGGGTAGAGATTTTCTATCTTCAAAAGATCCCAGCTCTACCGGTACGGTTTGAATTCGCCATTGCCCTGTGTCGGATGGGTAAATCACGTATAAGGCTTCTTCTGATAACGAATGCACAGTTCTTTTCCACGGCATGTATTGTGATAACACAATCACCCTTGGATCCTGTGCTTCTGCTATGGCTTGGGCAACAATCGATTTGGCACTGATACCGCCATTAGCCGACGCAATAAAACGCGTTAAAACACGTTGTGCAAAGGCCACAGCTTCGTTAAAACAGGCATCAAAATCGCTCTCTTCTTGCCATGTTGGGTTAAACATAGAAATGGTTTGGCTTAAACTAATGCCTTGGGCAACCCCTTCGACATGGCCACAATCGATGGCGTCGATTGTGGATACTAAGCTGCTATCAACTGAGTTGGCGACAGCTGCGTTGCCATCACAAAGATCAACACCGTATTTTTGCCAAATTAAACCAAAAGAAGAATAGGGAATACCATTGTCTCGAGCACCGGCACCACCGCGCTGGTGGTGATCAAAGCGACCTGTCTCTGGATCGTATATTCCACCCACATCTAATACAATGTCGGCTTGTTCGATAATGGTTAAGTCGCGGGTTCTAATCAGGTTAAATGCAGGCAAGATGCATTTAAGAGCTGCTACGCTGAACACGTCATCGGCATGGAAACTGCCGCTATGAGTAACGACGGTCATGCGGGTATCGTTAGAACTGTTTGTATAAGAGTTGGTCATTTTTAAAATACAGCCAAATAAAGGAAAAATAGTTTAAGCAATTGCTAAGTTAAAAAGCTAAGCGCTTATTTAAAAACCTGAATACCATGTTCAGAGAGCCATTGAGTGTCTAAAACCCAACTGATAGTAACAACATCATCCTGACGTTTAATTAACTTGGCAGCATGTGACTGCACCCTCGCGAGCTCTTTTTGTGCAGCCATGACTTCATCAGACATCGGGTCACTGGTTTTTAGTTCTGGAAACATAGCGCGCAATGACTGCAAAGCAGACAACTCTGCAGAACGTGGGCTACTGACTTTTGCAACTCCCTTGGTAACAGAGATCACGCGAAATGGGTAAGGGTAAGCGGCTATGTCGCTATCGGCTGCGAGTATGTCGTTAATTTCACCGGCGCGAAAATCCAGACTGCTCAACCACCAAATCAATCCAACTAATGCTAAGCCGATTAAAAAATACAGATATTTTTTAGTAAAGTCGTCCATGCCAGAGCTGGCTTGCTGATCGTTCATGATAGATCCTTATTGATGGTTGGTGATTGTTGATGATTGTTGATGATTGTTGATGATTGTTGATGATTGGTGATTTATGAGTCTCTAAAAGATTGTAATTCTTTTAATAGCCAATCTTGGCTTTTAATGGGCGTCGCATTATTGCAATGAACTTTGTAGTATTTGCCCGACAGCATACTCTTTGTGGCAGAGTACTGTATAAAATCTTCAGCTGTTTCTATATCGTCTTCATAATATGCGTATTTTTTATTGATATGATCAACCGCTTCTTCACCATTGTGGAAGGTGCCGTTGCGTTCATATTGACAGTGAGTAGAAGCCACAAAATTCAATAAATGCTGGATCTCAGTATGCATATTAGTATGCAAAGAAGGCACAGTATCTTGTGCAAACGCATGGTTTGCCAACACCTGAAAAGATAGAGCAGCGTATAAAAAAACACGCTGTTTGATGGTTTTCATATTATACCTCCAGTCGTTGTTCTGCTGCTCGTGCTGCTACTTGTACGGTAATAAAAGTTAACCCAACCCCATTTGTATTAGCGTCATGTAGGCCGCTGTTCCACCGACAATACTCAATAAAGGTTGGCGAAATGCTAAATGCAAGACGGCAACTAATGCAAGGCAGCTCAATTCGGGTAAAAAATCCACCGATAATGCGGCATCATTCTTAAAAGAATATACCACAAGCAACACCATAACGATGGGCGGTAATAAACGCCCCAAGTGGTTTAACAGAGGATGATCTGCCGCTCGTGCTAAAACTAAAAAGGGCAGTGCGCGAGTTAAAAACGTTGTGCCAGCTAAAACTGCAATAACACTGCTTAAATACCAAAACGTCGTTAGGTTGTTCATTGTTTAACTCTCTTCTATCGTTTTGCTTTTGTTTATCTTGTTAATAGAAGCATATTGCATCATTAAGACACTGAGGCTTAATAAAATAGCCACCAGTAACATGTGTTCACGACTAATAAATGCAATTGTCCCAAGACCGATGAACAAGGCGGCTAAAAATGGACGAATGTCACGCAGGTGTTTGTACTGCTCTATAGTGAGTACCATGAATAAAGCCGGCAGCACAAAAGCGATGCCGTCGGTAGAAAACTCTAATTGACTGCCCAGCCAAGCACCTAATGCACAACCAACGACCCAGTACAGCTGATTAATAGCGGTAATTCTAAAATGAAACTGACCAGCATCAATGCCCTTGGGAACTGGGGTTGAGGTAATAAGTGAGTAAGTTTCGTCGGTTAGACCAAATATTTGATACCATTTTCGCCAGCCGCTGTTGTGCATACTGTTCATTAGCGATAAACCGTAAAAGATATGCCTTGAGTTGAGCAGTAAGGTCGCAATGGCCATTTCTGTTAGCCCTGCTTGGTTGGCAATCAACCCTACGGCTAAAAATTGGCCAGCACCGGCATAAATAAAAATGCCCATCGCAACGGCATACAGCCAGTGATAGCCAAGATCGCTGAACAGCACGCCAAAGGCTGCTCCTAAAGGCAAATAGCCAAATAATACCGGCAGCGAAGTGCGAAGCACCGCTGCATTTAAAGGTGAAACCGTCATGAATATCAAGAGAGGTAGTGAGTAAGCAGGGATTCTAATTGAACACAGACACAGTATTCAACCTATGTTTTGTTAATGGCGAGGTGAGAGTTACGAGCACCGGCACAACGTTTAGAGCAATACTTAACGTTGGGCCAGTCTTTTTCCCATTTTTTACGCCAATTAAAAGGACGCTCGCATACAAGACATATTTTTGAAGGCAGTTGTGATTTTTTCATTGGCTTACGATTTTACTTCTACCGGCCAGTCAACGTAATCAACCGAATCTAATGGCAATGCAGCTTGATCACGCCCTTGCCATTTACCAATAAACTCACCTTTTGCATCATGCAAAGCGGTTTGCTTGTCGATATTAAATTGTCTGCCACCGCGGGGGTCTTTACCAACGCCTGCAATATATTGCCAATTACCCCAGTTGGATGCCACATCGTAATCGATTAACTGTTGTTGAAAATATGCCGCTCCAAAGCGCCAGTCGATCGCCAATTCGTGCACTAAACAGCTGGCGACAATTTGGCGACCTCGGTTCGACATAAAGCCGGTTTCCGCTAATTCTTTCATACAGGCATTTACCAAAGGATAGGGAGTTGTGCCTTCACACCACTTTTTAAAGCGTTCTGGGTAAAAACTGGTTTTAGGTTTCTGTTTGGCAAGCCCTTTAAACGCAAACAATTGCTCTTGTTGCTCGATTGCAGCCCACTGAAAATACTCGCGCCACAAAAGCTCAAAGCCAATCCAGTAGGTAGAATCATTAGCACCGTTTTGATTTTCATATTCTTTCAGCCGATGCCAAATCTGTCTTGGAGATAACGTGCCTGTCGCTAAAAATGGACTGAACTTGGTTGAGTTTTGCCAGCCGTCTAAATGATTGCGCGTTTGCTTGTAAGTACTCGCTGCAGCACTTGAAAAATAATCGTGTAAGTGATTACTCGCAGACTGCTCGCCTCCATTAACAATAGGGCTTTTAGCAAGGTCGTTAGCAAGGTCATTAGCAAGGTCATTAGCAAAATAACGGCTTGCCAGTTCTAGCAATGAAGCCACATTGTTAGCAGTCGTTGTGGATTGTGTGTCTAACTTGCAGGTCGATAAAGCATCGCGCGAAGGGTAAGGAGCATGAATAGCGATATCATTGCCCTCAACGTACTTTCTAAAGCGCGAAAAGCTCTGCATTGTTTTGCTGTTAATATCGATATCGAGTTGACCTGCGTCGAACAAGGTATGATTCCATGCACTCAGACACTCTACTGGCTGTGCATTGTCGGGCAAATTATCGTTAAGAAGTGCTTGAATATGTTGCCAAGTACGCTGTTCATAGAGCCCAACCGGGGTAGAACGCGCTAGCGTACCGATGTGATTGTTGCGAACAAACTGAAACACCTCTGCAACTGGGTCGCCATGCAATATCGTTAACGAACTATTGAGTTGAGCTAGCTGCTCGTTAAGATCACTCAACGATTGGTGGATAAACTGAAAACGATGATCTCCCATCGCTTTATGTTGATAATTGTGTGGTAAGAAATCCGCTGGGTTAACCACATAAATAAAAGACACTTCACAATCGCGCTGACACAAATGGTGTAGAGGAATGTTGTCGTTTAAGCGCAAGTCATCGGTAAACCAAAATACGGCTTTTTGCGTCATGCCTGAGTCCTTAATAATATCGTTTAACTATTTACGCAGACTGATCTATTTTGGTTTTTAAGGGGGGATATTCTTAATATAAGGTTGTTCTAAGCATTTTCTTGTTAAATGTTTAGCTGCCTACTAAAATATGAATGCGCATATTTATTGCGCATTCATTATGCGGAGTCAATATTATGCAACAAGTCTTCAACGAAAATGCACCGAAAAAAGCAACTAATTTAAGCATCAATAGTGATCTTCTTAATAAGGCTCGCGGCCTTAAAATAAATCTTTCTGCGACCCTTGAGCAAGCTTTAACGATACAAGTAAGAAATGCTGAAAGAGAACTTTGGGCAGAAGAGAACAAAGAAGCAATTCAAGCCTTAAATGAGCTAGCTGATAAAAATGGATTATTTTCAGACTCTTTTCGAGACTTCTAATGACACAATTTTCTGTATATAAAAACGAAGACAAAAGCTCTCGAAAAGCTTACCCATATTTTGTTAATGTACAAAGCGACTTACTCAATGATCTAAACTCCCGTTTAGTAATCCCTCTCTCGCCGGGCTCAGCAGTAAATAATACGAACGCGAAAAAACTTTGCCCCATTATCAATCTAGACGAAGGAACCTTTATACTTTTGGTTCACCAAATGACATCTGTGCCAAGGTCTATATTGAAGGCTGAGATAACCTCTCTTAAGAGCTACCGCTGCGAAATAATGGATGCTATTGATATGCTCATAACCGGCATTTAACGACCTGATTAAAGCGGGTTCTGTGCAAATACGCACAAATTTCACAAATATACCAAATCAACTGTATGGATAACCATATCTTTGATTTAAGATAGCGCTGATCTGTATGTAATTCTGTTTTTAATCTAGGAATTATGAGCGCTGTCAGTATACTTAAACGTAAAAATTGTATCCGTGTTACTCAACTCTATATCTAGGGGATTAAGGTATTAATGGCGAATAAAGAATATAACGCTCAGTCGATCGAGGTCTTAAGTGGCCTAGATCCTGTGCGCAAACGCCCTGGGATGTACACCGATACAACCCGTCCTAACCATTTAGCGCAAGAAGTGATCGATAACTCGGTGGATGAGGCTTTGGCCGGTCACGCCAGTGAAATCACCGTAACCGTGCACGAAGATGGCTCGTTAACCACGGTTGATGATGGTCGTGGTATGCCGACGGATATTCACCCAGAGCATGGGGTATCGGGGGTTGAGCTTATTTTAACCAAGCTACACGCCGGTGGTAAGTTTACCAACGATAACTATCAGTTCTCGGGTGGTTTACACGGGGTGGGTATCTCGGTCGTAAACGCTCTATCGACCTTGCTAGAAGTTAAGATCTGGCGTAACGGTGAAGTCAGTCGCATTGGTTTTCAAAACGGTGATAAAGCGCTGGAATTAGAAGTGATTGATACCTGCGGTAAAAAACGCTCGGGTACCAGCGTTCGTTTTAAACCAGACCCTAAGTATTTTGATTCCCCTAAGTTTTCAATTCCTCGCCTTAAGCACAATCTGCGTGCAAAAGCGGTTTTGTGTCCTGGCTTAAAAATTACTTTTAAAGCGCCAAATCCAGAAGATAATGCCGAGTGGTATTACGAAGATGGTTTAACCGACTATTTAAAAATTCATGGTGCGGGTTTAGATGTTTTACCGAAAGAACCGTTCACAGGCTCTATGCAGGGTAAAACCGAAGCAGCCGATTGGGCAGTATTCTGGTTGCCAGAAGGTGGCGAGTGCATTCAAGAAAGTTACGTTAACTTAATTCCAACCGCGCAAGGTGGAACACACGTTAACGGTTTCCGTTCAGGTCTGTTAGATGCGATTCGTGAGTTTTGTGAATTCCGTAATTTATTACCCCGTGGTGTGAAGTTAACGC
>OJEO01000072.1_pt1 | contig 55068 bp, 52 predicted proteins | sample 1593621 | NCBI WGS metagenome assembly OJEO01 (sample SAMN05416875, study PRJEB24817) | seawater metagenome | isolation source: Sea water | place: Canada:Atlantic | collected 2013-11
GGAGTCGTCGGCAGCGTCAGATGTGTATAAGAGACAGATAGTGCATTTCAATTCTACATAACTATAGTTTTTAAGATCCTTGATATTCTGTAAATTAATGTTTTCTATAAATGATTTTGTACTTTATTTTAAGATGGGTAGCTTAGCCCCTTATTAATTAGGAGTGATGTTTTAAATTAATAAAAACACTAGGGCATTTTATAGCATATTTTGAAGCAGACAGACAAGTTTCTGCTTCTAGAGAATTAACAAAAATGTTTGAATAAACTATTAGAGGAACTGCAACTGAAATTTTAGCACATTACACAAATAAGCCCCCAAAAGGGGAAATTGTTGTTATTTTTGACGGAAAGAATTAAATTAAACTGATAATATGACCATCCCGGAATTCAAAACCAAACTAAAAACTACTAATTTAACCGCAATTACTTTCAAAGAAACCATGCAAGTAATTGAGGACCATTATAATTTTAATCCAACAGCATTCGCAAACGGAGACATTATAAATAATGCAGGAGAAAATAATGGTTCTTGTAAATTGTTTGCATTTGCTATGCACCAAGAGTTCACAAAAGAAGCAACATTATTTTCTTTTGGCGAACATTATCAAACTGTTTTAGCAGATAAAAATGGTGCTTCGCATCAAAATATTAGAAATTTTATGCAAACAGGTTTTAAAGGTTTGTCTTTTGAAAATGAAGCCTTAACATTAAAGAAATAACTTTAATAATGAGAACCGTTGTGTTTCCCAACTTCAAAACCGTTTTTTCCTAAAAACTGATTTCCGCTTTCTATAGCATCTTCTTCTAAACTTGTTCCCATAGAATCATTCCATCTATTTAAATATCCAAAGAGAGAAATAACACCTAACATTTCTACGATTTCTCCTTCATCCCAATACGTATATAAAGTCTCTTTAATTTTAGCATCCACAGCATTTGGCACCATAGAAGCTGCCAAAGAAAAATCTAAAGCGGCTCTTTCTGCTTCTGAGAAAGCAGCATGTGTTTTGTATTCCCAAATATTATCTAACTGTTCTTTTTCTGCGCCATAGCGTTCTGCAGCCCTAATGGCATGTGCCTGGCAATATCTGCAACCAGTTGCGTTGCTAGAAACCCAAGCAATCATTCTTTTTAATGCAGACGTAACGCGTCCTTCATTAGCCATTACTGCTTTATTTAAATTGATAAAAGCTTTAGAAATGGCGGGTCTACGTTGCATGGTTAATACAGAATTCGGGCAAAAACCTAAGGTCTCGTTAAAAAATTCTGCCAATTCTTTAGTTTCTAAATCGTGTGCTGCTGAAAGTGGTGTTACTAAAGGCATTTTTTATATCTTTAAATTTAATATTGTTATTACATTTGTAGTACAGCACAATCTAATACTTCATTTTTTAAAAATAGAACTTATGGTTAAAAATATAATTAAAACAGTTTGGACAGAAAAATCACAGTTTAAAAGTGATAACCCTAGTGGATACGAATTTACCATGTTTGATAAGTCTCAAGACAATGGAGATGTGGTTGGTTTTGCTCCTAAAGCATTAATGCTATCTTCTTTAGCGGGTTGTTCTGGCTTAGATGTAGTTTCTTTGTTAGAAAAAATGCGTGCAGAAGTTGCTAATTTCAAAATTGAAGTAACCGCAGAGTTAACAGATGAACATCCGAAATTTTACAATAAAGTAAAGGTTGATTATCATTTTACGGATAGCGAATTACATCCAGAAAAAATACAGAAAGCTGTAAACTTATCGGTAACAAAATACTGTGGTGTTATGGAAATGTTTCGTCAGTTTGCAGACGTAGAAATTGAAATTTTTCTACACGAAATTTAAAATAAAGTCAATAAAATGCTATGAGATGGACTTTAAAACCACTACCAGATAAGGAAAAAATAAAAAAATTAGCCCAAGATTTACAGGTAGATTTAACGATTGCTAATGTATTATTTCAAAGAAATATTGAAACATTTGAGGATGCTAAAAATTTCTTTAGACCAAGTTTAGATGCTATTCATGATCCCTTTTTAATGAAAGACATGGATGCTGCGGTTGCAAGAATTGAAACCGCTATTGCAAACAACGAAAATATTTTAGTTTATGGCGATTATGATGTAGACGGGACAACTTCTGTTTCACTAGTTGCTTCGTATTTAAAAACGATCACTCCTAATATTGCAACTTACATCCCGGATAGATATGCAGAAGGCTATGGGGTTTCTTATCTAGGCATAGACTTTGCGCATGACAACGGTTTCTCTTTAATTATTGCCTTAGATTGTGGTATTAAAGCAATTGAAAAGGTTGCCTACGCATCAGAAAAAAATATCGATTTCATTATTTGCGATCACCATAAACCAGGTCCAGAAATACCAAAAGCAGTGGCTGTTTTAAATGCAAAAAGAGAAGACTGTACCTATCCTTTTGATGAGCTTTGTGGATGTGGCGTTGGTTTTAAACTGATACAAGCGCTTGGAGTTTCTAGAAATCAAACAATTGAAGATTTTGTGCCGTATTTAGATTTGGTGGCTACTGCTATTGCTGCAGATATTGTTCCTATGAATGGTGAAAATAGAGTTTTAGCATATTATGGGTTGCAAGTAATTAATCAAAATCCTAGAAACGGAATTAAAGCCATTATTCATCAAACAAAAAAAACAGTCCTTACTATTACCGATGTAGTTTTTATAATTGCGCCAAGAATAAATGCTGCTGGAAGAATAAAACACGGTAATTATGCTGTTGCCCTTTTAACGGAAATGGATTTTGATTCTGCTCTTGAGTTTGCTGCTTCTATAGAGATTTTTAATGCAGACAGAAAAGAATTAGACAAACGAATTACCAATGAAGCACTTATTCAAATTATTGATAACAAGGAAGAAGAACGATTTTCTTCAGTTGTTTTTCAAGAAGATTGGCACAAAGGTATTATTGGTATTGTTGCCTCTAGATTGATTGAAAAATATTACAGACCTACTTTAGTTTTTACTAAAAGTGGTGATAAACTAGCCGCTTCTGCGCGCTCTATAAAAGGTTTTGATGTGTATAATGCACTGGAAGCATGTAGCGAATTTATAGAACAGTTTGGTGGCCATAAATACGCTGCCGGTTTAACGCTCTTGCCAGAAAATTATCAAAATTTTAAAAACAAGTTTGAAGAAGTTGTTGAAAAAACCATCGATAAAAAATTATTAACTCCAGAAATTACTATTGATGCTGCACTAGATTTGTCTGAAATTACGCCTAAGTTTTTTAGAATTATTCAACAAATGGCACCTTTTGGTCCAATGAATATGAAACCTACTTTTACATCTACTTGTGTAAGAGATAATGGATATGGAAAACAAGTTGGTGCAGATAAAACGCATTTAAAACTAACTGTTTTTCAAGGTGAAAATCAAAAAACATACAATGCTATTGGTTTTAATTTAGGTGCTAAAATAGCACTTGTAAGTGATGAATTTGATATTGTGTACGCCTTAGATGAAAACGAATGGAATGGACGAAAAACAGTACAATTGTTATTGAAAGATTTGAAGTAGACAGCTTACACCTCCATAGACATTAAAACCATTTTCAACTCCATATAAGTAATGCTGCCATCTACTTTTTCTTTAAGCGCCGTTAACCCTTTTACTTTGCCGGCTGCTTCCACCTGATTTCGAATGTTTTTATAGCGTTTTAATGGAATCAATTCTAAAATATCGATGTCGCCAGAAGAAATATAATTGGCCAAATGGTTCTCAATAGTTCCTGCAGTTAAACTGCGTTCTTTAGAAATTTCTTTTATTGATAAACCTGCTTTAAAGAGTTCAAAAGAAATTTGCTTGGTTGGCTTTTTATCTTCCTTTTTTTGTTCGTTTAACCTGTTAATTCCGTTTTCCTTGCAGTACACTTCAATGGCCTCTAGAATTTCTTCTCCGTATTTTGAAACACGAGTTTTTCCCATTCCAACAACCTTTAATAGTTCCTTTTCTGTTCTAGGCAAATCATCGCACAAGGCATATAAAGTCTCTTGTGTAAAAATCTGAAAATGTGCTATTTCTAAAGATTTTGCAATACCATCTCTTAGTTCACGTAATTTTAAAGCTAAAATAGGGTCTCGTTTAGAAGCAACCTTCTTCTTTTTAATAGGTGCTGTTTTTTGCAAAACGGCGCTTGCTCTTACTTGCAAATATTCTTGAACTTTAAAACCTTTCGTCATTTTCTGTAACGCAAATAACTTCTCCTCTAATTTTTCTTGCAAAGAATCAAACTGTTTTGAAAAGTCTTTTTTTACAGCTTTATTATCTGTAGAAAAGGTAATTGTATCTAAAGGTTTTTGAATATTATTCTTGGTTGTATTTAGAAAATAACTAATTGCTTTTATAAAACGTTCTTGAATTTTAGAACTATTTTCAGGAAGAACACTATCTTCAGAAAGTGTGTTTAACTGATTTTTAAATCCGTTAGAAATCTTCATTAAAGCTACTATTCCGTCATCTTTTATGGTTTGTAAATGATCTATAACATCTCCTTTGATACTTGTTCTGTTGTTGTAATAAATATCTATTAACCTTGTTATTGGGTATAACAATGGCTGATAATCTAATATTTCTGAAATTAAATTCAACTGAAAATGTTTCTCAGATTCATTTAAAATACTTTCATCAGGATGATTCTCTTCTACACTTACATTAAAAACACTTACAGTGCTATCGTTAATAATAGCGCTGCTAGTAATTGGCGTTTTCAATACCAAACCTTCTAAAGAAGTGCACCTACTTAGTGCCACATACGTTTGCCCGTGTGCAAAGGAAGCTTCTGCATCTATAATTGCTTTTTCAAATGTTAAACCCTGACTTTTATGAATGGTTATTGCCCAAGCCAACCTTAATGGAATTTGAGAAAAAGCACCTATCATCTCTTCCTTTATAGCTTTAGTTTCTTCGTTGATCGAATAATTAATATTCGACCAAGTTTCTTTTTCAGCAACAATTTCATCCGGCTCATTAGGACATTGTACGGTAACCGTTTCTTTAGAAATTGCGGTAATAATTCCTATTTTTCCGTTGTAATATCTTTTGTCTGTGGAAGAATCATTTTTAAGAAACATTACCTGTGCACCTACTTTTAATTCTAATCTTTCTGCATTTGGATAGGCATTTTCACTAAACTTTCCAGAAATTTCTGCATTGAAAAAAGCACTTTTAATTTTAAGTTTGTTTAGTTCAGAGTCGTTAATTAAATTCGCTCTGTTATTGTGTGTTGTTAATGTAATATACCCCTCTTCTTTGGTTGGTGAAAAAGATGGGTTGTAATTTTTATTTAAAATTTGAGCAGAGGCATCAGACAACGTATTTGTTCTAATTTCATTTAAAATTTTAATAAAATCTTCGTTTTTCTGACGGTAAATATGTTTTAATTCTATGGAAACCACATTTGCTTCTTGATACGCTTTAGAACTAAAAAAGTATACTGTATTGTAATGTTGTTGCAATAGACTCCATTCGTGCGGTTTTACAACGGGTGCTAATTGCTGCAAATCTCCAATCATTAAAATTTGTGCGCCACCAAACACTTTATTTCGGTTTTTGTAACGACGCATTACTTGATCTATTCCGTCTAATAAATCTGCACGCACCATAGAGATTTCATCAATAATTACTAAATCTAACGATTTAATAATATCAATTTTTGTTTTCGAAAACTTGCGTTGCGCATTCGAAGTATTTGCAATTTGGTTGGGTAAAATAGGACCGAAAGGCATTTGAAAAAAAGAGTGAATTGTAACTCCTTTTGCGTTAATTGCAGCAACACCAGTTGGCGCCACAATAACCATTCTTTTTAAAGATTTCTTTTTAATTTGATGTAAAAAAGTTGTTTTTCCTGTACCTGCTTTTCCTGTGATAAAAAGATTTCTATCCGTTTTTTCTATGAAGTTTAAGGCAAGTTCTAACTCAGGATTTGTTTGCATTGAAGCTTTTTGTTGCAAGGTAAACAATCAGAAATAGTTTCGTAAAAAATAATACTAAAAATGATTAAAGTTATTTAATGTTTCTCTTTTTACTAAGTTCGTTTGTGTGACAGGTTGCTGTCGTTTGCGTGTCGTATGCATTACTTATTACCTGCAAGGCTATAGAAAAGTGAATCCCTATCTTTGTCCAATAAATAATATTGAAAATAATATGAACCCAACTTCAATTAACTTAAGAGATCTTAAAGAAATGCGATTGCAACGCCACTGGTCTCAAGAACAATTGGCAGAAATGAGCGGATTGAGTATTCGAACGATACAACGGATAGAAAACGGGGAAAATGCAGGATTCGAATCCATAAAATCTTTGGCTGCGGTTTTTGAAATCGATATTATTGATTCTGATAAAAAGAAAGAAATAACACAAGTTAGAAAAGAAGAAGCTTATATTGAAAATATAAAAGGACTTTACAAACTTCTTGCCGTTGCAATTTTAAGTTTAATAGCTCCCGTTATTCTTGCAATTACTGATGCCTCGAATTGGAGTGTTTTTTTATGGCTTCTATTATCTTGGACCGTAATCATAGGAATCTATTCTCTGAATGTTTTTGATTTTTTTGGAGATGAATGGAAACAAAAAATAATAAAAAAGAGATTCAAAAAAGAGTAACAAAAAAATCCCAAGCAAAAGCTTGGAATTTAATTTTATAAAATTAAAAATTTATTTATTATCTCTCTTATAATAACTTACAATACTCGCTTTTGCTAAGGTATTATTCCATAAATAAAAACCAACAACGGCAGCATTTGCATTTTCATCTAAGCCCAAAGTATCTGTCTTTAATGCGTGCACTGTTATTTCATATTTATGCAAACCATGACCTGCTGGCGGACAAGGGCCTCCAAAACCTTTAATACCATAATCTGTAATACTTTGTATAACTCCTTTTGGTACTAAATTTAAATTTATGTTACCTGCGTTGGTAACTAATTCATTCATATTTGCTGGAATGTCAAAAACTACCCAATGCCACCATCCACTTCCTGTTGGTGCATCTGGATCGTACATTGTTATTGCAAAGCTTTTGGTGCCTTCTGGTGCATTTGCCCAAGAAAGTTGTGGTGATTTATTTTCACCTTCACAGCCAAAACCGCTAAATTCTTCTGTTTTTGTAGCTTGACCTCCTAAGTCTGTGCTTGATAAGGTAAATGTATTCTGACTAAATGAGGCACCCGAAAATGCTATTAGCGTAATAATTAGTAAACTTATTTTTTTCATGATATAATGGTTTTAAATCTTCCGTAAAAATAAATTATAAAACTGATTATTCGTGCATCAAATAAGACCTAAAAGTATTCCTAAAAGCTCACTTATTTTCACCTTTTATGTTTGTAGAAATTGAGTTTTAAACTCTTTTTAAGCAATCTATGCGATTACTTTTTATGTCCTGTAAAGTGCTCCATTGTTTTATAAATACCCAATACAGTTCCTGCAAACCAATCTAATACATTAATAGACATAAAGCCTTGCCCTAATTTTATAAGTCTATAGATATACCCTGGAATAGTAACCATTCTTTTATTTTTTTCTATGGCTTTTATAATGCTAAGTGCGGCAACTTCTGGATTCAAAATTGGTATTTTAGATCTTACGCCATCAAACATTCCCGTATTAATAAAATAAGGCATAATCGTGGTTACATTAATATTCGTTTTTAACTGCTCCATCTCAAGTCGTAAACTATCAGACCAACCAATTAAAGACCATTTACTTGCCGCGTATACAGACATTTTAGGATTTGAAATTAAACCACCAGAAGACGCAATATTACAAATATGACCAGAATTTTGAGCTAACATTTCATCCAAAAATTCTTTGGTTATATGCATAGGAGCATTGGCATTAATCTGCATTGTTTTTAAGATATCTAAAGTGGTATGTTCATGAAAATATTTTCCTGCAACAATACCTGCGTTATTTATTAGTAGATCAACTACACCTATTTCTTCTTTTACTTTAAGAGCGGTTTCTTTAATTTGATTGACATTAGAAACATCAATAGTAAAACCTAAAATAGTTCCTTTATTTGAAAATTCTGAAATAGTTTCGGCGATCTTTAATTCATTGATATCCCAAATAATTACTTTAGCTGCCCGCTCTAATAGTAAACGCACCATTATTTTACCAATGCCAGAGGCACCACCCGTTACTAAAACTATTTTACCCTTTAATTGTTTCATATAATAGCGTTTTATGAAGATGTACATTTCAATTTGAAAACTACCTTCAATAGCGAAGTTATCTTTTTGAAACCAAAGAAACAAATGAAACAAAAAAATCCCAAGCTAAAAGCTCAGGATTTCAATATTTATAAGTCTAAATACCAGACTACATTTCTAATGCTTTTGTTGGATTATTGTCCATTAAAAATTCTACAGGATTTTCTAATGCTTCTTTTACTGCAACTAAAAAACCAACAGACTCTCTACCATCTACAATTCTATGATCATAAGACAATGCAACATACATAATTGGTTGAATTACTACTTGCCCATCTACTGCCATTGGTCTGTTTACAATATTGTGCATTCCTAAAATTCCACTTTGTGGAGGATTTAAAATTGGCGTAGATAACATAGACCCAAAAACACCACCGTTAGTAATAGTAAATGTTCCACCTGTCATTTCATCAATTGTAATTTGCCCATCTCTTGCTCTAATTGCCAAACGTTTTACTTCAGATTCTACACCTCTAAAAGATAAATTTTCTGCATTTCTAATTACAGGCACCATTAAACCTTTTGGTCCAGAAACTGCAATAGAAATATCTTGAAAGTCATTTTTGATTTGGAAATCTCCATCAATCATAGAGTTCACATCAGGAAACAATCTTAAAGCCCTTACAACAGCTAACGTAAAAAAAGACATAAATCCTAAACCAACGTCGTGTTTTGCTTTAAAATCTTCTTTAAATTGTTTACGCAAGTCAAAAATTGGTTGCATGTTTACTTCATTAAAAGTAGTTAACATAGCCGTTTCGCTTTTTACAGCAACCAAACGCTCTGCCACTTTTCTACGCAACATAGACATTTTCTTGCGTTCTGTTCCTCTAGAACCGTTTGCTGGTTGTGTTCCCATAGATGGTACTGCTTTTACGGCATCATCTTTGGTAATTCTACCATCTTTTCCTGTTCCTTTTATAGTTGAAGTAGCGATCCCTTTTTCTGCCAAAACTTTCTTAGCAGCAGGTGAAGCAGTTCCTGTAGCATACGTTGTAGCTGGTGCAACTTTTGGAGCTTCAATTTTATTTTCCTCTTTTGGAGTTGCTGCTTTTACAGGTGCATTACCGGCTGGTTTTGCAGCACTTGTATCTATTAAACATACAACTGCGCCAACTTCTACGGCATCACCTTCTTCTGCTTTTAAAGTGATAATTCCACTTTCTTCTGCAGGCAATTCTAAAGTAGCTTTGTCTGAATCTACCTCTGCAATTGGTTGATCTTTTTCAACGTAATCTCCATCTTCAACTAACCAAGCTGCAATTTCTACTTCTGTAATTGATTCTCCTGGGGAAGGAACTTTCATTTCTAAAACACTCATGGTTTCTTATTTTACTTTTGCTAAAAAATATTAGCTTTTTATTTGTTTGTTCTTTTCCAAAACTTCAGAACAGAACTTTTACTTACTTATTATCATTAAAAACACTATCAATAACGGCTTTATGACGTTTTTTGAAACGTGTACTAGAACCTGCTGCTGGCACTGCGTAGTATTTACGAGAACGTACATTTAATTTTACCAAATCAAAACGCTCTAACATAAAACTCCAAGCACCCATATTTCTAGGTTCTTCTTGTGCCCAAACATAATCTACTACATTCGGATACCTGTCTATTACTTTCTGTAATTTTTCTAAATGTAAAGGAAATAATTGCTCAATTCTAACTAAAGCAATATCATCTCTTTCTAAAATTTCTCTTTCTTCTAACAAATCATAATAAAATTTACCCATACAGAAAACTAGTTTCTTTACTTTATCTGGGTTAATTGTATCATCTATTACTTCTTGAAATTCTCCAGTTGCCAACTCTTCTACAGTACTTACTACTTTCGAGTGACGTAACAAACTCTTCGGTGTAAATACAATCAAAGGTTTTCTATAATCACGCTTCATTTGTCTGCGTAATAAGTGGTAAAAATTTGCCGGTGTTGTACAATTTGCGACGGTCATATTATCTATTGCACACAATTGCAGATAGCGCTCTATTCTTGCAGATGAATGCTCAGAACCTTGCCCTTCATAACCGTGAGGCAATAAAATTACAATTCCGTTTTGCAGTTTCCACTTATCCTCAGCTGCAGAAATATATTGATCAAACATTATCTGGGCTCCGTTAGAAAAATCTCCAAACTGTGCCTCCCAAATTGTTAATGTATTCGGGTTTCCCATAGCATAACCATAATCAAAACCTAAAACACCATATTCTGATAAAAGCGAGTTGTAAATAGACATCTCTCCTTTACTATCAAGATTTGTATTTAATAAATTAATGCGTTCTTCTGTAAGTTCATCTCGTAAAATAGCATGTCTATGAGAAAAAGTTCCTCTTTCTACATCTTGCCCAGAAATTCGAACATTAAAACCTTCTTCCATTAAAGAACCATAGGCTAAATTCTCTGCCATTCCCCAATCTAACTTATTGGTTTCAAATACCATCTTAGCTCTACCTTCTAAAATACGCTCTGCTTTTCTTAAAAACTTTACACCTTCAGGAACCGTAGAAACTACTTTTGCAATATGTTTTAATTGCGTTGCTTTGTATGAAGTATCTACTGGTTCTAGCATTGTAGCGAGGTCTTCTCTATCAAAAGCTTCCCAAGTAGATTTCATAAATTCTTTTACTTTAGACTTTTTATCTTTCTTAGATAAATCGAATTCTTTTTCTAACATCTCTTTAAATTCTGCAGTAATTTCAGATAAATGAGATGCACTTATAGCGCCTTCTTGTAATAATTTTTCAGCGTAAATATCTTTTACGTTTTTATGTTTTGAGATTGCTTTGTATAATTTTGGTTGTGTAAAACGAGGCTCATCACCTTCGTTATGTCCGTATTTTCTATATCCTAAAAGGTCTATAAAAATATCAGATTTAAAACGCATCCTAAACTCTAATGCCATTTGCATTGCATGACAAACCGCTTCTGTGTCATCTGCATTTATATGCAAAACAGGTGATAAAGTAACTTTACCAACATCTGTACAATACGTACTTGAACGTGCATCTAAGTAATTGGTGGTAAAACCAACCTGATTATTTACTACAATATGAATGGTTCCACCCGTTTTATACCCATTTAGTTTTGCCATTTGAACTATTTCATAGGCAATACCTTGCCCAGCAATAGCTGCATCTCCATGAATTATAATGGGTAAAATTTTACTAGAATCTCCGTTATATTTTCTATCTATCTTAGCCCTTGTTATTCCCTCTGCAACTGCAGCAACAGTTTCTAAATGAGAAGGGTTAGGAACTAGATTCATTTTAATCTTATGACCATTTCTATAGGTTTTACTTAACGTTAAACCCAAATGGTATTTTACATCTCCGTCTATATCATCATCTTCAAAATCTTTTCCTTCAAACTCGCTAAATAAATCTCTTACCGGTTTTTTAAAAATATTTACTAACGCGTTTAAACGGCCCCTGTGCGCCATTCCTAATACGCATTCTTCTACCCCAAAAATTTCAGCTGCATCTCTAAGAGCAACACTTATTCCTGGAATTAAAGCTTCTCCACCTTCTAAAGAAAAACGCTTTTGACCTACATATTTTGTTTGTAAAAAGCTTTCAAAAGTTACTGCATGGTTTAGTTTAGAAAGAATATATTTTTTTGCATCTGCAGAATACTTAGGGTGGTTGTCATTCTCATTCAAACGATTTTGCCACCATTTTAACTTCTCTGGATTTCGCATGTACATGTATTCTACACCAATAGAATCACAGTAAATACTTTTTAAATGACTAACAATTACAGAAAGTTTCACTCTTCCTAAACCTAAAATGTCTCCTGCTGAAAATTCTTTATCAAGATCATTCTCTGTTAAACCAAAATTATCAAGCGCTAAAGTTGGCGCATATTGCCTTCTATCTCTAACAGGATTTGTTTCTGTGAATAGGTGCCCCCTTGTTCTGTAGCCATTTATTAAATCTGCTACTAAAAACTCTTTTTTAACTTCTTGAGGAATTTCTACAGGAGTCTCTTGCTCTGAAAAAGAATAATCTTCATTTGCTAAATCATACCCCTGAAAAAAGCTTCTCCAGCTAGGTTCAACGGCATCAGGATTAACTAGGTATTGGTCGTATAAATCGGCTATAAAGCCTGTATGTGCTGCGTTTAAGAACGAAAATTTGTCCATATAATAGTTTGCGCTTATGGAATAAGCATATTATCAAGGCAAAAATACACAATTTTGAAAATTAAAGAAGCGTTTATCTTTAATTTCTTAGCGTGAAAAAAAAACATTTTTTTTTCACAAAACGTTTGGAGATGTCTTAAAAAGATATATATTTGCACTCGCTAAACACAAAACGTGTAGCAAACTCCTCTTTAGCTCAGTTGGTTAGAGCATCTGACTGTTAATCAGAGGGTCCAAGGTTCGAGTCCTTGAAGAGGAGCTAAGTTTATTTACATTGACTGCGAAAGTAGCTCAGGGGTAGAGCATCACCTTGCCAAGGTGGGGGTCGCGGGTTCAAATCCCGTCTTTCGCTCTATTTAGTAAAAAGTACCAATGCTGAAGTGGTGGAATTGGTAGACACGCTGGACTTAAAATCCAGTGGTCAGTAATGGCCGTGCGGGTTCAAGTCCCGCCTTCAGTACAATAACCGTTGTTAATCTTTTGATTTTCAACGGTTTTTTGCTTTTATAAAGGTTATTCTGTCCACCATTTGTCCACCATTTTTAAAAGCCTGCTATTTAGATTGCATTTCTTTCACTAAACAAGTAGATGTGATTAAGTACTTTCTCTAAATTGTCTATTATCCTCATTCCTTTAGTTGCCCTTGGAAACAATTTTGTAACACAAAACAAAAGTATTTTTTTCTGAATAGACTCCATCCATTAATTCTAAGAACAACAGCCCTTATAGCACTATTTATAGAAAATTATGTAAACCTACATTTCTTTAAAAATAAATATTAGCTTTAAGCTAACATACAAAAACCTTAATTTCAACTAAGAAATTAAGGTTTTTTTGAGGTGTCTAGCGGATTCGAACCGCTGTACATGGTTTTGCAAACCATTGCCTAGCCACTCGGCCAAGACACCTTTTTATTTTTATAACGTTTTATCTAAAAATTGATTACTCGTTTTAAAGAATGCAAATTTAAGCAAATTTACAAGTACTGCAAGCCTTTTTTAATCTTATCGCTTTTTTGTTAGAATTATAACTACTTCTTCAACATTTCCGCCAATTGGTGGGTTTATTTTAGAAACCGAAACCTTCGCTTTTTTAACTTTTCTAAGTTCTTTGAATATCCGATTTAAAATACGTTGCGCAACTTCTTCTAACAGCTTCGCTCGTATTGCCATTTCTTCTTTTACAATATGATTTAAGTGCACATAATCTACCGTATCTATCAAATCATCTGTCTTTGCAGATTTCTTTAAATCAGCTTTTATAGCCAGGTCTACGCGATACTCCGAACCAATTTTTGCTTCTTCATCTAAACAACCATGATACGCGTATAACTTAATATTGTTAACTTTAATTATTCCCATTTTATTTTGCTGGTGTTGTTGAGGCAGACCCTAATTTTTCCCACATTTTGTCTGTGTTTAATCTAAAAGATCCTAAATGATGAAAACTACATTGTTCTGGCGCAATAATAGATAAAAAAGATTCTTCTTTTCTATTATTATACAAATGGTACACCTCACCAATATTTGGCTCAAAATTAAATTTAGAGTTATACACCAAATCATTGTACTGAAATTTTTGCATCAATTCTTCGTACTCTTTTCTAACCTCGTCAAACTTAGATTTAAATTGTTTATTTACACGTTGTACGCCATCATTTCTCCAGGTTGCAGTATTTAAAGGTTTAATTACTGGTGAACTTGCAGAAGTTCCATACGGTTTTAAGGCTGCATCATATTGCTGTGTTTCTTCGTTAAAGACCACTAAATCTGGTTTTTTTTCTCCGTCTTTCTTCATGTTGCAAAATTACGACAAAAAATAAATACTAAATTGGCTTTTTAGAAAATTTTCACTTTCGAATACCGTTTTATTAACTTGTAAAAAAGTCAAAAACGTTGCTAATTCCACTAGTTTTAGTTTTATAAAATTCTGTATACGAACAACGAGCGCAAGTTACGCTTGTAAATTTCTGATTCTGAATATCGAAAATTTTTGATAAAGTTCCGCCAGTTGCACGCATTTCGCCTAATTTATAGTGTTTAGAATCACATTTCGGGCAGGTATAATTTCTAATTTGATCGCTCATAAAAAATAGTGTTTGTTTATTAGTGGTTGAATTTACAATTTTGTTACAAAACTCTCAATACCAATGAAGTATTTTGTGTAATTTTGTCTCTTAATTTTTCATTTAAAATGATGTCTGAAGAGAAAAAACCGCTCAATTTTTTAGAGCATATTATTGAAGAAGATTTGACAAACGGAATGCCGAAAGAAAATTTACGCTTTCGTTTTCCGCCAGAACCAAATGGTTATTTACACATTGGACACACCAAAGCAATTGGAATTAGTTTTGGCCTAGGTGAAACGTATAATGCACCAGTAAATTTGCGTTTTGATGATACAAATCCTGCAAAAGAAGAACAAGAATATGTAGATGCTATTAAGAAAGATCTTACTTGGTTGGGTTATTCTTGGGCAAATGAATGTTATTCTTCAGATTATTTTCAGCAATTATTTGACTGGGCAGTTTTATTAATTAAAGATGGAAAAGCCTATGTAGATTCTCAATCTTCGGAAGAAATGAGAACGCAAAAAGGAACACCCACTGCTGTTGGAACCAATAGCCCTTTTAGAACGCGTTCTGTTGAAGAAAACTTGGAATTATTTCAAGGAATGAAGGATGGTAAATTTAAAGAAGGAGAACATACTTTGCGTGCAAAGATCGATATGGAGAATCCGAATATGTTGCTGCGTGACCCTTTAATGTACAGAGTTATGTTTAAAGAACATCACAGAACTGGCAACGATTGGTGCATTTACCCAATGTATGATTGGACCCATGGTGAAAGTGATTATATAGAACAAATTTCGCACTCATTATGTTCTTTAGAATTTAAACCTCACAGAGAATTGTATAACTGGTTTAGAGACAATGTAGTTGGTTATAGCAGCGCTGAATACCCAAACTCACCAAAACAACGTGAGTTTTCTCGTTTGAACTTGAGTTATACAATTATGAGTAAACGCAAATTGTTAACTTTGGTTGAAAACGGCATTGTTTCTGGCTGGGACGACCCAAGAATGCCAACAATTTCTGGTTTAAGAAGACGTGGTTATACGCCCGCTTCTATTAAAAACTTTATTGAAACCGTTGGTGTTTCTAAACGTGAAAACGTGATTGATGTAGCCCTTTTAGAATTTAAAATTAGAGAAGATTTAAACAAATCTGCCAACCGAGTAATGGGGGTTTTAGATCCTGTAAAAGTGGTCATTACAAATTATCCTGAAGGACAAGAGGAGTTTCTAACGGCAGAGAACAATCAAGAAGATGAAAGTGCTGGCTTTAGAGAAGTTCCTTTTTCAAGAGAAATTTATATAGAAAAAGAAGATTTTAGAGAAGAAGCAAATAAGAAGTTTTTTCGTTTGAAGTTAGGAAAAGAAGTTCGTTTAAAGAACGCTTATTTTATAACTGCAAATAGTTGTACAAAAGATGCAGACGGAAACGTAATTGAAATTCAATGTACCTACGATCCGTTAACAAAATCTGGAAGTGGAACCGAAGAAAGCATGCGCAAAGTAAAAGGTACTTTGCACTGGGTTTCTATAAAACATGCTGTTAAAGCCGAGGTAAGAGCATATGACAGATTGTTTATAGATGAAGCGCCAGATTCGCATAAAGATAAAGATTATATGGAGTTTGTAAATCCTGATTCTTTAGAAGTAATTACTGCTTTTTTAGAACCAAGTTTGCAATCGGCTAAAATTGGCGAACGTTTTCAGTTTCAACGTTTAGGATATTTTAATGTGGACGATGATTCGACTACAGATAATTTAGTGTTTAATAAAATTGTTGGCTTGCGCGATAGTTGGGCTAAGAAATAGCTTTTAGTGTGCAATGTTGATATCTAATAGCCAATGTGTATTTAAATAATAATTCTAATTTAAAATTATGAAAAAAATACTTTTTTTATCAGTCTTTATCATTGCTTTTTCTTGTTCAAATAAGAAAGAAGTAATTCAGGTTGCAGAAATTTCTTGTGGGCAATGTCAGTTTGAACTAGACAGCCAAAATGGTTGTGATTTGGCCGTTCGTATTGATAACAAAGCTTATTTTGTAGATGGTTTTGATATTGATGCTTTTGGTGACGCACACGACGAACACACTGGTTTTTGCGAAGTAGTTAGAAAAGCAGAAGTTACTGGTATTGTTGAAAACGGACGCTTTAAAGCCAGCTCTGTGAGGTTAGTTGATGACTTAAAATAGCTTCTTTTTCTAGAAAATTCTAGAAATTGCCCTAATAAAGATATAAAAATCCGAAGTACTATGTACTTCGGATTTTTATATACTGCAAACTAAACACTAAAAACTGCTCACTTATTTAAGGCGCAGGATTCGGAATTGCTGCATGAACTGCTTCAATTTCGTTTAAAGTTTCTTCAGATAAATTGATGTGAATACTACCAATATTCTCTTTTAACTGACTCATTTTTGTTGCGCCAATAATATTACTGGTTACAAATGGTAATTGATTTATAAACGCCAAAGACAATTGGGTTAATGTAATTCCGTTTTTCTTTGCAATGGCTTCATATCTTTTTACAGCTTCCAAAGAACCATCACCCATATAACGCGCAATAAATCTTGGAAACAAATTTCCTCTTGAACCTTCTGGGTTGTTTCCATCTAAATACTTTCCAGATAAAACACCCTGCGCTAAAGGAGAGTATGCTAACAAACCAATATCTTCTCTTATAGAAACTTCAGACATGCCGTATTCATAGCCTCTATGTATCATAGAATACGAGTTCTGAATAGTAACAGGTCTTGCCAAATTATGTGCTTTGGCAACCTCTAAATATTTCATGGTACCCCAAGGCGTTTCATTTGAAAGTCCAATTGCTTTAATAGTTCCTTCTTTTACAAAATCATTTAACGTTTCTAAAATTTCTAAATGATTTTCGGCTTCTTTGGTAGCAGTCTTAAAAGGATAGTCTCTTACGCCGAATGCATTTACACCACGATCTGGCCAATGCAGTTGGTACAAATCTAAATAATCTGTCTGCAAACGTTTTAAGCTTCCTTCTACCGCTTCTATGATATTTCCTTTACCGAACTTACCTTTTCTAATATGTTTTGTGTAATCTCCACCACCGGCAATTTTACTAGCTAAAACTACTTTTTCTCTATTTCCTGTTTTTTTGAACCAGTTTCCTATAATTCTTTCTGTGTCTGCATATGTTTCTGGAGTTGCAGGAACAGGATATAATTCTGCGGTATCAAAAAAGTTCACACCTTGTTCTAAGGCATAATCCATTTGCTCAAAAGCATCCTCTTGTGTATTCTGATTTCCCCAAGTCATGGTTCCTAAACAGATTTTAGAAACCTCAATAGCTGTGTTTGGTAATTTTGTATATATCATTTTTTAATGTGTATTCTTATAAAAGTTTATTCGTAAAAACATTTTAAACCTAGCAACAAAATTAAACCTTATAATCTATTAAAACAATAAGCGTATAATTTAAAAATTACACGCTTATTTTATATAAAATTCACAAAGCTTTATTGGTTCTATTTTCTACATCTTGAAAAGATAAATAAATAAATAAACCCTTATTTTAATATTGCATCAATACCAGGTAATGTTTTTCCTTCTAACATTTCTAACATCGCGCCACCTCCTGTAGAAACATAACTTACTTTTTCTGCAAAACCAAATTGTTTTACTGCAGCAACAGAATCTCCTCCTCCAACTAAAGAAAATGCACCATTTTTAGTAGCCTTATCAATAGAATGGCCTAATGCGATTGTTCCACCAGCAAAAGATTCCATTTCAAAAACACCTAAAGGTCCATTCCATAAAATAGTTTTACACTGATTTACAACAGTATCAAAAATTTCTCTCGATTTTGGTCCAGCATCAACGCCTTCCCAACCGTCAGGAATTTCATTTATATCTAAAATTTGAGTATTTGCATCGTTAGAAAAATCATCTGCAGCAATTACATCTACAGGAATATGAATTTCTACTCCTTTTGCTTTTGCTTGCTTTAAAATATCCAAGGCTAATTCCATTTTATCATCTTCACAAATAGAATTTCCGATTTTTCCACCCAATGCTTTTACAAACGTGAAACTCATACCACCTCCAATAATTAAATGATCTACTTTCTCTAAAATATTTTCAATTACCGTAATTTTAGAGGATACTTTTGCGCCTCCTAATATGGCTAAAACGGGTCTTTCAGAATTATTTAAAACCTTATCTATACTTTCTATTTCTCTTGCTAATAAGTTTCCGAAGCATTTATTTTCTTCAAAAAACTGTGCAATAATTGTGGTAGATGCATGTGCTCTGTGCGCAGTACCAAAAGCATCATTCACATAAATATCACCCAACTTTGATAATTTTTCTGCAAAAGCAACATCACCCTTTTTCTCTTCTTCATAAAAACGAAGATTCTCTAACAATAAAATCTCGCCAGCTTCTAAATTAGCAACTGCTTCTTCAACTTTATTACCAATACAGTCTTCTACAAATTTAACATTACAACCAATAACATCTACTACAGATTTAACAATATGTCTTAAAGAAAATTCTTCTTGAAATCCTTTTGGACGTCCTAAATGAGACATTAAAACACAACTTCCTCCTTGTTCTAAAATTTCTATAATAGTAGATTTTGCAGCTTGTATTCTTGTAGCATCTGTTACTTCTAGCTTTTCATTTAGAGGTACATTAAAATCTACACGAATAATCGCTTTTTTATTTTCGAAATTAAAATCTTTTAGTGTTTTCATTATGAATTGTTTTGTACAAAAATACCTAATTGTTTAGATTTAATAGAATTGAAACTTAAAAAATTAAGATAACGTTTGCGTTAAAAATTATATCTTAAAAAAGAGGTTTCAACAACACCTATAAGCTGTCTAAAAACTAAAGCGAAGATTGCTTTCTAAAATTGATGCATTTATGGGGAACTAATTTTATATTTGTAAATGCTCTTTAACCAAATTATAGGCCAAAAACACATTAAAAACCATTTGCAGGTTTCTGCTGAAAATGGAAGAATACCACATGCACAATTATTTGTTGGTAAAGAAGGTAGTGGCACCTTGCCAATGGCAATTGCGTATGCTCAATTTTTACTTTGTAATTCTTCTGAAAGTGCCGAGGCTTGTAATTTAAAGTGTGAGAAATTACAGCATCCTGATTTGCATTTTTCTTTTCCGGTAACTACAAATGATGCTGTAAAAAAACATCCAGTAAGTAATTTATTCTTAGAAGATTGGAGAGCATTTATAAAGGAGCAACCTTATGGAAGTTTATTTAATTGGTTACAACATATTGGTGTAGAAAATAAGCAAGGAAATATTGGAGTAGATGAGGCAGAGACCGTTGTTAAAAGATTGCAATTAAAATCTTACGAAGGTGGTTTTAAAGTAATGCTTATCTGGATGGCAGAAAAAATGAATATTGCGGCCGCCAATAAACTATTAAAACTTATTGAAGAACCACCAAATAAAACAGTTTTCATTTTAATTACAGAAAATGAAGAGCAGATTATTAATACCATAAAATCGCGTTGCCAAGCATTGCATTTTCCTGTTTTAAGCGAACAAGATATTGCAACGGCTTTGATTGAAAGAGAACGTTGTTCTGAAAGTGAAGCTGCTACAATTGCACAACAAGCAGAAGGAAACTATAATAAAGCAGTACAATTATTAAATAATGATGGTGCTGATTTGGTTTTTGAAGAGTGGTTTGTTACTTGGATTAGAACTGCCTTTAAAGCGAAAGGAAATGCTTCTGTAGTGCAGCAGTTAATTGAATGGTCTGAAATCATTGCAAAATCTGGAAGGGAGACACAAAAACGTTTTTTAGAATATTGTTTGCAGTTTTTTAGACAGGCTTTATTACTAAATTATAAGAGTGATAATTTAGTTTTTATGGAAACCCAAACGGGATTTGATCTCTCTAAATTTGCACCTTTTGTGCATGGAGGAAATATTTTGGATATTGAAAAAGAATTGAATGATGCCATGTACCATATCGAAAGAAACGGAAATGCGAAAATTATTCTGTTAGATCTTTCTATGAAACTAACTCGTTTTTTACATAAAAAAGAAGCGGTTGTTTAAAAAAACTTATTGCTAATAGTTCTCAAGAACCACATAATGAAAACTATGCTCCTTTTTCAATTCTTTTAGCGGAATATAACTCTGCAATTGTTGGGTTTTCTGGACACGATTTTATTTGAATAAAAGCATCACCAACTTTTACATTTCCAGTTTGTAAAACTTTAAAATACACCCCACAAAAAGTAGTATTCCAGAAGTGCTTTACAATTTTCATGTCATTAAAACGAATGCCTAACTTGTAACAGGGGTTTCTTTGCACAGTTGCTTCTAAAATAGCTTCACCTACTTTAAAAGTATCACCAGAATGAATTGTAGTTTCATCTAAATCATCCATCGTTAAGTTCTCACCGAACATGCCAAACTGCCAATCTAAATCTGGATATGCCGGCTTAAAGAAATCATAATGCTTTATAGAGTATCCGTAAATAGCTTGCAATGTTCCGCCATGACTTTCTCTATCCGAAATTTCATCACCTTTTACATTATTATTGTCTAAAAAAATAGGCTTTTCTACAGCAAACTTAAAACTACCAGTAGTAACTAATTCCCCTTTCCAATCTATAATGCTGCGTTCACCAATATTTGTTGAAACTATTTTCATTTCTTAAATTATAATATTTTTTATATAGAAGCATTTGCATTAATTACAATCATTATGTATCCAATAATAATTATACATACAAACCACCAATATTTTTTACACATTGATTTAGTCCAATTATTTCCACCCCACATAGGAAAATTATTTTTTTTTGACATAAGCACTTACTTTTTCTACTAATTTAAAACTTTTATTTGTTCAATTTCTAAATCGAACTTATAAAAAAACTTTTTACTTAATTTATGAATTCTATTATACCTAAATACAAACTTACAATTCCAAATAATTTCTTCTACGTCATAAAATTGACGATATAATGCTATTTTTTAAATTTTTCTAATGCTTTTTTTGTGAATTCAGATAAGACCAATGCTCCAGAAATAGCAGCTCTTTCTGCTAATAAATCAGTCCAGTTTTCAGTTCCCCTCCAAAGTGCTTTTTTCATTTCTGTTAAAGCAATAGGATTATAGGATGCTAATTTGTCAGACAGAATTTCAACTTCTTTGTCTAGTTCATTTATGGTTTCAAATACCTTTGCGTACAAACCTTTTTCCTTTGCCCAATATGCATTTTTCCAATTGGCTGCGTCTAAAGTTAATTCTGAAGTTCCTGAAATACCAATTTTTCTTGTTACTGCTGGTTCAATTACAAAAGGTCCTATTCCAATTGTAAATTCAGATAATTTTATAGCTGCATTTTCAGTTGCAAGTACATAATCGCAAGCCGCAATTAAACCAACACCTCCACCAACTGTTTTCCCTTGAACTCTTCCTATAATTAATTTTCCGCAAGTTCTCATTGCATTTAGTACGTTTGCAAAACCGGCGAAAAACTGTTGCCCATCTTTTAAATTAGAAATAGCCACCAACTCATCAAAAGAAGCACCCGCACAAAAAGCTTTTTCACCTTCAGATTTTAGAATAATTATTGCAACATCTGCATGATTACCTATAGTAACTAATTCTTTGGCCAATCTTTCTAATAATTCACTTGGAAAAGAATTACTTGCAGGGTGCCCAAATTCTATAGTTGCAATATGATCTTGAATATTTGTATGTAAACTTCCGTTTTGTCTTGTTGTTGTCATAAACTGAATTTAAAGTAAAAGTAAGATTTAATTCTTAAAAATTTGCCCCAGCATCTTCGGGTTCAAAAAAAAGACACATTTCAGAAGAATAGCTTCTCTTTATTGATTTTCAGCTAAGGGTATAAATTTCTTTCTAAATTTAAAAACCAAAGGCAATCCTCGTGCAATAATCCAGCATGTAAAGGCAAGCCAAATAGCAATTAATTTATAATTTAAATAATCAAAAAATAAGAGTGTTGGTACAAAAACCAAACCTGTTGCCAAGATTAAGAGGTTTCTTAAATATTTCATTTCTCCCATTCCTTTAAACATTCCATCAAAAATAAAAGTAATAGCATTTATGGGTTGCGTAATTAAAACAATCCAAAAAACAGTGTAAAATTGCTCTAGAACAAGGGTTTCATTGGTAAATATTCTTCCTATTTCGTTGTAAAAAAAAGCTCCTAAAACCGCAATTATAGTTCCTATTACAATGCCATATTTGAAAAGTTTATTACTTAAAATAACTAAAGATTTATACTCTTTAGCACCTAATAATTTTCCTGATAAAATATTACCAGCACTAGAATAACCATCTATCATAAAGGCGCCTAATAACCAAATATTTATGCTAATAGTATATGCTGCAATATATTCTTTACCATAATCTGTTGCGTAAGATGTAGCCAAGTACAACGCTACATTTAATGCAATTGTTCTAATAAAGAGATTTCCAATCATATTTAAAAGTCTAGGGACTTCTGCATGCAAAGTAAAACTTAACCTTAAAGAAATAGCTGTCTTCTTTAGTAATAGAACTAGTGAAATTATGGCCATTACTACTTGTGCAATTACACTTGCATATGCGGCTCCTTCTACATGCATTGCAGGAATATAACCTTCAATACCGTAGACTAAAATAAGATCTAACACAATGTTTAAAGAGGCGCCAATAATGGCAATTATCATTGGGTAAAAAGTGTTTTGTAAACCTCTAAATGTGCCAAAAACAGCAAACACGAAAAGTGCAAAAGGAAAACCGAAAATCCGAATATTAAAATAGGCAATACAGTATTCTAAAATCTGATCTGAGGCATTATAGAATTGAAAAATTTGTCTAGAAAACGGATATGAAAGTGCCAAAACCAGCAAACTACCTGCAACAATCATTGCAATTGCCTGGGCTGGTAATTCTTTAATTTCATCTAACTTATTTGCGCCAACATATTGAGAAATAATAGATGAAATTGCACTTCTTACTTGTCCGAAAACCCAAATTAACATAGAAATAAAAGCCCCTACAATACCAACTGCAGCTAAACTTTCTGTTGCATTAATATCTATATGACCAATAATAGCAGTATCTGTTATAGATAAAATAGGTTCTGCAATACCAGCAATTAATGCTGGTATTGCTAGTTTGTTAATATTCTTAAAACTAATACTTGTGTTCAAAAAAAATATTTTTACAAATGTACATATCTAAAAAATGTAAAAAGAAAAGATTCCCTTAAAATTACTTAGCTTTGCACTGCTATAAATTACTACATATGAAACATATATTAGTCCCAATAGGATCTACAGAAAACGCTCAAAATACTTTGCAATATGCCATTGATTTTGCTACAGAAATTAATGCAAAAGTGTTTGTTTTTAGAGCGTATAGCTCTTATACAAAAGCAGGAACAATAATAAATGTTGATGCAATTATAGCACGTGAAACTAATTTATATCTGCGAACAATGGTAAATGGCTGTGATATAAAAAACGTAGCAATTAAATTAATTTCTGCAAAAGGAAGTGTTTCGGAAAGCGTTATTGCTATAGATGCTAAGCTAGAAATAGATTTGGTAATTGTAGGTGCTAAAAGTAACTCTATTAAAGAAAATTTATTTCTAGGAAGAACTGCAGGGAACTTAGTAAAGAAAACAAATCTTGCGATTTTAGCAGTACCTGAAGGTTATAAATACATTCCTATCTCTCGCATTTTAATGGCTTTTAAATCTGGTATTGTAAAAAGTAAAACTGCTTTAAAGCCACTACAACAAATAGTTGAAAAGTTTAAAACTGAAGTACATTTATTATTAGTTAAAACTCCTAGTTATACAGAAGAAGATTTAATACTGCATAAAGATTTAAAAGCGTTAGAAAAAACGTTAACCATCTCAGAAAATGCAACTACTTTTCAAGGCGTTTTAGAACACATAAAATCACAAAACCCAGATATGTTGTGCGTTTTTAGACGTAAAAGAGGGTTCTTTAAAAAACTTTGGGAAAAGAACACTATTCTTAAAGAAGAGTTTTTCTCTAACGTACCTTTATTAGTTTTAAAAGGAAAATAATTATTTAATATCTTAAATCTGCTGGCTCTATAAAATCTATTTCTGGATTGTAAATCTCTTTGATATATATTTTAAGTTCTGTAATAAATTCTTCTAATTTTTCTTCGGTAATATTGGTCTCTGGTTTTTTTCTTGGCAAGGCAAAATCAATTGGTAAAAAACCACTATTTAAGTTTTTAAATGAATAAATCCCTGCCTCTAATGGTTGCGTAAAATTATAATTTTTACTCTTAGTAAATAAATAGGCATACAGCAAAACCTGAATGGCTTTTAAATGTTTCTCGTCTCGCAAATTCTCAAATTCTGGTACTCGTAAATTAGTACTAGATACCATGCCTGTTTTGTAATCTATAATTCTTAAAACACCATTTAACTCATCTACCCTATCTACTTGACCGTGCAATTTTACAGGAAAATCAATTCCTTCAATGGTTATTTCTGCAGATAAGTTTTCTTCTGTAGCAATAATTTTTAGTTTGTTCTTTTTATCTTTTAGCAATTCTTTTTCTTTCAATAAAAAATTAGAGACAAATCTATTGGCAACTTCAAAAATTAAACGATTTTTTCCTGTCGAAATATCTCCATTTTTAAACTGAATTTTAAACTGTTTTTTTACTAATTTATTTGCTTCTTTCTCCATTATAGAAACATTCTCTTCAGATAAAAATCTACCTACAAAAGGTGTATATAACTCGTCTAATGCCTCATGCACAACAGTACCTAGCGTATTAAAAGCAACAGTTTCTTCGACATTATCAAACTCCTTAATTTTTAAAATTTTTTGTTTGTAAAACGAAACAGGGTTGTGTAAATAATTGGTCAATGCAGAGGGTGATATGCCTTTTTCTGCCAACTCTTTTAAACGCTCAAAAGTAACTTCATTTTTAGGTATTTCTTTTAATGCTGTTTTGCTAGGAATCACTTTTGGTGAGATATTTTTATAAATAATATCGTCTCTCATCATTTCTAACTGTGTTACAAACCTACTTTTTTCTCCACTTCCAAAAACGTCATGTTCTGTGTTGTAGAGGATAAAAATATTTTTTGCTCTTTGTAGCAATCTAAAAAAATGATACGAAAAAATGGCGTCTTTTTCTTTAAATGTTGGCAAACCAAACTCAATTTTCACATCAAAAGGAATAAAAGAATTTTGTTGCGAACTTGCTGGTAAAATACCTTCATTCGTAGAACTTAATATAATATTTTCAAAATCTAAAACACGTGTTTCTAGCATACCCATTAATTGCAAACCTCTTAACGGCTCTCCCTGAAAAGAAAGTGTTTCTGAGCTTATTAATTGTTTGAAGAACAAAGACAAGGTCTTTAAATCTGTAAAATACTCATATTCTGTTTGCAACGTTTTCAACTGGGTAAAAGCAGTATAAAAACGAAATAAATATTCCTTTTCTAAAGTGGTTACATCTTCTTTCAAAAGAGCGATCAAATTTAGAATTCTATCTAAAAACTCGTTGATTGTTGTGTATGAATTAAAGATAGCCGAAATGCCACTTTTCACGGGTGCAGTTGTATCTATTAAAATACTTTCTATTTGTGCTTTGCTAATGAATATCAGATTTTCTTTTCCTATTTCTTCTGTAAAGTTGTCTACTAAAGCACTATTCTTATCAGACAGGAGTTTGTAAACAGATTGATGTTTTAAAAAGCGAACAACGTCTTTGTGGTAAAATTCATTTACAATAGTTTTTTGTAATTTTTCTTGCGAAACAAACAATTGGAAAATAGAAAAAAGCAAACTTGTTGTGGGAATATCTTTTAATGGATACCCCATTGTAATGTTTATAGCATTGATGTTTTTCGGTAAAGAATTTAAAGTGATTGGCAATAAAGTCTCGTCTGCTAAAATGAGCGCAGTATTTTTAAAATCTGTAAAATTTTCTAAAATTTCTCCTGCATATTTTATCTGAGTTGTATTTTTAGAAGCTCCAATTATTTGAATATTTTTTGGCCCAGAAAAGGAAGTACTCAAAGTTTTTAATGGATTTTTTTCGTAGTATTTCCATTCCTTTTTATACTTTCTAATAAAAGTACCTGCTTGATGATTGGTCTTAAAAAACAGTGCGTCCAAATCCCAATAAATATCAGAATTATTGCTTTCTAATACTTTCTGAAACAAAAATTCTTCCGCCTTATTTAGAGCATTAAAACCTATAAAAAAAAAATTCTTATGTGCGTTTTTTTCAATATACCCATCAATATTACTACAAGCTTCTCGGTACATTAAACCCTGATATCCAATTTTTTTCTCTAATAAAAACTGATATAAAGGTGGATAGAAGTTATTTAGTTTTTCTAAGAAAGAATAATGATCTTTCATAAACTCGGTTTCTGTAAAGGTGCCAGTCACAGACCACTTTTTTAAACGCTCTATATCTCGTATGTACAGAAAAATTTCTTTTGTGTCTACCAAATGCTGGTCTATTTCATTAAAATCTTGCAACACTGTAAACGCCCACGAAGAAAAAGTATCAAAAGAATCAGGCTCTTTTTCTAAGTTTTTATAAATCGTATAAAAATGAAATAGTAATTGAATGCTATCTGCTTTTTCGATACCCGATACTTGTTGCACAAATTGTTCTATATTTAATGCTTCAGGTAAAAACCCAACAGAGATCTTATCTTTTAAGGTTTGTTTTAAAAAAACTTTAGCCCTTTGTGATGGCAATATAAAAACCACATTTTCAAATGATTTTGTAGTTTTTAAAATGGAATCTAGGGTTTCTGAAATAAAGGATTGCATAGAATTTTTTGGTATTCAATTGGGATTTCTAAATTACAAAAACTTACTTTTATAGTTGTTATATCTTTAAAATTAATTTTAATGCAAAACACTTTAAAAATAGTTGGAATTCAAACTGATTTAGTTTGGGAAAACGCACAACAAAATATTTCTTTTTTTGAAGAAAAAATAAATGACTTAGAGCGTACTGTAGATTTAATTGTATTGCCAGAAATGTTTACTACAGGTTTTACAATTCACCCAGAGAGGGTTGCTGAAAAAATGAATGGTTTTTCTGTTTTATGGATGCAAAAAATAGCAAGAAATAAACAAGTTGCTATTTGCGGAAGTTTAGTTATTTCTGATAACGATACCTATTATAATCGTTTGATTTTTGTGCATCCTTCGGGAGCAATAGAAACCTACAACAAAAGACATTCTTTTACTTTGGCTAAAGAGGACAAGGTATATACCTCTGGTACTAAAAAAATAATTATCGAATATAAAGGATGGAAGATTTGTCCTTTAATTTGTTATGACTTGCGTTTTCCTGTCTGGGCTAGAAACACTGAAAATTACGATCTTTTAATTTTTATGGCCAATTGGCCTGCTCCAAGGGGAAAAGCTTGGAAAACGCTTTTAAAAGCGCGTGCAATAGAAAATATGAGTTATGTAATTGGGGTAAACATAACAGGGAAAGATGCAAATGATTATGCCTATTCTGGCAACTCTTTAATTATAGACTATTTAGGTACAAAAATTTCTAGCTTACAAAAAAATGAAGCCGGAATTATAAGTGCAACTCTTGAAAAAAATAAACAAGACACTATTCGTAAAAAATTAGGTTTTTTGAATGATATGGATTCTTTTAAAATTGACTATTCTAAATAAGAATTATGACTATTAAAAACGTTACCGCTTCAGATATTGAAAAAATATTTGCATTTTATAAAATTGCTTCAAACTATCAGAGAGAAAAAAAAACCGTAATTGTTTGGCCAGATTTTGACCGAGAAATGGTTCTAAATGAAATTGCAGAAAATAGACAATTCAAGCTTATAGTAAATAATGAAGTGGTGTGTATTTGGACAATTACTTTTTCAGATGAACAAATTTGGGAAGACAGCAATACAGATAGTGCAGTCTATATTCATAGAATTGCTGTAAATCCTAACTTTAGAGGAAACAATTATATTGCTACTATTACAAATTGGGCTAAAGAATATGCACTAAAAAAAGAGATCCAATTTATTAGATTAGATACTTTGGGTGAAAACAAAAATCTAATTACCCATTATAAAAATGCTGGGTTTCATTTTCTTGGACTATTTAATTTAAAAAACACTTCTAATTTACCAGAGCATTATAAACTTGCACCTGTTTGTCTTTTTGAAATAGATTTATATAAAAATTAAAAAAAGACCCCTCATTTTAAAAATGAGGGGTCTTTCTATTTTTTAGCACATAAAAACTATGCTGGTAACATCCATTTAAAGTTAAACTTTGTATCTGGAATTACAATTCGTTCTGTAATTCTATACATTCTATCTGGCAACTTCATTAAATAATCTCTTGCTTTTTCTGCCTCCGGTGTAAGATTTGTAATCTTATCAATTTCCCACATCGTATTTAATTTCTTCAAAATATCTACATAATCGAAACCTGTATAAACTCCTACTCTCTGAGCTACAGCCGAAAAATCATCAAACGCAGTACCTTTAGCTCCAAATGATTCTCTTAAATGTAATGCAGGCATTATAATTTTATGCTTCATCATGTGTTGAAAAGCCAACATCATTTCACTTGGGTCTATCTTAAAAATTTCTTTTACAAAATGCGAATATGCCTGGTGATGACGCATTTCATCTCCTGCAATAATTTTAGACATTTTACCCAAGGCTTTGTGTCCTTTTTTCTTTGCAATTTTAGCTACATTGTTATGAGAAACATAGGTTGCTAATTCTTGAAAAGTAGTGTACACAAAGTTTTTATAAGGATCTGTTGAGGTACCAATATCAAAACCGTCTGCAATTAAATGTTGTGTAGAAATTTCTACTTCACGCATATTCACACGGCCAGATAAGTATAAATACTTATTTAAAACGTCTCCATGTCTATTTTCTTCTGCAGTCCAAGTTCGTATCCATTTTGCCCAACCATTGTCTGGATCTTGATTTATACCGTCTAAATCTAACAACCAAGATTCATAAGTTGGTAAAGCTTCTTCTGTAATTGTATCTCCCACTAAAACTACCCAAAAATCATCATGTAATTCTTTAGAAATTTCCCTAATTTCTTCTACTTCCGTTATAAATGAATCTTTTTGCGAGTTCGGCAAAAAATCTGTTGGCTGCCATATTTTTTCTGCAGGAATTAAATAGGTATCCATAAAGCTCTGCATACTTTTTTCTAGGGTTAGCATTACTTCTTTTCTTATATTTTTTATAGACATAATTTTTTATTTTATATGTTCTTTAATAGTGGTTTCCGTTTTTTCTAATAACTCTTTAAATGGCAAAGTATTAATTTTAATTGGTTTGTGCGTTGTAATGGTTATTGGAATTCCGATACCAAATGGAAATTTGCCATACTTAAATACCTTCCAAGAATTATTAATAGTTAAAGGTACAACATAACCTTCTTTATTATACTTTGTAATTATTTTTAATCCGTTTGGAGCAAATGATTTTGATTTGCCATTTCTGCTTCTTGTTCCTTCTGGAAAAATCACGGCAGACCATTTATTTTTGTTAATGTTCTTTGCAAAATCAACTAAAGTAGCAATTGATTGTTTTCCATCCTTTCTATCAATTAAGGCTGCACCTCCTTTACGCAAGTTATAAGAAATGCTTGGTATACCTTTTCCTAATTCAATTTTTGAAACAAACTTAGGGTGGTGTTTCTTAAACGAAGAAATAATTGGCGGAATATCAAATATTCCTTGATGATTTGATACAAAAACAAGTGTTGTATTCAAAGGTAACTCGTACTTGTTTTCTACTTTAACTCGTATTGCTAACACTAAAAGAGATTTTACTAAAACCCAGTTCATAACATCTACAGCGAGCTTGTGTCCTTTATAACCAAAAACATTTAGTCCAATCCATTGCAATGGGTGAAAAATAATCAACAACAAAAAAAATACGAATGCAAAAATTGGAGATAATATATAGCTTAAAATCTTCATATAAATATAATATAGCTTCCTATGTTTATAACTTAGAGCTGCGGAATGATCGTTACTATAACCAGTTGTTCCAAGGAATTTTTGACAGCATTAATAATAAACCTATTCCGTAAAAAATTGCAAATGTTTTAAACTTTGCATTATCTGTTGTTCTCTTTTTATGCTTAGACCAGCCAATAGTTATAAAAACGATTGCTAGAATCATCATTACTGGGTGCTCTACTGCCAATAATCTCAAAGATTTTTCTTTCATTACTGCACCCGCATCTTCCGTTAATGCACTAAACCAAGGCGACATGAAATACCAAACCAAGCCTATTAATAATTGGATATGAGAAACAATTAACGCGAATAAGCCAACACGTAAATCTTTGTCTGTGAATTTTTTCTTTTTGGCAACCCCAATAACTGCATTTACTACTGCGAATATTAAGATAGCAAGCACTAAATAAGCCCAATAAGAGTGAACATTTTTCATAATAATAATTAGTTTGTCGTTGCTACAAAGCTACTAATTTTTATGCACAAAAAACCACCTATTTCGAAGTATCGAAATAGGTGGTTTAAGAAATTTTATTAAAATAGTTGTAAATTACTGCATTACGTATGCACCACCTTCTTTAATAACTGCAAGAGACCAAACTCCTGCCGCTCCGTTATATATATTATAAGAAACAATATATTTTTGACCTTCAGCATCAGAAGGGAAGTTGTTTAATAAAATAGTATTTACTTTATCTAAACGAACAGACTCTTGCTCTTCATCTTTACCAGCTCTTACATCAAAGTTACCATAGTTACCGTTTCCAACTAAAGTATAATCAGCACCAGTTAAGGTATATTTAATTGTATTATCTGGCACCCAAGTAGTACCATCATGACCAAACTTAATTGTTTCATTTATAGTGTTTGTATATTTTGACCAAGAACTACCATCAAAGATGTAGTTTGCAGTATAACTTTTTGTAACACCACCTCCTTTATACAATTCATACATCGCAGTAACGATATCACCTGCTTGTTTAGCAGCAAATTTATATACATCTATAAGTGCAACAGGTATTTTAATCTCTGCTTCATCATGACTTGAAAAGTTTGGATATGATTCACCCATATCGTTATAATTATCAGGAGTAAACCCAGTAATTTTTGTCCATTCCGAATTTTCAAAAACAAAGCCATCTGTTAAGGTAGATTCTCCTCCTGCATAAAAACGATATTTTAAAGAATAGAAATCTCCTTCAGAGGCATCAGGATAAGTTGCTTCTAGATAATTTGTAACATGATAAGACCTGTCAAAGTTTCCATATGTCTTTCCTGTGATTGCATTGTGCTCTGCATCAGATAATGCATAGATATTTTTGCTATATGTATTTACCTTATTGTATAACTTAAAAGTTACTGCTGCCAAAGATTCTGCTCCCCATGCTGGATACTTACCTGATAAAAAATCAGGTAAATCTGCTTTAGCATCATCTAAAGAACTAAAGTTACCGTAGTTTAAATCTAACGCATCATAATCTGCGTCTGTTAAAGTAAATGTTGCTTCACCAGAAATAACTGTTTCTGTAGCGTCAATTTCTGAATAAATGTCTTCCATTGGGTTACACGAAGTAAACAACAAAGAAAGGATTGCGAAAGAATAAAATATTTTTTTCATTTTTAAAGTTTTTTAAAATTTAATTTTTGCACTTAAACTAAATGTTCTACCAAAACCAAAGAACACTAATGGGTCTGAAGCATCAATTGCATCAGCTACATATTCTGTATCAAATAAGTTGTTTACACGAAATGTAACAGTAGTGTCAAATTCTCCTAAATTAAACCCGTGACGTAAACTAGCATCCATTGTATTGTAACTAGGTGCTTTCCAAGAATCATCTGGTCTTGTAGCTGCATTAGCATAATTTAAAACATCTATTCTAGCATATAAATCTGTAAAGTAGTTGTAATCTAAAGTAACACTTGTCTTGTCCCAAAACTTATACAACATTCCTAAAGCTGCTGTGGTTTGAGCTGCATCTGAAACTCTTAATCCAGCAATTGGAAGAGAAATAGTATCAACTTGACTTTGATTTTCATCAAAAATAGGAACATCTACTAAATCATTATCCCATTTCCAGTCTCCTAAAGATAGCATCCCTGTAAAGTTTAATTTATCAGAATGTTTGTATGTAAAGTCAAACTCAACACCTTGATGCAATGCATCAACACCTAATAAATTTGCTGTATAATCTTCAGCTCCTGTTTCTTGAGCTCTAACATTTCTTGTAAATGTTCTATCTTTCCATTGCGTTCTGTATAAATTAATATTAGCTGCGAATTTTTCACCTCTCAAACCATACCCTAATTCCATACTGAAAACCTTTTCGTTTTCTGCATCTCTATTTACCTTGGTATTGTTGTAACCGTTAAAAACTGCATTAAATGTAGCTGGTCTTTCAAAATAACCAATGTTTGCAAAAACATTTTGTACATCATCTAATTTGAAGTTTGCACCCCCTTTAATACTGTATCCATTTAAGCTTATCTTTTCAGAAGTTGCTAAATCTTTACCAGCATCTGTACTTAAATCATATAAGAAATGCTCTATTCTTTGGTAAGTACTTCTTTGAACAGAAGTAGACACAAAAGCGTTAAAATTATCTGTTCCGTATTCTAATTGAGCGAAGAAACCTAACCAACCAACTTTACCGTCGTTGTTATACCCCATTTTTTCCCCAACACGTAAAGCTGCATTTGGATTGTTTACGTTGTTATCATCAAGATAATATTGACCCCCTAAAAGATCTGTAACTTCTCTAAAATGTTTTCCTGTATATGATCTCCAATCTACACCTGCAATTAAATCTAAACCATCTGCAAGTTCTGTTTTAAATGTTGATAAAACACCAAACCATTCGTGATCATTTCTTGAAGCTCTTAAAATTGCTTCAGAACCTAAAGCACCATTTGCTCTGTTTATTGAAACAATATTATCTAAATCTACTGGTTGGTCTGAACCACCTAATCTAACACCAAATAAATCTCTGTTAGTACCCGCGGTTCCGCCACCACCACCAGAGCCATAAGACATATATGCAGCAGTAGATAAAGAAGAAACATCACTAATGTTCCAATAATGGTTCAAAGATGTTTGAGATTTGTGATAAAAATTATCTTCTATATGTGTTACTTGTCCATCTTTATAACCCCAATCTGGATTAAAACGATTTCCTGATTCTGCGTTTCTGTAAGCAGCTATTGTGCTCATGTTTTGTCTTTGACCATGTCTTTGTGGCGCTCCAAAGGTTGTAAATGATAATTTGTGATTGTCATTTATATTTTTTGTGAAGTTTACAAAGTAGTTATATCCATTAAATTGCGTTCCATCTACATATCCTTCTCCTGTAGTTCTAGCAAAAGAAACAGTTGCAGCGATATCATTATCCATTAAACCAGTAGATAAAGTAAAACCATATTTTTGGTACCCATCATTTCCAGTAGAAGCCATTACATTACCTCCTTTTTCAATGTCTGAAGTTTTAGATAAGATGTTAATAGTTCCTCCAATAGAAGGCACAGCTACTTTAGAAGCTCCTAAACCTCTTTGAACTTGCATTGCAGCCGTAACGTCAGACAAACCTGCCCAGTTAGACCAATATACTCTACCATTTTCCATATCATTAACAGGCACTCCGTTAATCATAACAGCAACATTTTCAGAATTAAAACCACGTAAGTTAATACGACCGTCTCCAAAACCACCACCAGATTTGGTAGCATATACTCCTGGAGTAGATTTTAATACTTCCGGGAATTCTTGAGACCCTAATTTTCTTTCAATGTCTGCCGCTTTAATTGTAGAAACTGCCACTGGTGTTTTTCTATCTATTGCGAAAGAAGAAGACATTACAATTATTTCGTCTAAAGACCCAGCGTCTGGAGCTAATTGAACTGTTAAACTGTTTTTTGAAGAAGAAAATACAACTTCTTTTGAACTGTAACCGATAAAAGAAATTACGATAGCACCAGAATCAGATTTTGCTTGTAAAGTAAATTTACCATTAAAATCTGTTGAGGTTCCGTTTGTTGTTCCTTTTACAAGAACACTTGCACCTGGTAACGGTTGATTGGTTTCATCTACAATCGTACCTGTAATTTTAGTTTGTCCTAAAACTGTAGCTGTTATAAAGAACAGTGCTACAAATAATAAGTTTTTAAAATTTTTCATTGTTTAAGTTTGAATTAGTATTATTAGTTTCTGCAAAAATCTTCCTTTTACAGAGTATTTATGTTAATTTAAAGTTAAGATTTAACAAAAAATTAAGATACCCAAATATACCTTAATTGATATTAAAACTAATAATTAAACAGTTTTTATATTAACAAATTATTAACAAACCAGATAAAACTGGTTAATTTCTTAAAGTTTTAATTACCTCAACCTATAATTAATGGGTATTTAATAATTTTTTAGCCAATTCTTTTCCTAGCTCTACACCAAATTGGTCATAACTATAAATGTTCCATAAAATTCCTTGAGTATAAATTTTATGTTCGTAAAGCGCAATCAATTTACCTAGAGAATGCGGTGTAAGCTTGTCAAAAAGAACAGAATTACTTGGCCTATTCCCCTCAAAAACTTTAAATGGTAATAATTTTGCAATTTTATCTTCTTCTCCTGAAAACTTTAGCTCTAAATAAACCTCTTCTTTTGATTTACCAAAAGCCAATGCCTCTATTTGACCATGATAATTTGCCATTAGTTTCTTGTGATGATCTGTTAAACCGTATAATGACTCTTTATACCCAATAAAATCTGCAGGAATTAACTTTGTACCTTGGTGTACTAATTGCATAAATGCGTGTTGCATATTTGTACCTGTACTTCCCCATACAATTGTTCCTGTTTGGTAATCTATGGTATCTCCGTTTCTATCTACACCTTTACCGTTACTTTCCATAATGGCTTGTTGTAAATAGTCTGGAAGCTTTTTTAAATACTGAGAATAGGGTAAAACGGCCTCTGTCTCTGCCTCATAAAAATTATTATACCAAACACTTAACAAGGCTAATATTACAGGAATATTATTTTCGAAGTCTGTATTTTTATAGTGCAAGTCCATTTCTTCTGCACCATCTAATAAAGCTCTGTAATTATCATAACCAACAGATAAACTAATAGATAACCCTACTGCAGACCATAAAGAAAAACGACCACCAACCCAATTCCACATCGGAAAAACATTGGCTTTGTCAATTCCAAAATTATCTACCGCCTCTAAGTTTGTTGAGACTGCCACAAAATGTTTTGGAATATCAAAAATAGTTGCCGACTTTAAAAACCAATTTTTTAAGGTTTCTGCATTTGTAATAGTCTCTTGCGTTGTAAAGGTTTTTGATACAATTACAAATAAAGTTGTTTCTGGATTTAGCTTTTTAATCACCTCAGAAACATGGTCTCCATCTACATTAGATACAAAATGTGTAGTTAACTGATTTTTATAATATTGAAGTGATTCTACAACCATATCTGGTCCTAAATCAGATCCTCCAATACCAATATTTACAATATCTGTTATAGATTTACCTGAATACCCCTTCCATTTACCCGAAATAACTTTATTGCTAAAGCTTCTAATTTTTCTTAAAGCAGTTTGTATTTGTGGCTTTATATTTTTTCCATCAATTAGAATTGGTTCTTCAGAATTACTCCTTAAAGCAGTATGTAAAACTTCTCTACCTTCGGTAACGTTAATTACTGCTCCAACATATTGTTTTTCAATAGCATCCTTTAAGTCTACTTCTTTTGCCAATTCTACTAGCAGTCCAATAGTTTCTTTAGTAATCCTATTTTTTGAAAAATCCACTGATAAATCTCCTAATTCTAAAGAAAAATCTGCAGTTCTATTTTTATCTTTACACAAGTCTTTAATGTTAATGTTCTTATTTTCATTAAAGTGATTTGTTAGTTTTCCCCAAGCTTGAGTCTTGGTAGGATTGATGTTTTTTAAAGCCATTTTCTAAATTTTAAGCAACTTATTTTACAGTTACTATCGTTTCTTTTATTTGTAATTGATTTTTATCTATTTGAGATTTCAAAGGTTTTATGAAATCAAAAAACGCTGGTTTTATACTTTTATTCATAGGTTTTGCCGCAGGTAGTTTTTCTCTTAAAGGATCTACCTGTCTGCCATATTTCCAGAAACGGTAACAAACATGAGGTCCTCCAGTATTTCCTGTCATACCAACCCAGCCAATAACATCTCCTTGCTTTACGTATTGTCCTCTTTTAACTTTACGCCTTTTCATATGCAGATACTGCGTACTATATGTGGCGTTGTGTTTTATTTTTACATAATTACCGTTACCGCCTTTTCTCTTAGATTCTGAAACAGTGCCACTAGCCGTAGCTATAATAGGGGTGCCTACTCTTGCAGCAAAATCGGTGCCTTTATGAGGCTTTACTCTATTTCCGTAGTAAGCAATTCTTCTTTTTAAATTATATCTAGATGAAATTCTATATTGAAATTTTATTGGAGATTTTAAAAACTGACTGCGCAGCATTTTCGCATTATCATCATAATACTCATGAATATTCAAAATAGAATCTGCAAGAAACCTAAAAGCATATAAATCTCTCTTATTATGATTAAAAACAGCTGATTTAACATCCCCATACCCAGCAAAAACAGTATCATTTATAAATTTCTCTTCGAAAATAAGCTTAAAAGAATCTCCTTTTTGAAGTTTATAAAAATCTAGTGTCCAAGCATAAATATCTGCAATTCTCCAAGTTAAATTAGGGTTTAAATGCAAACTATCCATTGCATTAGAAAGATTTGAATATATTTCACCTTCTACAATTTTCTCTATTGTTTTTATAGGTTGAAGGTAGGTGTATGCTTTAAAGATAGAATCTTTAAAATCTATAACAGTAGCTCTAATCTTATCATTTTTGTAAATAAAAACTTTTGCTTCTTCCAAAGAATCTTTACTTGATAAAATCATATAAGGCTTACCTGCTCTTACCCTTCTTACATCAAAAACATCTTTTATTGCGCCTGCGATTTTACTGATTTTCGGATATTCTACGTGGTGTCTGTCTAAAATAGCTCCAAAACTTTCTCCGCTTTTTATAGTATCTAAAATAACTTTATAATCTGCTACCTTAAAACCATATTTATATACTGGTTTTGGTTTTGGTTTTAAAACCGCTTCTTTGTTTTCTCCTTCACCTTTGCAAGCAGAAAAAGTACAAAACAAGAATAATAGGTAAATGATATTTTTCAAAAAAATGGGAGTAATTATATTAAGCACCCAAAAGTACAAATAAAATTGATTTATTTTAAATCTAAACAAGGAAGTTCCTTAAACGGTTTCGTTAAATTTTAATTAATTTTCCTGAGCGTTTAATCAGCTGTTTTAAATTTATTAGCCAAACCTTTATAAGCATCTAAATCTGCTCTTAAAGAACCCACAGCTAAATCTGCTTTGATTTTAATTGGCACCTTATTCGCATCGTCGGATATCCAAAGGGTTACACTTTCTTCTGCTTTAAAAACTCTACCAGACTGCACTAATGGTCTAAATACTAAACATTTTACTTTTCCAAATTTCGTTTTTATAACCTCTTTTCCTAAAAATTGAAGTTTAAAAGGATACACTTGAGAATCTATGAACATATCTATTAATAACTTATCTCCTTTTTTAAATTTTTTTACATCTTGCGTTCTTAGATAGTAAAATAAAGAAAGTATATCTTGTACTTTAGAAAAAACCACTGTAGTATCTTTCTGATTTTTAAAATCTTGAATATATGCTGTATTAGAAGTATAATCAAACTTCGTTATTCGATGTTTTTCATACCCACCCTCATTAATCTTTCTTTTAAAAAGAATAGGTTTAATTGGTGCTTTATCAAAATAACTTTCATAAAGATCATCTACTTTAAAGAACCATTTTATCAATCCAGAGGTCCAACCAGTGCCTTTTGAATAAAAAACTGTCTCTCCGTTTAGATTTGTTTCTTTAAGCTCTAAAACTGCAGTTCCGGCGCGAAAAAAACCACTATAACTTACTTTATAACGCAACCATTCTCCCCCTTTAAAAGCCTCTTTCTTTTCTTGTGAAAAACATGTAAAAGTTAAAAGAAGACCACAAATAATTAATTTGCTTATTTTCATAAGCGTCAAACTTATAAAAAAGTTTTGACAATGACCATCCAGAAAAAGAAAAAGTCATTTACGAATATATTGTAAATGACTTTTAACAATTATTTTAGAATAATTATAACTATCCGTTTTTAAAAACAAACTGCAGTAAATATTAAAGAGTATTACTTATTTAGAAGGTTCCCCAATTTTTCAACTCCTCTTGACTCCATAAATAAGGGTAAAAGATTCTTCGTTGATACTTTGGATGCATATATTTACGCCAACTACTACCGCCAGTTGCTTCTAAATCTTTTTCTTTTCCACCTAAGTATTTACCTGCGGCATTGTAATGCGCTAGCACCCACTTTACATTTACGGTATAATCATAATGACGCATCGCTTTTATAAGTTCCGGATTTAACTGGATATCTTTGGGTAATTGCTTAAATTTTAACGACAAATTAATAGTATTGTAATCTTCCATGAAATCTATAAAATCTCCCATATATTTTTTCTCAAAAAGATTTAATAACGTCGATTTTTGCCCTGTTGTATAATTTTTACCTGCAGCTTGCCAATACAAATGATTATATGCATTTTTAAAAGAAGAATTACGATCAATAGAATCTCTATAACGTGCGTCTATTAAATTAATAAGTTCTGTAGAAGCAAATTCGATTTTACGATATTGTGCAGATTGAAATCCGCTTGCAGGCGTTAATGTATTTCTAAATTTTAAATATTGTTCTTTTTCCATGCCATCTGCCATCACAGAAAAAGAAGTAGACAGCATGTCAAAGTATCTGCTAATTCTATTTAAATGCATTGTGAATTTATCTGCAGAAACTTCTATGGTTTTAGCAACTTGATCAATTTCCCATAAAATCATTTTAAACAACAACTCATTCACTTGATGATACATGATAAAAACCATTTCATCTGGCTGTGTAGTTCTTGGTGTTTGTAAACCTAAAAGCGCATCTGTCTGAATATAGTCCCAATAGGTAATTGGGGTGCTCCACAAAAGGCCCTCTAACATTGCATCTACAGGGACGCCTAATTTATCATACTTTTCTTCTATTGCTTTTAGTATTTCTTCTCTTTCCATTTTTATTTAAAATTGAACTCATAACAAATAAACAATACTTTTTTAAACTTTGCTTATTTACTGAAATGCATTATTAATGAACTAAGAATTAAGAATTAAGATAAGGCATAATATTAAGATTGAATACACTACTATTTTAAGGATAGGGTTTCCTTTTGTTTTGTTTTCAACTAAGTTGATTACTAATTTTAATGGATCATTCATTTATCTATTGATATTATCCTTCAAGGTTTTTGAAGCCTTGAAGGGGTATCTATATTATAACGTTCCTCTTTTTGCTTGTTCTCTTTCAATAGATTCAAAAAGTGCTTTAAAGTTTCCTGCACCAAATCCGCGGGCTCCCATTCTTTGAATAACTTCAAAAAACAACGTTGGTCTATCTTCTATTGGTTTTGTAAAAATTTGTAATAAATAACCTTCTTCATCTGCATCAATCATAATACCTAAAGCCATTAACTTTTCTATATCTTCCCTTAATTCGTGGCTAAACTCTTGTAATCTTCCAGGAACTGACTTATAATATGCCGCAGGTGGTGTTGATAAGAATTCTACTCCGTTTGCCTTTAATTGAGAAACTGTTTTTATAATATCATCTGTTGCAACTGCTATGTGTTGTACACCTGAACCTTCATAAAAGTCTAAATATTCTTCAATCTGAGAACGTTTTGCGGCTTTTGCTGGTTCGTTTATTGGAAACTTAATTCTACCATTTCCGTTAGACATTACTTTACTCATTAATGCAGAATATTCTGTGTGAATTTGCTTGTCATCAAAAGATAAAAAGTTTTCAAATCCCATAACATCTTCGTACCATTTTACCCAAACATCCATTTGATTCCAACCTACATTGCCAACCATATGGTCTATGTATTTTAAACCTGCACTTGGCGGATTGTAAGCGGATTCCCATTTTTGAAAACCTGGTAAAAAGGCTCCGTTGTAGTTTTTACGTTCTACAAACATGTGTACCGTTTCTCCGTAGGTATAAATCCCTGCTCTTACCACTTCACCGTATTCGTCTGATTCTATAGTTGGTTCCATATACGAAACTGCTCCTCTAGAAGTGGTTTCTTTATAAGCTTTTCTTGCGTCTTCTACCCAAAGAGCAATTACTTTTACGCCGTCTCCATGTTTTACAATATGATCGTTGATTGGTGATTTACTATTTAAAGGAGTGGTTAAAACTAATTTGATTTTGTCTTGTGTTAAGACATAACTCACAGCATCTTTAGAACCTGTTTCTAATCCGCGATATGCATAGGATTGAAAACCAAAGGCTGTTTTATAGAAATGTGCTGCTTGTTTTGCATTACCTACATAAAATTCTACATAATCTGTTCCTAACAACGGAAGGAAATCTTGTGCACCTTCAAATATTTTTTCTAAACCGTAATCTACTGACTTTATTTCTTTTGACATTTTTTTATTTTATAGATGGCATAGGTTATAAAAAACTATGTCGTCTTTGTATTTATAAATGAGTTATTTAATTAAAGCTATGTTTTTTCAAACAAGTTTAGCCCTGATTGCAGCGGCATACTTTTTGTTTTTCACAAAAAGATATAGCGAAAAGCAGGAAATAGCTTCTACTAATTATTTTACTCTAACCAAGATTTATAATATTCTTCATCGGCAATTTTCATAGCTTCTTCTGTAACCTGCAAGGGTTTAAAAGTATCTACCATCACGGCCAATTCTTCAGTTTTTGTTTTTCCGATGCTTTTTTCTGCTGTTCCGGGGTGCGGCCCATGCGGAATTCCTGATGGATGTAAAGAAATATGCCCTTGATCAATGTCGTTTCTACTCATAAAATCGCCATCTACATAGTATAAAACCTCATCTGAATCGATGTTGCTATGACTGTATGGCGCAGGAATTGAATCTGGATGGTAATCATACATACGTGGCACGAAACTGCAAATTACAAACGCATTGGTTTCAAAAGTTTGGTGCACTGGTGGCGGTTGATGAATTCTACCCGTTATTGGCTCAAAATCGTGAATTGAAAATGCATACGGATAATTATAACCGTCATAGCCAACTACATCAAAAGGATGCGAAGCGTATGTCATTTCTGTTATTTCACCTTGTTTTTTTACTTTGATTAAGAAGTCTCCTAATTCATAATTTGTTTCTAATTCATAAGGTCTTCGGATATCTCGCTCGCAAAAAGGAGAATGCTCTAGTAGTTGTCCGAAATAATTTCTATAGCGTTTTGGTGTGTATACTGGCGAATAAGACTCTACAATAAAAAGTCTATTATTCTCATCATCAAAATCTAATTTGTAAATAATACCACGCGGAATTACTAGATAATCTCCATATTTAAAATCGATATTTCCAAGATGTGTTCTTAATTTTCCACTTCCTTTGTGAATAAAAATCACCTCGTCTGCATCTGTATTTTTATAGAAATAATCTGTAGTCGATTTTTTTGGCGCCGATAAAATGATATTACAATCTGAATTTGTTAAAACAATTTTTCTACTTTCTAGATAATCGTCTTCTGGCGGCACTTGAAATCCGCGAAACCTATAAGATTGAATGTTATTGGCTTTTGCAATTATTGGTTTTACCGAATATTGCTTTCCAATTTTTTTAACCATTGTTGGTCTGTACTCATGATAGGAGTTGGTAGACATTCCGTCGAAACCAATTGTACCAAACAATTGTTCGTAATATAGAGTTCCGTCTTTTTTACGAAATTGCGTGTGTCTTTTGGGTGGAATGTTCCCTAGTTTATGATAAAAAGGCATGTTTTTCTATTAAATGATTAAAAAAATAAATGATTTAAAATTCATTTATTTAATCATTCTGGATTGCGCTTCATTAAAAACTTTAAGTGTGATAATAAATCTAAATACATCTCAATCGATTTCGTTAATATAACAAAGGTAAGAAAAGTATAAAGAAAATTTAGGTTTATAGAAATTATTCAATCTTTTTAACAACTGCTTTTGGAGCCTCTTTTCTTGTGCCATCAAAACCATCTACACCTCCAACGGTTGTATATTTCATGACATATTTTTTATTAGGAAAAATACGTTTATAAGCACTCTGACACATTAATGTTGCCTCATGAAAGCCGCAAAGAATTAATTTCAATTTCCCAGGATAGGTATTTACATCCCCAATAGCATAAATTCCGGGTATGTTAGTTTGATAATCTAAAGCATTGTTTACTTTAATGGCATTTTTCTCGATCTCTAGTCCCCAATCTCCAATAGGTCCTAGTTTTGGAGACAATCCAAAAAGCGGAATAAAATGATCTGTCTCAATCGTGAATTCTTCTCCTCCGTTTTGAATTAAAGAAACACCTGTTACTTTATCCGTTCCCAAAATTCCTTTTACTTCTGCTGGTGTAATCATGATAATTTTTCCAGCATCCTTTAATTCTTGTACTTTGTCTACAGAATCTAAAGCACCTCTAAATTCGTTTCTTCTATGAATTAAAGTTACAGATGAAGCCACATCTGTTAAGAATATTGCCCAATCTAAAGCAGAGTCTCCACCACCAGAGATCACCACTTTTTTATCTCTGTAAAATTCTGGATCTCTAATAATATATTCAACTCCCTTATCTTCAAAATCTAAAATATTAGGAATCGGTGGTTTTCTTGGTTCGAAAGAACCCAATCCACCAGCGATAGCAACAACTTTTGCATGATGTTTTGTACCTTTATTTGTAGTAATAACAAAGGTTCCATCTTCTTGTTTTTCTATAGTTTCTGCACGTTCTCCTAAAGTAAAACCAGGTTCAAATTGTTTAATTTGCTCTAACAACTTATCTGTTAAGTCTCCTGCTAAAATCTCTGGATATGCAGGAATATCATAAATAGGTTTTTTAGGATAAATTTCTGAACATTGACCACCAGCTTGTGGCAATGCATCTATTAAATGACAACGTAGTTTCAATAATCCTGCTTCAAAAACGGTAAACAAACCTGTAGGTCCTGCACCAATAATTAAAATATCTGTTGTAATCATTTTCTTTATTTTTCGTTAGTACGAGGAACGAAGTAGGCTCTTTATTTTATGAGATTACTTCGTTCCTCGCAATTACGTTTTTTAATTATTTTAAAATAATCTAATTTTAAAATCAGATTTTAAGCTACATTTATTACCGCTACTATTTGTGGTGCATACTTTTTAATAGTTGCTTCCACACCATTTTTTAAAGTCATTTGATTTACAGAACAACTGATACAAGCACCCTCTAATTGTATTTTTACAATTTCATCTTCTATTGATAAAAGCTTAATATTCCCACCATCACTCATTAAAAATGGCCGAATTTCTTCTAACGCTTTTTCTACATTGTCTAAGGTTTCTTCTGCTGTCATAATTTATTTTTTAACTGCACTACACCCGCTCATTGTTGTAATTCTAACAACTTCTGTTGGAGGTAAATTTTGGTTTCTTTTTAATAACTCTGCTACCATCTCTTTTGTAATCTCATTAAAAGATTTTTCTAAAACAGTACCATTTTGCATTGCTACAGGGCGTCCAACATCTCCAGACTCTCGAATACTTTGCACTAAAGGAATTTCACCTAAAAACTTTGTTTTAATATCTTCTGCTAAATTCTTTGCGCCGTCTTTACCAAAAATATAATATTTATTATTTGGCAATTCTTCTGGTGTAAAATACGCCATGTTTTCTATGATACCTAAAACAGGAACGTTAATGTTTTCTTGTTGAAACATAGCAACTCCTTTTTTAGCATCTGCCAAGGCAATATTTTGAGGTGTACTTACGATTACTGCACCACTGATAGGTAAGGCTTGTACAATAGATAAGTGCACGTCTCCTGTTCCTGGAGGTAAATCGATCAGTAAAAAGTCTAATTCTCCCCAATCTGCATCAAAAATTAATTGTTTTAATGCTTTTGAAGCCATTGGCCCTCGCCAAATTACTGCTTGACCTGGATCTGTGAAAAACCCTAAAGATAATAATTTCACACCATAACTCTCTACAGGTTTCATTTTAGAACGACCTTCTATATTTACAGAAAGTGGTTTTGCTTTCTCAACATCAAACATAATATGTTGTGATGGACCATAAACGTCTGCATCTAAAACACCTACATTAAAACCCATTTTTGCCAAAGAAATTGCAGTATTTGCTGTAATAGTAGATTTGCCAACACCCCCTTTACCAGAAGCAATTGCAATGATATTTTTTATATTTGGAATTTCTTTCCCTCTAATTTGATTTGGGTTTTCTTTAACTGCAGGCTTTTCAACTTTTAAATTAATTTTCACCTGAATAGCATCTGAAACATTGGCTTTAATTACTTTCGTAATCTCAGCTTCCGTTTTCTTTTTTGCTTGCAAAGTAGGGTTACTAATGGTAACATCTACTTCTACCTCGTTACCAAAAACAACGATATTTGTTATGTTTTTATTTTCCACCAAACTTTTCCCTTCGCCAGGGGCAGTAATAGTATCTAATGCTTTGTATATATCTTCTTTTTTAAAACTCACGTCTTATTTTTATTTAATCTTAATTGCAAAGGTACGGCTTACTCTTCAAAAAATAAAGCTTGTAGATTGCGATTATTTATGATTTAATAGATGCCTATTATAGGCACTATTTTTATCAGTTTCTAAAGTATAAAGATTACAAATCTATAGGGTTCCAAAAGACTTTCTCAAAATCTTGAATCTGATTTTCTACAACAACAATACCTTCATTTTCTAACAATTGTTGCATTAAATTTGTGCCGCCAAAATGATGCTTTCCTGTAAGTAATCCTTTTCTATTTACAACTCTGTGTGCAGGAACTTCTTCTGTTTGATTGTGTGAATTATTCATTGCCCAGCCAACCATTCTAGCAGAGCGCGCTGCTCCTAAATAGGTCGCTATTGCGCCATAACTAGTTACTCTGCCAAAAGGAACTAATCTAGCTGTTTTATAAACTTTATCATAAAAGTTGTCCGGTTTTTTCACAGCGTGAAGATACCAATATTTGTAGAAACTAGAACTTCAATCGAAATTGAATATACGTAATAGGTTTGTTAACTTCTAAATACTGGTTTTCGTAAAAAGTCTGTGTTTCTGTTACTTCTTTTGGAGCACCTTCATTTTTATAAACCGTATGGTTTGCATATAAAACTTCATGACCTGCACCATGCAATAAACCTAGCGTATAACCGTGCATAAATTCACTATCGGTTTTAAGATTCATAATTCCTTCTTCGTTTAAAATATGGTGGTATTTTTTCAGAAAAGAAGTATTCGTCATTCTGTGCTTTGTGCGCTGGTATTTTATTTGTGGATCTGGAAAAGTTATCCAAATTTCAGAAACTTCATTTTCTGCAAAAATAAAATCTACCAACTCTATCTGCGTTCTTACAAAAGCAACATTTGGTAAGTTTTCTTCAACCGCCGTTTTTGCTCCACGCCAAAAACGTGCACCTTTAATATCAATACCGATGTAGTTTTTATTTGGGTTTTTTCTTGCCAATGCAATGGTATACTCTCCCTTGCCGCAACCTAGCTCTACAACAATAGGATTGTTGTTTTCAAAAAAAGAATGCCACTTACCTTTGTGGACAAAGTTAGTTACTACTTCTTCTCTTGTTGGCTGAATGACATTTTTAAACGCTTCATTTTCTTTGAAACGTTTTAGTTTGTTTTTGCTTCCCAATTTCTAAAATTAAGATCTATCTTCTGTTCCTTCTTTTACAAAACGGCGCGATTCTTTCATCCAATATCTAAATAGGAATAATAAAACGATTAGAAAACCCCAGTTTACTGCGTTAGAAATCCACCATCCAAAATCTTGAGTAGCCACACTAGTGCGCAACCAATTAAAAGGAAGAAATAAAAGATCTGTAAATAAACTACCAATCCATCTAAAAATATTGCCTGCTATCATAACTTAATTATCTTTACGTTGCAAAAATAACAAAAGAAACAATGCTAGCCAATTTTTTAGGGAAATCTAAGCCAATCAATTTCATAATTCTTTTAAGTCTATTTTTTGGTATATTTATTAGTACCTCTTTTTCCCTTTTTAGTAATGCAGATTTTGAACTCTCCTTACTATTTAAAAGTACCTGTTTCTTAGGTTTAAATTTAGTAATTTTCTTCTTTTATAATTTTGTAGTTACTAAGAACAATTTAACCTTAGATAATTTTTACGCATTCTTTACTTTTACTATTTTACTTAGTTATTTCACAGCAATTACACACAGTACTAAAACACTGATTACATTGCTATTATACCTTATATTTATAAGGAAAGTATACAGTTTAAAATCTAAAAAGAACACCTTACAAAAACTCTTTGACAGTGGTTTTTGGTTAAGTATTCTTTTTATTATCGAGCCTTTTACTGCTGTTTTTAGTATTTTAATCTATTCTGGAATTTTCTTACATCAAAAATCAGTAAGTAATACTTTAATTGCTCCTATAGTTGGATTTTTAACACCATTAATTATTTATTTCACCTATTGCTTTTGGTTCGATAAATTATATGTTTTTATCAATCTTTTTTATTTTGACACCTTTTATAATTTTATTTTTAGGCCAGAAAACCCATATTATTGGATTACAATATTTATTCTTACGCTTTCTGTAATAGCTATATTTTTAAAATCTCCAAAAGCATTTTCTGTAAATAACTCATTTAAAAAAAGCTGGATCCTCTTGATAATAAACTTACTAGTTGCTTTAACTTTTGCCTTACTAGTTCCGAATAAAAACAATACAGAATTATTATTTTTATTGTTTCCGGCAGCAATTATTATTGCAAATGGCTTCGAAAGTGTGGGCAGCAACTTTGTAAAAAACATACTATTTGTATTGCTTTTAGCAAGTGCCATTATTTTACCTTTTATATTATAGCTTCGTTCCAAAAGACAAATCTCCAGCATCACCTAAGCCAGGAATAATATATCCTTTTTCGTTTAAATCGTTGTCTATTGCAGCAATCCATAAATGTGTGTTTTCTGGAAAATGTGCTTTAATAAAATCGATACCTTCCCTAGAAGCAATTACAGCAACAATATGCAGTTCTTTTGGCGCACCATTCTTTATTATTGCTTCATAAACGGCAACCAAACTTTGTCCGGTAGCGAGCATTGGGTCTGCCAATAATAATGTTTTATTCTTTATTTCGGGTGCTGCAAAATATTCTACAACAATTTCGAATGTTGCATCGTTATTAGGGTGGTGTCTGTAAGCAGAAATAAAGGCATTTTCTGCAGCATCAAAATAATTTAATAAGCCTTGATGTAAAGGTAAGCCAGCTCTTAAAACTGAACATAATACAATGTTATTAGTAGTTTTATTTACCTTTTTTATTCCCAAAGGTGTTACAACATCTTTAGAGGTATAGCTTAATTTTTTACTTAATTCGTATCCTAAAACCTCACCAATTCTCTCAATGTTTCTTCTAAAACGTAAAGAATCTTTTTGAATGGTAACGTCTCTAATTTCGGCTATAAATTTATTTAAAATAGAATTATTTTCTGAAATGTGGTGTATTTGCATTTTGTGAAGATAAGTAAACAAATTTATTAAAAATATTTGAAATTTATTCTCAACTTTGTGCGTTAATTTTAAGAGGTACCTTATCTAATGAATCAAAGAACATTTGCATTAATTGCAGTTTCAATAGCTACATTAATTTACGGCGTAACGTACACAATAGCTAAAGACGTAATGCCTAATTATATTAAACCTTATGGTTTTATATTACTACGCGTTTCTAGTGCAACTTTAATTTTTTGGACTGCAGGATTGTTTATAAAGCAACAAAAAATAGAAAAATCTGATTACAAAAAAATCTTGATTGCGTCCTTTTTTGGAATTACAATAAACATGCTTGCATTTTTTAAAGGATTAAGTTTAACAAGCCCTATTAGTGCCTCTGTAATGATGGTAACTTCGCCAATAATGGTTTTAATTTTTTCTAGCATTTTAATTAGAAAACCAATTGGAAAACAACGCGTTTTAGGTGTATTTATTGGTTTAGTGGGTGCTCTTTTTTTAATTACATTGGGTAATTCTTCTACCGCGAACTCCACAAACAGTGCATTCGGAAATTTTTTAGTGTTTTTAAATGCGGCCTCTTATGGTTTGTATTTGGTGTTGGCAAAAGATTTAGTTAAAAAATACAATCCCATTGTATTTATAAAATGGTTGTATTTATTCGGTTTAATTTTTGTAATACCTTTTGGTTATAATGAATTAACGGCTGTTATTTGGGAAGAAATTCCTACAAATATCTATTGGAATATTAGTTTTGTGTTGCTCTTTACTACCTGTATTACCTATCTTTTTAATTTATATGGTTTGTCAAAATTAAAACCAACTACGGTAAGTGTTTTTATTTATTTACAGCCTGTAATTGCTACCATTTATGCATTAATTGTGGGCAGCGATTCTTTAAATTTAATACAGCTTTTCGCTACCTTATTAATCTTTTTTGGTGTTTATTTAGTAACCAAACAAGTAGAAAAATCTACCAAATAAAACTATCTTTACAACTTATTTAAAATGACGATTTTATGATTCAATCTATGACGGGTTATGGAAAAGCAGTTTTACAATTGCCTACCAAAAAAGTAACTATAGAAATTAAATCTTTAAACAGTAAAAATTTAGATTTAAATGTTAGAATTCCTTCTTATTATAAAGAAAAGGAATTGGCTGTTCGTAAAAAATTAGCAAGCGCTTTAGTGCGTGGAAAAATAGATTTTTCTATTTATGTTGAAATGACTTCAGACGAAACTTCTACCAAAGTAAACAAAAGTGTTGTAAAACAATATGTAGCGCAATTAAGAAGTACTCTTAATATTGATTCTGTAGAAGATGTTGAGCTATTAAAAATGGCGATAAGAATGCCAGATGCCTTGGCTACAGAGCGAGAAGAATTAGATGAAAACGAGTGGACTCTTATCAATAAAAATATAGATATTGCAATTACAGAAATTGTACAATATAGAATTGATGAAGCTGCTTCTTTAGAAATAGATTTCAGAGAAAGAATAGCAAATATAAACACCTATCTAGATGAAGTAAAAGCTTTAGATAGTGACCGAGTAGAAAATGTAAAAACGCGTTTAAAAAAGGCTATTGATGATTTAAAGGTAGATACCGATGAAAACCGTTTTGAACAAGAGTTGATCTATTATTTAGAGAAATTAGATATTAATGAAGAAAAAGTTCGTTTGGCAAATCATTTAGATTATTTCTTACAAACTTTAGCTTCAGAAGATTCTAATGGTAAAAAACTAGGGTTTATTGTTCAAGAAATGGGCCGTGAAATAAATACAACGGGGTCTAAAGCAAATTATGCACCAATGCAAAAAGCTGTTATTCAAATGAAAAACGAGCTAGAGCAAATTAAAGAACAAATTTTAAACGTACTTTAGGATTACTAAAGTAAACTGAATTTATTTCAGTTTTTAATTATAAGATGCTGAAACTAGTTCAGCATGACAAATAATAAATTGTATGTCAGATTTTAAAGGAAAATTATTTGTGTTTTCAGCACCCTCTGGTTCTGGTAAAACTACCATTGTTCGTCATTTATTAAAACAAGAAAAATTTAACTTAGAATTTTCTATTTCTGCAACCTCCAGAGATCCAAGAGGTTTTGAAAAAAACGGAGAAGACTATTATTTTATAGATCTTTTAGATTTTAAAAATAAAATTAAAAGTGATGCGTTTTTAGAATGGGAAGAAGTTTATAGAGATAATTTTTACGGCACTTTAAAAAGCGAAATAGCGCGTATTTGGGCATTAAAAAAACATGTTATTTTTGATATTGATGTGGTTGGAGGCTTACGAATTAAAAAGAAATATCCCGAAGAAACACTCTCTGTATTTGTAAAACCACCAAGTGTAGACGAATTAAAAATACGTCTAAAGAAGCGTAAAACAGAAAGTGAAGAAAAAATAAATATGCGTATTGCAAAAGCTTCTGTAGAATTAGCAACTGCACCTCAGTTTGACAAAATTATTAAAAATTATGATTTAGACGTTGCTTTAAAAGAAGCAGAAGATTTAATGAGTGCTTATTTAGGTTTAGATAAATAACTAAAAACATTCAAATGAAAATTGGTTTATATTTTGGCACTTTCAACCCTATTCATGTAGGCCATTTAATTATTGCCAATCACATGGTAGAAAACTCAGATTTAGATGAAATCTGGATGGTGGTAACACCTCACAACCCTTTCAAAAAGAAAAATTCTCTTCTCGATAACCATCATCGTTTAGAGTTGGTTTATAAAGCCACCGAAGAATATCCAAACATAAAACCTTCTGATATTGAGTTTAAACTACCACAACCAAATTATACTTCATATACCTTAGCACACATTTCTGACCTTTATAAAGACAAAGATTTTTCTTTGATTATGGGTGAGGATAATTTGAAAAGTTTTCACAAATGGAAGAATTTTGAGACCATTTTAGAACATCATAAAATTTATGTGTATCCGAGAATTTCTGAAGGAAAAATAGCAACACAATTTGATGAACACCCTCAGATTCATAAAATAGCAGCACCCATTGTGCAAGTCTCGTCTACCATGATAAGAAACGGAATTAAAGATGGCAAGAACATAAAACCTATGCTAACTAAAGAAGTCTGGAGTTATATAGATGAAATGAATTTTTACAGAAAATAGTTTCAGGAATTTTTCGTTGTATATTTGTAATCCACAAACAATTATTTTGGCTAAAAAGAATACAAAAAAAAGTAAATTTAAACAAAAACTAACTGATAAATACCGGTTAGTTGTTTTAAATGAAAATACATTTGAAGAACGATTTTCTTTAAAACTATCTCGTTTAAATGTATTTGTTTTAGGTGGGTTTTTTTCGGTCTTACTAGTGATTTTAACTATTATTCTCATTGCCTTTACACCAATCAAAGAATATATTCCTGGTTATGAATCTTCTCAATTAAAAGCAGATGCTGTGCAACTTACATTTGATGCAGAAGCTTTAAAACAAAAATTAACAATTCTAGAAAATTATACCATTGCACTGCAGCCTGTTTTGACGGGAAAAATATCTTCTGAAGAAATAGATTCTCTGCAAGTGCAGGCAAGGCAATTTGTAATAGACGAAAGTAAACTGAACGCAACAAAAGAAGATTCTTTGTTTAGAGAGAAAGTAGATAGGGCAACTCGTTTTTCACTTTTAGATAATGCTAAAAGCAGTGTAAAAATTGTATTTTTTGCACCTTTAAAAGGTATTATATCACAAGAATTTGATGTAAATTCTAAACATTTTGCAATAGATATTGCTTCTAAAAAAGGCAATCCAATTAAAGCTGCGGCAGATGGTACTGTGATTTTTTCTGATTGGAGCGCAGACACTGGTTATGTAATTATCTTAAAACATAGCAAAGATTTTATTTCTGTCTACAAACACAATGGCAATTTACTAAAACAACAAGGAGATTTTGTAAAATCTGGAGAAGTAATTGCTAGTGTAGGCTCAACTGGAGAACTTACTACAGGACCACATTTACATTTCGAACTATGGAAAGGTGGCTATGCCGTAAACCCAATAAATTTTATAGATTTTAAATAATGAGTATCAAATCTTTCTTTGCAGTTCCGTTTGCTAAAATTGCGACTAAAAAAGTCTATAAATGGGCTAATAAACCTCATAAAACGCAAGAAAAAGTTTTTAAAAATTTAATCTCAAAAGGAAGTAAAACAGCTTTTGGTAAAGATCATAATTTCAGCAATATTACTACGTATAAAGAGTTTAAAAAACAGGTTAAGGTAACCGATTACGAAGGTTTAAGGAAATATGTAGATAGAATAGTAGCAGGAGAATCTGATGTGCTATGGACAGGTAAACCGCTTTACTTTGCAAAGACCTCTGGCACCACTTCTGGCGCAAAATACATACCAATTACCAAGGATTCTATGCCAACGCATATTACCGCAGCAAAAAATGCTATGTTATTCTATATTGTAGAAAAAAATGATGCAAGTTTTGTGAATGGAAAAATGATTTTCTTACAGGGTAGTCCGGTTTTAGAAGATACAAACGGAGTTAAACTGGGACGATTAAGCGGTATTGCGGCTCATTATGTTCCAAATTATTTACTCAAAAACCGTTTACCGTCTTGGGAAACAAATTGTATTGAAGATTGGGATACAAAAGTAAATGCAGTTGTAGCGGAAACTGTGAATGAAGACATGTCGGTAATTAGTGGTATTCCTTCTTGGGTGCAAATGTATTTTGAAAAACTAATTGAAAAAACAGGGAAATCAATTTCAGAAATCTTTCCAAATTTTAATTTCTTTATTTATGGTGGCGTAAATTTTGAGCCTTATAAAAATAAATTCGAAAGCCTTATCGGTAAAAAAATAGATTACATAGAATTATATCCTGCCTCAGAAGGATTTATTGCATATCAAGATTCGCAAACTGAAAAAGGAATGCTCTTACAATTAGATTCTGGGATTTTTTATGAGTTTATTCCTGCAGCAGAGTTTTATAATGAAAGCCCTACAAGAATTTCTCTTAAAGATGTAAAGATTGGTGTGAACTATGTTATTATTTTAAACACAACGGCAGGTCTTTGGGGATATAATATTGGAGATACTGTAGAGTTTACAAATACTAAACCGTATAGAATTAAAGTTACTGGTAGAATTAAACACTTTATTTCTGCATTTGGTGAACATGTTATTGGTAAAGAAGTAGAGAAAGCATTAAATGATGCTATGAAAGAAACTGCTATAAATGTTAGCGAATTTACAGTTGCGCCCCAAGTAAACGCAACAAATGGTCTACCGTATCATGAATGGTTTATAGAATTTGAAAATGAACCTGAAAATTTAGAGGAATTTGCCAATAAAATAGACGCATCTATGCAAGCACAAAATATTTATTACTTCGATTTAATTAAAGGAAAAATTCTACGTCCGTTAATTATTAGAAGCGTAAAAAAAGGCGGATTTCATGCATACATGAAATCTATTGGTAAGTTTGGCGGGCAAAATAAAATACCACAATTATCTGATAATAGAAAAATTGCGGATGTTTTAGATGACTTTTTAATTAAAAATTAATAAAATAAAAACAACATGGGAGATTATTTATTTTTAGGACTAGCAATTATGCTGGTTGTTGTGTACTTTTACAATAAATTTAGAAATAAAAAGCGGTAAAATTTTTACGAAATAGCATTACAACGATGTTATAAAAATTTATCGAAAATAAAAGCTTCACAAAGAAGTACCAATACAAAAAAAATGAGTACAATTAGAATTACAAAAAAGTTCAACTTTGAAACAGGACACGCTTTATACGGTTATGATGGGAAATGTAAAAATGTTCACGGACATTCTTATAAGCTTTCCGTTACGGTTTCTGGAAAACCAATTACAGACAACACAAACGTAAAGTTCGGAATGGTAATTGATTTTGGCGATCTAAAAAAGATTGTAAATGAAGAAATCGTAGATATTTTTGATCATGCTACCGTTTTTAATAAAAACACCCCTCATGTAGAGTTAGCAAAAGAATTAATGGCAAGAGACCATCATGTTTTATTAGTAGATTACCAGCCTACAAGTGAAATGATGGTGATAGATTTTGCACAAAAAATTAAAAGTAGATTGCCAAAAAATATTAAATTACATGCTGTAAAATTGCAAGAAACAGGTTCTAGCTTTGCAGAATGGTTTGCTAGTGAAAACTAGCCCTTTGCATTTATATTAAAAAAAATTATATTTAACAAAAAAACATACTTATGAAATTCCTTAAATTTATCTTTTTTTCATCCTTTATGATGTTATTTACCAATTGTAGTGACGATAATGCAGATGCAACACCATTTATCTTATCAAATGAAAACATTGTAGGAACCTATAATATTAGTGAACTTAATATCGAAACAAAAGTAACCTCTACAACAGATGTATCTGGAGTTTCAATACCATTTACAGTGGCTACCTCAACAAGTAATGGAGATGTTTTTCAATTTGCTTTTGTTTTAAACTCAGACGGCACCTTTAGCGCCTCTGGGCAATTTGTACTTGAAACTGAAATAACGCTGGCAACAGGAGATGTGGTTACAAATGAAGAAATCTTAAATAACACAAACTCTGGTACGTATACCTTAAACTCAGAAAATGCAAAAATTACTTTTGTTTCTTCTATAGGAGACTTCTTAGAAGGCACTTATAATATTCTTTTATTTAATGAAACTATCCTTAGTTTAAATCAAGAAATAGAAAAATTATCTGGTGCTAATACAAATGAAATTAATACAAGTATTAGCTTTATTAGATAATAATAAAAAACTCAACCACATAAAAAAAGCTGTCTATTTTAAAATAGACAGCTTTTTTTCTGTCTCTTATACACATCTCCGAGCCCA